>ERZ651108.434-NODE-434-length-20316-cov-4.866245_pt1 | contig 20316 bp, 20 predicted proteins | sample MGYA00512173_ERZ651108 | MGnify/ENA metagenome assembly ERZ651108 | reverse complement strand
GCACTTCGACACGTTTCAGCAAGTTTTGAAACACTTCTTTTGACACGTAAGCCGTACTGGCTTGGTGGCTAGTGAGAAAGTTGTCTCCACCATTCCGGAGCTTTTCATCGATCAACGCGTCAAGACCCAGCTCAAGATGCTTATTCTTAATGTTATTAGTCATTTGAGTTTGTAACGTGCTATAAGTTGCGAAAGTCTGATAAGCCATTTCTGAGGTCATATACGCACTCAAGTCAACCGCTGGTGCTGTTGATGCCGGCTTGTTTTCCAAAGCCACCACGCGCTTTTCTAGCGGTCCTAAATCAATCGCTTGGACCGTTGGGGCTGGCTTACTTTCCAGCGCTTTGACTGATAGGGCCAGTGTTTGTACACGGCTTTCTAGTGGCCCCAGATCAACCGTTGTGGCTTGTGGGCGCGCTTCGAGTGCTTCGATCCGTGCCACTAGTGGGCCATCATTGTACGCTTGTACAGTGTGACCGGCGAGATAGTTTGCTATCTCGTCGCGCAAGCTGACTTTACCAAGCTCGACCACTTCTGCCGGCTGGTATTCCTCGGTTGATTGCGTCACCTTGATAACCGTTGACTTATCAGATGGGAATACATAGTTACCGCAAGTGATCTCTACTTGGTAGATACCAACTGGTAAGATTTTACCAATCGTAAATTTAATCTTGTGGTCTGTGACTGTACTGGTTAACTTGGTTTTACCGCTTCGATTGGCAAGCGTAATTGTCGCTTCCTGCCCCTCAATTTCTGAGACTGGACTATAATTTTCATCTAGCAATTCATAGCCAAAGAGGGAAGCTGTGTCGCCTTGCTTGACGACTTCGCCCCCCTCGAATTGTTTTAAATTCGTTGAATTAATACGCATGGTTCACCTCCTTATGAGAATGATCCAAAACTATTGATACGCTTACCATTCTCCGATTGTCCGACTGCGACATATCTGCGATTACCAGATCCTGCGATGTATGTGATCCAGATATAACCATCATTATCAATCCAACCATCATAGTTGATAGTCTGACCTGCAGTATATACTGCTACGATCTCACCAGACAAACCTGCAGAAGCCCGTACATTCAGCGCAGAGACTTCGACTGTAAATGTACCAGTTTCCTCATTAAATGCGCTAGAATCGACTGTAAGAGGTTCTGATGGTTCGACATTAGTCACTTGTGCTGGTTGCCCGTCAACTGGGAAGTAGAACCAGCCTACAATACCGTTAAAATCACGGGTGTTATATCGTGCTGGACCACCGACATAAAGAGCATCTTCGTTACCGTCAATGTTTTGTTCAATAGTGCGCATGGTATATCCGTCACTATCTTCGATAACTAAACCAGTGTGACCGTAACTGTGACCGTAGATGTAAGTGGTATCCATAACGAATACTGCCCCAGCCCGTGGCTTACTGTCGAGATTGCCTTCTTGATTGTATTCCACCTCATAGCCTAAATCACGGGCAGAATTGAGAAGATCAATCGCATTTCCCCAAAGAGTTTTGCCAAAAAAGTAAGTAGAGATCGCATTAGGTAGTGCAGCACACTGCATACCCCACTTGCTCATAGATACGCCTGTTCCAGCATCTGCTAACCCTTCCGCATATCCTAAAATATCATTTAAAGTGGCCATTTATTGCTCCTTTCTAAAATCAAAGGCAACCACCCAAAAATAGATGGTTGCCAGTAAAAAAATATTAATCTTCGCTAGGTTCTTCATATCCAAGCGCACGCTCTGAATCGCTTAATCCAGCGGTAGTAGGGTCGTTGACCACTCCGACCAAGACAAAGAACGCAAACAACACATTGACAAATACCAGGATTTTATCAATGGTTTGCCCGAATTCCAGCTTGATACCAAAGATATCCGCAAACGCTTGGAATAGCAAAGCCAAAGCTGGTACAAGGGCAAGCCAAAAGTTTTTATTTTTCAAACGTACATTCCAGTTAATTTTCATGATGTTACCTCTTAATTATTTTTATTTTGAATTAATGCTTTAAGTTCCTTCATATCCTCGCTCAAGGCTTTGACCTGCTCTGCGAGGATTAATAGAGACTTATTCTGTTCATCGTGATTGTCAAGTCGTCTCACTGCTGTCAGACGAAAGTCACGCATGTTTTCGATGTCTTTTTCGATCACGACCATGCGCTTCTCTTGCGCCACGACACTTCCTTTAAAATTTCCGTAAATTCCAAGGAGGACACCGACAAATCCAATGATCATACTGATGTCCTCTGGTGTAAAGTGGATCATAGATCACGCCCCTTTCTCATTAAAGTACTGGTTGTGGTGTAGCTGTAGCCACTGGTTGGGTTTCAAGATCTCCGCTTGGTTGTGCTGGTTTATTCTCCTTTGGAAGCTCCCATTTCCACACGGCCAACTTGCCATCTTGCGACAATTTACCTTCGAGTTCTTCCACGGTTTCGCCACTGTAGGTGAAGTCTGAGTTGACTTGTACCAACACACGAGTGCCTTCTCCATATTTTGCTGTGTAGTTTGGATTGTTGACAACAAAGATGTCGTGTGCCTTGTATTCTTTGCCAGTTTGGCCAGTTTCTACTAATTCCAATCCACGAGCATACAGAGTTGGATCAATTGGATTGTCTGTATCTGTTACACGAGCCAATACTGACCAATCAGCCACTGATTTAATGCTTTGGATTTGTTGCGTCATCGCTACGTTCTCCTTGGTCAATTCTTGGATTTTAGCGATAGCGTTATTGTTGGCTTCGACAGATTTGTCAAGCTCTTTCTTGATCGCTACGACTGCGCCAGATGTGTCAAGCTCCATGCGCACGATGTTCAATACTGCCTCGACCAGTTTCGCATCATCTTCGGTCATGCGGTTTGTTGGCAAAATTTCCTCAAATACACGATAAGGAAAGTCTTGCTTGATTGCTACTTTCGTAGTGTTGGCTACTGCATCGTATGATTTAAATTGTACTTTGTAATCCATTATTTTGTTACCTCGTTTTTGTTCTTGATTTCTTCAAAAAGATCCTTCAAGTCCTTATCGGACTCTAGGACAGAGCGATAGCTTTCAACTTCTTGAGCAAGCTGTACTACAAGTTGTTGTGACTCAGTGAGACGAACCTTAAATTCAGCCTCATTGATTGACTTACTAGCTAGTTGATTTGCTAGTTCTGTGATGATTGCTACATAATTATTTTCGTTCATTACAGCTCCTATCTGTAGTTATATTTTGAAAGGACACCACCGATGTGTCTTTGAGCAGCACTGTTTTTGAGATCCCAGCCATATTTCTGCAGGATGCCAAAACATGTGAGTAGATCCCATAAATAAGTGCCAACACTTCTGTGATTACCATCTGCTGTGTAGATCATTCTAAAGTCAGATGCAATCATTTCGGAATATGTTGTACCATTCAGCGGTGCAATTCTTGGTTTACCAGCATTTTGGATGATCCAACCTTGTTTGTATTCACTGTGTTGCAAGTACAGCTTGTCTGCATAAAACTTAGTATAATCTTCAACGTCTTCATTCGTGCTGTTGTAGATTTCAATACCACTAAATGTCCTGTTCCCACTATTTTCCGTACCATCACGATTTGACCCGATGATGGTTTTTGAAAATCTGTTTCCGTTTTCGATATGCGTTCCATATCTAATAAACTGAGTAGGGAAGTTGTTGAAAACTCGCCTAATAACTGCTGTGTCAGTTAACATGTTCATAGCACTACTGTCTAAATCAAATACCAGAGCTCCAGTATTTGATTCAAGTCTACCACCTTTAATTCGCTCTGCAGAAAAATCAACCGAAGCGAGTTGCGTGATGAAGGCTTTTTGGGCCATTAATTCTCTGATAAACGCTTGATTAGTTACAAGCTTGTTGATCATTGCAGAATCAACTAGTAGCTTATCAGCAGTAACCGCATTTGAAGCGAGAATCTGAGTTGTGACAGAGCCAGCTTCCATGTGTCCTGTTCGGACGCTCTGGGATGCCAGATGCCTGCTTGTGATTGAGCCATCAACTACCATGTCACCTTTCACTTTGATCAATTGAGCAATCAAGGCAATTGCTTCTGGTTCTTGTACCAGTAAGGAGCTGATAGTCCTTCCATTGATGGTCTTACCTGTACCAAATGAGATTTGACCATCTGTGATATTGATGTCTGTTTTTTTGAGCATATTGCCCAATTGGCTTGTGATTGTGGCAAATTGACCATCTGCCGTCTGCTTATACTCTGCAATTTTAGAAGCTAGCCCGTCAGCGCTTGTTTCTAATGCTGTAACCTTCTGTGCCAGTCCATCAGCAGTACGCTCGAAAGTAGCTTGTGCTTGTTCTACTAGATAATTTTGATCTTCTGGAGCAGGTTGCCATTTACGATTGTTTACTCCCTCGTAGAAGTCTAATTCGGTCATGAACAGACCAGACCAAACATTATGATATCCTTGATAATTAAATAGCAGGTACCCTTCATCAAATGTTCCTGTGTTAAAACTAAACGATTCTTTGACAGCTCTATCTGAGTTGAACGCAGGCGACCCTGTTTTGTCAAAAATTGTCTGCATTTCGTCAAAGTCATTTGTAGAGCCTTTTCTTCGCTTGCAAAAAATAATCTTAAAGTGTTCCGTGTTAGCGTCAAATGCTGTCAAATTAAGCATATAATTTGTATTTTGTTTGATGATGAAGCGTGGACTGCGAACAGAAGAACCATTCGAAAGTAAAAACATTCGTTTCTGCCCATTGAGGTAGTAGTGATGAGCCGTGAAGCTCAAGAGCCCGTTGGCATCAGTCCAATATTTCAAGCCCTCATCTGCTCTGGAATTTCGGAGCATGTTAGGGCCACCACCAACACCGATTGAAGTAAATTCTTCTTTGACCCCTGCAACTGTCTGTTCAACATAAGAGCGGTCTGCTTTGCCATTGGCCATATTAGTGAGGTCAGAGATGGCTTTTTCAGTAGTCTGCTCAAAGCGTGATTGAGCGCCTTGGATCCCAGAAAATTGGCTTTGTGTCTGAACCTTAAAGTCATTGACCAGCTTCTGGATATCAGCATCACTGGTTTTTAATTGATCAGTAGTGGCTTTCAACCCTTGCATCTTGACAGTGATGTCGCCATATTGTGCATTGAACTCTTGTGTAATTTCGTTCTTTGCTTTTTGACTTGCAACCTTAACCGTTTCATCAACTTTGGCAGCGACTTCTTGCTTTACTTTCTCAGCCTTGTTTTTGGCATCTTCAATGCCGTTGTCCATGTCAAGACGCATCACACGCATTTTCTCAGCAATTTCTGCGTTCTTGTTATCAATCAGCTCTTGGACTTTTCTGTTGTAAGCCTCTTGTTCTTCTGATAGCTCTCTGACAGCTTCCTTGATAGCATTTAGTGAACTACTTTGCGACTGACTTTTCAAAGTCTCATAATCACCGAGTTCAACTTCTGACTGGTCAAAATTGAGTTTGTCGATAGTGATTGAAAAAATTCTGGCTTCAAAAGAGAGCTTTGCGGAATCTTTGACGATTGCAACACGGTCGCCAAGCCAGATATCATCTCGTAGATCCAAGATACTTGCCTTGTACTTACGGATGGGGTTGTTTAGTCTCAAGAGTTCTTGATATGTCGCTTGAAGTAGGACTTCTTTGTCCTCAATTTCTTCATCGACAAACACACCCCAGCGATGTTTTAGCTCACCGTTTTGATAAAGCCCCTTGTTTTCAATATCATCATTTAAAACGATGTAATTTTGCCCAGCTGGCTTATCAATAGGCTTACCACTTGCTTTTGTCCAGACAATGTCAGTAAACTCGATTCTTCGACCATATCCACCAGTCGCATTGCCTTCCGAATCTGTCGATTCTTCACCTTTACCACGACCAATAAGAGCTGTGACAACATTGTCAGAGTCTTCTTCCATCGTGACTTCAAGAGCATTGTTTCCATACTCGAATTGAACACCAGAGTACGAACCTTGCCGATGATATAGATCAATGTAGCGGTTGATGATCTTATTTTCTACAAACTCATATCGGACACGAAATTCACAATTAAAAGCCTCGATAATCTTCACAAGGGCTTCACGAGGGCTGATATAGTAGAAGTTGGTCTTATTTACTTTTGTAAGACCTTCTCTTTCGCCTAACTGATAGCCCGTGCCTTCTAGTGCTACGTTTAGGGCTTGGTCAGCAGTAACGCTTTGCAGTCGCTTGTCTTTGATGATTCGGACTGTGCGCAGGTCGCTCTCTGCACGATCGAGACCTTTGATGATGTAATTATCATCCATAGTCACTTCATAGGCTTTAAACACCCCGAATTGACGGCCTCGCACGAAGAAACCAAAGAATCGCATCTGTTCGATGATTTCTTTGTCGATTGCCTCAATAGGCAATTCAAATTCTGCAGCATCAAACGTATTAATCTCGATTTTATGAGTAAATTCGATCAGATCTTGTTCTTTGATGATGTGGATCAATTCTTCTTTATTATTAAATAAATAAATCATTGATACACCTCACTATATTCAACCGTTAACTGACTTGATGGGGTCAATCTTAATGTATTCGCCCCTTTTTGCAAAGAGAAAAATCTGCTGTTCACCATGTCGAAATTTTTAAGCTCATTTCTGCCATTCAACTTGATCGTACGTTCTTTCATGTCAATTTCAATGCGATTTCCTTGTGTATATGTGCCTTTCAGCCGAATATACTTCTGTTGTTCAACGTGCAGAAGATTGATTTCATTCACATTAACACCAATCATAAAGGAAATTTTAGGGTATGTTTCCTTGCTTCCTGCATAATTGACCTGATTACCAGTAACAGTCTTTTTGTTTGTGATTTTTTTAGGATCATAACAGATCATTTTCAATTTAATGATTTGTTGGTTGCTCTCTTCGTCTGGAATGTCTGCAGATTCAAACTGTGCCTTATAGATTCGGTCTGGTTCATCACCAAAGACCAGAGCGCTTGGCTCATTCGTATCTAGCAACTCATTCAATTTTTCAAACTGCAGTCTAAAAGCTGAGTTATTAACTCCAGAGATTAAAGCAGTGATCTCGATTTCACGTTCTTTGTAAGACTTGCGCCTAAAGACTTTCCCATCACGACCAGTCACATCTACTGTCTGATGTTCTTGGTCTACGACACCACGACCAGAGATCATAACGGTCTGAAATGCTCCATTTGCGTTCGTAAGCTCACGTTCTAGCGTCTTGCCATTGAAAGTAGTCTGGATTCCCATTTCATAGCTTTTTAAAATCTCGTTTGTGTCTGTGAAATTATACATTTTTCCCCCTTTCTTCATTTTTTATAAAAAAGGCAAAGCCCTCATTTTACAGAGGACTTGTCTTTAATCTGATGCGTTCTCTCTTACCTTGTGCGGTAGTGATATCCTCTACAAATGCAGAGAATGCACGACCACCCAACTCGAGAGTTAATTGCATTGGTTTATTTTGGCTGTCAGCTTCTTTGATCTCGTGATTGATTACACCGTTGTAATCAAATCCAGAGCCGAGAGGATTGCTTGCAGTGTACTGCGATGCATCGTCAATCAAATTCTCCATTGACTTCGATACTTCTGATGCGTTGCGATCGATACCATCAGCCACACCGAGAGCCAAAAACTTACCGACATTATCACGGAATAGCCGTGATGGACTGTGGATCTTAGCTTTTGCCTGTGCAGCACGTTCTGCCTGTGCAACAAGTGCATTTGCTGCAGCGGTTACTGCACCGAGAGCAGAATACATACCTTGCGCCAAACCATGACCAATCATGCTACCGACAGAACGCATTGTACCAACCGCAGCCATGCCAACTGCTTGGATAGCGTGCATCATTGAGTGCATCGCACTTCTTGCGCTACCGACACCATTTCTAATACCGTTAGTGATATTTTGTGAAATCTGTTGGCCAGTCCGCTGTGCAATTTGGGCCATTTGCATACCGCTGGTAGTCATCGTCATGGTCATGCGCATCATACCAGACTGAATTGCCATACTCGCTTGCGTCATTGCCATTGTGATTGTCATGGTCATACGTTGGAATGATGCTGAGATGGTTGCTACAATGTTGTTCAACATCGCTTGCATCATAGAGCTGACAGAAGTCATGGACGTTCTGATTGATGCCCCCATTTGCGTCATTGCTTGTGTGACAGAGATGTTCATGGTTGTCATAGACATTCTGACACTAGTTGCAACATTGTTCATCGAAGTAGACACGACTGTACCCATGCTTGCAAAACCTGCAGTAAGGGCGGATCTAGCTTGCTGAACTCCAGCATTAACAGCAGTAACCACTTGTGACATCGCTGTACGCATAGCATTACCAAGTTGTGAGAATCCAGACGCAGATTGTACCATTGATGTACCAAGTTGCGCTATAGTCGTTTGAACTGTACGGATACTACTTCCGAGGCTTGTTAATACTGAGATAAAGGATGTAATCGATTGAATGATATACGTGAATCCAGATTGTACACTGGTAATCATTGTGTTAAATCCACTCAATGACGATGTGGCATTTATGATAGCAGATCCGAATGATGCAAACTGACTGTTTAGCATCGTAAACATCACTGCGGATCGAGTTACTGCAGATGCCATTTGCTGGAATCCTGTGCCAAATGAACGGATGCCACTTGATGATGCTGTTGCAGCAGGGCCAATCGTCGTCATTGCTGTCGCAACTTTTGGAAGACCATTTGCAAGCGGATTGACCGCAGAGGCTGCAGTACGCATGCCAGATGCCATCTGTGTGAAGATAGATCCTACATTGCGACTACCAATTTTGTACATTACCGTGTCTAATTTATCCAAATCGGCACGGAATCCGTTTAAGTTACCACCAGCAGATGCTCCACCGAGGCCAAGAACAGCAGCGGCTACAGCACCGATACCAGCGGCCGCTTGTAGTCCGTGGTCTCCTGCAAGTTTCACACCTTGTCCAAATCGTTTAAACCCTTCACCAGCATCCTTGATAGCTCCACCAATTGACTTGATAACACCAGAGACACCGTCCAAGATGCTTTTAACAGCTTGGCCGAATGATTTAATGACATTAGATGCACCTTTGAACACTGAATTAACCACGTTTCCAAATTCTCGAAGAATTGGAGTAACAGGACTTAATGCAGTCTTGATTGCGTTACCTACACTTGTAAATAGATTTGCAATACTGTTGATAATAGGTGCTATCTGTCCAACGATGCTAGAAAATGCTTGAGCAATGGAAGACACCGCTTGACTGACTGCTTGCGCAATCTGTGCGACAGAAGGCATAACTGGTTGCAATACCTGAATGATTCGCACGACTGCGTCTGCTATGATCTGCGCTGTGGTCGTAAAGACTTTGCCCAACACTTCCACAAGTGGAGTTACCGCTTGTAGGACTGGTGGCAAGTTCGTCATGATGATTTCAGCAACTTTAATAATCACATTCCCGATAGTTTCCACAATCGGAGCAAGTGCAGTCACGATTTGAGAGATACCAGATGCGATTTGTTGGACTGCAGAGCCTACTGCTTGGATAATAGCGCTAAACGATGTACCAAATGCATTGACCAGTACGGCCAATTGAGGCGCTACTGATCCCACTGCTACCACTACAGCTCCAATAGCATCTCCGACCGCATGAATGACAGGCACGAAAGCCTGTACGGATGGAGCTATTGTGACAATTGCTTGCGCAAATGCCCCGATAATAGCTGTCGCTACGGTGGCAAATGCTTGACCAACGGATTCGACTACACTGCCAATTCCTTGCAAGATTTGAGCAATTCCAGCGCCCTGCATACCAGCTAGAGCCATTGCAGCACCAACTGCTACGATAGCAACAGATAATGCGAGGATATTTGCTGGGTTAGCCATCGCAAGTGCTTGCCCGATTCCACGAAACGCAGTAGCAAGACCAGAGCCGATACCTTTTGCAGCAATAGCAACCCCTGAAAGAGCTGATTTAATGCCTTCACCAAGACCAGTGAAGATTTGCTTGATAACTCCATCAGATTGTCTAAATGCGTTTTCTACCCCTTTTGATTCAGTGGTAGCTTTAGCGCCCAATCCCTTGAACGGGTTTAGTTTAGAAAGCAATCCCATTGATTGTTGGCCGTTGGATGCAAATGCTGCGAATGGATTCTTTTTCAGAACCATAAACAGCCCACCGATAGCTAGACCAGCACCACTAATTGCACCGAGAAGACCACCAGCATTGGGAACCCCACTGAACATTTTCTTAATGCCATCAATGACTGGTTTCAGTTTGCTTGCTAGGGCTGAGAAACCAGATTGTACTGATTTAATTACTGCGTTGACTTTATTCCGGAATGATTCACTATTTTTGTATAAGTCAATAAAATATTTCGCAACCAGTGCGATACCGATTGCAATCAATCCCCATCCAGAAGTCATTACAGTTTTCACTGCACCGAACGCAGAACCTAAACCACTCACAATCGAGCGTGTCTGTGTCATAGTTGTGCCAATCGCAGTCATTGCAGGCCCTACAACTGGAGACATTCCAACGAAACCACGAATGACCTTGGCTACTGCGTTGTCGCTTTCTGTAGCCCATTCAATGGTTTTGGATGTTCCAGACAATAAGCCTGTGAGCATCCCTTTATTTGATGCCATAACCTTATTTCGCAAGGCTTCCCACGATCCACCGACTTGCTCAAGTTTGGAACCTACGTTATTTTGCATGTCCTCTGCTTGTCTAGCAAGCCAAGCGGCAGCGTCACCTTGTGAACGTGATACCTCTTCGAGTGATCCTCTAGCGGCATCCCATGACTTAGTGGCATCTTTAGTCTTATTTGAAATACTATCAAGCAATGGACTGATAGCTTGCATCCCAGAAGTGTCAAACAAGGTCTTCAATGTCGCAGCTTTCTCGGCTTGTGGCATATCCTTGATTGCCTCATTAACCTCGGTCAAGATCTGCTTAAATGGTTTCATGTTACCCGCAGCATCCGTATAGCTCAATCCAAGACTATTCATCAGCTTACTTGCTTTTTTAGATGGTGCTGCCATCTTCAACATAGCATGGTTTAAGTCTTGTGATGCTTGTGCTGCAGACATACCAGTATTAGTGATCAGACCGATCGCAGTAGATGCATCTTTCATATCCACACCCATCAAACGAGAGGAACTTGCCACGTTTGATAAGGCTTGCTCCATACTCTCGACAGATGCATTAGATACGTTTGCTGTTTGAGTCAATACGGCTGCAGCCTGTTCTGCAGATCCGATACTATCGCCCCAAACGTTCATTGCTTGTTGTACAACCCCAGCAGTTGTAACCAAATCAGCACCAGAGGCGGTTGCTGCTTGTGCGATTGCTGGGAAAATTTTCTTAATAGTTTCTAGGCTGGCACCGTTTTGGGCCATGACAATCATTGCATCCGCTGCATCCTGCGCAGACAGTGGCAAGTCTTTACCCATTCTGTTGGCTACATCTGCCAAACCTTCAATGTCCTTAGATGTACCACCAGCTACGATAGCTGCCTTGTTGAGTGATGCTTCAAAGTCTCCGAAGCCTTTAACTGCTTTCACGCCCATTGCAGTGGTTGCTGCCCCTGCAATCGTCATGCCCTTGCCGACTTCTTTAAGCGATCCAAATATGTTTGAACCAGCTTTTCCAGCCTTTTGCGTGAGACCTTCGACCGCAGAGCCTGCCTTTTGCATTGTGGCAAAGTAACCTGCATCAGTGGCTTTCAGCACGGCTTCTACTTTAAAGGACTTATCAGCCATCTATACCTCCTTCCTTTCGCCTCCTTTGAAGTCTTTTGGCGATCTCGATCAGTTCTTGATTGACTGCAGGGCCTTGTGATCTATTCAAGACTGTTCTGCGTCTCTCTTCTTCGTTGTAGAAGTCTTCGAACTTCTCAAAGATATATCTTCCGTCTTTCTTGCTTGCTTGTGCTTGTCGAATCTGAAAAGCTAGTAAATACACTCTCTTTTCTTCGTCTAACATCTGCATGTCTCTTGCACGTTGTCGGATATTAAATTCTTTCAGCGTCATGCGTTGTGCAGTCACATAGTCTGTGATGCCAAAGAAAGCGAAGATAGTCGCCATCAGGTCTTCATAAGTCTGTTCAGAAGTGAGTTCGACCGTGGCTTTTTTTAGGCTTGTTCCACCGCTTCCACGATCGCCATCGTTGTCTTCTTGGTCAGTTTTGAGGTCTTGAAACATGTTAAAAAATCATCGAAGACAACATCGAGATCATCTTGTTCTTCAAGCCATTTCTCAATATCCTTTTCAGATAGTTTGCTCCGATTCGTGATAGTTGCGGCCTGAATGATGTCAACCAAGATTGTTGGGTTTCCGTCCAAGAGATACACAACCGCAGAACGGACACCAGCTCCGAAGTTCATTCCATTCACGCTAGAGCAGAATTTTTTATCAAGTTCACGGATAAATGCAATACCAAAAGATAATTCGTGTTCACGTTCGTTAATTGTCAATGTTTTCATTATGATTTTTCCTTTTCTTTGTGTTTTTAATAAAAATAAAAGAGGGCTTTCGCCCTCGTGATTGTTGCTGCTTATCCAGTGATTGCAGTTGTGTCAGCGAATGCGTAGAGTACTTCTGCCTCTTGATCCGCAGTAAGCGTTGCATATCCCGGTACTGGTTTACCATCGATTGCCATTTCAGTTTGCAAAGTGATGAGATCTTCAACGTTGGCAGGCACTTCCCACTTGCTCAATTTACCGATAGCATACAATGCTGGGTATTTTGCGCCTTGTTTTTCGCCCTTCAAGTCGATGTCCCATACTTCCAACTCGTAACCTTCGATTACAGAGTTTTTAAGCATGTTATTCAATTCGTCACGAGATGCAACTGCTTCGATTGAGAGTGTAACTTCCAATCCACCAGCAGCAGAAATAGCACCGTCTTTTGTCTTTGTGCTATCTGTTTTACGTTCGTATTCCCATTTGTGTTCAGTTTGCAAAGCAAGTTTAGCTGCAGCAGTTTTGTCGCCTTTTTTACGGAACATCAAAATCCGATCTTTACCTTTTTGTGGTTCTAATACCATTTAGTTTTTTCCTTTCGTTTAAACAAATTTAAATTCCATGTCAATAACTGCATGGAATAGAGTTTCTTCTGTGCTGTTGTCTTTAATGATTTGACTATTACTAGAGAGGCCCATAGACCAGCTTCTATTATCGATACGATTGATTTTGCTCAATTCATTTTGAATCTTGTAGATCATGTCTGACAAGCGTCTGCGGTTGTTGATATCGTCCCAGATGTGTACTCTCGTACTAACTAGACCAATCAGCCCCGATTTAGTAGGGTTTGGCATTAAATGCGTATCACCCATCACACAAAATGGATATTTTGCAGACATACCTGGCAAGGCTAGGTAAATATCATAGCCAAGCGAAGAAATACGCTTGTAAATCTCGTCAAATAATTGTTGATCTGGCTGTTTCATTTACCTGTCATCCCTTTCTCTAAATCTGCAACGAAATCTGGAATAGTTTCTTCCAGTGCTGGCCCCATGTACGGTTGAGCTTCCATCTTGCGTGTCCCTACTTCAACATAGCCAGAATAATCTGTGTTAGCTTTCACTCTTGCTTCATCTCTACCGACTGTAAGATGTATAGACTGTCTTGTAGCACCCGTAGAATATCCACGAGTAAAGACAGCATTTCTTACTGCTCGCCTATGCAAGCGTGAGCCATGATCTTTCAAAATCTCGTGTGCGTCGAAATTAACTGCTTGTTCAAAAAAGAGGGTTGCCCCTCCGTCGTTTATATCAAACCCAAACTTCAACTCATCACCTCGGCTACATAAAAGACCGTAGAGCGTCGTTCTGGAGTCTTTCGACTGATAACCTTATATCGCTTACCAGAGATGATAACGGACGATATAGGGCCTTTTATAACGTGGTTAAAACGTAAGATCTTGGCATCTACATCGACTTTATCAAGCAGTTTAACTTTCAATTCCAGTCCTAATTCAGAAATGAAGCAAGGCAATACCTTCTTTGTAGGTTCTGCATTGCTCATTCGTCCTAATTCTGGGTCATATTTCGGCTTTTCAACCTGAAATACAAGTTCAACACGTTCGCTTTCTCTCATAGCATCTTAAATCCTCGATTTTCAAGGATAGACGGGTACTCACGTTTCAAAATCTTGTTAAATCGAGCAAAATCGTCTTGATTAAATTCAAGAGTTAACCCTTCGAGTGTCTTTTTAGAGTAGCCTTCCGACCCAATGCGGTTGAATCGTTCGATCATGATTTCAATAATCATGTAATTAAACTTTTCTGGCACTCCAAAATCTCCAGTATAGGCAGTAAAATGCTTGGTTGTCATTTCTTCGATTAAACCGAGCATCTTATCCTGCAAGTCGTCCTCGATATTCAACAGCACTTTTACTTTATCGATGTACGACATAATCAAATCATCCTTTCAATGCTTCGACTAATTCAGCTTTCGCAAGCGTAGAATAGCCTTCGACACCAGTTTCTTTCGCTAAAACTTTCAAATCTTTTAGCGTCATATCTTCCAGAGCGACATCTTCAACCTTTCCTGGTTCGATTGGTTCGTTCTGTTGATAGTGATAACGTAGTAGCATGCTCACGTTGTCACCCCCTTTTTGAAATTACGATTCACCGAATTTGACAACTCGTGATGGATCATAGAGATATGTTCCATAGTGTTTGTCTGCGGTGATGACAGTTGCTTTCTTCAAGATGTCACGGTCAGTTTCAACCATTACATCACGTTTCAATGCAATGACAAATGCACCGTATTTGTTCACATCGTCTGTATCAGTAGCATCAGCAGAAACTTTCACGAGGAAGCCTTTACCTTTTTCTACTTTGTTTGTGCGAACGATTTGAACACCAAGGACTTCACCGAATGTTCCATTTACGATTGTTTCAGCACCAAGCTCTGAACCTTTAGTCCAGTTTTGAGCTGCATCTTTACGAAGAGCGGCAGCGTCCGCTGGGTTAAGTAAGGCAACATAAGATGCATCGTCTTCATCCGCAAAGATGTCAAGGGCTTTTTGCAAGTTGTCAACAGTAGTAGCTGTTTCGGCTACTTTTTGGACTGCGCCTTTCGCAGCTTCCACAAGGTCGTTGTCGATCTTATTAGCAAGGGCAAGTGATGCTTGATATACTGCTTGTCCGATTGGATCGCCAAGACCTGAAAGAAGAGCTTCATCTGTGATTTCATACCCTTTAGCAGCCTTTTTGATCGTCATTTTAGACTTTGTGGTTGTCAATTGGTCAAGAGTGATCGCTACACCTTCTGCAACCTCTGCAGCATCTCCTGCATATTCCCATTTTGGTACAGTGATCTCGTCACCGGGTTGTCCGACAAGTGTGTTGTCGACGAATGCAAGTGGTGTGAATTTGATTAGTTTAGGTAATTTAGCTGAGACCATATCAGCCATGACTTCTGGTACTACCATAGTAGCTTTTTGAGTAATTCCTTGTGGCATAAATTAATTATCCTTTCAATTGGTTATATAGTTCTGGGTTCGTTTGGAATAATTCGTTTCGGCTTTGATAACCCATCTTGCGGAATTGTTCCTTGGTGATCCCTTGACCAGTTTCTTCTTGCTTGGTTGGTGTCTTACCAACTAGCATTGTTTGTACTTTTGCGTCTACAAGAGTATTTACTAGCCCAATGAGTGACTGTACTGACTGTTGTGTATCTTCTGCATTGTTTCGTACAACAAAGTCAAGCACTGTTTCATTGGCTGTGATTCCAGCTTCAAATAGCATCTTAGAAGCCTCTTTTTCGAGTCCATTGCGATTCAGTTGCGCTTCCAGTTCAGCAATGCGTTCAGCTTGTTTTTGAGCTTCATACTCTGCTTTCTGTTCAGCGTTCATCTTGCGCAATTTCTCAGCTTCTTTCTCAGCTTTTTCAGCTTCTTCTTTCCACTTGGCAAATTTCTTGTTGATGATCTTATCAACATCTGCGTCCGTGTACTTCTTTTCGTCTTTCGGTTCTTCTTGATGTCCTTCTGGTTCGGCCGTTACCTTCTCAACATCTTCAACCGTTTCGACTACTTCTGTTTCTTTGTTCATGCGAACCTCCTATTTTTAAAGTCATCCCTGACTGTCTTGTATTCCATAGCTTTTAGCGTCTTCAATGCTTGGACAAAATAAAAACCAGCCTTTCGACTGGTTGGATTAGCAGACTATTCCTGCAAGCCAAGATATTGGATCACCTCTCAATCTCTGTTTTTGTGCTTCACTTCGTCAATCCCTGACAGTAGACCGATTGTCATCGCATACCCAAATAAAAGGATAAGAAATAAACAGACAACCCCTGCAGTGACCGATACGACATTCCAGATATTCATTGCATCACCTCACTTGACTTTTTAACTTATTTTGGTATAATTTAATTAAGGATGAGGACATCGAGTACCCACTTTTGGTGCGCGGTAGCCTCATCTTTTTTTGTCTTTTACGACAGCTATAATACGATCTCCAGATTTCAAAATAGCTTTTTTGAGTCCTCTGCGCCCTTGCTTTATGACTTTTTCTAATTGATCTAACAATTCCTTGTCGCTCATATCAGATTTCAAGGCATCAAATATAATATTTGGTGCTTGTTTTTTTGCTTTTCTCGCATTATTGTCAATCAAATATTTCCCAGATCCAGAGAGTTCTTTTAAATCCCATGGTTCATTTTCGAGCAAAAAGTCTGGAGTGTTAATCTTTTGCGGAAAATTAATCCGTGGAACTATTTTAACTTGTCTGCCAGTCTTGCGAGATAACCAGTTTGCAGTTTTAAACTCGCTTGCCGTGTGATCTGATACAACCTTGTGTCCGTCAACTAAATACCTGATGCCTTCTGCGATTACAAAACTTTCAATCGATATGTTTGGTTCATGATCCTTGCCATCGAAGTAATCACTATACGCATCATCCATGTGATCGTACTTAGATTCAGATTTTGACTCTTTCTTCTCCCCTGAGTAATGAGCAGCAACACTACACCGACAAAATGGATGCATCGGAGCGCAGTTGACCCCAGATTCCATATTTTCGACCTTAAAGATCTTTCCCTCCAGTGGAGCGCATATCTTGCAAGCACTTGGTTCTGTGATGTACTCGTATTCGTCATAGCCTTGCGATTCCAGACTGTCTTTCTGCGCTGCCATCGCCACCCTTGAGCCTTCTGTAACCGCCAAGCGTTTGGCTTGATGGGCAGATACCCCAAATTCTTTGCGTAGCTTTGAAATAATCTGTGTCGGATTCTTGCCAAGGATCAGCAAGTCAGTGGTTGCTCTCTTTACGATATCACGCAGAGCATTTTGACGCTCCCAGATTCGGCTTGACCAAGTTGCACCGTTAAAATTGCGATCTATAGCTTGCTTCATCGCAGTAGATACTGTAGCACTTTCTGATACTCCCAAAATACCAGCTTGGCTTTTTAGACCTTGCAAGTATTCCTCTTTCAAAAAGTCGCCTGTCTTCTTTTCTTCCTCGTTTGCAAGAGCAATCATCTGCAAGTCTAGCTCTTGTTGCAGAGCTTCAAGCCTTGATACTCGCATTTTAAGGTTGTAGATAGCCAACTCTCTGTTAGCTATCGCACCAAAATCCTTTTCTTCAACATAGCGTTTGGCTTTTTCAGCAAATGCAGCAACATCCATCGCATCAAGTCTTGCGATAACCTCAGAATAGGGAATATTCCCGTTCTTCTCAGCATAGCGATTGATAAACGTTCTAATTTCCTTATCAATCTCGTTGAAGTAGTAATCATGCATCTTTTTCAACTCAGTCGCATAATCTTCATCACGCTTGATTGCTGCTCTCTGCTCCAGTTCAACACGGTTGCGCCAGTAACTATTCTGTCTGACGGTTTCTGTCATCCTCTACACCGTCCTTTTCTTCGTTGCCTTCTTCTGCATCCTTGTTGATTGCAAGATCGCTCATGCGCTCATTTAGAGCCATTTGCTGATACAGTTCACTGTCTTTCTTGCTTTCTTCTTCCATGCGTTCAAGTTCTTCTTTAGGATCTTGGACGATAGACAAAACAGAAAGTTTCGTTTCGTCTGACACTTGGCCATTTAATTGAGTTACGATTTGTGCTTCTTCCAGTGTGTTCTTAGGCACGTTGCGAGTGAACTTGTAATTAAGTTCAGACCATGCATCTGCTGGCACTTGCGTAGTTGGCACTGACAAGACAACCTCATACAATCGATTGAATCCAGACTGCATCTTGCGGTCTTTTGATTTGGCAAGGTTATCCATTGCTTGGAGCTTATAAGCAAGAGCTGTACCAGAGCTATTACCAAAGTCTTTGTCTGATAGATTGGCAACCATCGAGATATTAAAGATTGCATCACGCAGTAGCACAATGAGATTTTCTTGCGTTTGGTCTGCGTTTGGCTTCTGTAGAAAGTCAACATCTAACTGACTGCCACTTTCACCCCATAGATTGAACACACGATTGTCACGGATGCTAGAGCTTACTTCATCGTCTAGCTCCATGCCGATAATCTTCAAGTAAGCATCTGCGAAATAATCAACATCATTTGCTTTCTCACTGACCGCTTTGTTAAGAGCATCAAGCAATGTCTTCACGCTCTCGAATATTCCTCTGCGCTCTTCATTTTCAATCACTTCGATGATTGGGAGATGTGAATAGATGTGGTTTGACCGTTCACCAAAATGCACATCACCAGCGTTATCAAGGGTGAAATAGATTATTTCCTTATCGGTCACAACCTCACCAGTGCCAGCGCCTGTTTCTTCATCGATCATGTATCGTACTGCGAATTTAGGACGCTCTGCAACAGAGTTATCATGTACAATCAGCATATTCATCGGGCTGTTGTAAGTCACTCTAGTGTTCGCATCCTCGTCTTGGTATACATACCAAAATGCATGACCAAAGATATCAACTAACTTGGATAGTTCGCTCTCGCTATCCTCCATGTCGTTGAACTTTCTAAAGTCATTGACATAATCACTAATCACTTGATCATCATGTGATACAGTGGCTGGAATACCGATAAAATACCCATTGAACATATCTACAATGTATTTTGCATAGTTGACAACTAGACGATTATCAGGCTTCCATGCATCTTTAGCTCTATTATGCAGGATCTTGTGATCTGATAAGTATAGATTTTCATTCTCTCGATAGGTTGGTACGAGTCTACTCAAATGCAAGCGAATTGCTTCTGTTACGATCTCCGCAGTTACCTCAGTATTTACTGGTACAGTCAGCAGTCGCTTGTTATTAATTCTGACTTTGGTCAATTAAAAGCCCCCTTTAAATGTTTTGATTTTTGATTTAGTGATCTTGTCTTGGATCGCATACCTTATCGCATCCAGACAGTGGTTGTAAGAGTCCACAGGCTCGTTGATGTATTCATTCGTGGCCTTGTCCTTCTTCCATGTGTAGTTTTCTAACTCTTCGATAGTCTTCACACATCTTTCGTCCACAATCCACTCATACTGTAAGAGATACTGGATCCCTTGCATGACTGAACCAGCACCCTTCTTGACATCGATAACTCGCCCGATACCAAGGTTGCGAAGCTCTTGGTTCGATTTCTTTTCAGCCGAATCGGCTCGAATTTGCTCCTTCGCATACCCAAGGGCGGTAATACTCTCTGCGATCTTGTCATTTGTCAGTCCTTTTTTTACATATTCCTCGACAACGTACAACCTTTTACGGTCATCATCGATTTTTACATGCATAAATGCGCTCGGGTCATTGATAAACCCATAGTCAAGGCCAAAATAAGATGGAATTTGTCTTAAATCGTCCTTATTGAGCAATGCTTTCGTGTATTTTGGAAAAACCAGCTTGTCAAGAGTCGCAAACTCGCCCAAAGCGTAGATTTTGTAGTACGCTTCATTACGATTTGCCAATTCTTCGATATTTTCCCGTGTTACAGCGTCCAAAAAGCGATTATCTTTGTATGTCGTCTGATAAACGACTGTATTTTTAGGTTTTTTGACAAAAAAAGCATTATAAACCCAATTCGCTTTGGAAACTGGGTTGAACATTAAATATATTTGCTTTTGCTTATGCGCTTTATCCCGTAGACGAAGCGTGAGCTGTGTATAATCGTCTAAAGTGAATTCAGACGCTTCTTCCATGACTACATCAGATATGCCCTTGATGGATTTTATCTTCTCTGGATTATCCATCCCTTTGAAGATGAATTCTGCGCCATTTGGCAGCTCTATACGAAATGCAGACATATTGACCTTGCACATGCTCAGGATGCCAAAGTATGACAACGTAGCTTGTACATCTGCAAAGACCGAATCACGAACAGTAGCACCGACCTTTCGAAGCACAAGGATCTTTCTGGGCTTCTTCCAGTCTTTCAGCGCCTTAATGACAATCTTTTGAAAGAC
>ERZ651108.433-NODE-433-length-20343-cov-7.368099_pt1 | contig 20343 bp, 25 predicted proteins | sample MGYA00512173_ERZ651108 | MGnify/ENA metagenome assembly ERZ651108 | reverse complement strand
CCCGCCGTAAAGACCCTAAAACCCTCAAAGGAGTTGCAGGTTTGTTCTGCCAGGCTTACCAAGACTGGGCAGAGCTGATAAGGGTATTCGAGCTACCTTATGAGCAAGTGTCAGTTAACCGTTTCCACCTCAACGGCGCGAAGTCAGAGCCTGGCATGGCACCTATCGCTGAAAACCCCGGATTCGTCTATAGCTATCATGCGAACGACCCCGCCGGGGGTAGGGCGATGAATGCTTTTGACCTGGTTCGAGTGCATAAATTCGGGCATTTGGACGATGGTAAAGACGGTGTACCGGTTACCCGTCTACCGTCCACTAGGGCCATGAATGAGCTTGCGTCGAACGATGAACGCGTAAAAAAGCTACAGTCAGCAGAAATTCTCAAAGCATTCTCAGAGGAAATCGACGACGAAACAGATAGCACCTCATGGGTTGAAGGCTTATCGTGTAATAAATTCGGCGCTGTTGAGAACACTATACAAAATCTCGACTTGATAACAGCGCATGACCCGATTTTTAAGGGTATCGTGTTGAATGTTCGCGGTATGTCTATGGAACTTACACCCGGTAGCTACCCCTGGCGCGATGTTCGAGAGAACGACACACAGCTAGACGATTATGACTTTTCGTCTATCATGCTTCATCTCGAACGCACATATCGACTCCGTATCTCTGAGAATCAGCTACGCCACGTGTTGCGGGATTTGGTGCAGGAACGTAAACACGATTTTGTTCAGGAATACCTAGAAGGTCTTAAGTGGGATGGAACGCCGCGCGTCGAATTTGCGTTGCCCGGCGTGGAAGACTCACCACACACCCGGCTAGTTGCCCGTAAGGTACTAGTCGCCGCCGTAGCTCGCACCTTCGAGCCGGGCATCAAATGGGACAATATGCTTATGATTTACGGGTCTGAGGGTATCGGTAAATCGTGGTGGATAGAAAAAATGTCTCGCGGTTGGTACAACTCTCTGGACGAAATCGGGAATAAAGACACACTCATGAAAATGGGTAAGTCCTGGATAGTTACAGCCGATGAAGGTCATTCTCTCCGAGCGGCGGATTTTAACAAGCTCAAAGAGTTTCTAACACAACGCAAGGACGAATACCGCGCGCCGTTCGCGGCTACAGTGACTAGCTACCCGCGCCGCTCTGTCATATGGGGTACTACCAATGACCCCGCGTTTTTGCGCCGTCAAGACGGTAACCGCCGTTTCCTTATTGTGCATGCAGAGCATAAGGTTGATTTTGACGCGATGACAGATGATTACATAAATCAGGTATGGGCTGAGGCGGTACAGATGTATAAAGACGGCGAAAAACTGCGCTTCACAGCAGAGGAAACCGAGCTGTTGAACGAAGCCCGCGCGCCCTATGTACAGGAAGACCCGCTAACCGGGTTGGTGCAGAAATATGCAGATACCGCCGTACCCGCCGGGTGGGATGATATGACACTGGGCGAACGGTTAGAATGGCGTGTGAACGCTACAGCTAATTTCGCCCCGGCGGGTACCGAAACAATAAACTCGCTCTGTGCGTTGCAGGTGTGGTGTGAAGTTATGGGCCGTCGCATTGGCGACCATTCAGTTCGAGATATGGCGGATATTCAAAGGGTGCTCCGTACTCTACCTGGATGGGTTATGCACCCAGTACCGCGTGAGACCGCCGCATATGGTAGGCAACAGGTGTTTGTTCGCGCGGTTGAGTCAGACTTAATTTAGTGACTAGCTTCACAGCCCCTCAGGTTGCATTTGGTACCCTGAGGGGTTTATAGTTGAATTATCAACGATACACGTTGTAGATATTTGAAAACGACATAGAGAACTCAATAAGACGAAAAACCGAAACTACAGAAAGGCGTAATACTATGCGTATTACTATCGAATTAGAAACTAGCGACGGGCTTGTTAGCCCGTTCGAGAACAAGTTAGTAGCTTATATCGCAAATGAGCTACACAGCGAGAACGCGCCGGTGGAAGAAACCTCGAGCGTTGAAGAAGAGAAACCCGCGCCTAAACGTAAGCGCGCTACCCGCGCTAAGAAGAAGGAAGAAGCCCCGAAGGAAGAGCCTAAAGACTCAAAGGACAAGTTGGCACATGCTACCGTTCTCGCATCTGAAATGGTGCAGAATGAAGACGTTGCGGTCTTGAAGCGACTCTTGACTACGGTAGGCGCTAAGCGAATTAGCACCATGAATGAAGAGCAGACCGAACGCTTCATTGAGCTTGCGAAAGCCGAAAACTATGCCTAGCAAGCACGCAACGCTAGGGCCTTCTAGCGCGGCGCGGTGGCTAACCTGTACGGCCTCTGTTGAAATGGTGGCTAAAGCCCCGAAACCAAAAGAGAGTGATTTTGCCCGTGAAGGCACAATCGCGCATTCGCTGGCGGAGGTGGAAGCCCGCCGGGAATTTCAGCTACCAGGGCATGAAAGCTACGAGACAGACATAGCGAAGGTTCGAGCTGAGCTTTTAGACTTCTTAGGTGGTGATGAACAAGCCACCGAACAGGAATTTGAAGCGATGCGGGACTACATAGCGTGGTATATAGATATTCTCGAAGAAGCCAAGGGTGAAGACGGCGCGTTGCTGTTAGAACAGCGGCTTGCTACGGGTATACCCGGTTGTTGGGGTACGAGCGATGCTGTGGTTATTCGCGGCGATGCTATCCACGTGATAGACCTGAAATACGGGCGCGGCGTGGAAGTATCGCCGGTTGAAAACCCACAGTTCATGCTCTACGCGTTAGGGGCGCTCAAAGCATATCGAGATACCCTTGAAGAGACCCGGCGTGTGCGCATGACCGTGTTTCAACCACGCATCAACAACGTAGACACATGGGAAATCTCCGTCGAACGTCTGGAAGAATGGCGTGAGACCGTAGCCCGCCCGGCGGCGAAAAAGGCACTCTCGAATGAGGGTACAGAATTTGCGCCGAGCGAGAGCGCGTGTAAGTTCTGCCCAGCGGCGGGTATCTGCAAACCCCGGGCAGAATCAATCGCGGCTATCGCGTTTGAAGAAGACCCAAACATCATTTCTCTTGAAGACCGTGCTGGGTACCTGGCACGGATAGGGGAAATAAAATCCTGGATAAAGCATCTGGAAGAATCGTCTCTTGAACTAGCATATGAGCAGGGGCAAGAAATACCAGGTTATAAGGTAGTTCGTTCTGGTTCGCGCCGGGTGGTTGCAGATACGAACGTAGCCATCGAGCGGCTTACGGACGCGGGGTATAGCGTTGAGCAATTCACCACCCGTAAACTAGCCGGGGTTACAGACCTTGACAAGCTAGTGGGTAAGAAAGAGTTACCCGGCGTGCTAGGCGATGCTCTACAGATGACGGAGGGCAAGCCTTCGTTAGTTCCAGAGTCAGACCGCCGTAAGGCTATTAGCAAGAAACAAGAGGTAAGCGAGATGTTCAGTAATGAATAATCGAGTTACAATAAATTTTGATGCTCTTGACCGTTGGCGTGCTACGCACGGTATCGAGAGTGAAAAAGAGATGTGCGAGCGGGCCGGGTTAAACCCTGATACTCTAAAGCGCATCAAGAGCGGCGCGAGAAGCCTAACGCTTCTCACCGTAGAGGCGTTCTATAACGCCTATGGGCTAGAGTTTACACCAGATGATGAACTCTCCATTTACCAATACGTGTAAACCGATAAACAGTTAGGAAGTCTAAACGTGACAAACGATAATCTGCGACTCACCACCGGCGAGGTTCGCCTTTCCTTCGTACACCTGTTTGAACCGCACACTCAGGATGCGGCAAAGTATGAGCCGAAATATTCAGCAACTCTTATTATCCCTAAGAGTGATACGGCGACTATCAACAAGATTCGTAAGGCGCAGCAGGCTGCCTTGGAGAAGGGTAAGGATAAGACTTTCGGCGGCACCATTCCTAAGGGTTGGAAGGATACCCTGCGAGACGGCGACGAGTCAGACCGTCCAGAGTACGAAGGTAGCTACTTCATCTCCGTTCGCGCTAATGCAGACCGTAAGCCTAGCGTGGTAGACCAAAACGTGAACGAAATCCTGGATAAGAGTGAAATCTATTCCGGTGTGTACGCCCGTGCAGCTATTGAAGCGTTCCCGTTCAACAACAACGGTAAGGGTGTGTCGTTCCAGATTCTCGCCGTGCAGAAAACCCGTGACGGTGAACCTCTCGCCGGGGGCGCACCTGTGAAAGCCTCTGACTTGTTCGAGCCGGTGGAAACTGAGAGCGAGGGCGAGAGCCTTATCTAACAGACCCGTCGAACGGTAGACGCTAAAAACCGTAGCTAACCAGATGTTAGCGAACTTTGTGTGCAGAAAACCCCCGGCGCGTGGAATAGCCGGGGGTTTTCATTATGTAAGTTATTTCACATGAAACGAAGTTGTTTCAAAAGTTCAAATCTTGTATACTTGTAAGTGTCAAGGGGAAATACCCTAAGACGTAACTACAGAAAAGGTAAGACAAATGGAAAACGCAACCTACACCACCCGCGACGAAGCTATCGAGCGTGAGATTATCGAGGTAATCGAAGCCGGGGACGCTAGCCGCGACGAATACGACATTGACGCTATCGCCGATGCAGTAATTGGCGACTACGAAGACGGATTCGCTCTCAAGGTTAACGAAATCGATTTTTGGAATACCGTAGCTGATAACGCGAAGTAAGAGGTGGTGAACGGGCCGGGGTTATTCACCCCGGCTATCGCTATGAAGATACTAGATATTGACATTGAAACTTATTGTGAGCTAGACCTTCAAAAGGTAGGGGTTTATGCTTACACCGAGCACCCTAGCTTTCGTATCCTTATGGCTGCTTACGCGGTAGACAACGGCGACGTTCTGATAACAACCGATGAAGACGAGATGCGTAGGATACCCGGCTTGTGGGATGACGCGGTAACGAAGAGCGCGTATAACGCGAATTTCGAGCGTATCTGTTTCTCACGCCTAGCCGGTCTTCCAACAGGTGAGTACCTGCAACCGGAAGCGTGGTTAGATACACAGGGTATTGCGGCTAACTGGGGGTACCCTCAAAAGCTGGAATACACAGCAGAGGCTTTAGGTGTTGAGCATAAAGACAGCGCGGGTACGCGGCTTATCAACCTGTTCTCGAAACCTAACCCGCGAACGGGTCTGCGCACCAAACCAGAGGATAAACCCGCTGAGTGGGAGGAATTTAAAGCCTATAACGTGCAAGATGTTGTCGTTCTGAAACAGGTACGACAAGAGCTTATGCGGCTTCACGGCGGATTCGCGCCGGGAGAGCGCGAGGTATGGAATGCTGACGCGCGTCTCAATGACAGGGGTATCATGACGGATACCGTTCTAGCCGCCGCTGCGTCTGATGCTAATCAAGACGTGAAGAACGAAGCGCTCGCTAAAATCAAGATGATAACCGGAGCGGATAACCCTAATTCACGAAATCAGCTTCTCACTTGGTTGAATCAACAACCGCATGAAGCGTTGCAGTCTTTGCAGGATGTGAAGGCGGAAACAGTCAAAGACCTGCTACGTATTGAAGACCTCCCAGCAGACGCGCGCCGGGTGTTGGAATTGCGGCAAGATACCTCTCTCACTACAGCGAGTAAATATGACGCGGCGATACGTCGCCGTTCAGTTGATGGACGGTTACGCGGGTCATTTAAATATTTTGGCGCTCATACCGGGCGTTGGAGTGGGCAGGGTGTGCAGTTGCAGAACCTAGCCCGCGATTCGGCTAAGACCGATGAAGAGGCTATCGACTTGGCGACACGTGTCGTTATAGGGGAACCCGTTACCGCGCTAGACCTCAAGAAACTTGTTCGCTCAATGTTCTTAGGCCCGTTCACGGTATGCGACTACTCAGCTATTGAAGCCCGCGTGTTAGCGTGGTTGGCAGGTGAACAGTGGGTACTTGACGCTTTCCGCGCCGGGCGCGATATTTACGTTGAGACCGCAAGCCGCATGTTCAGGGTGGATTATGAGGCCGCCCGCGCGCTACGGCAAAAAGGTAAAGTCGCTGTTTTGGCGTTAGGCTATGGCGGCGGGCTAGGTTCCATGCGTTCGATGGGCGCAGACGGTAGCGACGATGAAGTGAAAATGCATATACAGCAGTGGCGTGCCGCAAACCCGAATATCGTCCGTTTCTGGAAGACGCTTGACAACGCCTTTCGCGCCGGGGGCGGGCAGGTTGGAGAGTATATCTCTGTCCGTAAGGATGTACCGAGCCGCCAAATGCAAATCTCGCTACCGAGCGGGCGCGCGGTCTGCTATCGAGAGCCGCGTATTATCCGAGCCGAGAAATTCGGTGAGATGCGAGACGTTATGTCGTTCATAGACCCGAAATATAGGAACCGTGAGCAGACTTACGGCGGGAAGCTAACCGAGAACGTGACACAGGCAGTAGCCCGTGACTTGCTCGCTCATGCGCTGGTTGAGATGGACGCGCTAGGCGTGCCAGCGGTAGCGCATGTTCACGATGAAATCTTGGTAGACGGCGGAAACGTGGATACTGTAGCCGCTATCATGGGAGAAGATGAAAACTTTCGCCCTGCATGGGCATACGGGCTACCGCTCTCTGCTGAGGGGTACCAATGTAAACGCTACAGGAAAGGATAGAGATATGTGTGTAATTGGGACACCGCTACCCGGCGGGGTTATCAAAGCGCTAGTGCTACTAGACGAAAAAGGCAAAGCCTACGGCGACTCATGGCGTAAGCGCGGTGAGACGTTCTCCATCTTGCCGAATATTGCTCGCAAGGTAGACCGTTTGGGGGTACCCGGCGGGGGCGATACATTGCAGGATACGATAGTAGACCTGCTGAATTATTGCCTACTTTACACCTGCTGGTTGAACGGTGATGAAGACGCTAAAGGCACGGACGCTATGGCCGTGTCGATTTGGGTTGATTCGGCGCGTGAACTTGAAGAGGCAAAACGCGCCGGGTTGGAAAAGACACCGGCGGGTATCGACTCCTACGTTCGAGAGAAGTTCGAGAACATTTTGAGCACCTACACGTTCAACACGGTTCAGGAACGGTACCGGAAAATTCGTCATATCGCCGCTATTTTGATGCACGATGAACGTTTATAAGGTATAATGTAACTACCTTTGTCTGTGGTTGGGGGCGGGGCGTTGAAGCAATTCACGCCCCGCTTTCTTTCGGTCATTTTCGGGTGTGGTGTAACTCACCTGTATCTAGGTTGCATCAAAAATATAAGTGTTGTATTCTTGAAATATCGAGGCAACAAGGTCTTGATACGGACAAAGGAATAGTGTTATGCAGGAAGTTGCAGAGTTCAAGTACTGGCATAAAGGACGCGGTGAGTACGTTCTCGATATGGAGAGCGTGGAAAACACATCTGAGCGCTTCAAGGGTTTGTACTTGCCAAACGTGATTTTTGCGGGTTCCCAGGTCGCCTTTCGCGGCGACGTTTATGGGTGCGTTAGCAACCAAAAGTTTCAAGGGTACAAGTACGCGGGTAGCGAGAAATTCACGAAGCCTAAGACCCATACCGTCTTTACCGTAGAGTACAACGGCAAATAAGTAAAACACACCCGGCGAGATAACCACGCCGGGGGTGTTTGCATCAAAAGTACAAGTGCTGTATACTTGAATTACTAGCCGCGACAAGGGAGGGTGTGCACAATGTACGCGAAATTCGAGATTATCAGTATTGTTACCGCGCTGTTCTTTACGGTGTTTTGCGCTATCGGTGTGATAGCGTCTCATGGGGAGGGCAACGGCGCGACACTAGGGCTTCTAGTGTTTGGTGGCTACGCCGCTATCCAGCTGGCACGAAAGTAGGCGAAGATGCTAAAGAAACTATGGGCAAAGGTAACACGCCGGTCTATTGAGACCCCCGGCGCGTATGTCGAACCGTTCGAGACGGCGACAGATGCTAACTCTCTTTATCAGGTCTTCATGCGTACTATGGCGCGAATTAATGCAGCGGAAGAGGCGTACTATGTCCGATAAAATTCAATACCGAGACCTTCGCGGGTCATGGGTGCAAGAGCTGATAGACACCGGCGTGATAGACCCGCTTCCTAACCGTATGAGCGTGTACCAGGTCATCATCACGAATGGCTACGGCCCGCATACGCATGAGTGGACTCAGAAATACCCACCCGAGAAACTTATGACGCTAATCACAGAAAATATTGAGATTTAGACTTGCATCAAGTATTCAAGACTTGTATACTTGAACTAACGAAGCAGATAAGAAGAAAGAAGCAGACAATGGCAACCTACGGACTTATTTACACCTACGACGGTAATGGTTCATACTCTATTCGGAATACTCAAGACAAGCGAATGCCGAAATCAGTAGAAGAGAACGTACCTGAACTTGTAGAAGCTGCGCATTTCGGCATTCTCGAAGACACGGTACGCGCCGGGCTATCGAAGGCAAAAGACGTTGAGGTTATAGGTGTTCGATGCTCGCATACCACGATTGACCGCCGTCATGCACTGTTTGCGGTGTTTGACCTTTCGGTTCCAGAGGTAGCGTAATGAAAACTATTCGCGTCATGTATGTAGCAACGAACGAGACGTATTACGCTCTTCGTAGCAAAGATAGCGAACACCTTCGAGCGGCTACCCGCGCCGGGGTTCCGAGGCAGTTGAAAGCGCATAATTTCTACATCCTTACTGAGACTGTACAGCGGCGGGTTCAACCGTTAGTAGGTGTTCGCGTAGAAGATATCCAAATATCAGGTGGTGCGCTCGCAGTGCAGTTGCAGCTTACGACGGCTGCACCGAGCCGGGTGTATGCTCACCGGGTGGAACAGGGTATCTACATGTTCTCTTTCCCGGCGGGCGAGAAACCCTCCAAGACGATACAATGGGCGTTCGCTAAGCAGGTTCACACTGATACACAAGACGGGCTGATAAGCGCGGTTCATGGCGTTGTACGCGATTTGCCCGGCGTGCACGTCAAGGGTAGCGGTCTTAGTAAAGCACGCCGCACTGAGCTTTCAGTGCTAGAGGTATTCGATTTATTCGTAGAAGGGCAATAACATGAGAGTCGAAATAGGGTACACCTACACCAAGGGCGGCGGGTTCACGCGGGGAAGAATATTCAACGCCGAAGAACCCCCGGTGTGGGTGATGAAAGCGTTTCCTAGCTTCATACCTGCTACGGACGTATCAGACATTGATAACGCCATAGATAAGGTAGTGGAAGAGCATGAGCGAATTGACGAATGTGATACCCTCCACTCATGGCTTCTACGCCGTGACATACCGCTATTCACCACAGTAACCCTACGGGTTCATTAGACAGAAAGAAAAGACCATGACAACCACAGTAGCTCAAGCCTACACAAGCGCCCAAGGTTCCGGGTCAGAGGGGCTAATCCTGAGCCTATCCCAGCAAGAGCTTCGTATGGCACGCGATTTGTATCGCTCTCGCGGGGGTGCTATTGAGTCTGCGTTTCTCGCTCGGGACTACACCTTACACCCAGAAGCCTACGAGAACGGGGTATCACCGCGAAAACGTTTGCTTCGTCCCGGCATGGTCGGTAACGTACAGATTATCCGCCCGCCGATGGGTCTCTACCGACGCTACGCAAAGAAGATTAACAAGCTCACCGCTAAGAACCCCGAGCGGTACGCAAGGAAGATAAACCAAATGACTATCGTTCTACGGCTTGCGTACATTCGCGGGCATATCGAACTGAACGAGAACTAATCACGGAAAGGTCAAAAACAATGCACATCTATATCCGCACCGGCGATAATGAGAACACTGGTATTGAATTCCTGAACGGTAAAGGGTGGGAGTTATCCGGTTATGAACGTAAAGGGTTCGACTTCACACCCCCCGGCGGCAAAACGCGCCGGTACGTTTTCAGGGAACGTTGGAACGGTAAAATTCTACCTCTCCAAGGCAGTGAAAAGGCACTAGCTGCTATGGTTCTAGCGGTTGAAGAGTTACGCTCTGTAGACGGTGGCGAGGAAATCAAGACGGTTACATGGATACGTGAAGGACACGACAAGCTGCATAATTTACTTATGATGTTAGGTCTTGACCGGTCTACGTGGACGGCTGAACCGCTTCGTGATGAAATTCAACGCCTCATTTATACCTATCTGAATGTAGGGCCGCGGGAAGTTGAAATCGTAATAACCGAAGAGGACTTTGAACGGGTTACATATGATAATACCGAACGTGATAAGTACGGGTACTTGTTAGAAGGCAAGCCTCAAGGGTTCAGTGTGGCATTTGACGATGGGGTTCTGCACTATTCGGTTCCCGAGTTTTTACGGAAAGCGGTGCACAAGCTAACTGAAGAACAAGGGCAAATCGCTAAAGCGGTTCTGCTTGTAGACAAACTCTCAAAACTAGAACCAGAAACTTTAGTAGCCATTCATTTTAGTGGGTTCTCAGGAAGGGTAAGTGCACCCGCCGGGGAGGTTCTGGAACGGCTGCAACATTTCATCTGCGCGTACACCGTGAACGACGAGCCGGAAGTATGTAAGGTAAGTATTGACATTGAAACGTTAGAGCGTATCGAGTTTAAAGACGCTCCCGGCCTATCGTCTAACACTGAAAAACTGAGTGACTTCAACGCGGTACGTCCGATGCACAAGATAGGGTTTCGCCTACGCGTACACTCGGGTAGGGAATACAAGTTATCAGTATCGTCACGTGGCGAATCTTCTAAAGTCTACGCGAAAAACTACGAAGACCGCGCGTTCGCCGTTGCCGCCCTAGCGTCACTAGACGTAGCAGATAAGAACTTCTACTACGGTGAGCTACAGGTAGTTTCCGATGTTCTCGATGCGGAATTTGTAGACGCGGTGAACGAAATCCTGCGAGGGCGTGACTTCTATAAGACTATAGATTACCTCAAGGGGTTTTTCAACGTAGAAGAGGTGAAGAACTAACGATGTTTCACAACAGTGACAGGAATCGTGAACGTAGTAGGTACCTAGAAGAAAAGTACGAGAATATGGTACGTGCGGAAGGTAAGCTTCTGGAAGAACGAAAAGTGCGGGGTCGTCTCATGTGTGAATCATACGAAGCTAACTTACAGGAAATAAAACGCCTACAGGTAACCCCATTGAGGCTACCTTCCGAGGTTCAACAAGAAACCTGTAAAGAGCTTGATAATGCCGTACTCTTCAAACCTGAGGGGTGGAACGTGTACCTACGAATGTACACAGAGCGGTTACCGTTGAAAGGAATCCGTTCTAAATTTGAGGTATTCGGTATGGACGAAAAAGGTAACAGGTACCCCGTGTACCAATCGAACTACTTCGAGATGCCTATGAGTTTTTCTCACCCATATCTTCAAAATGTGTGGCACTCCTTCAAGTGGTACCCTCGCGGTGTACACACCGAAGGAGTATCAAAGAATGCCCCTAAAGATATTGAGCGGCGAGCCGATTTTATGCATAAACATTACTACATCTTTGTACCTAATACGCCCGAGAACGAGCGGCTGTAGAAAGCGAGCTACAGTAATGATTGAGTTAGTACTAACGAAGGAAGACATTACACATCTGAGTATTGTTGATGCCGCTACCGTCGTTGATAACGGCGATATCCCTAAGAGCGCGTACACCATTACCGACCCTGATGTTATGGACGCACCGGGTGTTTGCCGAACTTTGGCGGCGATAGGTGTTCTCGATAACTACGAAGATGACTCCGAAATATCCTACATGTCGTATGTTGAGGGCGGCGTGCTGTACAAAATCTCCAACAAACGTGGGGTTACGGTAGCAGAGCTGAAGCAAGGACTAGAAAGGGTAATCAGGGAAACTACGAAGCCGCTGGACGTGTTGAGTATCGGCATAACTAAGGAAGACTGCGAGCAGGTGAAACTTCATAACGGTAAACCCTTATGGGAACGGGAGGGGTCTTCACAGGCTAAACTAGGCTTCACGATAACTAACGGGGCGGGACAAAAATTTGTCGCAAACGTCCCTGAGTATCTACGTATGCCCTTGTCCAGAACCCATCTAGGGGTTACTAGTCTTGCTGGGGCGGCGGTAGCGATACAAAAGTTACTCGAACTTCCTAAAAACGCTATCGTTGACTCAGTACATTTTGACCTCCCGGATACCAAAATGAACGGCGTTTCACTACTCCCAGACTGGTACTATATTGGGGTCTACCACCCCGTACGAGTTGGAGAGCTTATAGCGTTCCTTGACGGGTACATACGGATGTTCACACCGACGTTTTCAATCGCCGATACAGGGCGAGAAGAACTACTCAGGAAGGCCGCGAAAGACCTTCTAAACTGTCAATCGTGATACGCTAGAAAACAGAAAAACACCCCCGGCGCGTTTGGGTAGGCGACGCGCCGGGGGTGTTTTGTATCAGCTGTTAGAGCTGAGTGGTTCCTGTAGCGTTAGCATCCGGTGCCACAGGCTCTACGGGTGCTTCGCTTCCGGTGGAAGGGTTGGTAGGGGTAACGTTGAAGAACGCCACGCCAAAGGTTACTACCTGCAGCGCGATACCCGAAATAATCTGCCACAGCTCAGTCGATACGAAACCGAGTGCGATAAGCAGGTTACCAACCAGGGGGATAACAGCGTAAGCGAATTTACGAACAGATGCCCACTGCTCACTAGTAAGGTTCATTAGTTTTTCTTTCCTTATTCAATTAGTTGAAGAAGCCCGTACCCCAGGTGTTCGACGGGTTATTATCATCCGGGCCAATAGCAACATAGCGTCGCTTACCCGAATAAGACGTGTAAGTTAGCCACACGAAACCATTTTCAGCGATGTACCCATCATAGATGAACGACTGCCCCGGCGTGTATTCGCCCTGTGCAGGGGAATTGGGGTTAGTGTCGTTCGAGACGGGTAGGGTATCGTTCACGGTGAAAGTACCGCGCTTAGCAACCCATCCGCTATTATTCTGGTTCTGTGCACGAACCTGAGGCGCTGCAACAGTATCACGCGGCGGGCGGTAGAAGGTTGCAGCTGGTTGCCCTGCTAGGTTCCAATAGCTATCGTGCTGCTGCACCGAGATACCGTTATTGCCGTAGTTGCAGTGAATGATGTTCTCGTTATCATCCAGGAAGATACCAGTATGACCGTTAGCGCCGTAAGACGCACCACGAACACCCCAAATGAACACGTCGCCGCGCCGGGGGGAATAAGACCCGTCAGCGTTAGGCGCTAACTTAGTCCATCCGAAACGTTCAAGGTCATTGAACAGCGACTCAGTAGAGCCGATAGCGGTACCCTGTGGGAAATACCCGGCGGCGATAAGTGCGTAGTAGATAGCGCTAGAACAGTCGTAAGAGCTAGGCCCCCAGCGCTGTTCCATGCTATAGACTACACGTCCCTTGCGGGCATTCATCCACGCAAGGGCAACATCTGTACGAGACATCTAGTGTCCTTCCTTCTCTCTATTTACTTGTGGCGCTTCACCGCCGGTATCCCACAGAAACTCATGGATATACCCGCGAAGTTCTGTAGGCATATCGGGCGGTGGCGGCGGCGCGCCAACATCAATGTGGTTGTTCAACCGCACGATATGAGCCGCCGCCAATGAAACAGCAAGCCTAGACCGGTCTAGCATTCGATACGAGTTTTCACGCGCTATGCGTAAATCCTTCTCCATTTGAATAAGAGTTTCCTGTTGCAGGTTCACGCGCTCATTCAACAACCGAATCATTTCACGGTTAGACTCATGCTTGTTCGCATCACGGTCTTTAGCCCATGATGCGATGGACGGAACTACAGCCCCGGTGAGAACACCGAGAAAACCCCATAATTCCGGTGGTAGATTAGGAAATATCATCACCCGTCAGCTTCTTGTATTGAGCCGCTAACTCAGTAGCCGCCGCTGTTACACCCGCCGCCTTAGCGATAGCATGCCCGGCGCGTACCGTCTCAACCTGAGCCATGTACTCAGTTAGAGTACCGCGCGCCCATGCCAGTTGCAGGTTCCACAACCAGGTAGACGGTAACGAGTCATAAGGGTTCTGGTTACGTTCAGCACCCGAATAAATCGTATCGTCCGTAAGGTACAGATTAGCAACATTCACCGTATCCGCACGTTGCAGAACTTGAACGGCTTGGGCATAGTTCTTCACATCATGAATGGTGTGCCAGAACGCATGACGGCTCATGCCCTTGTAGTGTTCCTGAGTCAGGTCTTTAGCCGTAAGGTACGTAGCCGCGTCGTTTTCAAAGGTCATGAAAATATCGGCGGTACCCTTCATCTCCGCTGCGATAGACGCGCCGGGGTTACCCACGATTTTCAGGAACGGGTACTTACTTTTGAGCTTGTTGTAGGTGTTACGGTGGAACGCCGATGCGCCCGCCTGTGCGCCCCAGCCATTCTTATACTCATCTTTAAAGAAGCCGTCTACCGCGTACTGTGCCACGTATTCATCGGCTTCTTTGAGAATATCCGCCTCAGGGCGTGGCGCATCAATCGACGCGCCGGTGCGAATGTAGCCGTAGACCTTCAAGCCGAATTCATCACGCATGATTTGTACCTGACGAATAAAGTTCTTGTAGTCATCATCCCCGCGTTTGGACGGGCCGTTTTTCGGGTTGATGATTACAAACGGTACAACGTCGCCGGCAAGCCCTACCTGGTGCCATTTCTGCTTATCTACTGGTTGCCAATGGTCGGCATAGAAATATGTCACCGGTACGATGCGGCGCGGGTGGGTACGCTCCGTTTCCTCTGCTACCTGGTAGTTGAATGCGCCCTGCACTACCGGCTTGAAGTCAGGGTTACCGTAGAAAACACCGTTTACCTCAATGCGGGTAGTACCCCGGAAATCTTTACCGAGGAACACCGGCGCGGCGGTCTGCTTCTGCGCCAACCCGCCGGTGATAGCAACCTCATTGGCGTAAGGTTCGATATACACGCCGAAACGTGCACCGGTGTTCGAGCCGCGCGCGCTCTCTGCACGAAGGTTCGTAATCGTAGTGCGTTGAGCGTCGTTACAGATGTAGAAGTCAGCCGCTTCATTCACCGCCGCCGCATCATGGACGCAACCGGTGTAACTGGAAGATTCGCCTAGCACCCCGGCTAACTGGTTGTCCGAGTATTCGACAACCCACCCATGACCGCCATTTTCCTGTGCAGTACAAGCACTGAAAATGTTCTTGGTAGAGCGGATATACCAACCCGCCCCGTCGTGTTGCCACTGTCGATTACGGCTTGCCCCAGCGGTCATCTCAGCACCCATAGCGACACGCGCCGCCGCAAGCTGTCCGTCAGAGTTTAGCTGTGGTGTAGCTAGGCCGTAAATATCCTGCCAGGGACGGAAGCGCTTATTGTACCAAGATGTGGACGCAACGAACTTGGTCTGCGAGGTGTAAATCTCGATGCCCGCCGCGCCGCGCTTACCTAAGTTAGCGCTAGAAACGTCTGCACAGATAAACTTGTTATCCGCCGCGCCGCCCGTTCCTTCCGGGTGGTTCTTAGGTTTACCTACAACTATACCGGGGCCTAGAGTACGGCGAATGCGTAGGTTGTACACCTTCATGCCTTGGTCGTCCAAACCAAGCAGAGCTACGCCTTCATCCATACCCCAAATCTCAACATCCTTGAGGGTAGGTACCGCGTCGGGGTCGGCGGGGTTCTCCTGCAGGAAGGTGTTATACACAATGCCACAAACGTCAGGAATCGGTTCGTGATGTTGCCCATCCGCCGCGCGGGAAGTGATAAAGAGGTTCTCAACACCAAAACGGAATAGTTTCGGGTCTGTCTTCTTGACGTTGTAGGTACCGGTATGAAACACGCCGGTCTTCTCAGTCACAGGCTTATCAGCTGTTGCGACAATCCAGGTGCTAGACCCATCGCCTACAACGGTTACGTGTGGCTTCAACTCAAGGAACGGGAAAGAGACCTTGTAGATACCCGCCGGCAGGTAGACCTTGCCGCCGTTGATGTTCTTAGCGGCTTCATCAATCGCTGCCTGTATGGCGGCGGTTGAATCCGTCTTTCCGGTAGGGTCTGTACCGGGGATACCCGTTTCTACCGCTTCATCCGCCGCCGTTTCCGGTACTGGGGACGGGGTAACAGCAGGGGGTGCAACCACCGGCGGGGTGGGTGGTGCAGGTGCAGGGATAGGCGCAATGGGCTTATGGTCGCCGCCCGCGACAAGAGTAGCGAGCGCAAACGTACCCGTGGTTACCTTATTGCGTTGAGCGTTGTAGAAATAAGGCAAGTCATCAAGGGAGACCGTTTCATTCGCGCCGGGCTTCACGGTAGCTTCGTACACCTGCCCATCTAAGCGCAAGATGCCGTCGTGGTCATAAAGATACGGAATCAAAGCGTATTTGACCGGGCCGCTCTCCGAGCCGTTTAAAATGAGGTCTTCAAAAACGCCGCGCGTAATGAGCTTCGAGACATCTTCAACTTTTGCGCCCGCCGGGGTGGTTACAGCAACAGCGCGAACGTTGCCTGTCAAATCCCCCCACCGTAGCGAGCTTTTTACTGTTAGAGCCATAAACGCGTCTCCTATGCGTCGGTTGTATAGAGTTTGTTAGCCGTCCACATGACCGCTGGTACGTTCAATTGCCCGCCCTGTGTCATTTCCACAGTCCCGCCAAACGGATTTATGAGGGATAATGTACCGTCAAAGAACGATACACGGGCGACTAGTTGGCGAATGCTACCACCTACCAAGTACACTATAGGGAACATGGATTCTGCATACTGTATGGTTCGCAATTCCGGGGGAATGAAGGTGCCTAGCACGCTCCAAGAGCCGCCAACGTTATAACTGAATGCAGAACGTATGTAGTTGAACGAACACTCAGCCTTGAAACCTTCGGGTGTTGGCGTAACGTTGATGCCGTACTGATTCGGGGATTGAGTGGAAATATCCCAACCGCCCATAGATAGCGGTTTGACGGTTTTAGTGCCTAACACATGAGACCACGCCGCGCCTTGGTTCGCGCCGTTGAGCGACACGCGGTAAAGCGCACGGTCACGGTTCACATACGCCATTGTGCCGAACACCTGCTGATTAGCCGGTGGGAGGGTTGCTGAATCCTGCATGTCAATCATTGGTGCGATGCGTTGAGCGTATCCGCGCTTCGTAGCCTGTGAAAGAACCTGCGAGGGTTGGCGGTCTACCTCAACCAGAACGACGTGCTTTTTATTGCCCGTGTTATCCAAGCTGTTCTTATGAACAGTAAGCGCTACGGGTGTAGTATCTGCCTTTGTAGGGTCAAATGTCAAAGCCACAATGTAGGTGGTTTTCTGCGTTACTGGTGGCAGTGGCAACCTAACCGGCTGGTAAAGGTGATGGTAAAATCCAGCGACGATAGCATGAGCGTACCCGCTACCCGCCGGGGGTGATACCACGCATTGGTCTAGTGCGTCGTCAAAAGTAATTCGGTAGTTACCGGTGCCTTCATCCAACGTACCATTACCGATACCGAGCGTAACCGATGCCCATTCCTCAGCAGTCAGAGGCGCATTGACTTTCGGGAAGCTAACCTGTGCTTCACCTGCCATATCCCTGTCTCCTAAATAGTTGAGATGTGCGAAATGTCGTTAAACAGCTTGCGCATTCGCACATCACGCAAATTGTCATCAACAGAGCCAAGCGTTAGCGAGACGGAACGGTTCTGATAACCATCCCATTCGACTTTTGCTTGGGTAACTGGTAGAGTCGCTTGCAAGCGGGGCGCTAGGACGGCGGTAACTGTATCCCCAATTTGGAAGTTCACACCAAACTTGAGGCGTTCAGTCTCTCGAAAATCGAGTTTGAGCGTTTGCTGTGATTCGCCCTTATCAAGCTCTTCATTTGCGGCTTTCTCCAAATCCGCCGCTTCATCCGTGTCGCGCCGGTCTTTGAATACCTCAATACGCCGCCCCCACGTATTCGGACGGGTACGCGTCTCAAGGGTTCGAGACGCGCCTTCACCCTGCCCGCCAACAACGACGGTAGTAGCAGTAGGGGCGCTGTTCGTTAGCTCCCACCCGAGAACTTCGCCGCCCTGTTGCGTGAACACAACGGACTTAGCGCGAACGGTAGGCGGGCGGATACCGATAAAGTACCCTTTCGGTTGCGGGTATGCTTCGATTACCATGTTGCCCGCCGCCGCTAGGGTCTGGCATGTTTCCAGTAGCGACTTGAGGCGCGTCTCTACAGAGACTTCATTACCCGCCCGAATAAATTTTGTTTCCATACCGAGAGCGCGCCGCTCAGGTAGCGCCCGTGAACCGGCATTTAGCTCAATGAGCTTGTACAGCACAAGCCCCGCTATATCTTTATCACGGTAGTGAGATACATCCTGTTCGTTCTCACGCTTAGCCGGGTTAGGGTAGGTAAGCCGGTCTGCGAGAACCTGCAAATCCCCCACACCGGTTAGCTCCCAGGTGGGAACGCCTTTATCGTTCTTGCGGTGAATCTTTGTAAGGTCGCCGCCAAACTGTACGCCGTCATCCCGTGCAATGATACCCCAGCCGGGCGCGATGCGGTCAAAAAACTGCATAGACGACGGGTCTAAGGTACCTGTGAACGTGGTGGGCGTGTTGAGACGAAACACAGCTGATAGCTTAGTGAATCGAATCAACCGCGATACGTTCTTATTAGGGTCGCGCAAATTCGTAGTTAGCATTACGCCCCCTCATAACCAGATAGATACAACGGCGTGTAAGATAACTCAATACGGGATTGAGCGGTCATGCCCGCGCCGGTGACTCGAATAGCAGACTCACCCGGTGGTAGCGTGAACATCTCTGAGTTATCACCGAGCCGCGAATAGAGCGAGTCATCAGACGCTTGGATAACGCCACCGCGAACATAGGATAACCCATAGGTTCCAGTGTCGATAGTCAGTGTATCCCCCGGCGCTATTTGCCCCGAAAACCCTAACTGCCTACCTGATGCGTCTTGAATCTTCAAATCCGTAATAGGCCCGGTCATAGACCATATAGGGTAAACTGGGCGGTCTGAGTTGATTTGAATACGTTTACCTGTTGCTACGGCGGAAGCATCCAGGATAACAGGGAAAAATTTATGCGTCTTCACCTGTTCACCGCCGCTAATAAACGGCTTCGAGTTAGTCTGCGTTTTCCACACAAGCGTCTGCGTACTACCAGACCAATATGGGTTCAAAGCTAGTAGCTTCAAGCCCATTGTGTACCAAATCTTACGATACGTAGACCCGAAGTTGCCCTGCAGCCCCTCCTTATACAGGACAGGGATAGTACGGGGCGAACGGTTCTCAGGTGTTATTTCCAGAACACAGCCGCCCATGCCGGGGTTGGTAATACGCTGTAACCTACCCCAACGCCGCATAACCTCTTCCTGGTCTTTGCCCTGGATATGCAGGGGCAAATAAATTTCGCGCTCTTTCACGCGTTGCCCCTGCATAACCGAGCCAACACCATTAGGGCTATCAGCTAACTTATACTCGAACTCCGGCAAGCCGAAGCCTTCCACCCCTTCAAGAAGGGTGAAAGCGCTCCGACCTGTCGATAGCAGGTAAACCGGTTCTTCCGAATCCGTGGGGTCAATAAGTCGAACCACAGGCGCTTTATTAGCCATACACTAATGCCTCTTCCTGCCTACGGCGGCGCTCAATCTCACGGGCAACCTCCTCAGCCGTGTAGCCCTGGATGGTGCCAATAGTGATGCCGTTGTTTACCTGTTTACTCGTATTCTCAGCTATCTTGTACATGCTCTCCCACTGTTTAGTCGTGAGAACATAATCCGGGTCTTTACGCTGGTGGTCTATGACCTGCACACCGCGACGGATTACGCCGCCCTTATCGTAAAGCGCTGGGGTAACCCTACCGCCGTCCGCGTAGCCATGCCCATGTCCGATAACACCGAGCATGCCGCCGCGTCCATACCGAGCCGCCGCGTAACGCATACCTGCAACGAGGTTAGCGAGCGGGTGCCGCCTATCATTTGGCAACGACGGGTCACGGTAAGCCGCGAACGTAGAGCCGATAACCTGAACAAGACCCTGTGCGAGGTCGCCGGTAATCGTGTTGATGTCCACATATCCGTTCTGCGTCACGCCGGGGTCGCCACCGGATTCAGATTGAATCTGAGACAACCACGCATTGACGTAATCCGGTGTTACCGGTAGCCCGGCGATACCGAGCGCTTGCTCAACGGTTGGCCGCCATTGCTCAACGCCCGCGCCGGGGTTGAACTTAGGCACGAAAGATTTTATTTTCTCTTTCGCGAAATCGGCTATGTCGTGCGCTGACTTTTGCGCCAAACCAACTGCGCCAACGACAAATTCATTACCTTTGAACTTGTCTTTAGCGAGGTTAGCCGCCGTATCAACGGGAATAAGAATCGCGTCTTTTACACGGTCAAATCCCCAGTCCACAGCATCATCAACGGCCTTACCGGCGCGGTCAAGACCAACACCGATTACATCAAACGGGTTATTCGGGTCTACAA
>ERZ651108.423-NODE-423-length-20644-cov-7.192530_pt1 | contig 20644 bp, 25 predicted proteins | sample MGYA00512173_ERZ651108 | MGnify/ENA metagenome assembly ERZ651108 | reverse complement strand
CGGGACCGGGTTCTTGGTGGTAGCGGGGACAGGATTTGAACCTGCGACCTCCGGGTCACTGTCTCAATATGCGAACAGGTTGCTGTTCATGCTGGTCTTGCATTGGTTGCTGTACTTGCCGGTCATGCTGGTTAGAACGGTTATCATGCGCGTCCACGCCGGTGGGGTCATTGTGGTTCATGGACAAAACGCATGTATTGGTGAAGCCGGTTCCGTCGTCGTGGTCAGTGGCCCTCGACGGGTGGGAGATCTATCTTCGGGCGGGTGGTCGCAGTGAGCGCACGGTGGAGACGCGTGTGCGGCATGTGCGCCAGGCGGCGCGGGCGCTCCAGGTGCCTCCACATGAGGTTACTGGCGGTGCGCTCATCGACTGGTGCGGGGCGCAGGAGTGGGCGGCGGAGACTCGGCACGCTTACTACGAGTCGGTCACATTGTTCTTCCGCTGGCTCTGCGGGGCTGGCCCGTCCCCTGCTGACGTGCTACCGGTGGTGCGCCGACGGCCAGGCGCGCCGCGGCCGGTGCCCCTGCAAGTCCTTGAGGAGGGCCTGGCCGGGGCGTCGCCGAGGACACGGCTCATCTTGTCGTTGGCGGCGTGCGCGGGGCTACGCGCCAGGGAGGTCGCGGCTGTCCACCGCAGGGATCTCGTCCAGGACGACGGGGGTTTCACGCTCGTGGTGCGGGGCAAGGGCGACCGGGTGCGGGTCGTCCCGTTGCAGGACTGGCTCGCCCGCGCTGTGGCATCGGCGTGCGCGAGGGGCGGGGGATTCGCGTTCCCCGGGAGGATCGACGGGCACCTGTCCGCTGCGCACGTCAGCAAGGTGGGCGCCCGCGCGCTGCCCGGCGAGTGGACTCTGCACACGTTGCGGCACCGTTTCGCGACGGCCGCGTACTCCGCGGAGCGCGACCTGCTCGCGGTGCAGCGCCTCCTGGGGCACGCGAGCGTGGCCACGACGCAACAGTACGCGGCCCCTCCCGAAGACGCCCTGCGCCGCGCCGTTGAGGCGGCCGACATCCGCAAGTACCTGCAATGACAGCAAGACCGGCAACGCTGTTATTGCTGGCCTCTGTTTTCCTTCTAATTCCAACAAAATCAAAGGAGAAGATCATGGATGACTACGTCTCCGCAGAAGAGCGCTGCGAGTCGGCGGACGTGGCATACGAGGCGGTCACCGTGGCGCTCGTCGAGTTGCACGACGCCCTCATAGCCCTCGAAACCATCTGAACGGAAGGAGAAACCAAAATGCTAGTTATTTCGATTACGAACCAGAAGGGCGGGGTCGGCAAAACAACGACAACGTACCATCTGGCGCGGGCCGCGTCCCGACGGAATCTAAGAACGCTGGTCATCGACCTGGATCCGCAGGGGAACTTGTCCGATTCGCTCACGGAGTTGGAGGAGAAGCAAGCGGGGATGGCCGATGTCCTCTCGGCTTCCTCGTCTTACTGCCTCGATGAGGTGGTCGTGGAAACCGCGTGGAACGGCGTCTACCTCGCGCCATCGGGAGGGGACGCGCTGGCAGTGGTGCGCAACGAATTGATCACATCCGGCCCTGGCCGCGAAATGCGATTGGCGGAGGCTTTGCGGCGACTCGACGGGGCACCGTTCGATCTGGTGTTGATCGACTGCGCTCCCGCCCTCGACGCCTTGACGACGAACGCGTTCACAGCCGCGGACGGCGTCCTGGTGGTCACGCAGTCCAGGCTCTACTCGGCGACCGGCCTGGCCCATCTCCTCGACGCCGTCGAGGCGGTACGGGCCTACTACAACCCGTGTTTGTCGGTGGTCGGTGTCCTGGTGAACCAACACCGGGCGAACACCAGTCAGGGCAAGCACTGGAACAGTGAACTGGCCAGCGCATGCCAAGCGCGTGGCCTCGCGCTACTCGACCCCCCGGTTCCGGACAGGGTGGCGATCTCCGACAGCTCCGAGGCGGGAGTGGGCCTCGACGATTGGCCCGGCGCCCCTGCGGAGCTGGTGGACGTGTATGACTCGCACTTGGCCGCCGTGGTGGCCGCACTGGGAGGTGTTGGGGCATGAGTGCCCGTCCGATGCGCAAGAAATCGGCCCTGACCGGCGGCGCCGCCGCGGTGATCGCCCCCGCAGCCCCCGTACTGCCAGCCGCGCCCGCCCCTGGGGCCGCCCGGGCCGCAGCGGTGGAAAGGCTCACCGTGCGGGTGCCTTCCCATCTCATGGGAGAGGTGCGGGCGGCGTGGTGGACGACGGCGCCGACCACGGGCGTGCGGTCGATGAGCGCGTGGGTGATCGAGGCCCTGGAGGCGCACCTCGCGTCTGAGCGGGCCGCGCACAACCAGGGCCATCCGTTCGTACCGGTCGGCCCCGGAGAGCTGCCGACGGGGCCCCGCCCCTGAATGACAGCAAGTACAGCATGTGCGGCATGGCCAGCAACGCATGCGTTGCTGGCCATGCCGTCAGGCGACGTGGTTCATGCCGACGATAAGTGCGCGGCGCATGTACTCGCTGCGACTCAGGCCCCGTTCGCTGGCGGCGGTATCGATCTGGTCTTTGACCTTCTGGGGGACGCGGAACTGCACCAGGGGCGAGTTCTCGCCCTTCTCATCCCCTAGGCGCGGACGGCCGCCGCGGATCGCGTCGGTGGCCTCGTCGAGCGAGGCGGCCCCCGTGGCGTCGAGGATGTATTGGAGGGCATCGGCGCGGTCGGCGTCGGTGGCCTCGACGAGGGTGTAGTCCCCGTCGTCGAGGCGGTCGAGGAACTCGGCGGGTGTGTGTGCGGTCATGGTTCTTCCTTCCTTATAGTCCCCGGGTGAATTCGTCACGCGCGCGCATCGCGTGGAAGATGTAGAGCCCCCGGGGACTGACTCTCTCGACTCCGATCTCCAGGTACTCGCGCGCCTGCGGGTGGGGTTTGCCGATGTACATGATGAAGTCGGGATGCCCGTCGCGTCCCCGCATGCGGATCTGACGCACATGGTTGGCGATGGCCCCCATGATGTCCTCGACCGGGTAGTGCCGTTTGAGGGCGTCGGGGTGGAACGCCACTCCATGCCCGGTTTTTCGGGTGCTGACTGTTTCATCCGCCATACGTTTAGTGTACTACAATACTGTTACACAGTCGAGCGGGCGGCATGGTGGTCGACGTGATCTTGACATCGATCGTCAAGATCTACACAAACTGTGAATGTAATCATATTTTGGAGATGGCGCGTCGTATTGTCGCGCGGGAAACGCCCAGGACCCTTGCTGTGGCTGCGATGCTGTTCCCCTGGGCACAGAGTTGCCGGGCGCTGGCTTTCTATTCTTCTGTGAGTGCCGACGGCCGGCCGATCCGCCGGCCGGCAGCGCGGGCTGCGTCGAGGCCGGCGCGCGTGCGTTCGCTGATGAGGGTTCGCTCATACTCTGCGAACGCACCTGCGAGTTGGTAGAACATGCGTCCCAGGGCTGTTGAGGTGTCGATTCCTTCGGTGAGGCTACGGAAATGCACACCTCGTGTTCCGAGGTCGTCAAGAGTGCTCACCAGGTCTGTGAGCGATCGTCCGAGGCGGTCGATGCGCACGACAACAAGGATGTCTCCGCGTCCCAGGCCTCGGTTGCATTCACTCCACTGTGAACGTTCCATGGTGGCGCCACTGGCGTGCTCGACGTAGATGGGGTCACACCCAGCCGCCTGCAGTTCTGCGACTTGGGCGCGCGGGTCTTGGTCGGCGGTGCTCACGCGCGCGTATCCGGTGATACTCATGGCCACAATCGTATAGGTCTAGTTCTGGCCGGGTGTTTGTTGTGGCCAGCGTTTTTGGACTGCTTTAGCGGGAAATACGTAGTATTCCCCGCGCATGTGGCCAAAATCGGTCGGTTGTGGCCACCCTGGCGGCTGCGGACAGGCGGCGCTTGTCCGGCAGGTGCATGCTCGGGTGCTGTACATGCTGGGTTTGCTGTATTTGCTGTACGGGGTTACCGGTAGTGGCGGTTTCCGTCTCCGCACAGTCCGAGTGCGTAGCCAACGATGGAGAGGAAGGCCAGGAGTGAGGTTGCCCAGAGGATGGCTCGGATGATGAGTCCAACGATGCGGAGGATGTAGCCAGCGCATGTGAGGATCCAGCTGAGTGCTTGACCGGCTGTGTGTGCGGCGGCGCGAGTTCGGGGACTCCACGTGCGTGTCTGGCTCCATGCGTGTGCGGCCGTGATGCACAGGATGATTGCGAACAGTGCCAGGATTGGGCGCATCTCCGGGAGGAGGACGTAGACGGCAGCCGATACGGGGGCGAGGACTGGCAGCGCTTTGCTGAGGGGGACGGCGGTGGGCTTACGGTGGGTGCTCATTCTTGGCCTCCTTGCTTGATGAGCTGCATGTGCGGTGAGGATAGCTGAGATCATGCACGTTTGCGTCCACCTGACCTGACCGGTGTCCTGCCGTGTGGCAGGGCACCTCCCACGGGTGTGTTGAGGTTGCCCGGGGGCGTCCCCCACCCCGGGTGGGGTGGGGGACGCCGGGGTTAGATGAGCCATTCGGCGTCGTCGTATCCGTCGATGCGGGTGATGACGCTCTTGCGGAGTTTTTGCATCATGAGGTGGATCGGGTGGGTGTCCCAGCTGGCGTCGAGCATGAGTTGTCCGATGCGGTCGCGGTTGTTGCGGGTGAATGTCCACCATTTGCCCTGCGCGAACCACTCGAATCCTTCATCTGCTTCTCGTGTGGCTGCTTCGAGGATGACGTTGATGTGTTCTGCGGATACGATTGCGGTGCTCATTGTTCTCTTTCCTTTCGGTGAGCGTTTGGCGGTAGGTTTGGTGCCGCCTTCCCCCTGTCTGGGGTGCTCCCTAGGTGGGGCGTGGCGCGCCGTGGGTCAACTGAAATGTCCCGCAGGCATGGCGCGTGTCTGTTGCGCATAGCGGCGCAAGCCGCTGTGGGCAACAACATGCGACAGGGCAAGGGCTCAGTTGACGCGCGAGTGCGACACGGCCACGATGGGTGCACCCAGACAGGGGGTTAACTCAGCCACCCGTGTGTGCGGCCCCCTCGACGGGGGCCGCACACACCGTCTAAGCCACGGCCGCGAAGCGTCCGGCCCCGGCACGGGGCCGGTGCCTGCCCAACCCAGTTGGCGTGAGCGGGGCCGTCCATAGCCGGGGCGCGACTGATCGCGCCCCGATGCTGTGGTCGGGCCCGCGTCCGCGCCCGATCGCGTGGCGTGCCCATTGTGGGCGGGCAGGACACCCCCCAGAGGTGTCCGGCCGTCCACACTGGGTGCGCCGCCCCCAGCCACCACCCCCCACACAAGCAAGCCCCTGGTTGTCCACAGCCGACGGCCACGCCGTCGGGTGCTGTGGACAACCAGGGGCGAAGACATACGGGGAGCCCCCCGCCCTTGCGGGCGGGGGGCGGCGGGTCTTAGTCGAGCTGGTAGTCGATCGGCTCCATCAGCTCATCAAGAAGGCTAAACTCTCCGGGGCCGCCTCCCTTCTCGACAGGAATGTCGGTGAACTTGATGCCTTTAGAGTAGGCGTCACGCAATGTCTGGTACATCTCCTCATCTTCGAACATGTAACGGATCATGCGTTGCAGGTTGTGGGCGGTGAGGCGGATGTCGTCGATAGACGTTTCGACTGTGTATCGCTCGGTGTGGTTGATGCGGTAGATTGTCCCGTCCTCGTCGGTCATCTCGAACCAGCCGAAGCGACCGTGTGTGAGATTCCAGAGGTGAGAGGTCCGGGTGACCTCTCCCCAGTGAGTGACGTTATTGCTGGCAAAGTAGTAGACCTTGGCTCCGAGTTGAGCGATCTTGTTGTTCATTGGTCTTTCCTTTCGGTGAGCGTTTGGCGGTAGGTTTGGTGCCGCCTTCCCCCTGTCTGGGGTGCTCCCTAGGTGGGGCGTGGCGCGCCGTGGGTCAACTGAAATGTCCCGCAGGCATGGCGCGTGTCTGTTGCGCATAGCGGCGCAAGCCGCTGTGGGCAACAACATGCGACAGGGCAAGGGCTCAGTTGACGCGCGAGTGCGACACGGCCACGATGGGTGCACCCAGACAGGGGGTTAACTCAGCCACCCGTGTGTGCGGCCCCCTCGACGGGGGCCGCACACACCGTCTAAGCCACGGCCGCGAAGCGTCCGGCCCCGGCACGGGGCCGGTGCCTGCCCAACCCAGTTGGCGTGAGCGGGGCCGTCCATAGCCGGGGCGCGACTGATCGCGCCCCGATGCTGTGGTCGGGCCCGCGTCCGCGCCCGATCGCGTGGCGTGCCCATTGTGGGCGGGCAGGACACCCCCCAGAGGTGTCCGGCCGTCCACACTGGGTGCGCCGCCCCCAGCCACCACCCCCCACACAAGCAAGCCCCTGGTTGTCCACAGCCGACGGCCACGCCGTCGGGTGCTGTGGACAACCAGGAGCGAAGACGCCGCCGCCTGTGGTCGTGGTGTCGGGTTGCGCGTGTGGTTTGCAGGTACCCCGTTGGGTGCCTGCAAACCACGGTCACGTGGAGCGTTTATGCCCAGTCGGGGGCATCTGGCCATACGTCGGGGGCGTCTGGCCATGCATCGGGGGCGTCGTCTTGGATTGGCTGGTGTGCTGTATTTGCTGGTTTTGCTGGCGTCGCTGTATTCGCTGTACATTCATCGTCGGTAAGGGCGTTGATGTGGACGCGCTCGATGCGGGTGTCGGCCGACGCGGCGTTGATCGTGCCGCTGGGTACCTTCACCACAAGGTATGCGCCGCCCTGTGGCAAGCTCTTGATGTCGTTGGGATGAAGGATGAACTCGTCGACCTCGCGCAGGGATCCGACGCCGCTTGCGGCGTGCATGCCTCCGAGTGCGTCCCAGTCGTCTTCGATTTGGAGTGTTTCTTTCCATGCGAGGCGGCTGCCGATGTCGCGGGCGATCGCATCTGCGGCCTCTCCCCTGGTCTGGCGCAACACTAGCCAGACGTTAGCGTTGGTGCGCACGCTGGCCGCGAACTGGGGGGATACGGCTTCGAGGTCGGCGTCGAGGTCTTGGGTAGCCAGTAGGACGGCTCCGCCTGCGCTGCGGGCACGGGCGTACAGGTCGGCTACCCTGGGTGTGCCTAGGGCACTGAATTCGTCGAGTACGGTCAGGCACATGTGGGTTTTCCCCCAGCCGTCGCGTGCGAGGCGTCCGAACGTGGCGCACAGATCTTGCACTGCGAGGGTGCCGATGGTGCGTGCTGTTTGGGGTGCGCCTGCGGCGTCGAGGGAGAGGCATACGATGTCTCCGGCACGTATCGCGTCCTCCATCGTGAACCCGTTGGCGTCGAGGGCGCGGCCTGCGGCGGTATCGACGATGACAGACACTCGGTCTCTCACGTCGCCTACGTCGCCCTCGTTTTTTGAGGCGTCGAGGTCAGCTAGGTAGCGTGTGAGCGACGCTGCCACGGCTGGGGACACGAGCGGCGTCACCAATCGCAGGGCGTTGATGCTCAGCAGGTTGGCCACATCTTCCAGGCTGATCTGCCATGTGCCGCCCCCGACGCGGGCCACGCGGGCGTCGGCCAGGTCGACGCACACGCGGCACGCCTGCTGCAACAGGCGACGCGAGAGCGTTGCGTAGTGCATGTTGAGTGACTTGTCGGCCGCGAACAGCGTTTCGTAGAGGGCATCGGACATTTCGTCGGCGGCGAGTCCGGCGAGGGGGTTGTACGTGCTGCCTGTGGCGTCGACGGTGACGTGGTGGAATTGACGGCCGGTCTGTTTGGCGATCGCGGCGAGGGTGGATGCGAGGTCGGGGTCGGCTTTCATGTCGATCACGACGGCGGGTAAATGGAGCTCGCGGGCGGCCGGGGCACCCGTGAACCCATAGATGATGCGCTCCAAAGCTTGGGTTTTGCCGACACCGGTCGGACCAATCACCACCCCGTGCGTACGGAATGCTGTGGCGTCGAGGTTGACGGGGTGCGCGGCTTCGTCGACGCCGATCGCCACGTCGAGGTCACTCACGCTCGCGGCGGCCGGGGCTTGCGCGGTGGCCGCGCGTTGCTTGGCCTTAGCTCGATGCACGCGCTTCGGGCTGGCGGGGCGTTTGGTGCGAGCTCGTGGCCCCGCGTCGTCGTCGGTCTCGCGCCAGGTGGCGTCGAAGCGACGGCGGTAGGCGAGGTAGATACCCGCGACGAGGATCCCGGCGCATGCCGCGAAAGGTGCTTGGGCGATCGCCCATGTCTGCCAGTTGGCGTGGATGACGCTGGTTGTGCTTTCGCGCCGAAGGAAAGCGCTCCACAGGTCGTGTAGGACGGTGATGTAGGTGTCGCCGTAGGTGGTGGCCCATCCCATCCAGATTCCCAGACCGGTGGCGAGTGCTCCGGCGGCGCATACCCACCAGGCGTGGATGCGGTCGCGGCCGATCCTGCCGAGCACGACAATTGCGCCTGCAATTGTCGCTGTCAGGGGATTCAGAAGCAGGGCGGCACCGATGATGAATCGCGCTACTTGCTGCTTTTCGGTGTGAACGACATTTCGAGTGAATCGAATTCGTGGCGCACTCATGATTCCCGTCCGCTCTCGTTGTCTAAGATCTTTGCGAGAGGATAGACCGCGATGGGTCTACCCATTCCTCTGGCTTCTAATGTCGTGTTGGCGTCTTCTGCGGCTTCACTGACGACGCGATGCGAGTCCGGCGTTGTCAAGTAGACGCCGATACGGTAATTCTCTGAGTATGCGTATCCGTGCATAAGATGGATGAGCCTCCGTTTGTTTTTGGGACTCCACTCAACCTCATATCCAATGTAGCTCCCTCGCTCACCGCTTACGATATCCGGCCACGCTATTCCCCTTTTGCCGCTCGCTCGTGTAATTGCAATCGCGTATGGATTCTCTGCGGGGTCTGTTGTGAGCGCTCGCGCCTCTCGCTCGGTTATGAGACGTGGCCTATCTCCTCTATGCAGTAAAGCGAGGTAAGCGTCAATGCATGCGCGGTCGTGCGCGTATTCTGCTAGCTTGACGCCCGCACCCGGTCCGCCTTCAACGCCCATAAATTCGGCTCCTGCCGGAGTGAGGGAATGAACCTGCGATTTTCCGAGAACGTACTCGGATTGCACGAACCCAAGGTCGCGAAGATGTTTCAAGCGACGTGAGACATATGGCTTCACCGACGATGCGCGCTGATGCGCAAATAACTCGGCTCGGATAATCTCAACGGGAACAAAGCGGAACTTCGCAAGAAACGACAAGATCCGTTGATCAGATTCGCTCACTAGCATGGTGCCTCCTGAGATTGAACGGAACGTTTTGTATTCACGCGATTGTTCATCTGTTTACAAGACTAACATTCGCTGTGCACATCTTTGTCTGCTGTATTTTGCCTATTACATCTCTTATACTGCTGACTTGCCGCGCTACCAACGATACGTAACCACTTACTTCCCTCCTCACTACCACACCATCTCTTCTTATCCTCATTCTTCACACCCACTTTCCTTCTTCCTGCCCTCCCGACGCTCGACCCCCCTCGCACAATGCTTGTCGTTGGGTGAGGGGGGTCGAGCGTCGGGAGGGCAGGATCCCCCTTGGGGTTTCGTGGGTGTGATGACAACCCGGGTTGTCACTGTGTTGTCATCTGAATTGTCATGGGTCTTGGCGTGATAGTGAAGAGGGAAGCAGCGCGGGGAGTGCTTGACACCGGTGGCCAAACACTCGCCGGTGCAGGCCTTATTGCTTGGGGAGACGAATATGTTCTGCGGCGTCATATTCATCGCCCCAGGCTTGTTCAACAGCCTCCTCAATTAGTTTGTAGAGAGCAGTTCCGGTGGTGAGTTTTCTCCATCTGAGAATGTAGTAGCAACGCTCTGAAACATCGGCGCTCAGAGCGCGTGTTATTTGGTCTCGATAGGGCTTATATTCTCGTCGCGCATCAGCCATGATGGTCCTTTCAGTTGTTTGCGTAGGTGCGGAATATAACGTGTTGATCACGACCCCAAATGGGTTCAACGTTGATCCCTTGGGTGGGTGAATCTGCAGATATCATTTGACCATTACCAATGTAGATCGCGGTATGGTAATACGAGCGACCATCATCATTAGACCAGAAAATGAGATCACCGGGCTTTGCTTGAAATTCGGGTATTTCGACCCCCATTCTGGCTTGCGAGTCAGCTTGGTGCGTGAGAACTATTCCTCTGCGAGCCATGAATTGCATAGTCAATCCTGAACAATCGTAGTGTTCGGGGCCTTCGGCTCCCCATACATATCCGTGCGAGTCGTCATTGGCAATGGATTGTGCCCATGCGATTGCTTCTGCAATATCTCCGCTCCCAATACCACTTTGGGAGGCAAGAAGCAGACTTCCATCAGCTCCTTGGTACATGGGAATTGCATTGATAATTTTAGGCACGTATTTTTCAGTCTCGCCGTTGATGGGTATCCCGCCCGCGCTTTCTACGGCTCCAGTGCCCGCATTGTACGCGGCAAGCGCCAGCTCAATGCGGTTCCCGGCGACACTTTGAGCGGTAAGCAGGGCATCTACTTCTTTGAGTTTCGCGCACATATAGTGCCCTTGACTGTAGATAGCGTCGTGTGGATTAGTTATCTCTGCTTTTCCGTCGCCGTCACCGTCCATTCCTGCGCCACCATTCCAGGTAGCGGGCATGAATTGACTGATGCCCTGCGCGCCCGCTGGTGACCCGGCTGATTCATTCCAGTTAGATTCGGCTGCAATTTGTGCCGCAATAAGAGCGGGTGATATTCCTTCACATATGTTTCCTGCTTTGAGGACGTCGTCGCGGTAGGTGGCTGGCACGGCGTCACTGACGCCAGTGGCAGCAGCAGCGCCTATTCCTGATCCGGTCCCTGATCCGGTGTTTGTCAGGGCCACGAGGGCAACCGGTGCCATGAGGAAGATCAGGGCGATGAAGGCGACCAGGGCACCTAACGCCCAAGCCTTGATGCTAATGAGGCGCGCGCCCACGATGACGGCTCCGCGCGCATTGTCGTTCATTGAGCGCTCCATCTCGTGACACGCCAGCCTCCTTGGGATGGCTCTAGGGTGATGCGGCCGGTCCCCCTCGTATTGTCGGTGCGCGTGTAGCTCACGGTGGCGCTCCACGTGGACGGGTGGGCCGGGTCAGCCTCGATCTGCGAGAACTCAACTGACACGAGCCGTGTGCCGGGGGTAACGCCCGCGATTTGCCCCTCGGGCGTGTTCACGAGATATACGGCCAGGGGTTTGGCGGTGTATGGGCTGATTGACTCTTCGGTACTGGCCCATGGGGTGTCGGTTGCTCGGTTGTCCATGAACGCGTGCATCCAGGCTTCAGCGGTGATGTGGGCGGGTTCGAACACGTCTGGAGAGGTGCTTGGTGTCTCAGGCGTACTCGGCGTTGACGCCGCAGGCTCGGACGTGGGGCGCATTGTCGGATCCGTGCTTACTGGTGTGCTTGACGTTGACGCCGCAGGCTCGGACGTGGGGATGGGGGTCCACTGCCTCCACATGAGGATGACTGCCCCCGCCACGATCACGACAAGGAGTGCCAAGGCAATGATGGTAGGGCCACGTCGGGGAGCCGGGGCACACTGGTGATGTGTGTCCGACCCAGCCCCGTCGAGGAGTCCATCCCACTTGCTCGGCGTCATGCTCGTGCTCCCCTCTTGGCGGTAACGTCAATGGCACGTCGACGCGGCGCGTTACGCCGCAGGTGTGCGTTACCGACACCGGATCCGACACGAGGCGCGGGGCGCACCGATTTGGGGCGCCCCGCATCGCCGGTGCGGGGCATTTGATAGGTGCGCGGCGGAAGAGTACGCCCAGTGTTTTGGGAACGCATAGCAGTGGGATCAACGTGTCCCAGGCGGCTATCGCGTTCGGGGGCGGGAGTCGTGGGCGTGGTGCGCTCAGACGTCGTAGGCGTGGTGCGCTCAGGCTTCGTAGGCGTGCCAGTTGGCTTTTTCTGTCGTTCCGTGGGGGCCTTGGCTTCTTTGGGCACCTGCCCACTCGCCCGCGTGTACCGGCCTCGGGGCGTGTGCTCAGGTGTGGCTCGCTCGGTGGTGTGCTCGGGCGTAGGTACGGCTGTCGCACCGGTGGTACCGCCTGTGGGAGCGGGTCCTAGGCGACGCGGCTTGTTCGCTCCACCCATGCCGCGTGGCCGCACAATACCTCCGTCGGGCGCGTCAGGTAGTGTTGCACCTTGCGTCTTGTCGCGGGGCTGCTTGGGGGCACGGGGGCGCGGTCTTTTGCGCCCCAGGCCCCGCAGCATGTATCGGACAGCGAGCGCGGCCCCGAGGAATCCTCGCGCCTTGGATGCGAGCCCCGTATCGCTGGCTTGGAAGATGCGTTTAAGGTGGGCCAAGAGCACGAGCGCAGCGATCATCGCTGTGATCGTCAGGATCAGTGAGGTGAACCATCCCATGGATGAGGTGAGCCTCATGGCGGCCATCGCTACAGCGAGAACGATGGTGAGAACTAGCTGAACAAGGAAGCTCATGACCGTGAAATTGAACAGTAGTGTCAGCCAATTGTTGGCCCATTGGCGCGGTACGCCGGGGATCGCCCATAGGCAGGCAAAAAGTCCTCCGACGACCAGCATCATGAGTGCCAGCATGAGGTTGAAGGCCACCAGGCAGTTCAGGACCAGGACCATGACAGCAAATACAAACGCGGCGATTAGGGCGGTAATTGCTGTCACAAGCCGGATGGGGGCATTGTGACCGGTGATCGTTGTGTATGCCTCGGAGTCTTCACCCACAGCGCTCTTGAATGCGGCGCTATCCAGGTAAGAGCTTCTGGTCTCCGCGTCGGTGGAGAATAGGGGTTTACTCAGCACGGTGGCCCCGTGTTTCTTACAGCCCTCGATGCTCCCAAACTCGCCTTGACACCAGGGGGTGACGACGAAGGTACGCCAGATCGCGTCGCCCATTTGCCGCATGGCGTTGTTTTGGTTAGTACCGTTGAAGGTCGGGGCGGCAACCTCAATGGGTTCAGTTAGCCCCTCGCTGGCTCCGACGGCGGCAGCCGCCGCTGTTTGTGTTCCCGCGTCACGGAAGACGTTAATGCCGTTGACGTATTGCTCTGGCGTGTTCGCGAGACTGATCGCCACGACGCCAGCGGCCAGGCAACACCCCAGTTGAGTGGCAAGCTGGGACGGAGATGCAGATCCCCGCGCCCATGCCACCAGCGCTCCAATGGCGAGCGTGGAGGGCAAAAGCCACTGGACGAACGCGTTTGAGACGGAGCCAATCGCGCCGGTGAGCTGGGTTCCAAGCGCCGTATATGAATCGAAGCTCATGGTCTGCCAGCTCATGGCGATCGCGGCGAGAGTCCAGGACTGCGCTTGCATGAACGTTGAGTTAGCCAGCGTGTTGATGTTGCGATCGACGGTGTTGTCTACGACTTGGGTGACGCCGCTCTTGTCGACGTAGTCCCACTGGTAGACCCACACGGGATAGGTCTCGAACAGGGTCGGGTCGTCGCTGTCTTTGAGGTCAGGGACGGTGATCAGGCTGCCGATCCCGTCAACCTCGTACTGCCCGCTCTGTGCAGTGTCGTCGTCTGCCCATGCGGCCGATCCCGACCACATGACAGCGATCGCAACCACGACGGCCATCAAAAACAGGCGAGCGGTCTTCACCATTCGTCGGTGTCGAATCTCCACGATTCTTCCTCCCAGATCATCGTGTAGCGGTCTTCTACGGTCTTTTGCTTGGCGTTGATGTATCGGATGCGGATCACGGCCGTGGTTTCGGTGTAGCTCACGGTGTCCGTATCGATGAAAGTGCCGGGGCTATCTCCGTGGGCGTCGACGGGATTGGCGCACGTGCGCTGCATCCCATACGTGCTAGCAAAACGGCGGGTGATGAGCGTGTCGCAGTACTCACGTACCATGTCGGCCGTCCTATAGGAGGCGTGGATGTAGTCCCACGCGGCGCGTGCTGCCGTTTGTGCGCCCGCCTCGTCGTGCGAGGTGGTCGCCTGTACTGCTGGCGAGGGCACGGGGGCTGGCGTTTGCGCGGTCATGCGCCCAATCCCATACCCAACGGCCGCCGCAATGATCACGCCTGCAAGGACTGCACACACGATGCCGAGCGCTCGGCGTCTAGGCGACGGCGTCGTCTCGTCCGTGTCGGCCCCGCGCTGCGGTGTCGAGGTCATGTCGAGTCTCCTTCCTAGGCGGCGTGGTGTCGAGAGCTTGGCGCACTCGGTCGTTGGGGATAGCGATTTGGACGGTGGCCACGCGGCGGCGGGCGTCGCGCATGAGGCAGTGCCCGTGCCACACGTCGCCGCTGGTGGGATCGACAGAGACCGTGTCGATCATGGCTCGTACGTCGGGTGAGGGTTCCAGTCCGAGTAGGCGTGCGGCCGCGTCCTGCTGTTTTGTCGTGCTCTGGCTGAAAACGAACGTGGCTGCGATTTGCTCCATGATGCCGTCTCGCTCGGCAATCGAGGATGGGTCCTGACTGTCGATCACGAGGGAGACTCCCAGGGCTCGCCCGAGTCGCGCGATCTGGTCCAGGAAGGTCGCGCCGTCCTGGTTCGCCGTCAGAAGGTGTGCTTCGGGGATGACGACGAGTTTGCGCAGGCCACGCATTGCCTGTGTCTTCGCCACGTTCATGATCCATGCGAGCGCCCCGCGTGCGACGGCCGCGCCCACGCGTTGGGTGGTGGTCCATTCGGCGGGTGCGCTGCCCGCTGGTGGTAGGTCGAGCTTGGGGAACTGAATCAGGGTAATTCCTTCCCCTGCTGCCAGCGTGCCTTCTGCGCGCTGGCCGATGATCATGCGGCCGATCGCGTCTCCTTCGTAGGAGCGCAGTTCTCGGGCTACGCGCTGGGCGATGTCTTCGCCTGCTTCCATGCGTTCGATGAGCCGGTGGCTTGATCGTTCGTCACCGGAATCAAGGAGGGCGGCGATGTGCTCCATGAGCACGGGGTGTGCGGCCAGCCGCAGGCTGTCCGAGATGAGGAGCATGAGTTGGCTGTGGGCGTGGGTGCGTGCGTCCTCGGGGTCCATTGTGGCTAGGAGGTCGCAGGTTCCCGCGTAGCGGGCCGACATGTCGATGCGGCGCGCTGGGATACCCATGCTGGTGGCGGCTGCGACAAGGCCGCCGTGTTCGTTGTTGAGGTCGCCCTTGAAGTCCAGGACAGGCACCCACGCGCCTTCTGCTCCTGCGTCTAGGGCCATGAGCTGTGCGGCTGTGGTTTTTCCTCGCCCGCTTCGCCCGATGAGAGCGGTGGTGGTTGTGTCGCCTCGCAAGGGTGCTTGGGTGGGGTGGAAATGGACGAGGGAGCGTGTGGCACCCGTGGTGTACCCAATCACCGGCCCTTCGCGGTCGCCGGTGATGGATCCACCCCAGAACCATGATCCGAAGAATGCTGTGGCGTCCATGACGTGGTTCATGTCCTCGATGCGCACCGTGTCTCCAGGCAGGCTAGACAGCCATGCCGCGTCTTGTTCGTCTGCGCATACGTCTACCGTGATTCCGGCTTGCGCGTAGGCCTCGACCACGGCGTCAACGGCTAGGTAGAGATCGTCGAGCGTAGTCTCGGTGACCGTGAGGATCGGCCATGCCTCCACCAGGGAAGTGCGGCCACGCTTGATCTCCAGACCGAGTGAGCGCATCTCTTCCTCGGCCAGCAAGATGTCTTCGTCGGCTTCCTCGACGTGAGATTCTTCGGCGTCCCTGCGCTGGTGCTTGGCCCGCTTCTGCGTCTTAGCGACGCGTTTCAGCGCACTAGCCTGGCTCATGAAGCTAAACCTCACGGACGCTTCTGGCAGCACGGCTTGTGCGCCGTCCATCGTGGGTCGCGCGATATTTGACAACGCGAGGAGCCATTGCCCATTACTCAGGGTATCGACGGTCTCGGGGAACTCGGTGATCATCAGGCATGCCGTGTATGCCACTTCTGTGCCTTGCGCGTCATAGAAGCGCAGGTGATCCCGGAAAGGCACGACGCGGCCGCGCCCGAGCCTGGCTAGGGGCGCACCGGTGATCGTGCCCTCACGAGGCTTGGCTTCGCTCGTTCGGAAGGTCTCGCGTCCCACCAGCCATGCCAGGGTTTCCGCTGGAGCGGGGAGAGCCTGGAAGGGTTTGCCGGTCATGCGTCCGATAATTGAGCGCATTTTTCCGTCAAGGTATTCCAACTCCTTGACGGGAATCGCGTTGCGATTCCCGCTGATCCAGTCGGCGGCTGCGTTGATCGTGGCGACCGCGCCGGGCGTGGTGCGGTCTTCCACGTCCACCCCGATGAACACGTGGCGTTCGGGTAGTTCCCAGGAGTCGATCGAGTCCGCGCGTGCCTGCGCCCACTCCATGGACTGCGGTTGTGTGAACGTGGGGGTATCTTCTCGGTAGGTATCTGAGGTGATTGCGCCCCACACGATTTTGAGCTGGCATTCGTAATCAGCAAGTGCTCCTTGTGCTTGGGCGATCGCGCTCATGACCTGGTCGTCCAGGTCGGCTGTCGACGCCGTTTGTGTCGATGCTGGCGTGATTTCCATCCAGACTGTCGCACGATCAGCAGTGACGATGATGCCGTCAGCGATCGCACGATAGGTCGGGAATGAGCGCCCCATCTGGGGATACAGGCCAACGGCCCGTTTGAGTGAGTCAAACATGACGGCGGCTCCTAACTGTCTGCATGTGCTCGAAGCTGTACAGGCGTACCTCGACGCGTGGCGTGATCGTCTGCCCTGTGGGGAAGGGGCGTCGCGCGCCCTTGGTCGCTGATTCCCACAGGTGTTCGTCGTCCTTGTGTAGGACACGAGTACGCCACCAGGTGGCCACATCAACGCGCTCACGGAGAGTGAGAACACCTCCGCGTTCTCCCGCTCGCCTCCCGGCCACGATCGGGATGTGGCCAACCAGCGCGTAGCGGGCGGCGAGCATCCATGCCACCAGGCGACGGCGTCGTGCACGTTTGGGGTCGGGGGTAAACCCCCAGTACACGATGACCACGGGGATGGTCACGTACAGAGGGAACGTGGCCTGCGTGGGCAGACCAAAGAGAAGCGTGAGGGCCGCGAACCAGGCCACAAGAAAGAGTCCACCGATTTTGAGGAAGTCAACCTCTAGACCATCTTTGAGGCCGAGCCAGCCGATTTGGTAGAGCTTGCGCGGAAACTCAAAGCTCCGCGTATGAATGCGCGCCTCAGACATTGAAGATCCTGTTAGCCAGGTTCGTCAAGAACGTGAAAACGGTGTCGTAGTTGTAGATGATCGCTGCAACAACCGCCCCTGAAAGAACGTATGCCGCGAGTTTGGCATGGCGATCAGATGCCCAAAAATACAGGCCACCTACCGCGAGAATGATGACGAAGATGTTACCTGCGCCCGTGAGGGCTAAATCTTTGAGGCCACCGAACATGAGAGTCTCCTTAGTTGGTTGTGGTGATTGAGAAGATTTGCCAGCGTGTAGCATCGTGAGCCTTGACAGGCACAATCGTCACGGTGTACTGACTTGTGAGGGTCGCGTCTCCGAGTTTCCAAGCGACGCTCATCGCTGCCTGGCGGCTCTCCTCACTCCCGGCGTAGACACGCCAGGAAGTGATTTTGGCGCTCGCTCCGGTCAGGGCGGGGGCATCCACGGTGCCGCCGGGAGCAACCAGGGCGTCCACATCCCCACCCGCCCACGCGCGTGCAAACGCCTCGATGTCAGATCGGGTGGTTTCCGTGAGTTCTTGATCGGTTTCGTGAGCGATCGCAGCGTTACTTGATGTCGGTGCGGCCGGGAGTCCCACCAGTGCCGGGATCCCGGCCACCGATGGGGTCGTGGTGGGATTGGAGATCGGCACCAAGACGCCCACCCATCCGGTTGTTGCTGTCTTCGCCTCTGGCGGGGTCGCAACCTCGACGGCTACCAGGACGTTGACGCGCTCATCGTCAACGGTGGTGGAAGCGATGTAGGAATCAGTAACCACAAGCTTTCCCGCTCCGTCCCACCCAGCGCTACCGGCGCTCGCCCACGTCTGCGACAATGCGGCCGTGCGTGCAGATCCGTCACCCACCGCCACGTAATCGCGGGCAGCACGCTCGGCCACCGACGCGGCGGCCGTCATGTCTACCCCCCACGACTGGGGCACCTCTGTGGGAGCCTGGGCCTCGGGGGCGCGCGTGGGCACAACGAACACTCGCCACACACCCACGAACGCGAAGAACCCCACCGACGCAATCACAACTGCGCGCGCTACACGCTGTCGACGTGACGGGGTTGCCACTTCCCACGGCAGCACCCGCCGCCGCGAGTTCTTCTCCTCCGTCTCGCTCACTCCCCCATCAGGGGAAGCAGTCTCGACAGTGATGGGCTGGGATCCGGTCGGGTCGGGATCAGAGGCATGGTGAGGGGTCTCGGTGACCCCCGTGACCTTCTCCCCGGTCGGAGGCGTTGACGGCAGGCTCACAGTCCTGCCTCCGCAGCCGCATCGATCACGCCCGGAAGGTCCTCGCCATCAGGCTGAGATTCTTGGGGTTCAGACCATTCAGGCGGTGTCGGTGCGGCCGGGACGGACGTACTCTTGCGGCGCGGGATCGCGACGTTGAGGCCAACGGCCTCGATTGCGACCGTCGTGCGGTGCCGTGTCTGCCCGGATTCATCCATCCAGGAGTTAGCGACGAGCTCGCCCACGAGCACAACGGGGTTGCCTTTGCGGAACCCGGCTGCCGCGACGGCCTCGGCGCGATCGCCCCAGGCATAGGCATCCCAAAAAGTCGGGTCTTTGGAGCACCATGCCCGCGCCTTGATGCTGTAGTAGCGCTCCGAACAGGCGATACGCAGGTGGACGCTCGCGCGCGCATCCGAAGCGGGACGGTACTCAGGATCAGCAGTGAGATTACCGACAAACGTGTGGGTAGTCATGATTTCGAACCTTTCTGTGTGGTTTTGGTTTGGGGATCTGGACTGTCACAGAGGGAAACTGATTCAGGCGCTACGCACGTCTGAGAGTTCGTTCACCCGGGTCATGGCCTCGCGCACGAGGCCAAAGAGTTCGACCTTGCTGGCCTGGGGATGTTCGGCCAGCATGTGTTCCCACATCTGCGAGTAGGCCGCTTCTTGGGCACGTTCTTCGGGCGTCTTAGCGGCTTCGGTGGCGGCGTCGATTGCGGCTGCTTGCGCCTGTCGCGCGGCGTCGATTGCGGCTGCTTGCGCCTGTCGCGCGGCAGACGTGCGAGCTTGGGGAGCATCAGGAACGCCAACGTTCTCGTCGAGCCGGTAGGCCACGAGACTGGACATGCGGCGCACGCCATTGGCTGGTTTTTCGCCCATGAGGCCCCGAATCTGGGCGGGCGTCCATCCCGCAGCGATCCGCTCAGCGAGCATCGCTGCGACCTGGCGGGCACCAGTGCGGTCCATGGCCTGCATCCACTCGGGCAGGCACGCCCCGATGAGGGCACCCGCATCCTCACTGGTCGCGGATCGCGGCGCTTGCTTTTCGCGGTCACTTCGTGATGTAGCTTCAAAGCCCCGACCGGACCCGACCCGTCCTGATCCGGGCACCGGGTTGAAGGTTGGGGAGGGTTGGGTAGGGTTGGGGGTTTGAATATTGGGGGTTTGGTATATAGAAGCAACCGGCATCACGGTGCCGGTTGCAACCGGCATCACGGTGCCGGTTGGGTACCCAACCGGTATTTCGTGCCGGTTGCTTTGATTGCAACGAAAAGTCGAGTTATCCACAGGCTCCGACTCAGAACCTTCAACCCAACCGGTATTTCGTGCCGGTTGCTTTGATTGCAACGAAAAGTCGCACCCGATGTTGAGGCGGTAAACGTTGGTCTTCCGGCCCTGCGAAGTAGCACGCCGCGACACTGATAAGAGACCCGCCGCCTCCAATGATCGGATCTGGTTGCGCACAGCTCTGTCCTTCAGGCGCGCCTTACGACCAATCTCTGCCTGGGAAGGCCAGCACACGCCCTCGTCGTTCGCTGCATCAGCAAGCGCAAGCAGAACGAGAGTCTGGGACTGGTCCAGGTCAGTCAGTCCCCATGCCCATGTCATCGCCATGATCGACACAACGCATCATCTCCCTGCTCGACCCAGACCAGGAATCGGGACATCTCGCGCCTGCCCAATCGAATCAGACAACTCGACACCTGACGCACGTGCATACTCGGCAAGATCCACAACGCGAAAGAATCGACGCGCGCCTGCCCCGTACTGGATCGAGGGAATCTCGCCCTGCTTAGCAAGACGCATTAGCCGCGCATAGGTCATCCCTGGAAGCAATGCCGCCGCCTCCTTGGCGGTGAGCGTTTGCGGCTCGTGTGAAAGATTTTCTTTCATACGTCAAGACTATGACATATTTCAGATGTAGGCAAGCTCTTACACTTGCAATCTTTTCTTTCATCTGTGACACTTATTGCATGCTTGATCATTCGACAGATAGTGCCGCTGCACAGCTCACTTTCAATGGAGCGGTGAGCCTCACTCTTTCGCAGCACTTCATGGCACACGGACTCTCTAGAGCGAGTGTCGGCACCCTCCTTGGAACCTTGCCGCAATCGATCTCAAACCGCCTCTACGACAAGGCGAAGTGGAGCGCGGAAGAACTAGCACTACTTGCAGCCCACTTTGACATCCCCGTCGATGCCTTCATGCCCACTCCGGACGGATCGGGCGGATGGATACCCGCGCCGTATGTACCCGCCGGGACCGCTCAGATACGACGAGACCCGGCCCCTTACGGGACCGGGTCTGTGGTGGTAGCGGGGACAGGATTTGAACCTGCGACCTCCGGGTTATGAGCCCGGCGAGC
>ERZ651108.414-NODE-414-length-21013-cov-13.890448_pt1 | contig 21013 bp, 14 predicted proteins | sample MGYA00512173_ERZ651108 | MGnify/ENA metagenome assembly ERZ651108 | reverse complement strand
GCAGAGAGAGTACGAGTTGAGGTGTCAGCCATTGACGTTTTCCCCTTCAATCGGTAAATACCGCGGATACTACGTTGATCCGCGATAGGTCTGCGGTAGCGAAGAAGCAGTTAAAAACTACAAGCGTGCAAATAACAGTGAATATGCACGCTTGGACAGAAGCCACTTCCTCGTGATGCTTACAGAATAACGCATTAACGACCCGAACATCCTTCTATGACGTTATTTCTTACGTTCCGCCCGTCACACCTTCAACAGGAAGACACCGAGGGTAATCAATGAGAAATTCGAGGGCCGGAGGGTAAGAATCGTACTGGGCGGAGGGTTCTCGCAGGGGCTCCCCACCTCCCGTTTGGAACCGCACAAAAATATTTTAAAAAATTTTCCGGGAACCAAAAACCCCGGAATTTCGCGGTAAAACGAGGCATTACAACACTCCGGTGACCCAAAAATGGGACCCTTTTGAGTTTTTCGACTTGCAGGCCCCCCGTAACCTCCGTATAGTATTACCTGTTGCCGCGACGGATTGAAGAAATCCGAAGCGAGGAACATGCGCCTGTAGCTCAACGGATAGAGCATCTGACTACGGATCAGAAGGTTGGGGGTTCGAATCCCTTCGGGCGCACCACCGATCCCCGGTTCTTCGGAACCGGGGATTTTTTGTATCCCCGGACATGTGAGCCCGGACGAGGCTATCTTCCCCTGCCTATTGTGGGCGCGGCGGGTGCATCCTCACCAAAAATCCGCATTTCACCCGCACAATATGACGTGCGCCGGCGCACACCGGTGAAAAAACGCATAGGATGGAAACAAGACCTTCCACGCCCAAGTTGGAGGGACACATCACACAAAGGAGCACCATGGCTCAGTTATCCATCCCGCAATCCCTCATAGGTGCGCTTATCGATATTGCAGATCTAGGAACACTCGACTACTTCGCCCCCAGCGAGCGATGCGCGCACTGGGCCCTCTACGACAATCAACGCCGCGAGTTGCTCTGCCCCTGCGCCCCCGCCGAGGTGCCGAGCATTGAGAAGCTCTTCGAGAGCGCCGCGAAAATTCTCTACGAAAACTTCCCGCGCTATATCGATACGCCCGACCAAATCATCCCGTACACCTCGCGTCAGGAGCTTATGGCCGCCCTCCTGCGAGGAGAGGACACCGCAGAAGGCCCCGAAGATACCGGCGCAGAGGGTAACGATGCAGAAACCGTTGCCGAAGCCGGGGAAGCTACCGAGGGAATCGTCGTGCAGAGCGGCGAAGAAACGAGTGAAGCGGCGGAGGCCGTTGCCCCGGCTGCGGAGAAGCCCAAGCCCTCCCCCGCGCTGATGGCTCGCCGCGCCCGACCGGTAGCCGAGCAGGAGACTCCCGGAGAGCAGACGGTCGAGGAGAAGGGTCTCGCCCCCTCGGAGGCCCCCAAGCCCAGCGTCCCGAAGCCCAGCGCACCCAAGCCCTCCGCCGCCCAATTTGCAGCCCCCAAACCTGCCCCGCCGAAGCCCAGCGCACCGGTTGCCCCCGCGCCCCTCGAGGCTTCCTCCGAGACGCGCCCGGCCGCGCCGAAGCCGCCGGCGCCCTCCGCGGCCCCCTCACCGGGCATGTTCCGCAAGGCGTCGCTCACCTACCGTCCGCCGCAGATCGAGGAGTACCTGCAGGGCCTGCGTGCCCGACAGCAGGCAGCAGAGCAGGCCACTGAGCAGAACGCCGCCCCCGAAAACATCGCTTCGGACACCCCGAGCACCCCGACGCCGATGCCCGTGCCCTCCGCCGGAGCCGCGCGGACCGCGACGAAGAACGTTGCGCCCGAGGCTCCCACCCGCCCCGCAGGGGTCACCGCGGAAGATCGTGAGCGCGCCTACCGCATCCGTCCCGGGCTGCGTCAGCGCATGGAGCGCGAGGGACTCACCGAGGACCTCGTGCGCACCGTCCTGCGCGAGGGCGCAGCGGAACGAGTCAACGACTGGACGATTCGCTTCAGGCATGACGACTACCGCGTGGACGTCAACACCGCCTCCGCCGAGCTAATTACCGTCGTCGACGAGTACGAAGCCGAGTGCAACGACGGGGCCAATACCACCCTGGCCCGCGGCGAGTACACCCCGCTCAATGCTCTCAAAATGGCCTTCAGCGAGCGCGCCCGCGTCTTCCTCTCCAAGAACCCCGAGTTCGTCTTCGACCTTATGGTCCGCACGCTCGAGAACCCCGAAAGCGTGCGCATGGGTGAGGGCTGGACCCGCATCTACGCCGCGGAGGGGCTGGAGATGACCATCTCCCCGGATCAGCGGACCGTACTCTCCCTGACCAAGACCCCCGATTTCCAGGCCCTGCACGCCGAGAGCCTGCGCCGCGCGCAGATTGAGGATCTCAGCGATGCCATTAACCGGCAGACCGAGGCCGCCACATCCGAACAGCCCAAGCCCCAGAACGCTCAGAACGCCGAGGAGGAGAAGTAATGTCGGCCAAGCAGATTACCGTTCCCCTCGAGGTGTACGTGCGCCTGCAGGAGCTGGCCTCCCTGGCCGGCTACAGCTACCGCGAGGCGGAGGAGGGGACGGAGCGTACCTGGGACCTCGCCAACGACGAGGGCGCCTCCCTGCTCGATGAGCGCGGCGCGATTCGCCCCGAGGCCGCAGAGCTCTACTTCACCCTGATGCCGCTCATCGCCCACGAATTCGTGCAGCAGCAGCAGGCCCTCGTGGAGGCCTACCGCAAGACCCCCAAGCCCGCCGCGGCGCGCGCGAAGATTCGTCCCTCCAACCAGCGGCTCATCCCGCTGACCGAGGTGCCGCTCGAGAATCAGCGTATCGCCGCGCGCATCGAGCAGGAGTTTTACGGCGAGGTGCCGGAGAGCCGCCGCATTTACGGGGTGCTGCCCGGCGTCATGGACTACATGATGCGCCACGACCTTGGCTACGCTCTGCTGCTCGAGATTATCGAATCCCCCGAGAGCGTGGTGCGTGAGGAGACCGCCGAGGAAAACCGTTACGGCCGCGAGGTCACCCTCTACACCCACGAGGATCTGGGCTACCAGGTTGTGTTGAACCCCCTCACCGTGGAGGTTCTGGCCCTGCGCCCGCTCAAGGCCTCGGCCGGCGGTTACCAGCTCTCCCTAGAGGCTCAGAGCCAGCTCAAGGCGCTGGGCCTGACGAGCGAGTACATTACGCGCATCCTGGATGAGGCCGATAACCGCCAGCCCATTCCTGGTACGAGCCGCACCGTGTACTCCCTCAACGGCTACCAGGTGGAGTTCTCGCACTCCGATCAGCAGGTCATCCGCATTGCGCGCGGTGTCGCCGCGAACCGTAATCCCTTTGAGTCTCAGCCGCGCATGAGCGGACGAAAGCGCCAGCGCGGCCGCAAGATCCCGCACGACGTGGACGAGTTCGTTCAGCTGCTGCAGGAGCACGGATTCACGGTGACGATGGGCGGTAAGCACTACGATATCCGCCACGAGGCGCTGGCTCCGGGGCAGAAGGCCGTCACGTCGGTGACTCCCTCCGACTCGCAGCGTTGGCACCTGAATTCTGCGCGTCAGATTCGCAATACCTTCGGTGTTGATCTGCGCTACGCCGATCCGCGCGATAGCGTGCGCGGCATCGTGCGGGGTACCCGCCCCGCAAAGGATGCGCTCCCGGCGGAGGATTCCGCGCCGGATGACGGCAAGCAGCCCGCGGATAGCGTGAGCTGAAGGGCAGCGTTCCGAGGGTGAGCTGGCCGGATAGCCCGTGCGTATAGACCGGGTTGGCAGACCCGGTGCGCGTTAGGCCGTGCGTATAGACCGGGTTGGCAGACCCGGTGCGCGTTAGGCCGTGCGCTCGCAGAAGGGGCGGGGCTCGGGGGCTGTGCTCCCGGCGCCCCGCCCCTGCGTCTTTATGCTTTCCAAGGTATTTATTTGCACCCCGGGGCAGGAGTAAATGACGGGTCTTTCCCCGCTTGTCAAGGGATCAAAGGGTAGACTAGAAGCGAGCTATACGTGCTCTTCAGCATAAAAATTAATATGCGTTCCCGCAGGATGCGTGACGCTAGAGTTCGGGGTATCACATCGGTGGGGTTAATACCGGCCCCTGCCTCTACAATAGAAACGCATCACTACAGAAGAAGGAGAACGCATGGGCGTAACGATTAAGGTCACTGACGAAGCAGGCGAACACTACGATATTCAGTGGGAAGACCACCACACCCTCCTGGAGACTCTCCAGGCCAACGGCGTGCCGGTCCTCGCCACCTGCGGCGGTAACGCATCCTGCGCAACCTGCCACGCCTTCATTGACCCCGAGCACTACGCGGCTTCCGGTGAGCGCACCGAGGCCGAGCAGGACCTGCTCGACATGGTTGATGATGTCGCAAACGAATATTCCCGCCTGTGCTGCCAGGTTGAGTACGCCCCCGGTATGGACGGAGCAGAAATCCAAATGCAGGCGGCGATGTAACAATGTTTAAATCGGCTCAGGTACTCGCATCAACCACCCTCCTCTGCGGCGTGCTCGCGCTCAGTGGATGCGGCGCGTCCCAGGCCGGTCAGGATGCAGAGGACACCTCGGCACACCCGAGTGCCTCCGCATCGGTGAAGCCCGGCACGATTAGTGTGGCTTCCGAGAGCCCCAGCGCTTCGGTGGCCCCGGGCTCCATCACAGTTGTCAATAGCGCGTCCCCGGAGCACGGGGATTCTTCCTCCGCTCACGCCGAGGAGTCTAGCTCGGAGAATCACGAGTCGAAGCACGATCATTCGTCTTCTTCCTCGAGCGAGGCAAAGCACGAGGGCCTTCCCCCGGAGAATAGCGAGAGCAATAACGGCGAAGAGCGCAATAACTCCGATTCCGGGAACCGTCAGGGTTCTTCCTCGGATTCCGGTTCTTCTTCCTCGAACTCGGGTTCGTCGAATTCCTCCGGCGGCAATAACGGCGGCAACGGTAATAACAACGGTAGCTCGAGCCGATCCGATAATTCCGGCCAGAAGAACGCCGAGGGACCCTCGCAGTGCTCCATGGATGATTTGAACGTTTCGGTCTCCGTGACGGACAACTCCCCCGGTGCACGCACCCTCACGCTGTACTTCCAGAATTCCAGCGATTCACCCTGTTCCCTGCGCGGGTACCCGCGCGTGATTTACGCGGACTCTTCGGGTAATTGGGTGGGGCGAGAGGCTTCTAACTCCTCCGAGTTCATGAACCCCGCCGGTGTGACCATCGCCCCGGGTGATAGCACCACGGTGGTAATGCGCTCCATCAATACGAGCCGCTTCGGCGATAGCTGCGGCGCGCGACGGGTGGAGGGCTTCCTGGTGGGCCTTGCCGGCGATCGGGACGGCGTTACCGTACCCTTCGACACGACGGCTTGTTCCTCTTCGGTCCCGCAGCTGTCCGTGGGCCAGTTTGGGGCACGCTAGGTAGCGCGACCCAGCAGGCGGCGCAGTAAGACGTTAAACGCGTATATAGTTCAAGGGCGGTTCCCCATCGCGGGGAACCGCCCTTGAACTATTTCTAAGCCTAATTCTTAGGCTCAAGGTTATGTGGCAGCTTCGCTCGTTTTAGACGGAGCGGGTGACGTCCTCGTGACCAAAGCGCACGGGGCGATCGTAGCCGGCGGGGAGGCCGTGGCCGATATTGACGACCAGGAAGGGGATCTCTGCATTGTCCGCGAAGAACTCCTTCTTGATGCCTGCGAAGTCTGCACCGGTCATGGGGCCGGCATCTAGGCCGAGGGCGCGAATGGCGGTGATGAAGTAGCCTGCCTGGATGTGCGCGTTCATATCGGCGGTGGGCTTTGCCAGGTTCTCGTCACCGTAGTAGCCCTTGATGAACTCGGCGGAGTTGGGGTTGAAGGTATCTGCCTTCTCGACCCAGCCGTGATCTGCGGAGAGCAGCGCAATCATGGGTGCGGATTCGGCCTTGGGCTTGTTGCCGTCCATCAGGTGGGAGATGAGGCGCTCGCGAGCCTCAGGGCTCTTGATCCAGGTGATGCGCAGGGGTTGGCTGTTGAAGGCGCTGGGGCCGTAGAAGGTGAGCTCCTGGATGCGGCGCAGCTGTTCGTCGGTGACGGGCTCGTCGGTGAAGGAATAGGCGGTGCGAGGCTCGTGGAAGAGCGCGACGAGCTGTTCTTCGTTCAGGCGGGTCATGATGATTCCTTTGCTGAGTTCTTAAATTATTTTACAAGTAAAATATTGCGGGGTCCGCACGTTATCTGTCAAGTCATCATCACCCCGCACCACCCGTAAATCAAGTGACCCGTAACACGCGTCATAATTGAAGCATGACCGATGCACTCTCCCACTTCTCCGCCCCCGTCCGCGAGTGGTTCCGCCGCGCCTTCAGCGCACCCACCGCCGCGCAGGAAGGCGCATGGGAGAGCATCCGCGAGGGCCGCAACACCCTCATCATTGCACCCACCGGCTCGGGCAAGACCCTCGCAGCCTTCCTCTGGTCCCTCGACGCCCTCTACCGCGAACACCGTGAGCGGGCCGCCGGCGCCGCGCAGCCTCCGCGCGGCACGCGGATTCTCTACATTTCGCCCCTCAAAGCCCTCGGCGCCGACGTCGAACGCAACCTGCGCGCGCCGCTCGCGGGCATCACGCGACTGAGCGCCGCGGATACCGAAAACGCGCCGGAGGAGCCCCTCATCACCGTGGGTGTGCGTAGCGGCGACACCCCCGCCCGCGAGCGCCGCCAGCTCATCAGCAACCCGCCGGACATTCTCATCACCACCCCCGAATCCCTCTACCTTATGCTCACCAGCGCCGCCCGCGACACCCTCACCGGCGTCACCACGGTCATCGTGGATGAGATTCACAACCTGGCCGCCACCAAGCGCGGGGCGCACCTGGCCGTTTCCCTCGAGCGCCTGGACGCGCTCCTGCCCGAACCCGCCCAGCGCATCGGGCTCTCCGCGACCATCGAGAACCCCGACGCTGTGGCCCGTTTTCTGGGCGGCGTGCAGCCCGTGAACATCGTCAGCAAACCGGTACCCAAGCGCTGGGACCTGAGCCTGAGCGTTCCCGTTCCCGATATGGCGGCCCTCGGCGGGGCAAACGATTACGGGCAGGGGCTCTACGGGCCGGGCGAGGGGGCAGGAGGCTCACTGAAACCGGCCTTTCCCGCCGCCATGCCCGTTGCCAATCCCTCCGCCGACCCTTCCGCAGAAAGCCCCTCCGCCCCCGGCTACACCCTCGAGGATGCCATCGGGGTTTTCCCCACCGCGCCCTCGGCCGGTTCCGAGGCTCCCGGAGTGCCCGGGGAAGAAACCGGCGGAACGGGCGCGGAGGAGCTCGCCTCCTTCGGCCTCAACGCCGTTCTTGACCCCGCAGAGGCCTACGCGGAGGCCGCGGGCGGGACGGAGGGGCGCGCCGAGACCTCCATCTGGCCCCGAGTGCAGGAACGCATCGTCGACCACATCGAGAACAACCGTTCTACGATCGTTTTCGTGAACTCCCGCGGGCTTGCCGAAAAGCTCACCGCGGCGCTCAACGACATTCACCTGCGCCGCGAGCTCGCCCGGCGGGGCATCGACCCCGAGGAGTACGCCGCACAGACTGATGTGAACTCCCCCGAGGCCGTGCCTCCCCTGGCCCGCGCCCACCACGGCTCCGTCTCCAAGGAACAGCGCACCCTCATCGAGGAGGCGCTCAAGGGCGGAACCCTGCGCTGCGTGGTGGCCACCAGCTCCCTCGAACTGGGTATCGATATGGGCCACGTGGACCTCGTCATTCAGGTGGCCGCGCCTCCCTCCGTCGCCTCCGCCCTGCAGCGCGTGGGCCGCGCCGGCCACCGCGTGGGCGATATCTCCCGCGGCGTCTTCTATCCCAAGCACCGCGGCGACCTCCTCGGGGCGACCGTGACCCTCGCGGGTATGCGCAGCGGCACCCTCGAGCCGCTCGCAATCCCCGCCAACCCCCTGGACGTGCTCGCCCAGCAGACCGTGGCCGCCTGCGCCCTCGGGCCCATCAGCGTTGACTCCTGGTACGAGGCTCTGCGCCGCAGCGCCCCCTACGCCGAGCTGCCCCGCGCCCTCTTCGACGCCACGCTCGAAATGCTCGCCGGCCGCTACCCCTCCGACGAGTTCGCCGAGCTGCGCCCGCGCATCCTCTGGGATCGAACCCCCACCGAGCAGGCACCCTCCGGCAGTATCGAGGGCCGCCCCGGGGCTCAGCGCCTCGCCGTCACGAGCGGCGGAACCATCCCCGACCGCGGTCTCTTTCCCGTCTACCTCGTCGGCGGGGACGAGGAACGCGGCCCCAAGCGCGTCGGCGAGCTCGACGAGGAAATGGTCTACGAATCCCGAGCCGGCGAGGTCATCACCCTCGGCGCCAGCAGCTGGCGCATCGAGGAAATCACCCACGACGCGGTGCGCGTTACCCCCGCCCCCGGTCTGCCCGCGCGCCTGCCCTTCTGGCACGGCGACCGCGCAGGACGCCCCTATGCCCTGGGCCTGCAAACGGGCGCCTTCACCCGAGCCCTCGCCTCTCTGGAGGCCGCGGATGCACCCGCCGCCCGCCGACAGCTCGAGCAGCTCGGCCTGGACCGCTGGGCCGTGGACAATCTGCTGGCCTACCTGCGCGAGCAGCGCGAATCCACGGGTGCCGTTCCCTCCGACCGGCGCCTCATCGTGGAACGTCACCGCGACGAGCTGGGCGATTGGCGGCTGATTCTCCACTCGCCCTTGGGCTACTCGGTGCACGCCCCCTGGGCCCTCGCGGTGCGCGCCCGCATTATCGAACGCTACGGCGTGGACGCCTCGGTCATGGCGGCTGACGACGGCATCATCCTGCGTCTGCCCGCGATGGAGGACGTTCCGCCAGGGGCCGACCTCTTCCTCTTCGACCCCGATGAGCTGGAGGGCATCGTCACCGATAGCGTGGCCGACTCGGCCCTCTTCGGCTCGCGCTTCCGCGAGAACGCGGCCCGTGCCCTTCTGCTACCCCGGCGTAATCCGGGCAAGCGCACGCCGCTCTGGCAGCAGCGTCAGCGCGCCGCGCAGCTTCTGGACGTGGCCCGCAAGTACCCCGAATTCCCCATCCTGCTGGAGACCGCCCGCGAGTGCCTGCAGGACGTGTACGATCTGCCGGCCCTACTACAGGTGCACCGCGCCCTGGAGTCTCGCGGTATTGCCCTGATGGAGGTGGAGACCGAGGCTCCCTCGCCCTTCGCCCGCACCCTGCTCTTCGAGTACGTGGCCGAGCACCTCTACGACGCGGATGCGCCCGCCGCCGAGCGCCGCGCCGCCGCCCTAGCCCTGGACCCGGCCATGCTCGCGGAGCTTTTGGGCACAACCGGGCTGCGCGAGCTACTGGACCCTGCGGTGCTGACGCAGACCCTGGCCCGCCTGCAGCGCACGGGCGAACGCTACCGGGCCTCCGGGGTGGAGGGCGCGGCGGACCTGCTGCGACAGCTGGGCCCGTTGAGCGCCCGCGAGCTGGCCGAGCGACTCCGCCCGGAGTCCGTCGAGCCTGAGCCGGCAACTTCGGATCGATCCGCCGAGCACCGCCCCGCGGAACCCCCGGCGAGCGAGGAGTACGCCCGCGAGCTGGCCGAGCGACTCGTGCACGCGCGGCGCGCCTATTCCTTCGAGGGGCCGGGGACCCCGGAAAGCGGCCCGCAGCTCTACTACGCCGCGGTTGAGGATGCGGCCCGCCTGCGCGACGGCCTGGGCATTATGCCCGCCGCGGCGCTACCGCTCGCCTTCCTGGAGCCTGTGGCCGAACCGCTCGAGGACCTGGTCTCCCGTTTTACCCGCACCCACATTCCCTTCGGAGTGCACGAGGCTGCGGCCCACTTCTCGCGCTTGACTCCGGTGGGCACCGGCGTGCTTCTCCCCGTGCTGCTGCGCCTGCAGCGCCAGCGGCGCGTGACCTCCGGCGAGTTCCTGCCCGAGGTGATGCGGGGCGCCTCCGAGTGGGCCGAGGGGCCGGGCGGCTCCCCCGAGTGGGTGGATGTGCAGGTTCTACGCACGATTCGCGCCCGCTCGCTTGCGGCACTGCGGCAGGAGATTGAGCCGGTCCCCGCGCGGGCCTACGGATTCTTCCTGCCCGCATGGCAGAACGTTCGTTCTTTATCGGTACGAGTGGCCCGGCCCCTGGCCGAGGCGAGCGCCTACGGCGCGTACCTCGAGCCGCAACGCACGGCCCGAATTATCGACGAGGCACCCGCGCCCCTCACCTCCGCCGCGCCCGAGAACGCCCGGGAGGAACAGACCGGCGCGCCGAACGGCGCTCAAGGCCTCGACGAGCCCGCCCTGCAGGAGGAGCTGCTGACCGCCATCGACCAGCTGGCCGGCGTGCGCATGCCCGCCTCCGCTCTGGAAACGCTCATCCTGCCGGCCCGTGTGAAGGGCTACCGCCCGCACCTGCTCGACGAGCTCATGATGACCGGCCGCGTCTTCTTCACCGGGGCCGGTCGGCTCGGCGGCGCTTCCCAGCGCTCCGACGGCTGGATTCGCCTGCACCTGAGCGAGAGCGCGCCGCTCACCCTGGGCCCCAGCTACCCCGCGGATTTTCTGCGGGAGGAGGAGCCCGAGCTCCTCGAGCGCCTGCAGACCCCCGGCACCCTCGAGCACGCAATCCACGAAGCGCTCGCCCACGGCGGCCTCTTCGTGCCGGCCCTGCGCGAGCGGGTCGTTCAGATTCTCGGTGAGGCGGCGGCCCCCGGCCAGACGGTCTCCTTCCCGGATGCCGCCGAGCTCTCGAGCGCCCTGTGGCGCCTCGTGTGGGCCGGCGTGCTGACGAACGATTCCTTCGGCCCGGTTCGCGCGACGCTTGCGGGGGTCAGGAGCGCGCATCCGACCCCGGCGGCCGCCCCTCGCCTCTCGCGGGTGAGTCGCCGCGGAGCCGGCCGCATCGCGGCGGCGCGAGCCTCGATGGGCCGTTCCCTGCGCGGCGGGTACGCCGGGGGCGGTCCCTCGCCGGTGGCCCCGCAGGATAGCGGCCGCTTCTCTCGCGTAGACTCCCTACTGGGCGAGCCTCTGGATCCCACGGTGGCTGCCCTGGCGCGCGCCGACCTGCTCTTGGACCGCTACGGTGTGCTTACGCGCGGTTGCCTGCAGGGCGAGGACTCCCCCGGCGGCTTCAGCCAGCTCTACCGCATCTACTCCGAGGCCGAGGACCGTGCGCTCGTGCGCCGCGGCTACTTTATCGAGGGCCTGGGCGCCGCACAGTTCGCGGCCCCCGCCACGGTGGATGCGCTACGCTCGGCGGCCGACCGCCTCGGCCCGCGCGATGAGCGACCGCGCCGCACCGCGACCGAGGAGGTGTTCGGCACGTTCACGGTGACGCTTCTGGCCGCCACGGACCCGGCCAACCCCTACGGTGCCGCCCTCGCCTGGCCCGAGCTGTCGAAGCTCTCGGAGGGCTCGGCACCCCTGCGGCACCGCCCGGCTCGCAAGGCCGGCGCCTGCGTGGTGCTTGTGGATGGTGCGCCTGTGCTCTACCTGGAGCGCGGCGCGAAGACCCTGCTCATCTTTACGACCGACCCGGTTCTGCTCGAGGCGGCCGCCCCGGCCATCGCGCGCATGATGGACTCGGGCGGCATGGATAAGATCTCGATTGAGAAGGTCAACGACGTGGAGCTTCTCACCGACTCCCCCACCCTCAACCGGCAGGGTGAGGATCCGGTGCAGATTCTGCGCCGCGCCCTGCAGCATCAGGGGTTCTACGCCACGGTGCGCGGGCTCTCCATGCGCCGGCCTCTCTAGCGCCGGCTCGCCCGTACCGGTTTAGGACGACTCCCCGACGCGACGAGGCATCTGCGAGGGGCCTTCCGCGCACGACAAAGCGCCCCGCGCCTCCCCATGAGGGAGGTGCGGGGCACTCTGCGTTCCCTACTCACAAACCGGATGGTATTCCGGGAATCCACCGCGCTCTCGGGGTCCTCGAGACGGTGGGCCGTGGCGCGATACCTCGGCCCACCGGCTCGAGCCCGGGGCCCGGCGGAGGAATATCCGTCCGGGGATCCGCGGCCCCATTGTCGTCGAATCCTGCAACCAAACATCGGAGAGGGAAGTTTGCGGACCGTGAGGCTAGTAGCCTCCGGTGAGGGTATCGACGGCACCCAGGCACAGGTCAATGGCTTCTTCCAGCCCCAGACCGCGGGTGCGCACGGTGCGCTGGTCGCGGAGGTTGAGCTGCACCACGTGCAGGGCGAAGTAATCCACGAGCTGCAACCAGCCGCCGAGAATGACGCGGGTGCGGTCGTTAATCGGCATACCGGTACGCTTGAGCATCCATTCGAGGTAGTCCGTGGGGTTATTGGGGAAGTCCTCACCGCCGGGGGTGGGGACGCCCGCCACCACGAGGAAGTACGTGCGCAGTGCGTTGCGCAGGGCCTCTTCGGGGTTCTCGTTATGCTCACCCAACGCCTCGAGAACCGCCTTAGCTTCGCGGCGGGTGACCGCCGCGGCGAGCGAGTCCTTGCCGGGGAAGTAGTGGTAGAGCAGCGCGCGGGTGATGCCCGCATCGCGAGCGATGGTGCTCATGGATGCGCCGAGCACGCCCTTGCGCGCAAAGTGTTCCGAAGCCACCTGAAGAATCTGCTCTTCACGCTCGTGCGGTTCCATTCGCAACGCACCCGCGGTGCGGTGTTCTGCGCCCTGTTCGGTGGACGGCGCAGAAACTTTAGCCTCGGCGACTGTGCTTTGAGGTGCGTGTGAAGTGTCAGATTGTACCGGTGCAACCGGGGGAGTTCCTTTAATCTCAGCTTCCTTACGCTGTTTCTGTCCCATTTCGACCCCTTCGTTCGATTTTTCGAACTTCTGTGTCTTAATCGTAACGCTTTAATGCGCTTCTCAGCCTTTTTAAAAGTATTTATGACGTAGGCTATTCAGCCTACCAGGTCTCTATACGCTTCACATCTTTTAATCTGCGATGGGCTATATACTCTAAATGAAGTATTTATTACTGATGGTTTTACAGGGTTTTCGAAAATAACGTATATATTCATTTGTTTTTGTAAAATTAGCTTTATTTTTTTAAATTAAATTCCGAATATTTTCAAAAATGTGTGAGTATTTCGTTTTTATCCCCACATATTCCCACAAGCGCAGATGAGTGTCAGATAAATCTGCGATTCCTCTAGGCCGCCGCGCCAACCGGTACAGTAGAGCCATGCCCACCCACGATTCCCACCGCGACACGCCGAGGACCCGTAACACCCCGGAGCTGAGCACCTCTGCTCGGAGCGCCTCCGTGCAGAAAACCTCCGCGCAGCACGCCAAGCCCACCCGCCGCACGCATCGCCGCCTGCTGACCCCTCCGCTGGCGCAGAAGAACGGCATCGACCCCATCCAGCTCGTGCTCCCCCACCCCGAGGAGCTCCCGGAGGAACTCGCCCCCGGCGGACGCGCCCCCGCTACGATTGCCGACTACCTCATCGCGCGCTTCTACCCGAACGACCCGCAGATTATTCACTCCCGCTTCGAAACCGGCGAGGTGCGCCTGGATGACGGCACGGTGCTGACCACCTCCAGCCCCTACGCGCCCGGCGAGCGCATCTGGTACTTCCGCGAGCTCGCCGATGAGCCCGAACTCCCCTCCGACATGCCGGTACTCTACGAGGACGAGCACGTGCTGGCCATCGACAAACCCCACTTTCTGCCCACCACCCCGCGCGGTTCCTATATCGCGCAGACCGCGCTGACCAAGCTACGCGTGCGCGAGGGCAACCCGCTGCTCATCCCAATTCACCGACTCGACCGCCCCACCGCCGGGGTGTTACTCTTCGCCAAAACCGTTCAGGCGCGCCGCCCCTTCCAGATGATGTTCCAGCACCGTCTGGTATCGAAGACCTACCGCGCCGTGGCCCCGGTGCCCGCCGATCCCACCGCCGCCGAACAAGCCCTGAGCGCGGAGGGGCTGCGGGTGCGTTCACACATTCAGAAGGTGCGCGACGTGTTGCAGGTCCGGCAGCTCTCAGAGACGGAGTGCGTGGCGCGGGGCGTGGAGCCGAACACCCTCACCACCGCGCGCATCCTGGAAACCTTCACCCCCAACCCGGCCGAGGCCGAGGCCTGGGGCGTCGAATCCGGTCGCCCGTGGGGCCTCTACGACCTCGCCCCGCACACCGGTAAGACCCATCAGCTGCGAGCACACCTGAACCTGCTGGGCGCCCCGATTCTTGGGGACGTACTCTACCCGCGTGTGCTCCCCGACGGGCCCGACCGCCCCGAGCACCCGCTGCAACTACTGGCCTACACTTTGAGCTTCGAACATCCCATCACCGGCGAGCCCATCAGCCTGCGTAGCAGTCGCACATTAGGTGCATGGGAGAGCAAGAACAGCGCGGTGTGGGAGGCAAGCTGAACCCCCGGAGGGACCGGTGATGACCCGGCACCAAAAAATGCGATAATGCAGAAGTAAGACTTCACCGTACACATATAGAGGGCACCGTGAATTCCCAGCCGTCTTCCCACACCGCGCACTCCCCGGCATCTATGAGCGAGTACGCGGAACGCACCTCCTCCCACGCCGAGGCCGCAGCCGTCAGCGTCACCGACACCTTCGTGCACCGCATCCTCGGCGTGCCCGGAGCGCTCATCGGATCCATTCAGGTACCCGACCCCCGCCCGCTGAGCCAGCGCCTCAACACGTGGCACTACTGGTGGCAGGCCCACCTGCTCGAGTGCATCATCGACGCCGGCCAGCGCCACCTACGCGAGGGTCGCATCACCGAGGCTCAGGAGCAGTTGTACCGCGCCCGCTCGCTGCTGCGCGGCATCAACGTGCGCAACCTTGGCCGCTACGCCAACGACTACTTTGACGACATGGCCTGGCTGACCCTCGCGGTGGGCCGCATGAACTCCTTCTCGATTGAGCTGACCGGCGCAAACGACGTGGCCGCGCAGGACGCCGGGGCCGCCCTCTTCGAGCAGCTCGCCAAGGGCTTCGCGCCCGGCGGAGGCATGAGCTGGCGCAAGTCCAAGCGCGACTTCGTGAACGCCGCGGCCACCGCACCGGCAGCTATCGCATACGCTCGCGCGGGTGACCCGCACACCGCCGCCGCCCTCATTGACTGGATGAACGCAACCCTCTGGGACGCAGAACGTTCGCTCTATATGGACGGCGTGAACGTTCGCGGCGAGGAGTACGAGCTCGAACGCGGCGAGTACACCTACAACCAGGGCACCGCACTGGGTGCCCTGCTGACCCTGGCGGCCTCCGGCGTGCCCTGCGAGGTGGACCCCATCGAGCGTGCGGAGCGCCTTATTGTGGGCATCGTGAAGCACATGACCGAGGAGATCGAATTTGTCTCCGGAGCGCGCCGCCGCATCCTCATCTCGCACGGCGACGGCGATGGCGGCCTCTTCACCGGTATCCTGGTGCGCTACCTGGGCATGGCGGCATCCTCGCCCCTGCTGAGCGACGAGGCCCGCGCCCTGGCCTCCAGCCTTATCTACTCGACCGCCCGCGCCCTGTGGGAGGGCCGCCGCGAATTCGACCCGAACCTGCCGATGAACGAGCTGGGCATCGACCCCAACGAGATTCGCGGTCGGGCGCTCGTGCAGTTCTCCCCGCGGTTCACCGAGCCGATGAGCAAGGTTGTGAAGCCCGGTGCGCCGGTGGAGCTGTCCGCTCAGGTGCAGGCGTGGACTATTTTTGAGACGGCGGCGCGTCTGGCGCATGCTCGCGATATCGCTTCGCACCGCGGCTACTAGAGACCGGGCGGTATGTTAGGGCTGGGTTCATTGCGGGGGCGTGCACGCGGGCGTACGGTGAATTTTATGCTTGCTTCAGAATCACAACAGGTCACTGCCAGCCCGAACGCTAACACCATTTTCATGGTGTGGAAGTTCAAGGAAGGCCTCAGCCAGGATGCGCTCATTGAGGGGTTCCAGAACCTCTGCGGGCTCGTCGTTAACCTCAACCACACCGCCACGAACCGCTACTCGTCCGAGAACGCCAGCATTGTGCTGGGTATCAGCCACAGTGCGTGGCTGACTCTGGATCTGCCCAAGCCGCTGCCGCAGGAGCTTGTGGAATTCGAGGAGATTAGGGGGCCCAAGCACACCGCGGTGTCCACTCCCGGCGATCTGCACTTCCACATCCGTGCGACTCAGCCGTCGGTCGCTTACGATATGGCGTCCGCTATTACCGCAGCTCTGCGCGATGTTGCTGAGGTACTGGATGAGGTACACGGCTTCCGCTACTGGGACGGCCGCGCCATCATCGGTTTCGTGGACGGCACCGAGAACCCGCAGACCCCCGCAGCACGTGAATACTTCGGCATCATCGGTGACAGCGACCCCATGTACAGGGGCGGCAGCTACCAGTTCGTGCAGAAGTACATCCACGACATGACCGCGTGGAATAGTCTGCCCGTCTCCGAGCAGGAAAAGGTCATCGGCCGCTCCAAGCAGGACGACATTGAGATGAGCGAGGACGAAAAACCCGCCAACTCGCACTCCGCTATTGCCAATATCGGTGACGATTTCAAGGTTATTCGCGACAACATGCCCTTCGGCACCGTGGGTAACAACGAGCTGGGCACCTACTTCATCTGCTACGCCAGCACCTTCTCGACCGTCCGGAAGATGCTCATGAACATGTTCATGGGAGTGGATGGCGCCAACTACGACCGTCTGCTGGATTTCAGCACCGCGGTAACTGGCACCCTCTTCTTCGTGCCGACCGTGGATATGCTTGGCGACTTCGCCGGCTAACTGCACCGGCTAACTTCGCCGGCTGGGGCGAGCGATACCCAGCCACCCTGCCTGTACCCCAGTCTGGCTGTACCCCAGTTTGGCTGTGCCCTCGCCTGACAGTACCCGCGAAAACCCCGCCTCCGGCGAGAGAGGCGGGGTTTTCCGGTAGGCTAGGGTATAGACATTCAGACGGAAAGCAAACAATCGAGAGAAGAATGAGCGTTCTAGATAACTCTTTCCCCACCGAGGACTTTGGCTTCACCATCACCAGCCGCCTGGCGGACACCGCCTCCCCCAGCGCTGAACGTGTAGAAGCCAACGGCGGACAGTTCCGCGGACGCACCGGTGTCATCACCACCCCGCACGGACAGATCCAGACCCCCGCCTTCACCCCCGTGGGCACCAAGGCAACCGTCAAGGCGGTCCTGCCCGAATCCATGAAGGAGCTCGGCGCTCAGGCTCTGCTCTCCAACGCCTACCACCTGTACCTGCAGCCCGGCCCCGAAATCCTCGACGCGGCAGGCGGCCTGGGTGCCTTCATGAACTGGGACGGCCCGACCTTTACCGACTCCGGCGGCTTCCAGGTCATGAGCCTGGGCTCCGGCTTCAAGAAGGTAATCGACATGGGTACCGTCGCGGACGCTAAGGGCGCTGACGGCCGCCCCCTCGGTGACGACGACGTGGCAAAGGGCAAGGAACGCCTCGCCCACATTGACGACGACGGCGTGAACTTCAAGTCGCATATTGACGGCTCGATTCACCGCTTCACCCCCGAGGTGTCCATGCAGGTTCAGCACCAGATCGGTGCCGACGTCATGTTTGCCTTCGACGAGCTGACCACCCTCTACAACTCCCGCGGCTACCAGGAGGAGGCGCTCGAACGCACCCGCCTGTGGGCGCTGCGGTGCATCGCCGAACACCAGCGCCTCACCAAAGAGCGCGTGGGCAAGCCCTACCAGGCACTGTTCGGCGTCATTCAGGGTGCGCAGTACGAGGACCTGCGCCGCAAGGCATGCCAGGACCTCGGCTCCATGCCTTTTGACGGCTTCGGCATCGGTGGTGCGCTCGAGAAGGAAAACCTCGGCACCATCGTGCGCTGGTGCGCCGAAGAGCTGCCCGAATCCAAGCCCCGCCACCTGCTCGGCATCTCCGAACCCGACGACATCTTCGTCGGCATCGAAAACGGTGTAGACACCTTCGACTGCGTCTCCCCCACCCGCGTGGCACGCAACGCCGCCGTCTACTCCCCCACCGGCCGCTACAACATCACCAACGCGCGCTTCAAGGCGGACTTCTCGCCCATCTACGAGGGCTGCGACTGCTACACCTGCACCCACTACACCCGCGCCTACCTGCGTCACCTGTTCAAGGCGGACGAGCGTCTGGCGGCGACCCTCGCCTCCATCCACAATGAGCGTTTCATCGTGCGCATGGTGGACGACGCCCGCGAAGCCATCAAGGACGGCACCTACTTTGAGTACCGTGACGAGTTCCTCGGCAACTACTACTCCGGCAAGAAGCCCTAAACCCGCTCTTCAACCCGTTTAAGGAGAACCCTATGAGCATCACTCATGTTCCCGATGAGGAGCTTCTCGTCTTCGACCACGAGATCGCAGCCCCGGTCGAGGACGTCTTCGGCGCCTACCTGGACCCCGAACTGCTGGTCCGCTGGTACGGCCCCGCCGGCTGGCACGTACGTCCCACCGACGTTGTCGTGGAGCCCGTCGTCGGCGGTCTGCAGCGCCTATCCATGATCAACGAGGTGGACCCCTCGGTGTCCTGCATTCTGCAGAGCCGCTTTTTGAGCATTGAACCGTTCAAGGAGCTCGAATACGCCGAGCAGCTGCCCGACCACCTGGGCAACCCCGGTAGCGTGCTGGTGTACCAGCGTCACCGTTTCTTCCCCGAAACCGTGATTACCGCCGACGGCGTGGGATCCGGTACCCGCATCGTCATTGAGATTGGTCCCATGCCCGCCTCGGTCCACGAGGAGGTGCGCACCACCTGGCGTTCGACCTTCGCCCGCCTGGATGACGTGCTCGCCACCCGCGCCCGCGGAGAGCTCTAAAACCCACCGCGCTGCACTCGCTGCCGCGCCAGCTGCTTGAGATAGCTTCGAAACACGCAAGCGCCGCGTTGACGAATGACTCGTCAACGCGGCGCTTGTGTTTAAGACCTGTGCCTGTGGAGTGTGAGCCGTGAACTAGTTGGTCAGCTTCACGGTAATGACGGTGCTGCCACCATCCAGGGACACGCACTCGGGGGTCGCACGATCCGCGCCGTCACCCGGCTTCCAGTAGCAGCGCGCCGACATGACGGTACGCTCACCATTCGCCTTATCGGTCACCTCGGCGGGGTTCTGCACCACAAACTGGCGGATTAGCTCACGCGCAAACAGGCAATCCACCGCGCCGGAGGTCACCTGAACCGTAGCGTTGTGCTTCAGGTAGCCGGTAGCGTCCATGCTGCCGCAGCTACCGCCCGCAGACTGAACATCCGAGCTGGACAGGCTTGCGGTGCTCGACGCCTTCGCCACTGCGCTCGCCGAAGTATTCGCCTTAGCCGATGCGGAGGCGCTCGCCTGCACGGTCGCCTGAGCAGTCGTTGCCGGGCTTGCGGTGGTGATGGTTCCGGGGCTCACGGTAGCCGCCGCGGTGGGGGTGTGAATAGCACCGGCAGTCGGGGTGCTTTCAGTGACCGTTACGGTACGGGTGGGGCTGGCGCTTGCCTTCGCGCTCGTAGCGCTGGGGCTAGGGACTACGGTAGCGCTCGGGGAGGCAGTGGTGGCGCCTCCGGAGCATGCCGACAGCGCCAGCAGGAGCGTAGCGCCCAATGCTACAGGGCTGTAGCGCTGAGCGGTGCGGAGCGTAGAACGAGCCTGGGTAGAAGTCTGGTTAGAGTGCTTCTGTGCCGGATGCATGGTGACCTTTCTGCGTCATCGGTTCGGGTTCCTAACCAGTATTCTAAAGACGCTACCTGTGAGCTAGCTATACGGCATCTTAGGAACCCACAGGGTGCCCCCGCTAGGACACAGCGGGTAGAGGCACAGCGCAATAAGAGGGGCTCCCGGCAGTGCGGGGAAGCCCCTCCTTAGCTCTTCACAACTCATTGATAGCTCGTTAGCAACTCAATAATTCTGACGCGGGCGCTTAGCCTTCGTGCCTGCCACGCACCAGAATAGTGTGCCCGTTTCCGTCATGGCAGCTTATCGAGCTATTCTCAATCTCGCCGAAACAGGTCAGCTGATGACCCTCAGCTGCGGGCACAGTCACCACATCCCAGGTGTGCATCATCTTCGTGTTTGCGGTGGTGGTTTCCGCGTGCAGAGCCGAGGACTCATTCACGGTATTCACCTCGCTGGCGCCGGTCAGGAAGTTCATGCGAGTCACCTCCACCGGACCGGCAAAAGTACGACCGACCGCACCGTTACCGTCACCGGTCTGCTCACCGGTGCGGCGCTCGCACACCAGGGTTCCATCCGCGGGGTTCAGCTCGCAGAGGGTGCGCTCGTCATCGCTCTTGAAACGGTAATAGCCGGCACCGGAATCGTAGTAGGAGGGCTCCATGAGGAAGGGAATCGGGGGAGCATCCGGGTTTTCCAGACGAGCCACAAAGGCGACATCCTCACCGATAGTGCACTCGGGGGCGCCGCGATCCTTGCGACGGTTCTCAGCCATCGCGTACTGCGGGTTCCAGTAGCAGGTGGCGTCCTGAACCTTCGCAACCTGGTGCTCGGTCAGGTTGTCGTCGGCACGCGGGGTGGTGATGTACTCGGTCAGCACGTCCAGGGCGTGGGCGCAGTCCACGGTACCGCGCAGCACCATGATTTCCGCACCGGTCTTCAGGTAGCCCTTGCGTCCGATGTGTCCGCAGCGCTCGCCGGCGGAGGCGCGTTCAACCTCCATCTTTTCGGGTGCGCGGGGAGTCTCAGCGGCGGTAGGGTTCGCGGCAGAGGTTGCCTTCGCCTCAGCGGGGGCGGAGGATTCAGACGCCTTCGCCTCGGCACTCTCAGCGGGGGCTGACACCCGAGTCTCGGTGACGGTCGGTTCGGTCTTCTTCGTCGGTGACGCGGTGGAGGAAGGGAGCGGGTACTGCGAGTGGTTAGCCGTGTTGGAGGGGCTGGGGCTCGACGAAGAGTTTTCGCTCTTAGAACCGCCAAAGCAGCCGGTCAGGGCAAGGAGCAGGGCGGCGGCGCATCCGGTGACGCGCATCGTGCGGCGACCCCAGCCGACGGGGTCTGCCTGAGTGTGGTGAAACGACATTGTTATCTCCTGGAGATGAACCTTTTGCACCCTTTGCAGAAGGTATTTAAAGCATACGCTTAACCCCCTTCAATGCCGTTTTATTACAGCGGAGCGCCGGTATCTACCCCTACTTCTGCGGCAGGTAGGAGCTC
>ERZ651108.413-NODE-413-length-21110-cov-21.466540_pt1 | contig 21110 bp, 10 predicted proteins | sample MGYA00512173_ERZ651108 | MGnify/ENA metagenome assembly ERZ651108 | reverse complement strand
GTCTTGGACGTGTCCTTGGACCACGTAACTTGATGCCAAACCCTAAAACTGGTACTGTAACAATGGATGTTGCTAAAGCAGTTGAAGAGTCTAAAGGTGGTAAAATCACTTACCGTGCTGACCGTGCAGGTAACGTTCAAGCAATCATCGGTAAAGTATCATTTGAAGCTGAAAAATTGGTTGAAAACTTCAAAGCTTTCAACGAAACAATCCAAAAAGCAAAACCAGCTACAGCTAAAGGAACTTACGTAACAAACTTGACTATCACAACTACTCAAGGTGTTGGTATCAAAGTTGACGTAAACTCACTTTAATCAGTAGTTTATATCAGAGAACGAGTACGAAAGTGCTCGTTTTTTTGTCTTTAGTTTTATTTTATTATCTAACCTTCTTGGAAAATATCAAAAGACGGTAGAAGAGTTTGTATTAATCTTTTTAGCTCTTAGCCAACTTTAAATGCGAATTTTTAACAGCTAAATCAGAAATTCTAAATGAATTTAGCTGAGATTGGCATTTAATATACTTTTAAATATCAAAAAACAGATGATAAAAGATTTATGAAAAAAATCAAACGGATTCAATTGATAAATATACAAAAAAACAAAATATAGATTAATGAAATTTAATTCAAAATAATATACATTTATACAACGAAAGCGGATTCGAAAACATGTTGAAATGTCAAAAAATAGTTGAAAGAGTTAAAAAATGTAGATTTTTTTATATAATTCAGACAATTTTTACTATTTTTTAGAGAATGACATAGATAAAAATTGAAATTTTCATGTTATTTTCAAGCAAATAAATTGAATATTAGCAGCTGGTGTGATAGAATGAATATACATGTTTCAGAATAAAAATAGTATATAGGGGAATTCCTTTGTTTATGAATGAAATGAAGGGGCTTTAATTTTTACTATATCTATGAACATGATATAAAATAAAAGGAGGTTGTTAGTCTCAATGAAAGGCAAACAACAACAAGATTTTAGAACAGAAAAGTACATTCGTTACGGTATTCGTAAATATAGCTTTGGAGCAGCATCAGTAGCCATTGCAGCTGGTTTGATGTTCCTTGGAAATGGTGCAGTATCAGCGACGGAAGTACAATCAGCTGAAACAGCTATCTCAACAGTTGCTCCTAGTCAAGATGTTAAGGAACAGGCTGAGCCTAAAGCTGAAACAGCAGAAACTGTAAAACCAGAAACTGTAAAACCAGAAACTGAAAAAGTTGCAGAAGTTAAACCTGAAGTAAAAGCAGAAGAAGCTAAGAAAGTAAACAAGGCTATCCTTGAAGCAAGTATTGCAGCTTTAGAGTCTAAACTTTCAACTGCTAAATACGCAGATGCTACAGTAGTAAGTTCAGCTAAGGAAGTATTGGCAACAGCTAAAGCAACTCTTGCACAAGCAGATGCTAGTCAAGCCGATGTAGATGCCCAAGCAGAAACTGTATCAGCTTTGAGCACAGTTGTAACTGAGTCGAATACTGCTGGATTTGATAAGAAACAAGCGGCTGAAAAAGAAGCTGCAAAAGTAGAAGCTGAAAAGAAAGCAACTCCAGCTGAAAAAGCTCTTTCAGTAGCGACAACAAGTCTGACACAAGTATCATCAGAAGCTGAAGTGACCAACAAATTGGCTGAGACTGAACTTGCTAAGGCTGATGTCAAAGAAGAAAACAAGGCAGCAGTTACAGCAGCAGTTGCTAAAAACCAAGCGGTTCTAACTGAAACTAAAGCTCTTCTTGCTGATAAGAGTGTCACAAAAGAGCAAGTAGATGCTCAATTGGAACGCCTCAACGAATCAATCCTTGCAGTTTACAATGAATTGAAAAACGCAGGAATCGGCCGTGATGGTAAGTTTGCAGTAAACTTGGAAGATGCTCAAACAACAGCGCTTAAAGATGCAACAGCAGAATCAGGTGCCAAGTGGTTAGAACAAAATGGTTACAAATCTCTAGAAGAAGCTCCTAAATATATCAAGGGCAATGCAGATGATGACAAAGCCATTAAAAACCTAAACAATCAAATTCAATGGTTGGATTTTGGAGATGCTGCGGCATGGACAAATCGCAAAGCTAATGGTCAACTTCAGGTAGGTTCAGTTTATGAAAAAGAATTGATACCTGGTTATATCGTTAAAATGACTGTTAAGGAATTAAAACCATTCCATGCAACAGAAATTTATAAAAACCGTGTAGCGGGAACTAAGTATGAATCATCATATAAACCGAACGAAGAAAATATCTTTAACCAGGTTACCAAAAATCCATATTCTACAGGTATTAGTGGTAATAAACAAACTGGTTATACACACGTTAAAAACGCTGGATTAGATACAGGTAACTCAAAAACAACTATATCAGGTACAGATGATACGGGTGTTGGTCGCCAAGGACAAATCGTTGGTATCAAGTTTAATATTGAAGCTACATATAATGGTAAGCCTGTGAAACCTGGTATCGTTATGACATCAGGTGAAGATATCGGTGATTTAGAGACAGAAATCTATACAACTAACGGGACACCTTGGGACCTAGCAGGAGTTGTTGGTTCTACTAATGGTCATACTGACATGTATAAACCACATCCTAAATTTAATAGATTAAATGAGTGGGGTGGAAATTTAAACAAATGGACTACAGAAGAGTTGCGAAATGCTCTTGATGGCAAAATGTTTGCTACTAAAGATGCAGCAACTGCAGGTTTAGGATCACAAGTTTTTGGAGGATACATGAACACACGTTCAGCAACTCCAATTGTGTCCTCTGCAAATGTTTCTGAAATTGGCTTCTATATTATGTCTTCTGGTGAACAGTCATCTATGATTGGTATTAAATTCTCTGACTTTGGAGATCTTCCAGAATCATATGGAGCAGCTGAACACTACATAAGAACACAATCTAAAGATTATAAAACAGGTCAAATTAACCAAATTCAGCAACCTTACCTAGGGACTGTCAAAGCGGATATTGATTCAGTATCTGGTACACGAGTACGTGGAATCGATTCAGATGATACAAAAGAGCAAGGAGATGAAGGTGTGGCTCAACTTATTGCTCCAGACAATGTTCACACTAATGTAGATAATGGTGAGCCAGAAGTTAAATTAGTCCAAGGAGCAGATAACACATACCGTGTTAAAGTGCGTGCTTCAGCAAACGGAAATGATAACTATAGAGGTACAGTAGGACCTGCTTATGTGCGTGGATTTATCGACTTTAACAACAACGGTAAATTCGATGAAGGTGAAGCATCTAATATCGTTGAAGTAACAGGAAAAGACCAAGAAGTAGAACTTGTTTTCAGTAATACTCAAGTTATTGATACTACTAAAGATATAGTTAACTTCCGTACTCGTATTGCGACAGATAGAAAACAAGTTGAAAAACCAGTGGGAATTGCCTTCTCAGGAGAAGTTGAGGATAACCAAATCCAAGTTGCTTTACCTCCTCGTGGAGATAAAGAAGAAACTACTGGTAAACAAGGTGAAACTCAATCAGTTGGTATCGAGTTCAGAACACGTCCATTAGGTGACGATGCATCTGACTTGGGTTCAAACAATGGTAAAACCACATTCAACTCATACGGTAAAATTCACTACACCGAACAAAGTAACGTAATCAGTGCTGAAACTACTAAGAAAGCTCAAGGTGGCGTAAAAATTGTTGATGGTGACAACCTAGTTGACACTCTCAAAGTTCCAGGTCAAGGTACATATACAGTAACAGATGACAAGGTTATATTCACTCCAGAAGCTAACTTCGTAGGTAAAGCTGATGGTATCGTATTACGTGCTGTAGACTCAAATGGTCAATCAACTGGATGGACTGCATTAACAGATCAACATGGACTTGAAAACATCAATGATGGTACGCACTCAGCTGCTAAGAAAACAATGGATGCTGTTTACATTCCAACGGTAACTCCAAAAGAAATCACAGCTGATCCAGAAACATCAACAGATGTACAAGGTAAAGCACAGAAGAAAACTCCAACATTTACAGCAGGTGCAGATACAGAGAATCCAACACCAGTAACACCAAGTGCACAATATCCAGCTAAATTAGTTGATCCAGCTACTGGACAACCAACTGATGCAACATCTGTAACCGTAGAAGGGCAAGGAACTTACACAATTGATCCGACAACTGGAGTAGTAACATTCCAACCACTTCCAAACTTTACAGGAACAGCGACTGGAGTCGGTGTATCACTAACAGCACCTGTAGGTCAAGATAAAGATGGAAATCCTGTAACAGCTACAGCTACAACTACATATACACCAACTGTAACTCCGGTTACACCAACAGCAGAACCAGCTACTTCAACAGGAGTACAAGGTGAAACTCAAAAAGGAACACCAACATTTACAGAAGGAAATTCTGAAGTTCCAATCAAAGAGGGTTCTGTCAAACTATTGAATCCAGATGGCTCAGAAGCAACTGGACCAGTTGATGCTTTGGATCCAAATGGAAACAAGGTTGGTACTTACACTGTTGATCCAACAACAGGAGAAGTAACATTCACTCCAACAGATAAAACTTATGTAGGACCAGTGCAACCAGCAAATGTACAAGCTGAAGATAAAAATGGAACTAAAGTTAAGACAACTTACACCCCAACAATCGTAGGTGTAACACCAACAGCAGAACCGGCAAAATCTGTCGATGTTCAAGGTGCAACTCAAGAAAATACAGTTTCGTTTGCTCCTGGTAAGACTACAATTGCTGGAGAAGAAAAATCTGTAGATATCGATCCAGCTACTTACACTCTTCTAGGTGAAGATGGTCAACCAGCTACAGAAGTTCCAGCTAAAGATCCAGAAGGAAATGTAATTGGTAAATACACACTGAAAACTGTAGATGGTAAAGCAGTTGCAGTGTTTGAACCAACAGATAAGACATACTCTGGAGAAGTTCAACCGGTAAGAATCCAAGCTAAGGATAAAAACGGAACAGCTGTTGAAACAACTTACACACCATTAATTACTCCAGTAACACCAACAGCAGAACCAGCTAAATCAGAAGCTATCCAAGGTGACGTTCAAAAAGGAACTCCAACATTCGCTCCTGGAGACACTATTGCTCCAATTAAAGAGAATTCATACAAACTTCTTGATAAAGAAGGAAATGAAGTTCCAGCAGGACAAACAACTCCAGCATACGCTGAAGATGGAGTAACCCCAGTAGGTACTTACTCAATCGATCCAGCAACAGGTGAAGTAACCTTCACACCAACAGATAAATCTTACACTGGTAAAGTAACACCAGCTAACGTTCAAGCAGAGGACACAAATGGAACTAAAGTTTCTACAACTTACACTCCATCAATCATTCCTGCACAACCAGAAGCAGAACCAGCAAAATCTGTCGATGTTCAAGGTGCAACTCAAACAGGTAAACCAGTATTCCAAGGTGGAACAGCTATGGTTAATGGTGAAGAGAAAACTGTTGAAATCGACGATACAGTACCAGCTAAATTGGTAGATCCAAAAACTGGAGAACAAGTTGATTCAGTCACTGTAGAAGGTGAAGGAACATACACAGTAGCTCCAGATGGAACAGTAACCTTTAAGCCAGAACCACAATTTACAGGAGTAGCCAAAGGTGTTGAAGTAGTTCGTCAAGATAAGAACGGCACACCAGCTAAAGCTACATACACACCGGAAGTCAAACCAGTAACACCAACAGGAACAGATGCTGTAACTGAAGATATTCAAGGTTCAACTCAAACAGGTAAACCAGAATTCAAGGGTGGAACAGTAACAATCGATGGTAAAGAGAAAACGGTTGAAATCAACGAAGATAAACCAGCTAAATTGGTAGATCCAAAAACAGGAGATCCGGTTGATTCAGTAACTATCGATGGTGAAGGAACATACACAGTAGCTCCAGATGGAACAGTTACATTCACACCAGAAAAGAACTTCACAGGTAAAGGAACAGGTGTCACAGTTCAACGCGAAGATAAGAACGGCACACCAGTTAAAGCTACTTACACACCAGTTGTGAAACCAGCAACACCAACAAGTTCAGATGTTATCACTACAAATGTTCAAGGTGCTACTCAAGAAGGAACACCAACATTTGAAGGTGGAAAAGTTACTGTAAATGGTGAAGAAAAAACTGTAGAAATCGACGAAACTGTTAAGCCAACATTCGAAGATGGAACAACTGAGAAGAATGTACCAGGCGAAGGAACTTACACAATCGACGAGAACGGTAAAGTAACCTTCACACCAGAGAAGACATTCACTGGTCAAGCAACAGGTGTAACTGTTAAACGTGTAGATAAGAACGGCACACCAATCACAGCTAAGTACACTCCAGTAGTCGTTCCAGTAACACCAACTTCAAAAGATTCTGAATCAGAAGGTCCTAAAGGACAGCCTCAATCAGGAACACCAACATTTGAAGGTGGAAAAGTTACAATCAACGGTAAGGAAGTTCCAGTTGAAATCGATGAAACTGTTAAACCAACATTTGACGATGGTACAACTGAGAAGAAAGTACCAGGCGAAGGGACTTACACTATTGATAAAGATGGTAAAGTAACATTCACACCAGAACCAAACTTCGTAGGAAAAGCTAAAGGTGTAACAGTTAAACGTGTAGATAAGAACGGTACACCAGTAACAGCTAAGTACACTCCAACAGTACGTCCTGATACATCATTCGTTGATAAAGATGGTAACCCACTTTCACCAACAGAAGACGGAACTAAACCATCTAAAGATATCCCAGGATATAAGATTGTTAAAACTGAAGTAGACGAAAAAGGAAATACAAAACACATCTATGAGAAAGTTACAACAACTCATAAAGATAAAGATGGAAATGTAATTCCAGGAACAACTACTGAGGAAGGTACAACTCCTAAGAAAGATATTCCAGGCTACCGCTTCGTAGAGACTAAGAAACTTCCAAATGGTGACACAGTTCATGTTTATGAAAAAATCATTCCTTCTGTGAAACCAGAACCTGCGAAACCATCAAAACCAGCTCCAGCTAAACCAGCTAAGGAATTGCCTAATACTGGTACAGAAGATCACTCAAGCCTAGCAGCTCTTGGACTTCTTGGAGTATTGAGCGGATTTGGTCTTGTGGCACGCAAGAAAAAAGAAGACTAATGTTTTAATCATTAAAGATTAAACAAAGGAATTCAATTTCATAAATGAAAACCCAACTAATCAAGTGATTAGTTGGGTTTTTTATGTGGATTATCTATTTTTCCATGCTTGGTAACGGGTATCAATCAATAACTGGGTGAGGCGTCCCATGGTTTCCCTTTCTTCTGGAGTGAGAGATTGAGCTTGGACGAAGAGATGACGAATGTGTTCGATAGCCTTTAAGGAAGACAAGTCATTGATAGATGTAATACCAGAATCAAGAATGGTGCCAAAGAAGAGATCGAAGTAGAGCTGGAGTTCCTCGTCAGGGACTGTGGCCACCCATTCTTTGAAGGTTATGTCAACTTGTTGGCTATCACTGTTGGTTTTATCCAGTTGGACGAAGTGCTTGTCCTCAATCTGCCAACTAAAGGTATCGTGCTGGGCGATACCACCCAAAGCAGTACTGTGCACGATGATTTGCTGGTTAGGGATTTCTAGCATCATACCGATGATGGAACCTTGTGGAATGAAGACCTTGGTTTTATCCATTATCCTTTGATAGCCCTCGCTTTGTGTCAGTTCTTTGTGGAGACCAGGTGCATCAAAGGTATAAACTGCTGTGATTTGATTTTGCAAGTTTTTCTCAATTTGACTAGCAGCATAGATGGCTAGATTTCCTCCCTTGGAATGCCCAGCCAGAATGACCTTCTGCTTAGGATGGTGGGCAAAAAAGTTCTTTAAATAGCGAAGGGCGTGCTTTTGAGCAGGAATTTCCTTCATATAAGTCAGGTGGAAATCTTCCTTCCAGCCAATGATACTGTCATCAGTCCCACGAAAGACAATCAGATAGGTATCGAGATTGAGGTGGTAGGTCATAGCTGCAAATTGTTTTTGCAATTCAGGATTGATGTCATTGATAAAATGGGAGAGTTTGCAATTTTTGAAGCGTTTGTGTCGAGCTAATTCATCCAATAGCTGGAGGCGATTTTTGCTGGTCAACATGTTAGGCTCTCTTGGAACCTGAGGTTCCAGGTCTAAAAGTCGCTGAGGAGTTGTGGAGACCAGATTATCAAAGGAGAGGTAGGTGGTTTCTGTTAAGGCTAAAACATCTAATTCATTCAATGGAAGGTCATAAAAGGAATCGTGCGCTACATCTTTCAGATAGTCAAAAATATTGGCCATAAAAGCTCCTTTCTTTTTATTTATCTTATCACAATCACATAGAATTTACTAGTTGGTTTGTACGAGCTCTCTACATACCGACCTATAATGGTATAATTCAGATACATAGAAGATAGTTTGCTTTTATTTCAAACCTCTAAACATACTTGTTTGTATCTGTTTGTCGTTAATCCCATTCTCTTTTAAGAAATTTTTCATCTCATTTATATCATCAGGTTGACCGGTCAAGAGATAAATAGCTTGGTTGCCGTATTTCTCAACCGCATTTTTTAGAAATACTTGGCTTTGAGAAAAGGTTTCGCTAGTTTTATAAGTTAGATTCGGATTATTCTTACTAAGCTCTCTTAACTCATTATCAAAAATGTTTACTCCTTTGTCTAAATGATTAAGAATGATGGAGCGCTTACCAGCCCACTCTTTCACAACTGAACGTAGAGTAGAAATGCCGACATCAGAGGCAAAACAAACAAGTGCTTGGTCATTGTCTTCAACAGATAAAGATGACTCCAGCCAACTCATCTCAATTTTACTACCAGCTGGTAAATGTGTTAAGGTTTCCTTGAACACGCTACCACTATTATGGGTTACAATAAGAATTTCGTCCTCATCAGGAGTGGAAGCAAGAGTTAGCCATCGGCTAGTCTGTTCCTCCTTTACTGGACTTTTATTTGCACCAAACGAACTATCAGGAAGCTTAAACTGAGCATAGGAGCCAGCTTTCCACATTTGATTTTTTGGTTTTGTGATGTGAACTAAATACAAATCTCCGCTGGGATTTTCAATGGATTTTATCGATAAAGTCTGACTTCGTCCAAGGTAGGCAATGATTCCCCAAGATATAAAGCCGAGCACTCCAAGTGTAGTTAGAATAATCATGAACATTTTTTTCCCTCGTTTCATTTTTAAGCTCCTATAGTATAACAATTTTTATGAATGAATAATATTTTTCTTCATTCAAGAATTTTCAAAAAATAAAGAAAAGATTTCTTTATTTCAGTATTCCTTTAATGAAGTTGGTTGCTAGTATTTCTACAGTTTTGCTAATATCTGGAAAATCATTTTCTGTGATATGCATATCCATGTAGTAAAATAGGTTGTAAACTTGTAAAATATTTTGAATTTTTTCTGGAGAATGACCTTCAGTCTGCAAACGATGAGTAAAGGTTTTCACGAGAAATTGATGAAATGGATTCGTGACTTTTCCTTCTTCTGAGGAATAGTAGCTATGTAACTCATCTGCTATGGCAGGATTGTACCATTCTGCAAGGATTTTATTGGAAGAAACGAGTGCTCTGGATTGAGCAAAGAGTTGACTAATAAGATTAATCATATCAATTTCCCAATCCAGTTCTTCGATCATAGTTTGGCGAACACGGTTGTTTTCATCAATATAGATATCTAAAAAAATAGCCTCTTTACTTTCGTAATAGTTATAAAAAGATCCGACTGCCATATGAGCTTGTCTAGCAATTTCTGAAATTCCTGTCGCCTTGTATCCTTTTTTTGAAAAAACTTCATAAGCTGCGGATTTCAAAGCCTGTTTTTTGTCCAATTTGATTCACCTCTTTTCTGAATGAATATTAAATATCGTTCATTCATATCTTAACAAATCTTTTTCAGATTGTCAATCTGAAAGCTAGAACTTTTTACGGATACCACTTGATGAGGAGCTTTTTAATGTTAGAAGAGTATAGAGTGTCGTTTTAACTACACTCAAGGTTTGGAAGAATAGATATAAATTTTGGTTAAGGGGATGGATAAAAGAACTGAAATGAGGGTTGAAAAAATTAAAAATAAATGGGTAGGGCTGGCACTATGTATGAAAATAAGGTATGATATCAATGGGGTTATTCACTATCTGTTTTTGAGCTGTTGTGACAAGGAAATGTCAAAAAAGTATTAGATACTAAGCCCTCTATTTATACTAAAGGATTTAAGACTCCTAAAATTAGCAAAGGAGAATCAGATGCACAGGATTTTACTAGTAGAAGATGATCAGGTTATTCGTCAACAAGTCGGGAAAATGCTCTCTGAATGGGGATTTGAAGTGGTCCTGGTAGAAGACTTTATGGAAGTTTTGAGTCTTTTTGTCCAGTCGGAGCCTCATCTGGTCCTCATGGATATTGGACTGCCCTTGTTTAATGGCTATCACTGGTGTCAGGAAATTCGCAAGATTTCCAAGGTCCCCATCATGTTTCTGTCTTCGAGAGACCAGGCTATGGATATCGTCATGGCAATCAATATGGGGGCGGATGACTTTGTGACCAAGCCTTTTGACCAGCAGGTCCTTTTAGCCAAGGTTCAGGGCTTGTTGCGCCGTTCCTATGAGTTTGGGCGTGACGAGAGTTTACTGGAATATGCTGGTGTTATCCTCAATACCAAATCAATGGATTTACATTATCAAGGGCAAGTCTTGAATTTGACCAAGAATGAGTTTCAGATTTTACGCGTTTTATTTGAACACGCAGGAAATATTGTAGCACGTGATGACCTCATGCGAGAACTTTGGAATAGTGACTTTTTCATTGATGATAATACCCTCTCAGTTAATGTGGCTCGTTTGCGTAAAAAATTGGAAGAGCAGGGCTTGGTAGGATTTATCGAGACCAAGAAAGGGATAGGGTACGGACTGAAGCATGCTTGATTGGAAACAATTTTTTCTAGCCTATCTGCGCTCCCGTAGTCGTCTGTTTGTCTATCTACTTTCTTTGACGTTTCTGGTCTTACTCTTTCAGTTTTTATTTGCCAGTTTAGGAATTTACTTTCTCTACTTTTTCCTCTTGTGTTGCTTTGTAACCATCTTATTTTTCACTTGGGATATATTGGCGGAGATGCAGGTCTATCGTCAGGAAATTCTCTATGGGGAGAGGGAAGCCAAATCTCCATTGGAAATAGCCTTGGCTGAAAAATTAGAGGCGCGTGAGATGGAACTCTATCAGCAGAGGTCAGATTCAGAAAGAAAACTGACGGATTTGCTGGATTACTATACCTTGTGGGTCCATCAGATTAAGACCCCCATTGCAGCCAGTCAACTCTTAGTTGCAGAAGTGGTCGACCGCCAACTGAAGCAGCAATTAGAACAGGAAATTTTCAAGATTGATTCCTATACCAATCTAGTTTTACAGTATCTGCGTTTAGAAAGTTTCCATGATGATTTGGTCTTAAAGCAGGTTCAAATTGAGGACTTGGTCAAGGAAATAATTCGTAAATATGCTCTTTTCTTTATTCAAAAAGGCTTAAATGTCAATCTACATGATCTTGATAAAGAAATCGTGACGGATAAAAAGTGGCTATTAGTGGTCATTGAACAAATCATCTCAAACAGTCTCAAGTACACCAAGGAAGGTGGTCTAGAGATTTATATGGAGGGGCAAGAGCTTTGTATCAAGGATACGGGAATCGGGATAAAAAACAGTGATGTCCTCCGAGTCTTTGAACGTGGCTTTTCAGGATATAATGGACGCCTAACCCAGCAGTCATCTGGACTTGGACTTTACCTATCTAAGAAAATTTCTGAAGAACTGGGGCACCAGATTCGTATCGAGTCTGAGGTTGGAAAAGGAACGATAGTGCGGATTCAGTTTGCTCAAGTAAACTTAGTCCTTGAGTGAGAAGAGACAATGAGTTTTTACCCAATCTCTTTTTGCTATATTTCAGGATATTTGAAGACTGTTTTTTACAAAACCAATAATAGAATTTTTAATACGGAATATAGTATAAATACTGGTTCAAAGTGAAGTTTTGTATGCTTTATACTTTTGTTGAGTATAAAATCTATAAACTAAGGGTGAATTACAAAAATTAATTTGAGATGAAGTGAATTGTAGACTTGGGAAATGTCTCCTATTCGATTTCAGAATGAATCGTTGATACAGGATTAAAAGAACTGCAGCTTTCTTTTTATTTTGAATGAGATAGGTATATATAGATTTGTGTAACTGGTGTAGAACTGTTTCCAAGAATTTATTGAATGTATCGAATACACACATCCTATTGATTTTGAACCAGTTTTTAATTTCTAAATGTTATAATAGTTTTATCAAGTAAAAGGAGACTACCATGATTGGAGACAATATAAAATTCTTACGAAAATCACATAATCTGATATAACCAGAATTTTCACGGATTGTGGGTGTGTCACGAAATAGCCTAAATCGTTAGAAAAACTGAAAAAGCTTACTTTCAATAGAAGTGTTGGAAATATTCATTTTACATCTATCAAAGAAACATGGGATAGACCTATATTTTACAAAATAGCAAATTATACTTGGAATGATAGTAAAAACTGCAGAACTTGTGTGATTGCCAATTATTGCACTCAATGTCCTGGTATCGCACTATCTGAAACAGGGAATAGTAGAGATTGTTCTTCGATATGTAAAAAAAGTATTAGTAAGGAGTATCGTATATGCTACCATATCTTAAAACTATTAGATGGTATCTCTTCTTTAATTTTCTTTTTGGTGTAGTATCGAATATCTGCACAGCTTTGTTACCGTATTTCACGCAGGCATTAATCAAAGGGGATTATCAAGTAGCTCTATATGGTTACTCTATGTCAGTGGCAGGCTATTTGAGTTGTAACTATATCCAAATGATACTTGATTGGAAGCAGGGGATTATCTTTTCGACTACTTTGAAAAATGAGTGGTTTCGTTCACTTCTGGGACTCAGTCACCACGATTTCAAGCAGAAAACAGTAGCAGAGTATATTTCCTATCAATCTAATGACCTAGATTCGTTGGAAAAGGATTACCTTCCTCCATTGATGAGTTTTATCAAACAAATTTTACGTATCATCATTTACGCTTTCATTATTAGCAGAACAATTAATCCTATTGTATCACTGATTTTAATCTTTTCCACTGGAATTAGTATTCAAATTCCTAAAATCGTTGGGAAGTTGACCGCTAATCGTAGACAGGTTTACTTGAAAAAACAAGGAGATTACTATCGAACTTTGGAGGATTTGCTCATGGGACATCATTTGGTAAATAAACTAACTATGTCGCATTTTTTGAATCAACAAAAGAGTTCTCTAAAGAATTTGCAGGATAAGTATTTTAAGTATGGTTTGACAAAAATTACAGGCATCTTATTGACAGGTGTTTCTTTTGAATTCATTAGTCTTGTTCTGTTTATTTATTTAGCCTACTCTCTATCTCACCAGCAACTCGGTATTCCTGAGGTGGTGGCGAGTTTCGGATATATTAATGCTTTTTCTGAACCAATACAGGAAATCCTTTATGATTTACAAATGTTAGAGTCCGTAAAGCCTGTAATCAAGAGTTTTCAAAACATTGTTGGGAGACCCGTTTCAGTTCAAGCACCTCAACATTCTTTTGATACGATTACTTTGAAAAACATTTCCAAACAACTGGGAGAATCAAAATTGATAATTACTTCCGCTACGATTCAAAAAGGGGATAAAATTGCGCTTATTGGTAAGAATGGTTCTGGAAAAAGTAGTCTTCTCAACATTTTAAATGGAACAGATGAAGATTTTGAAGGACAAATTGTGCTAGATGGGCTTGTTTTGGACCATCTTTGGGGAAGATTCGGTATGATTCTGCAACAAGAACATACATTTATTTCGAGTTATGAAAATAATGTAACACTATTCAATAGTTTCAATGAAAAATTCAGAGAAGAAGATTTTGAAAAAATTCCACCACAATCCCTGTCAGGTGGTCAGCAACAACGAATGTATTTAAATCGTGAGAAAAATCGTAAAAATCCATTGCTTATCCTAGACGAACCTTTCTCTGCCTTGGATACTAATCAGTTTAAAATGGAATTGGAAAGAGTTCTGGAACTACCAAGTGCCGTCATTGTTACTTTACATCGCCAAAACGAATTATTAAGTAAGTTTGACCAAGTTTGGGAAATTAAGAATGGAGAACTTGTAATTTTGAAATAGCTAAATTATAAAGAATAAAACGCATAGTATGTACTGACCCCAAAAAGTTGGACAAATAATTATTGAAAGGATTTAGTTCTGTATTGCACAGGACTAAGTCCTTTTAGTTTTACCTTAATTCGTTTGTTGTTGTAGTAATCGATATAGTCTATAATGGCTTGTTCCAATTGATTAAGTGATTTAAAGTTTTTCTCATGGCCATAAAACATTTCGGATTTTAAAATGCCAAAGAAAGATTCCATCATACCGTTGTCTGGGCTGTTGCCCTTTCGTGACATGGATGCTTGAATTCCCTTACTCTCTAGGAACCGATGATAAGAATCGTGTTGGTATTGCCAACCTTGGTCACTATGGAGAATCGTATTCTCGTAGTGTTTCTCTGTGAAGGCCTGTTCCAACATCGTTTTTACTTGTTCTAAATTAGGAGAACAAGAAAGATTAAAAGCAATAATTTCGCTGTTAAAGCCATCTAAAACTGGTGATAAGTAAAGCTTTTGAGTACTTGCTGGAATGGCAAATTCTGTCACATCTGTGTAGCACTTTTCCATTGTTTTAGAGCCTTTAAATTGACGTTGAATGAGATTCTCTGCCTTCTTACCAACATCTCCTTTATGAGAAGAATATTTTCGTTTCTGTCGCACTTTAGCTTGTAAATTGAGTACTTTCATCAAGCGTTGAACTCTTTTCTGATTTACCAGATAACCACGATTTCTTAGTTCTAAATGAATCCGACGATAACCATAATTTCCCTTGTGTTCGATAAAAATGGATTGAATTTCAGCTTTAAGCTCTTGGTCCTTATCTGGTTTGTCTAGTTGTTTCAAGTGATAGTAGTAGGTCGAACGAGCTAGTTTAATGGCTTTTAGAAGAATATCTAACGAAAACTCAGTCATTAATTCTTGAACAATTTCTGTCTTTCTTCTTTCTCTTTTTTCTCCTTCAATCGGAGTTCTCTCAACTTTTTTAGGATGGCATTCTCCGCTCTCAGGTACTCATTTTCTGCTTGAAGACGTTCTAATTCTGTCCTCTCTTCAGGTCTCTTTTTTGGCTTACGTCCCATTTTAGGTACTCTCCCTCTTGTTTTCTCAACAATAGTATACCCGTTTTTCTTGTATTGTGCTAGCCAATTAAGAAGTATCGTACGACTTGGGAGGCCGTATTCAAGAGAAACTCTATCTTTAGTCCAGCCTTCATGTAAGACTTTATGAATCATTTCTTGTTTTAAATCAGGAGAATAGTAACGATTTTTTCCTTTTTTGACGAACTCTATTCCGTAACGATCAATCAATTTAATCATGTACCTAAGATTAGAATTGTTTATCCCAAATTTATTTGAAAGCTGCTCTAAGCTATATCCTTGTTTTCTAAGTTCATAGATCTGAACTTTATCATCATAAGTTAATTTCATAGTAAAAACACCCCAAAAGTTAGATTTTTTCTGTCTAACTTTTGGGGTGCAGTTCAGATTTCCCGTTGCTTTTTTGCATGGTTGCGATAGCCTTGGTAAAATAGAATTGCTTAATAAACCATTTAGAAAGGCTATCCCATGCATGTTCACTATAACACAAATCAAACAACTTTACCACTAGAAATCAGTTCTTTCTTGCCACAAGACCATCTTGTCTTTACGATTGAAAAAGTGGTGAATACCTTGGAGGATAGTCACTTCCAAACCTTCTATCATGCCTTTGGTCGCCCGTCTTATCACCCTAAAATGCTTGTGTCTACTCTTCTATTTGCCTATTCACAAGGGATCTTCTCTGGTCGAAAAATTGAAAAAATGATGATTGAAAATCTCGCTATGCAGTACCTAACAGGACAGTTGGTTGTCAGCTATCGTACTATCAATCGTTTTCGTATCGCTGAAGGGATGGAAGAACTCATTCGTGATCTGTTCATCGACCTCAATCTTCGTTTAAAAATGGAAGAGTTAGTGACCTTAGATTGCTTGTTTATTGACGGGACGAAGATTGAAGCCAACGCCAACAAGTATAGTTTCGTGTGGAAAAAGGCAACGGACAAGTTTTCCGCCAAACTTCAAGAACAGATACAGGCCTATTTTCAAGAAGAAATCACTCCCCTGATCCATCAGGCGATTGCGCTGGATGAAAAAGAATCGATTACCTCAGAACAGTTGACCGAGTTCGCTCAAGTCCTTGAAGAAGAATTGGAAAAACTGAACCAAGACATGGAGGAGACACCCGTTAAAGGAAAGGATGAACGTAAAACCCAGCGTCGGAAACTCAAGAAAGTCCTTCGTAAAGTCAAGGATGATTTTTCAGTACGTGCTGAAAAATATTAGAACTATCAGGAGACATTTGAAGGGCGTAACAGCTTTTAGAGATTATCAAGAACTAGGTCAAACATACGGGATGTTGAGAGGATTATTAATCTGTATCCAAAGCTAAATTAGCAAAAATGCTGTAGATATATTTTTATTTAATAAAATTTGAAAAGATTAACCTTTTTAGTAACAAACTTATTGCTTAAAATTATTTTTACTGTTACAATAATCTTAGGTATCATTTTTTGCTGTAAATATTTTAGGAGTGACAATGAAATTCAAAACTAAATATAAAAAGATTATTATTGGAATGCTATGTCTTATTCTAACATTCCTTTTATTACCGATTAAAAGTTTTTTTGCTGTGCAAGAAATTAAAGATAATACTGACCTTGCACATTTAGATACATATAAATTTAACTTAAATGTGAATAATATGGAGGTAATTTCAAAATCGAATGCTGTTAATCAAGCACGATTGAATAATCCTTACTACCAATCTTTAAGTGGTCAGATTTATCATAAACCTATGGAGAATTTTACCCTCAAAGTTGATAAAACCAATAAAAGCACTCAAGTATTTGAACAACCTTTAAAATTAAAATTTTCAAATGTTGGTGAGGTTTATGGAAAAAAGGTTGATGCTTATCTAACCATTAATCGTGTGACAGTTCATTATAATAATACAACACTAGGTGAAGCATCACTGAAGGATCCTACTAAGAAAAATGTCCAGTTTTTTAATGTTTCAGAGATTTGGGAAAATGGGGCATTTGAACTTGGAAATATCCCATATGTGGATGCAGCCCATAATGATATAATTGACCATGCCTATTGGATTGACGCAGATGTAACGGCCGAGCTGAAATATTCAGATGGATCAAATACGGATTTGAAGCTTGTAATGGTCCCATCTGATGTGGATGTGACTGTTGACGGGACAGAATCATTCTATATTAAAAACTATACATCCCAAGTAGATAAGACGGTAATGAATACCGCAAATGCTCTCAAAAAAGAAGTAAGTGGCGACAAAACAATTTGGCGAGCTACTAAAGGAACAGACGGCGATGCTTCCTACAATGTTGGTGGTCTAGCTGTTCGTTCGGTTAACAATAGTTTAGAATTTGGCTACCAGTCAACTGCCTACTGCTCAGCAGTATTTGGACTTTTTGTAGAAGGAAAGATTCCGGCACCAGTTAAAACGGTTGACCCCACACAAGCTCCAGCTAAAAAAGGACAGAAGATCACTTATACAGGAACTTTCAAGGTACCGACACCCGGAAAAGATGTTATTGGCTCACTTGACAGCTTAGATTTGATTGATACATTTGATGAACGACTAACCTATCAAGACCTTAAAGTCGAAGCAGATGGCAAGGTTTTGACGGAACATACGGATTACACTGTTACTGTATCAGGACAGACCGTTACTGTTAAAATGGCAGAAAAGTATCTTCAGCGAGCAAGTGGAGCTGATACGATAAAAGTTACATATAATACGGTAACAAATGAAAAAGTAGAGCAGAAAACATCGGGTGTTATCGAAAATACCGTAACATTGAAAGTTGATAATGTCCTAGTCCCTTCTAATAAGGTCAAAACAACTCTCCTTTACAATAAAACACATGAGTTCCAAAGCGGAACTCCAGGAATGTCTCTACCTAAAGAGGTAACTGATCTAACACCACCTAAGGTATCAAAAATTCCAAATGGGACAACCGTAACACCAGATCAGCCCAAGCAAACGGAAGTCACCGTTCCAGAAGGAACATGGGTTTTCAAGGGGTACACAGAAAAAGAAAAGACCATTGATGGTGCAGATGTACACTTTATTGGTATTTGGGTTCTAAAGGCTTATAAGAAGATTTCGATTGAGAAAAAGTGGATTGGTCCAGCAGCTGAGTCCGCAACTTTTAACATTTTGGTTGACGGCAAGGTAGTGAATGATGCAGATCACACGGTAACCTTAGATAAAACTACAGGCTGGTCATATACTTTTGACAAATTGTTGAAGTACAGCCTTGAGGACGGTCATGAGTACAAATATTCTTTAGCTGAAGTAAAAGTTAACAACTATGATAGTAAGATAACTGGGGATGTAGATAAAGGCTTTATCGTTACAAATACGAATACAGAAAAAGTTACAGTAAAAGTTAATAAAAAGTGGAATGGACCTGAGAAAAATTCGGTAATAGTTAAACTAGTTATTGATGGTAAAGAGAGTGAGAAAAAAGTTGAGTTAACTGCCGCAACCAACTGGTCAGGTGAGTTCACAGATTTGCCGAAGTATAATGCAGATGGCGGTAAGATCCACTACACTGTAAAAGAAGTTCCAGTAGAAGACTTTAAGAGTGAGATCGCAGGTGATGCCAACACTGGCTTCACTATCACCAATACATATATTCCTGCTGACCCTATTCAAGTTCCACTTGTTGCTGAGAAAGTATTAGAAGGGAAGCCACTTGAGGCGAATAAGTATCAGTTTAAACTTTTCAAAGTTACAAATGGCACTGAGCAGGAAGTAGAGACAGTTACCAATAAGCAGGATGGTAGTATCACCTTCACTCCTCTTACCTTTAATGAAGATGAAGTCGGAGAACACGACTATGTTGTCCGTGAGGTCATTCCAGCAGATAACGAAAAAGAAGCTGGAGTAACTTATGACAAGACAGAATTTAAAGTCAAAATCAAAGTTGAGAAAGCGTTTGGACGTAAACTAACAGCAACCATCACTAGAAGTCCAGAAGCGCTTGTCTTTAAAAATAAATATACAGCCAAGCCAGTGAACGTTCCTCTTTCTGTAACTAAGAAGCTGACTGGTCGCGAGCTAAAGGCAGGCGAGTTTGAATTTGTCTTGAAAGACAAAGCCGGCAAGACTGTTGAAACGGTGAAAAACACAGCCGATGGCCAAGTAAACTTCAGAGCTTTAGAGTTTACTAAGACGGGTACTTATGTTTACACTATTAGCGAAACAAAAGGGAATCTAGGTGGTATTTCCTATGACACACATCAAGTTACTGCAACTATTGAAGTAACGGATGACGGTTCTGGCCAACTTAAAGCCAAAACTAGTTATAAGGATAATAACCAAACCTTTAACAACACATACACAACTAAGAAAACTTCAGCTAGTCTTGAAGTGACAAAAGCCCTTTTAGGTCGTACCTTGAAAGCTGATGAGTTTGAGTTTGTCTTGAAGAATGACGAAGATGGCTCAGAAGTTCAAAAAGTGAAGAACACTGCTGATGGTAAGGTCGTATTTGCACCAATCGAATACACTAAAGCTGGTACATACAAGTACACTATCGTTGAAACAAATGCTGGACAAACTATTGACGGTGTAACATACGATAGTCTCGAAGTTAAAGTCATAGTAGAAGTTACAGACGATGGTGAAGGAAATCTTACTGCTAACGTAACATACCCAGCGGACAAAGAATTTAACAACAGCTACGGAGCTTCAAAAACTTCAGCTACTCTTGCAGTTAAGAAAACACTTACTGGTCGTGAGTTGAAAGCCGATGAGTTTGAATTTACTTTGACAGACCAAGATGGTAACGTGAAAGAAACAGTCAAGAATGACAAAGATGGAAACGTTAAGTTCTCAGCCTTGGAATTCGATAAAGCTGGAACTTTCACTTACAAGATTGCTGAAAAAACTGGAACTGCTACAGGCATCACGTACGACACAAAAACAATCACTGCTACAGTTACTGTAGCGGACAATGGTAAAGGTGCCCTTGAAGCAACTGTTACTTACGACGATGAAAAAGCATTCGAGAACACTTACACTCCAGCAGGGGCTACAAGTGTAACTCTTGGAGCTAAGAAAGTTCTTGAAGGTAAAGATCTTGAAGCTGGTAAATACAGCTTTGTTCTGAAAGAAGGCGACAAAGAGCTTGAAACAGTTACAAACGCTGCCGACGGAACAGTGGCCTTCTCACCAATCTCATATGATGAGAGTCAAGTGGGAACTCACAAGTACACCATCTCAGAAGTTGCTGGAACTGAAACAGGGATCACTTACGATAAGACAGTTCAAGAAGTTGAAGTAACGGTTGAGAAAGTAAGCGCGACTGAATTGAAAGCAACTGCTTCAAAAGAAGCGAACGATCTTGTATTTACAAACAAATACACTCCAGCAGGAGCTACAAGTGTAACTCTTGGAGCTAAGAAAGTTCTTGAAGGTAAAAATCTTGAAGCTGGTAAATACAGTTTCGAATTGAAGAAAGAAGACGGAACTGTTGTTGAAACAGTGACAAACGCTGCCGACGGAACAGTGACCTTCTCACCAATCTCATATGATGAGAGCCAAGTGGGAACTCACAAGTACAAAATTTCTGAAGTTGCTGGAACTGAAACAGGAATCACTTACGATAAGACAGTTCAAGAAGTTGAAGTAACGGTTGAAAAAGTAAGCGCAACTGAATTGAAAGCAACAGCTTCAAAAGAAGCAAAAGATCTTGTATTTACAAACAAATACACACCAGCCAAAACTCAAGTTTCTGTGAAGAAAGCATGGGATGATAAGGACAACCAAGATGGTAAACGTCCAACTTCTGTCACAGTTAAATTGCTTGCAGATGGTCAAGATACTGGTAAAACACTTGA
>ERZ651108.410-NODE-410-length-21221-cov-22.214589_pt1 | contig 21221 bp, 16 predicted proteins | sample MGYA00512173_ERZ651108 | MGnify/ENA metagenome assembly ERZ651108 | reverse complement strand
CACGGTCTATTTTTGCCATGAGAGCTGCCCATTCGTCTACTAGAATGAACTTTGGTTTCATATCATAGTGCGTAAAGTTCTTACCAGCTTGAAACTTATGGGAGGAAGACATCAGTTTATAGCGTTTTTCCATAAACTCTACATTTTCTTTAAAACAGTTAATGATATCCTCTTTACTAGTATAGACTCGGTTATGAAAGACTGGTATCTTTTTTAAACCAGCTAAGTCAGAGTTTTTGGGATCACAAATATCAATAAATCCAATTTTAGAGAGTGCATAGATGATAGTCATGAGGACAACAGTTTTACCTCCACCGGTTCCACCGCCAATGAGAAGATGAGGCTCTTCAATAAAGTCCCAAGTCACATCTTTCATGAGTTGTAGTTTCGAACCTTTGACTGAAACATTATCAATAGAAATACGACTATCAATACGATTGATGGCAATTTCATATTTGATAAAGCGTTTATCGAAAGTCTTATTTCGAAAATCTCCATTAAACATTACTTCAAGTGTAGATCCAAGGTTTAAGAAACGATCTTGAAATTTATTCCCTTCTAAGATGAAGCTAATTTCAATTTTATATGGTGATTGTTTTAGATATACTTGGGGAAGCTCAATCTTTTCACTAATCTTATTTTCTCGTTTAAATTTTTTGGATAGGTAGAGATTATTCTCCAATAAAAACCGAGATAAAATACGTAAGCTATTCATTTTTTGAAAGAAGAGTAATTTCTCGTAACAAAGCTGATTAATGAACCAAGTAAGAATAGAAGAACAAAGGAATACAGCGCCTATTAAATAAGCTTGCGGTAGGGGATTGATTTTTAATTCTTCTAGGTGAACGTAAGTATAAAGGCTAATAGCAACTAAAAAAGGAAACCACAGAATTAACCAAGTGATTCCCTTAATTTTTCGGTGAATGATTCGAACTCTTTGTCCTCGATAGGTAAAGAGTCTCATAATGTCTTACCTCCTAGTCTTGCTTTTTATGTTCGACAGATTTATTTTCCTTGGATGGTGTACCTCCTGTTTTCTTCTTAATTTTAGAAGCAAATAATTTGAAGATATCATTTCGATTTACGTGAGTATGCGTAATGACAATAGCTTCTAGTTCAATCTCTTCACGATATTTTAGGCCAAGTTCTTCAATTTCAGATTGGGACATATCTGCAATAGTAAAGAAGAGTGTCTGATGTTGTACAGAAGAATGAATCGCAACAACAATACCACGGACTTCTCCAGTATTAATTTGGGCAAATGAACCGTCAGGGTTTCTTTGTGAACGATCCTCTTCAAAGATAATATCAGGTCCTTCAATACCCCTGAAAGTCAATTTTCCAAGGACAGCCGGGACGTCTAAACCATCAGTAATGACGCGATAAGTTTTATCAGCAATTTGTAGTTTTTCTCCGTAGTTTAATCCAATTTTAGCCATTTGATTTTCTCCTTTATTTAATTATTTTTTCAGTACTAGTTTTTCAGCAAACACATTAAGTGCAGGCGCAACAGAATTTCCATTCAGAGAAGTATCTGATAGGAAGATAGGATTAACAACTTCTACAAGAGCATCTTCTGGGAAGACTGTAGTAGAAGCAGGTGTGATAACATGGAAGGAACCATGTGTTTCACTGTTTAGAATATGACGTTGATATTTGCCTTCTTTTCCAAAGATAAAACGTGGGGCATTTCCTAATTTTTCATAGTAAGCTGGGCCGATAAATTCTGGTTTCATTTTTAGTGTTTCTGGGATCATAAGTATTTTCCTTTCTGATTGTAAAATAAAAAGAGCTAAGCTAATTGCTTCACTCTTGAGTAATGGTGAATAGAAAGTTTACGTTTAAACATTCTAGTATAAAATTGTACTTCACTTTGAGGAAATCCATTAGCTATTGATTTTTTAGCTATTGTATTTAAATCACTGAGAGTTTGAGAATAAAGTTGAGCTTGTAGTTTCTCAGATGAACGAAACATTCTATCAGTGAAGATGTAATTATTGTAGAGTCTTTTACATTGTGATACGAAAAAAGTTTGTCATAGTTTTCTCCTTTATTGTGAAAGTAAAAAAGCTACTAAGAAATAAGAGATGACTTAGTAGCTTGAGAGTGAGTCTATCTGGGTAGATAGACAGCAGTAAAGAAAAGTTATTTGGTTGAAGGATTGCTCCTTCACGGTGGCAACGTTTAGCAAGGTGCTTTGCGTAAATTACCATCGCTTTCCCAGCCAATCTCAAAAGGTAGTCACTATCATACCTATGGATTCTCTTACGCCCTTTGGCGAAGCCAGTTCACTTTACTATACGGAAAAGTGCGAAAGTCCGAAATGCGTGGAAGCCCACAAAATGTTTTATATCTTCACTTCAACCATAAACAGACTTGACTTTTCTTTCCAAAACATTTACAATAAAGGTACGAAGTTTAGTGTAGTTTTGGCAATCAGTCCTCTGGTTGTCAGACGCACTTTTTATTAAATTTTCAAAGATCGTGATGCTGAAGTTAGGCATTATTATTTTTACAATCTATATAACTATCAGCTATATTTACATTATATAACTGTTAGTTATAATTGTCAATAGATTTTTGAAAAATTCTTTAAAAATTTTAAGAGGAATAGAATGGAATTTTCGGAACGATTAAAAGATCTTAGAAAACAAGCTCATTTAACTCAAGTTGATGTTGCTGAAAAACTAGGAATTTCGCAACCTGCTTACGCTTCATGGGAACGCGGAAACAAAAAACCAACACAAGAAAATCTAGTTAAAATTGCACAGATTTTAAATGTGTCAGTAGATTACTTAGTTGGCAACTCAGAAAATAAAGATGATGATTTAGATAATATAGAATTACTATTCCGTATGAACTCGGAAGGATTGACTGAAGAAGAAAAAGAAATCTTCAAAAAAGAGTTGATTGAGTTTATGGAAGAACGAAAAAAATTTTTTAAGAGATAATTTTACAAGTTATATTAGTACTTTTTCATATTTTGAAAATTGAATTAAAAAAATACTTAATAATTTAAACTAATGGAAGATTATTTGAGGCCTGGTGCTATGCTTAACAATATGCCATTTGTAGGTATCTTTATAACTACGAATAATTATGATGTCTCCAATTTTATAGAAAGAGATACGTTTTCTTATCGCTTCAATAGAAATATTGCAACACATACTCAATCAAGGTATATAATTGCCCATCTTCCTAAAAGTTTGGAAGAGTTATCTGCTCCTTGGCCTCTATCTTCATTTATTGAAGATCAAAAATATATTACGGAATACATAAATATAGAGCTGTTAATTAAGAATACAGAGGGTATTATAGATTTAATTAAACAAACTCCTTTAGGCTGCGTTTTCATTCCTGAAGAATTAAAAGACCATCCTATTATTGAAAAAATACAAGAAACAACACTGCCTGTGATTTTTTTAACAGATGGAGTAGATATTCCTATCAGCGAACTACAATTGATTGTTGAAAAAAATAGCATTAATGCTAGTCAGATATTAGATAATAAAGTTACAATCTCTGATAAAACTAAAATTGAGGCAGTCAGCATACCTTCTAAACACTATTTGAGACCTTTAGAGATTGCAATTAATCGTAATAGAGGTCTATACTTATCTATATATGAAAATAGACAGGAACCACAAATTTGGAACCCAAATAACGAAAGCAAAGAAGAAGTTGAAAAAGTCGCTATAGAAGATATAAAATTTTATTTAAAGATTCTAATTGCAGAAAAATATATTCTATATCTTGCACAATATGAAAAGGGGATAAATTCTCTTATTGATATAATAAAGCAATGGGATAATTCAATTAACACAGACGATTTAGATTTAGATGTTTTAGAAGAATACTTTTTGAATGTATCGGATTATTTTTTTGAAAAATTTGACGAAATAGTTTATCGCACAGATTTGGTATTTGTGTTGCCGATGGTAAATAAAACAAGTGTTGATTTACTAAATAGAGAGTTTCAGTTACGACTATCTAAGCCTATTCTTCGTCAGATATATGATTTTTCAGGATATTATGGAATGGGGGACAGCAAAGATATTGAAAAGATACTATCAATAATTTCTGATAGAGCTATAGAAAATTCAATCTTAGACTCCTTATCTCTTAATTTTTCTCTAGATACAAAATCTCCGTATGTGCGTTTGCCTAACTTACCTTCTAAAGATATTACTTTGTGGTATTCGCATATGTTTAAAAATATAATGAAGAATTCCAATTTATCAGAAATTGAAAAATTCAATAATAATTTCCATAAAATATCTGAGAAGTTAAAGTTATCATTAGATGATGGTTTTATCGATATAATTGTTAAATATGGGAAACATATAAAATTCATTACAGATGCACCAATTGAATGGGTTAAATATAAAGATACTCCTCTAGGTTTAATAAAGTCAATCAGCAGATTGCCAATTATTCCTGGTAATGTGCTATTAAACTCTGCAAAATATAATTTTATAACAAAAATTCCAAAAGCTAATGTATCATTTTTAGTAATTAATAGTCTTAATGTATCTGACGGACTATATAATAATGGGAAAAAATTAGGGGAATTATTGAAAGAATATTTTCCTAACTATTGTGTTAATTACTATGAAGTTAGAAATAAAACTGATTTTATTCGTACGATGAATGAAAATCCTTCAACTTTTTTTATTTACTATGGGCACGGTAGTATGCCTGAAATGAGTAGAAATCAACCAAATCAGATTGGCAAACTTCATATTGGTGATGATGAAATTGATATGATTGAGTTAGAAAATACTTTAAAAGTTGTACCTGTTGTCACAATATTGGGGGCCTGTCAAACACAGGTGTTGGATTCTCATTATTTAAATATTGGAAATTTGTTTCTCGGGTTAGGAAGTAAATCAGTATTAGCAACATACTTTCCGGTTGATGGTTTCTATACATTTAGTTTAATAGAGTCTATTTTTAAACATCTAAAAAATTTTTTGGCCGATCAATCGCCTGATTATATAAAGAACTGGTCTGATATTATTTTACAAGCTCGACGAACACATTATATCATTGAACCAATTAATACAATTATTGAATATTTAGATAAAAAGGGTGTTAAATGTCATATTGATCCTATTGTTCTTGGGGAATTTGTGATGAAATACTGTATTGAATGTAGTTTTAAAAATAATACTGAATATCTGTCGATAATGGAACAAAGTGTCATATATAGAAATAAAGCTTACCAAGAATTTTTTAAAAATTATCCAGAATCAATAAGAATCTTAATTGATTATATTTTTAAACATAATTATGTTTTTCCTGAGAGTTTATTATTTACTTCACTAGGTTCACCAGAACAAATAGAATTTATTGATTAGTAATATAAAGTTGGACATTTGTCCAACTTTTTTGTATAATCAACTCAACCTGTTTGGTTTAGTTTTATAAATTGTGACTTAAAGGAGGTACTGTTCGTTGGATGAATTGTATTCAAGAGTAAGCAAAATCACAAAACAAGCCCTGTATTCCTTTATGAAAAAGGAAGAAATTTCAACCTTGAACTATCACTTTCGCCACTATTTTAATCATTGTATTGATGTGAATCAGATTCAAGTCATCCCTCATCACTTTTCAAACCATAAGATTGAAGGGTTGACTGTTATTGATGAACTAGGAACGAGTTTCTCCTACGAACAAGATAATCCTGTAACCAAGCGCCACTTTACCTTGTGTCATGAATTAGGTCACTTTATCTTGAAACATGATGGTTCTTGTTTTACAGAGTCGGTGGATAATCAAGAGTCTATCATAGAGCGAGAAGCCAATGTATTTTCAGCTATAGTCCTGATGCCTGATATTGTACTGCTATCCAAGATTTACTACTCATGCGATTCTTTCCAAAAGGTCAAAGAGGATCTGGAAGTTTCAAAGCAGGCACTTTATTTTCGGCTGACTGACTTGTTGAGAGTTTACCAAGTGGATACTGAATCAGCAATCAAGCAGGCAGTAGATGAATACCTAGACGGTCAAAACGCCTCCCTTCACCATTACTTTCATCTACTGAAAGAAATATTGATTGAAGAGTTCAATCAATATCAACTCTCTCTTATAGCACGGCTAAAAAAGAGATTGGAACAAACCAATTTCGTGACGAGTCAGGAACTACCAGAATTGCTTGACCAGACAAGGTGGGACGAGATTAGAACAGTAAAGAAATTCAAGGTGTGGCTTGTTTACAATAAGGGCAAATCTTTAGCTTATGTGTGGGATAGTAACAAATTATCAGAGACAGAAGCTAGGAGAAAGGCAAATTTACAATTGCTAATCATGTGAGGTGAATTATGTATCAAGCAGAAAAATTAAAAGAACGGATTAAATTGCAGTAAAGGAAATATTCCTCAAAAGACTTGAAGAATATCAATTGGTTGAAGTGGAAGACATCCTGGAGATTCAAATATTAGAAGAGTTTGCCTATGAGTGGAAAAGAATTTTATGTGAATAAATTGCAGATGGACTATTGCTCAGACAACTATATTCTATTTGAAGAAAATTTCCAAAATATTCAACAATGAACATACCACTTACTTTTTTAGTTGATAATATTCTCAGAATTATGGCAATGAATCAGGAAAACTACTTCAAACTTAATAGAGAAAATTCTAAGGTTGTACGAGAACATTTTTTTCTGTTTGAAGTAACATTGGAGTCAGATAATTAAAATGTCGTGACATTTCGATACGACATCCAAATTGACATAAATATGTGGGACTGTAAGTGAAATAAAATATTGAATTTGTCTATAGATTGTTATAAAATAAAAGCATCCTGAAATGCTTACGATATAACTTTTTTGAAACTTATATATTTGAAATATTCTTAAGGATAAAGAAAGTTTAACGACTAGGTGTGATATAATTTAGTTTGGTTAGCAAGAAATAAAGTGAGGAAAATTTTCAATGACTAATGAGTTTAGTGCAGATACTCCAAATTTTAGAACAGAGGCGGCAAAAAAAATTGCAGAGTTGTTTCCTGAAACTGTAATAGATGGGAAAATTGATATAGACTCTCTTGAAGAATTGTTAAATTTAGACTTGAACCTCGATGGTGGGGATGAAAAGTATGAATTTACTTGGAGAGGTAAGCGAGATTCTAAAAGGCTTGCGGACTCACCAGCAAAGCAAACAACGTTAATTTTGAGTGCAGATAAGTCTGTTAACTCTCATCAAAGTAAAAATATCTATATTGAATCAGATAACTTAGAAGCTTTGAAGTTGCTTCAAAAATCATACACTGATAAGATAAAAATGATTTATATTGACCCTCCTTATAATACTGGTAATGATTTTGTGTATAAAGATAATTTTACAAGTTCGTATGAAAACTATCTTAGACAAATGGGTTTTTTAGATGATGATGGAAATACAACTACATCAAATAAAGAAACGTCAGGAAGATTTCATACTGATTGGTTAAATTTAATGTACCCTCGATTGAAACTTGCTAGGAATTTATTAAGACCTGATGGAGTAATTTTTATTTCAATTGACGATAAGGAATATGACAACTTAAAAAAAATCTGTAATGAAATTTTTGGAGAACAAAATTTTGTTGGGAATATCGTCTGGAAATCAAGAGTAAAACCAGTAAATATAGGAGAAGCAAAGTATAGACCTCAAAAAGAAATAGAATATGTGTTAGTCTATCAAAAGTCAGATGCAGAGAACAAATTTTTGCCATTGTATACAGGTGGTGAAAGAAGTTATCCACATGAGATTAATGGTAGAAAATATCGGATAACGACAATCTTAAAATCTAATAGAGGCACAAACTATCGCTCAACAATGACATTCTCTTTAGATGGATATACGCCTCCTGAGGGACAACGTTGGCAAGCAGGTGAAGACGAAATTAATTATTTGAATGACAATGGGTATTTAGAATTCAGAGATGGAACACCGTTTAAACGATATTTTGAGGATGAAGAAGGTGCTGAGCATGACCCATTCTATTGTTTTATGGAATCTGAGTGGTCTTCGAGTTCAGAAGCTGGAAAATCAGAGCTAAATAAATTAATTGGGGAAAATCATGGATTTGACACTGTCAAGCCTGTTAGGTTAATTCAAACTTTAATTCAGTCTGTGACAAGACCAGACAAAGAAGATATTATTTTGGATTTCTTTTCTGGTTCGGCAACAACAGCACATGCTGTAATTAAACAAAATTCGATTGATAATGGAAATAGGAGATATATTTTAGTACAAACTCCTGAGAGAACTGATAGAGTTAAATCGGATTATAAAACAATAACTGAATTGGCTCAAAAGCGTATTAAGAAAGTATTAAGTAGCTATTCTAAAAATACGGAACTTGACCTTGGTTTTAAAGTTTATGAACTATCGCAAAGTACAATCCATCAATGGGATAGTTCACCAGAAAAATTTGAAGAGCAATTAGAATTGTTAAGTAAGGAAATTTTTACTCCCAACTCTACAAACCTTGAAAGAGCTAGAGAAATTGCGTTGAAATCAGGGATAACTTTAGATATTGAACCAGAAGTTAGTGTAGATAACTATCACTTTGTGTCAGCAGATAAAGAAGTGTTTGTTATTTTAGGGGAATATGATGATGAACTTTTATCAGAATTAAATGAACAAAGAAAAAATTCTGTATCACTAATTGTTCTGCGAGAATTAGAAGACGGATCAGAAATAAAGTTTAATATTATTGAGAGCCTGAAACAAAACGAAAATTACAGAGACCATTTCCATATTGAATGGTTATAAAAGGACTGGATATATGAAACTTACATTTGAAAGATTGGATTATCAAGAAGAAGCAGTAAAATCTGTTATTAATACTTTATCTGGTTTTGATGAAGTAGCGAATGAGCTAGAATTGGAACCAGATGTTCTTGATGAGAATGTAAAAAAGACATTATTGGAGCAGAATCAGAAATATCTGAATGAAAATTATTTGTTCCCCTTTCCACAATTTAATATCGAGATGGAAACAGGGACTGGTAAGACGATGGTTTATTTAAAGACTATCTGTGAAATTCACAAAAGATTTGGAGAAAATAATTTTATAATCGTTGTGCCGAGTAGGGCAATTAAAGCAGGAGTTGAAGATAGTTTAAAAAAACTTGGTAGCTATTTATGTAATATTCATAATACAGATAGATATGAATATTTTGTTTATGATTCTAAGAAACTTTCATTACTACAAAACTTTGAAAATTCAACTTTTACAATAATGTTAACTACTATACAAGCATTTAATAGCGACACAAATGTGATTAATCAAGAATATAGTGAGGGGTTCTTTGGTGGGAAACCATTAGATGTAATTCGAAATGCAAGACCTATAGTAATTATTGATGAACCTCAATCGGTGGATGGAGCTAAAGATGGCGCTGGTAAAAAGGCAATTCAATCATTGCATCCTAAGTTAGTGCTCAGGTACTCTGCTACACATAGAGATTCGTATCCTTTACTTTATCAATTTGGTCCTGTTCAAGCTTATCAGGGTGATGGAAATAAACGTTTTGTAAAGGAGATTGAAACTTTAGGAACAGAAATTAATACCGATGGGAATTTACCTATTGTAGAATTAAAGTCAATTACAGCAAATAGAGGACAGATTCAAGCTAAAGTTCATGCATATAAGGAAGTAGACGAAGAATTTGAAAAGAAATTAATATCACTAAAGCAAAATGATAATCTTTATAAAAAAACTAATAATCCAAATTATGAACAGTTAGGCAATGTTATAGAAATAAATCGAATTGAAAATTTTATAGAATTTGAAAATGGATTTAAAGTAACATACAACCAACATGAAGGTGAACAAGAACTTTGGCTCACATCACAGCTAACAAGTTTAGTTCGAGATCATCTGGACAGAGAGTTGAAACTTCAAAAAAGAGGGATAAAGGTCCTATCTTTGATTTTTCTAGATTCAGTGGAAAATTATCGTCTTTATGAAGAAAGCGGCTGGAAACCGGGAGAATACGCGAAACTATTTGAATCTGTTTATGAAACAGTGATTCGGAGCAATGAAAAATACAGGGCGCTTTTAGACTATGATGTCCCAGTATCAGAGGTACATGATGGTTACTTCGCAATGGATAAGGCCACTAAAAATAGACCTGCAAGATTCAAAGATACTAGAGGTGATACAGCAAGTGATGAGACTGCTTATGAGGCTATTATGTCAGATAAAGAGGGGCTTCTTACACAATATAACAGAAATGACAAAAAAACAGATACTAAGGCCTCGAAGTTAAGATTTATCTTCAGTCATTCGGCTTTAAAAGAGGGATGGGATAACCCTAATGTTTTTCAGATATTAACAGTGGCAACTTCTCAATCTGATTTAACAAGGAGACAGAAAATTGGTCGTGGTTTGAGAATTTCTGTAAATCAAAAGGGAGAGCGAGTATACGGAGACCATAACGTTGTAACAATTTATGCAAATGAAACATTTGAAGAGTTTGCAGAAGGGTTGCAAAAAGAATATATTGAAGCTGGACTAGTTACAAACAAGATCTCAGATGACTTTTTTAGTGGGATTTTAGTGGAAAGAGAGAACAATATTGAAGATTTAAATAATAGTGAATCGGGAAGAGAAATTGAATCAGAACATAATGATAAATCTTCAACTTTGACAACAACAGAGAAAGATTCTCAACTTTTTATTCAAGTGTTAAAAGAAGAAGGAGTTATTAAAAAGGATAATACACCTGCAGTAAGAAAACTATCTAAAATCTCTGAAAAATCTTATGAAAAAAAATTAGTAGAATTTTTTGTTGAAAAAGGAGGAGAGGCTAGTATAGGAAAAGCGTTTGTTAACACTTTAAAAGTCAAATTTGATATAAAAAAACCATTGGATAGAAGAAGACGAAAAACTGTTGAAATAACTGATAAAAATAATACTTATTTCTTAGAACTTTGGGAAAAAATTTCTCATAAAGTAAAGTACAAAGTTCAATTCAAAGAAGAAAATTTATTAGATTTATTGCTCGATAGTGCAAATGCAATAACAAATATTCAGGTTACCAAAATGTCTGCCGTTCAGACCCGAGCAAGGCTTAAAATGGTTGAGTCCAGTGTTGACACAGATATAGTAGGGCAAAGAACAGATAATATAATCTGGGAAAAACTTCCAATAATAGATGTCACTAAACAAATTGCGGATAAGGTTGGTTTAACTAGAAGTTTTATAATAAAAGTTATAAAGTTAGCACAAGACAAAGATAAAGATTTTATTGATAAAATCAAGCAAAATCCATCATTATTTGTGAAGCGTGCAGTTAATAACATTAAATTGCACCAAAGAGCTTTACTAAATCGTTCCTTAATATACGTAAAAACTGGTGAAATTTGGAGTAAAGAACAATTTCAAAGTTTTGAAGCTTCGGATTCCACATTGTGGGAAGTTCCTTCAAGAGCATTTTTAAAAACTCTTTATCAAGCAATTACAATGGATTCAGAAGAAGAAAAGCAATTTGCAAAGTCACTTATAAACGAAGAAAAAATCAAATACTTTTTGAAATTGCCTAATTGGTTTAAAATCCCAACTCCATTTGGTAATTATAATCCTGATTGGGCGATCTTAGCTGAAAGGGATAATGCATCCAAATTGTATTTTATCGTGGATACCAAAACAACAAGAGAAAAAGGGGACTTGAAACCTGCAGAGCAGGATAAACTTAATGCTGGTTTACAAGCTTATCAAGATGATGAGGTGTTATTTAGAGCCCCTGTTAAGGTGATTGGAGACTTAGAAATTTAAGGTTTTCACATTGCTTCTTCAATAAATAATCATTAGATATGCTGTTAATACACTTCGTCCCTATCCAGATTTGGATAGGGTTTTTCATCATTGAAAATTCGAATTAAAATTTCAACACTTGCTTTTAAATGGAATAGTTCAGCTGTTATATCGCTGTTAGAGTGGTTGGTTTCTATATGATAACAATGGCGTTTTATATGCCATAATGCTCTTTGAATGTTATTTTCTTTTGTATTTTTCATGGTTATATCATATCAAAAGAAATTATATAATTACTCTAATAATTCTCAAATGATTAAAAATAACTCTGAACTGTATATACAGATTATAAACAAATATTTTAAAACGTTTTACAGATATAAAAAAAGAACACTTGAGTGTAGTGTTCTTATGAATTAAGCACAGTTTTTCCTAATTTTCGAGTATATTATTGATAGCCATACTTTTTTAAAGCTTCTTGATAAGCCTTGCTATCTTTTCTATAGTAGTCATGTTTCATTCCTGAAATATCTACAGTAAATACATCATCTTTGAAAGTATAACTTTTTGTTAGTTTAATGATATTTTCTCCCAATAATTGGATGGTTGATCTTTCTTTGTCTATAGTAAACCCTTCAGCCTCTCCATGTTTAATAGTTCCCGTATCCCCAGATATAACAAAAGCTACTTCATTTCTATTTTCGTTTATCCAGTAATATTCTCCATCTAAAGAGATATTTGATTGCTTAGAGCAGGCCATTAGCAAAAATGCAGAAATAGACACCATTAATAATACGATTAATTTTTTCATATTACTTCCTCCTCTCAACATTATACCAAATAAATACCACAAGTATAATATAGATGTTGTTAGCTACTATTAAATATCTTTCGAGAAAATACTTATTTTTCGGAAACTTGATTATATGTAATATTTATATTTGAAATATTTCGAATGTATAAAGAGTGACTCACAGAACTATTTCATAACCAATTGATAGATCAAAAATTAGTGAGTGCAGTTAGAGTTACAAACGATTTATAAGATTGGTAATTAAATTAAGAATATTTTGACTCTGAAATATAATTTCTAGAACTAGACCAATTTGAGAGGAAATATCTTTATTCATGAATCCGGTGATAATCATCCGGATAGAATTACAAAGAATCTCTGATACTTCAATTTTAATTTTTAATAAAATTAGGAATTTGTAATTCAATATTTTATTCATATTCAAAATAATAAAAAAATAATTTTTCAAAGTATAGCTTTTTTTTTGTATATGTTACATGATATAATAACATTAAATGGTTTAATATGATGAAGAATCCTTTATTATATGTCTAGGGACATCATCTAAATGTTGAAAGTGGGAACTGATGGAATCTGATCAATTTTTAAAAGATATTCAAGGGAAAAATGTTAGTTTTCTAATAGGAGCAGGAGCTTCTTTTGGAGTCGTGCCAACGCTATGGGTGGAATCTCTTAATAAATCTTTTGAAGATTTATTAACCTCCAAAGATTTTGATGAGAACCAAAAAAAAGTATTATATTTTATCTGGTTTGAACTTTGGATTCGGAAAACAAAAATTATTGATTTTAATTTAGAAAATGAAACACATAAGCAATATAATCGTTTTGTTAAAAATTTAATTAATTATCTAAATAATGAAGGTTTTGATAGACCTAAAAGACTTAATATCTTTACGTCTAATTATGATACTTTATTTGAAAAGACCTTTGATTCTTTAAGCGAGGAAAATAGACTGACTTACTTTAATGATGGAAGTAGAGGTTTTTTTAAGAAGTATATTTCAACTGAAAATTATCATTTAAAAGTATCTCATTCAGGGATGAGTGACTCCTTTCAACGAGAAATTCCAACAATTAATTTGCTAAAAATTCATGGGTCGGTCTCTTGGAGTAATGTTAACGGTAAAATTGAAGTGAGTTTAGAAAACGAAGTCTTCAATGAACTTTGTGATTTAAGTGATGAAATAAAAGAAGAAATAGACAACTCTGGTGTGGAATTTCTTGATCCGAATAAATATGAAGAATCTATTTTGTACGGAACACTTGATGATCAGCGACTTTCAACAGAACTAACAACTATTTTTGATAAATTTTCTGGTCAAATAAATTCTTTTTATGAAAAATATAGAAATTTTCCAGTAGTAAATCCAACGAAGGAAAAATTTGCTGACACTGTTTTTCAACAACATTATTATCAATTATTAAGGATGCTAAGTTTTGAATTGGAAAAACAAGATAGTGTTTTAGTTGTTTTTGGATTCTCTTTTGCCGATGAACATATACTAGAAATTGTCCGACGTTCAATAGTTAACCCTAAACTAAAAATCTATGTAATAGCTTATAATAAGGGAGCAAAGGAGCAAATAAAAAATAAACTGGGGGAATTAGGGGGGAATATAATTGAATATCTTCCTTCTACCTTATCCCCAGATGGGAATGAAGTTCTAGGGAACTTTAACTATTTAAATTCATTATTTGATGGAAAGATGAGTAAATAATGACAGACCAAAGCTATATTGTAGGAACAGTTAGAGAAATAAGAGGAACAAATGTTATAATTCGCTTGTTTGATAATTCATCGCAAATGACTTACTTTTTAAATGGGAAGCGTTATTCTGGTGTTATGATTGGATCATATATTGGGATAAAACGGGGACACTATACTATTGTTGTAAAGATTGAAAAAGAGTATGCTCAGGATATTTTTCACGATACAATGGTACAGGAGTTTTCAAAAGATAGGTTCATTAGGGAGGTGGAAGCTAAAGTAATTGGTAGCTTTGTACGTGATAAATATATTTCAGGAATGGTAGCCTTCCCACAAATATTTAATGATGTAATTCTATTACCTGATGAAAAAATAGGTTCAATTATAAGCGGAGAAGGTGCAAATGATTCTGAATCTCGACCAAATCCGAAATCGTTTTTTAAAATTGGTGAAATGTGGCCAGAAGGAATCCCATATAAAATTAATTGGGCGAGGATATTCAACACTCATATTGCAATTTTTGGAAATACTGGGAGTGGGAAGTCGAATACTTTAGCTAGACTCTATAAAAATCTTTTTGATCTAAATACAAAAAAAATTCTAGATTTTGGAGATTCTAAATTTGTAGTCATTGATTTTAATGGTGAGTATGTAGAGGAAAATGTTTTTACAAAAGAAAAAAAAGTCTACAATCTAGAAACTCGAAATTCAGGAGAAGACAAAATAGAAATTCCTGATAATAAGTTTTGGGATAAAGAGATGTTGTCAATACTTTTTGGAGCTACTGCACAAACCCAACAGCCTTTTTTGAATAGGTTATTAAGATATTATTTTTCAGAGACAGGTTTTGAAGAAGATATAGTAAAACACTTGAAATACGCGTTTAAAACGGTTTTTAGTGTCCCCTCTAAAGAGTCTTTAGATGTACTAAAGTATGCGCTAGACCTTTTAGAAATTGACTATGATAGTTTCTCTTCATGGATTGTTCATAGTGTTTATAATCCTAATAACTCAAATGGGTACTATAGTGTAAGAGCACTTGATGGATGGAATCAAAGTAATAATAGTAATAATAGTAAGTTTTATTGGAATGCTGATGAAAATATAGATATTCTTAATCAAGAAATTGATTCAATACAACAGAAATCCTCTGAGTTTATGTCAGAGAAGACTAAGAAAATAGTTACAAATCCTATTATTCAACTGAGATTGGCAGCATATTTTCAGATGATTTTTGATTTATCTCGTCATACAATACAATATGACCATATTTCACCGTTGATTCATAGAATTGAAGCAAGAACCAGTGATTTTAATAAAGTACTAGAAATAAAAAGTTCACAAGAATGCAAAAGTTTATTTTCTGATGGGTATTCACACGTAATTTCGTTGAAAAATGTCAATAGAGATATTAAAATGTTGTTACCGATGTTAATTGCTAAAATAAGTTACGACTTACATAGAAACCAAGATAAACGTTCCAGCATCTTTAATCTGATTATTGATGAAGCACATAATATTCTATCTGAAAATTCAACTGTTGAATCTGAAAAATGGAAAGATTACAGATTAGACGTTTTTGAAGAGATAGTAAAAGAAGGACGTAAATTTGGATACTATCTTACTATAGCTAGTCAAAGACCCTCAGATATTTCACCTACCATAGTTTCACAAATACATAATTATTTTATTCATAGATTAGTTAACGAAAATGACCTTAGATTACTTGATAGAACAATGACGTCTTTAGATTATGTTTCAAAATCTAGTATTCCTAACTTATCAGCTGGTCAAGCAATAATAACGGGTGTATCATTTGATTTACCTGTGGTTGTTAAAATCGATAAACTTCAAAAAGAAGAAGCGCCGAATAGCTCAGATAGTGAGTTACTAAAAATGTGGAAAGTTACTTAAGATTGATTCGCTATTTTTATAAAGGATTTCCCTCATTCAGTAAAACTTATACAAGTTTATTGAAATCAAAAATCAGAAATTAAACTATTGAATATTGAATTAAAGCTATTTTTAAATTACTTAAAATAAAACCTTGTCAAACCAGGCTTGAAAAAGGCCCGTAAAGCGTCACAATTTAGTAAACGTTAAAACTTATTTACATTTATTAAAAGCATTTCGTATCAAAAATACGAGATGCTTTTTTTCTAGCTTAATTTTACAAATTGGATTTTGAAGGACACCATGGACCTATTTTCAAGTTGATAACGACTACAAATTTGTTCTGGAGACCATGAAGATTGTAATCGCTCTTTAATTTCCTACTTCAATTCACAGGAGTCTAACTCGATTTTCTTCCCTTCTGCTTCGCCAATTGTTCATTGTGTGTTTGTGCTGCTTGTGCAGAGTAAGTGTCATTACCACACTTAATTCTCTTGAGAAGGTTGATTTGTGAACGCCTAATTTTCTAGCTATTTGGCAGGGTTTGAGACCTAATTCTAGGTAAGTCTCTATCTTAATTCGCTCAATTATGGTAATATGATGGTAGCTTATAGATTTCTCCCGTGTTCTGTTTAGTGTGGTTACTTACAGTTTACACGAGATTGGGCTCTATGAGTTTTTTGTTGCACTATATTTTACCATTTATCAAATATAAAAAAGTAAGCTCAGAAAATCTCTGATCTTATTCTCATATCTCTCCAAACAACTTCCGTAAAATTTTCGGTGTGATACGTTGTCCTGGCCCTACGTAAGTATAGGCGTGCAGGTACATGGCAGGATTGAAGTTGAGTTCGATACAGGTGCAATTTGGTAGCTCCTTACTAGCAGGCTTGGTGTAGTCTGGGATAATCAAATCGACTCCACAGGCCCAAGCCCCCATAGCAGTCGCCATATCGGCAGCTAGTTGTTTGTAACTCTCGCCCATCTGGTCAGTCATGTCAATGGAGTCGCCTCCAGTTGAGATATTAGAATTACCACGCAGAAAGGTTTGGCTACCTTTAGGCAAGACTGTATCAGGTGTGTAACCCTGCTGTTCCAACATGAGTAATTCAATATCACCCAGATTGATGATTTCAAGAGGTGAGCGATGGTCGCGACCACGCAGAGGGTCTTGGTTTTTCTTTTCGACTAATTCTCGGATGCTTGAGCTTCCGTCGCCTACGACATTGGCCGCGACGCGGAGCAGGACAGCCTCGCATTTTCCATCCAAGATAAAGAAACGGTACTCGGTCCCTGCCACAAACTCCTCGACTAGCACATGGCTATCTTCCGAAAAGGCGATGTCTAGGGCTTTTTCATAGCCAGAAAGGCTTGTTGGCTCTTGGAAGATGGAAATGCCCAGACCGAAGTTGGTGGATTTGGGTTTGACAACAATAGCAGAGTTGGCTATTTGTCCGTAGTACCGCAAGGCATCGTCCTTGTTAGCAAATTCTGCTCCCGCAGGTACTGGAAAACCAGCCTTGTCCAAAATCTTTTTGGTCACAACCTTATTAGCCATGGCCAGTGGAATTACGTAGTTATCTTTGGATGTCATGTTGCCATTTTTAATGTACTCCACATGGTCACCATGCCAGAGTTTGAGAAATTGGTCTTCCTCATCTAAAATTTCTACGTTCAAGCCCAGCTGAATGGCGTCAAAGAGAATCATTTGGGTGGAGAGTTCCATGTTTTCATAGCCTTTGAGGGCATAAGGTGCTGTCCAAGCATAGTCATGAAAGGCTTGTCCTTGTTGTTGGCCAAATTTTTCAAGGGACCCTTCTTCAACCTGCTCTGCTATTTTTCCAGAAAGGGTCAAACGTGGATCAAGAAGAGAGGCCTCCACCTTAGTGATAAGCTGGCTATAATAGTCATCCAGTCCAAAGTGAGCGACGATGTCCTTCATGGCTGTCACGATAGGTTTAGGGTCAGCCTCTTTAGGAAGTGGTGTGTGGGGATGGCTGAGAGCGATTTGGTTGTTGAGAGTAGCAGCTACTGCCAATTCTTCGTCGACTTGCTCCATGTCGTCTAGCCACAAGAGTGCGAGTGCAAAGAGGTGGGTGGTGTCTAGTGTTTCTTGGCTGATTGCCAGTGGCTCAAAGGGGTTGAGGTCAAAGTTGCGGAACTCTAGATAGGAGATGCCCTTAGTCAAAAAGTCCCGGCTAGTCTTAGCACCGCGTAAACGGATGGCAGAGTAAAATTCTTTTTCAGAGGACAGTTGCCCAGATCCAACAGCGTTTTCGATGTCGGTCACGTATTGCTCCAGTGAAGAGAAGGAAATGTGAACATCGGGGGCATTGACATAGCCGTAGTTGGAGTTACGAATCGACCGCACGCAACCAATTTCATCTGTCAAAAACCCTTTTTCTGCTAGCGGGCTTGCTCCGTAAAGGTAGGTCAAGAGCCAGCGATAACACAAGAAGTTCTGAGCTAACTTGAGATAGAGGGCATTCTTGAAGGTCAGTAAATCGTCATAGTCACTGACTTCAAAGAGCTGCTGGGTCAGATCTTTGCCGAGTTCAAAATTATAGTGAATTCCAGATATGGACTGGAGCAATTTGCCGTAGCGTTCTGCCAAACCAACTCGGTATTGATACTCGTAGTCACTTTCCAACTGGGCAATCTGAATCTCTTCTTCTACAATCACAGGTGGCATGGATAAAGGCCAAAGATATTCTGACTTATCCATTGAGCGAATAGCCACATCGGTGATGGCCCCGAGGAAGCGACGAGCTTCCGTGGTCGACTGTGCTACCGGTGTAATGAGCTCTAGTTGAGGTTCGCTATAATCTGTCTGGATATAGGGATGGAAACTGCGAGAACCCAATTTTTCAGGGTGTGGCGTTTGAGCGACACGGCCTTCAGTATTGATTCGTAGAGATTCGCGCTCCAGACCAAAGGTAGCTTGTAAGATGGGAGTATTTGGGGATAATTTTTGAAATACGTTTGATAGGTTCATGATTGGGCCTCGAAATAACTAGTTTCTCTATTATTTTATCAGTTTGTTAAATAAACTCAACTTTCTGCTACGGAGATGGAGAAGGAAATGCTCGGACGAATTGACTATTTACTTGCATTAAATATAAGCAAAAGCATTAGTAGAAGTATTGAAACTACACCTAATAGTTTTTTCCCCACACTCAATCTCTCATTTCTGTCTTTTTTTCGTAGACAGTTATAAAGTCGATCAGAATAAACCTTGTAAGTGTATAAGTTAATTCTTACAGACCTAAACTATTCCCCTATTTAAAAAATAATGATTCATATTTTATGAAATTAATTAGTAGATATAGTTCTGAAAAGCCGTTATATTACGCTGTTTTTAGTCCAACTGAAATCCATACTTTCCAAACCAGGCTTGAAAAAAGCTCGTAAAGCATCACAATTTAGTAAACGTTAAAACTTATTTAAACTTATTGAAAGCATTTCGTATCAAAAATACGGGATGCTTTTTCTGTTCACCCCAAATTTTTGTAACTAGGTGATACTTGAAATTAATACAAATTTGGTTGTTTTTGATAAATCTAAGCAACACTACATGATGAAGTGAAAGGGGATGAATCTTTGATAGTATTCACTTATTGTGAAATATGATATATTTATTAATTAGATGGATGAATACTTCTAGAGTTAAATATAGTATAATAGGGACATACTTTTTGGTTTATTTTTGTTTGTAGTCGGATTATGAAAGAATATCCAATATTATGCGATAAGATAGAATGTTACAAAAAAGAAAGGGGATGCAATCCGATGAAGAAAGACAGATTAATTGTATTGACAGATGCTGTTCTAGCAATTATTATGACCATCTTGATTTTAGAGTTAGAAAAACCAACAACACCAAGTCTTGAAGCTTTTTGGGATTTACGGCAAAATTTCTTTGCTTGTTTTCTTTCCTTTTTCTGGTTGGGATCGTTATGGATGGCACTAAACACATTATGGGAAAAGGTTGAGAAAATTTCCTCAGAAATTATTTGGTGGAATTTGTTTCTACTCTTGGAGCGGCAGGAGTTCTCTTTGGAGAATTTCATGCCATCCAAGATACCAGTCTGAATGATGTGGTGGACCGGATCTATATAAATGTCAAGGATTTACCGTTTCAGTCCTTGGGAGCTTTAGCTAATATCCTGTCTGATGTTAAGAAGGGACTGATTCAAGACAGTCATATCTGGTCTTTCTTCCAGTCATTTTTCAAACAATATCAGTTGATAATCAGCTTAAATCAGATCTATCAGTTTGTCTATCTTTCTCTGATGGAGATCATGTCCTATCTTCACTTTGATTATTGGAAAAAACGGCTCGGTCAGGAGCTAGTATGAATAAGGAGAACAAATGAGACGTTTAAAAATGTTATGGCATATTATACAGGTTACGGGTTTTACTCGGTTTGCTCTGAGTTTTGTGACCTTTGTTTTTGGGTCAGGAGGCGTGCTTTTCCTAGTTGAACCTGCTATCACAAATTACGGAGACGGTCTTTGGTATGCTTTTGTGACTTCGACGACTGTCGGCTACGGGGATCTCCTAGCTGTGACCTTGATTGGAAGGATTACCAGTGTCTTCTTGACGATTTATGGGCTCATATTTTTTGGCTGTTTATCAGCTGTTATTATTAATTATTATACCGATTTAAATAAGGAAAGAGGAGAGGACAAATGACTGCCAATTATTCAACACGGGAATACCGTGAGAAATTATACGATGACCTTCATGTTCGATTGAGAGATACAGCGATTTTGATGTGTGCAATTTTTATTGCCTCTATCGGTCTAAATATGAATTCAACAGCTGTTATTATTGGAGCCATGTTAATTTCACCTCTCATGACACCGATTGTTGGACTGGGATTCGGTTTAGCTATTTTTGATACGCGTTTAATCAAGCAATCTCTAGAGGTTTTATTGACTCAAGTGTTGGTCAGTTTGCTTGTCTCGACTCTGTATTTCTGGATTTCTCCCTTGTCTTATGCAAGTAGCGAGTTGATCGCACGAACCTCTCCAACCATTTGGGATGTTC
>ERZ651108.408-NODE-408-length-21381-cov-9.312248_pt1 | contig 21381 bp, 18 predicted proteins | sample MGYA00512173_ERZ651108 | MGnify/ENA metagenome assembly ERZ651108 | reverse complement strand
AGCCCTACTCAACTGTGCGGAGGTGGGACGACGAAATCGAATTCTAACGAATTACTGATTTCTGCCCCACTCTCTTTTGTCGTATGATGGGGAAGTATTAAGGTAACCTCTCATATTTTTTACTAGGTTTGAAAACTTATTTGTCATTTGTTGGAATCTTTTGTACGGATTACTTAATGCTCCTTGGCAAAATTACAATGACTGCTGTAATACCGACAGCCCACGCCATTGCTGATGGAAAAATTGTTAAAGTCAGAATCAAACCAATTAGTTTTATAGCAATATCCCATATAGCAATATCCCAAACCGTGTAACGATTTTCTTCTCTAGCTTTTTTAATAGTTACTTGGCTATTGCTGAGATGAGGTAACTCTTCATATATCCATATATTTGTAAAAGAAATCAGAAGAACAACTATTCCATAAAAAGTTTGTGCTACTGTGTTATTAAACTCCATTGAAACAAGAGTGGTTGCATATGGGAAAAGAGAAGAAAAAATAGTAGTAAAAGAGAAATCCAAACCAGGTTGTTATTGATTTTTTCAATTTTATCTGTTTTACGAACTCGCAGACTGTCTAATTGCTTCTTAGCTTCCAGTGGATTTAGCCGTGTATAAGCGTAACCGCATTCCTCAAGAAAGGCCTGAAGACGTCGAGAATAGACGCCTGTGGCCTCAAATATAATCTCAGGGTTATGAACTGTTTTCAAGTCGCCCAATAGGCGATTGAAACCAAAGGCATCATTGAGTATGGTGTAGCCATGAACCTTCTCACCGTTGACTAAAATTGCCACCTCAGAACTTGTTTTGCTGACATCAATTCCAAATACTGCATGCATGACATTACCTCTTTTGTCTTGAATAATTCCATGTTTTAGTGATTTTATTTTCAATACGCGACGTTTAGCGTCCCACATACTTTGATCAAACTCCACCTAAAACAAGGTGTCTTGCCAGTTTGTCAAGCGACGTCTAGCGCCATAGAGCCCTACGACTTTACAAGACACCACTACTTTAACATAAAGAAAAAGTAGTGAGTACTCTCTCCCGTCGGAGATTTCTTCACTACTAATCTTAGTATGTTTTCTACAGCAAAATAGGCTCCATAATCCCTATGGTGGTTTTACCCACTACAGAAATTATAGAGCCCTTTTCTTTTACCTTTTCTGAAAAAGGAGTATAATAGGGGCGAAAATATAAAATCGTTTTAATGATTTAGAATCGAGGAAAGGATTATGAGTAATTCTAGTCAGAAAGGTGCTAAATTAGGGACCTGTGCCCCTGATCAGGTTTATCAGGTGTTGCAAACAAGTCCTCAAGGCTTAAACTCACAAGAAGTCCAGAAAAGGCAGGCGACTTACGGGCCTAACCAATTAAAGGAGAGTAAACAAGAACCTATTTGGTTGACTTTTGTCAGACATTTTACCAGTCTCATGGCCCTCTTATTGTGGGTTGGTGGCTTTATCGCTATGCTTTCTCATAGTCTAGAGTTGGGGATTGCTATCTGGTTGGTCAACATTATTAATGGTCTCTTTAGTTTTATTCAAGAATATAGAGCAAGTCAGGCTACGGCAGCCCTTAATAAGCTTCTTCCATCTTACACACGGGTTCTTCGGGATGGGAAGGAAGATAAGATTCTTGCTCAGGACTTGGTGCCAGGGGACTTGGTTTTCATTGAAGAAGGAGACCGTATTTCTGCAGATGGACGCTTGATTGCCGTGACAGATTTGCGAGTTAATCAGTCTGCTCTTACTGGTGAGTCTAGCCCTATTTACAAGTCAGACCAAGCGGATTTAGATCCTGAAAAAACCGAGTTAGAATATGACAATATGGTGTTTGCTGGAACTACAGTTTCTTCTGGGTCTGGGTGTTTTATAGTATCTGCTATCGGAATGGAAACAGAGTTTGGACAAATTGCAGATTTGACACAAAACCTTACTCAGGAAAAAAGCCCTCTTCAGAAAGAATTAGATCATTTGACCAAGCAAATTTCAGTAATTGCAGTCTCTATTGGTCTCTTCTTTATGGTTGCAGCAACCCTATTTGTTCACCAACCTTTGTCTCAATCCTTTATCTTTGCCCTGGGTATGATTGTTGCCTTTATTCCTGAGGGGCTTCTTCCCACGGTTACCCTATCTCTAGCCATGGCCGTTCAGCGCATGGCTAAGGATCATGCTTTGGTTAAGAAGTTGTCTTCGGTTGAGACTCTTGGAGCGACCTCTGTTATTTGCTCAGATAAAACAGGGACCCTAACTCAAAACGCCATGACAGTTAATCATTTATGGACCTTGTCAGGTAATTATGAGGTAACTGGACTAGGTTATGCACCAGAAGGGCATATTGAGAAGGATGGCCGCCCTGTTTCTCTGAAGGAGAATGACCTCGTGAATCGTTTGGTTCGCTTTTCTCATTTGGCTAGTAATGCACAGGTTGTGGAACCTAGTGCTGATAATCCCAATTATACGATTTTAGGTGATCCGACTGAGGCTTGTCTTAATGTTTTAGCCGAAAAAGCAGGGATTAATTTAAATGAAAATCACGCTTGGGCTCCTCGTATCAAAGAAATTCCCTTTGATTCTGATCGTAAACGAATGACAACGGTACATAGTCTCGAAAAAGGTCTAGATGGCAGTCACCATATTTCCATCACTAAGGGTGCGCCTAAAGAAGTGATGGAACTTTGCTCAGACTATTATGATGGTCAAGGGGCAATCAAATCTATGACTGCTGCAGAACGTCAGGCTATTCTTGCTGCTAACGATAAATTTGCTCGTGACGGCTTGCGTGTTTTAGCTGTGGCTTATAGGCCCTTAGAAAGTGATCATATTGGAGAAGACAAGTGGGATATGCAGACTTTGGAAGAAAATATGGTTTTTCTGGGTCTTGTTGCCATGAGTGATCCCCCACGTCAGGGTGTACGTGAAGCTATTGCAAAATGTCACCGAGCTAATATTCGTATTATCATGGTTACAGGTGACTATGGCTTGACGGCTCTTAGTATTGCCAAGAAAATCGGAATTGTGCAGGGTGATGATGCGCGTGTTGTTTCAGGACTTGAACTGGCTGACATGGATGACGATCAGCTTAAAGAAGCGCTTAAAGGTGAGATTGTTTTTGCCCGTGTAGCCCCTGAACAAAAATATCGTGTAGTCAATGCACTTCAGGAACTTGGTGAAGTTGTTGCTGTTACTGGTGATGGAGTAAATGATGCCCCTGCTCTGAAAAAGGCTGATATCGGGGTAGCTATGGGAATATCCGGAACTGACGTCGCCAAGGAATCTGCCGATATGATTTTAACGGATGATCACTTTGCTTCTATTGTCCATGCTGTTGAAGAGGGACGTGCCGTTTATCGAAATATTCAAAAATTCCTGACCTATATTTTTAATTCCAATACACCGGAAGCTGTACCATCTGCCTTCTTCTTGTTCTCTTTGGGGCGCATTCCTCTTCCTTTAACCGTTATGCAAATCCTAGCTATTGACTTAGGAACAGATATGGTACCTGCTTTGGGATTGGGGGTTGAACCACCTGAAGAAGGAGTGATGGACAAGCCACCAAGACGTTTATCGGACCGCTTACTTAATCGCCAACTATTGCTTAAAGCTTTTGTCTGGTATGGATTGATTGAAGCAACCTTGGCTATGGGTGCTTTCTTCCTTAATTATTGGGTAAATCAAGGAAATTTAAACCATCTGGCTAGCTCAGGTCCCCTCTATCGAGAGGCAACCACCATGACTTTGGGAGCGATTATCTTTACTCAGATTGGTATGGCCATGAATAGTCGTAAGGGTAGGGGCTCTATATTCCAAGTTAAACTTTTTGCTAATAGGATTATTAGCTTAGGAATTGTTCTAGAAATTGTTCTCTTTATTATCCTATCTTATCTACCGCTCTTCCACACGCTATTTAACACAGCCCCAATTGGACTTGATGATTGGCTCTATTTACTTGCTTGTCCCTTTGTTATTATGGCTTTGGAAGAAATCAGATATCGCTTATTTTCTACCATTTGTCAAGTCTGTCAAGGCTTTAAGTGAAAAATGAGATAAGACAGTAGCTATTCCGAGGTTACTGTCTTATTTTTAACACTTTTTGAGCCATAAAAGGGCATGCTAAAAAACACCTCATCTGGTATTTTTTGAAACAAGGTGTTACAATAATACGACATAGACAGTCTTATCGATTTTGGGTCAAAGAGTAATCGTAAAGTTTGTTATGCGTAATGAGGTAATACATTGTTCGAATGAGACGATGTATAGAGGCAATCGTATGTGGCTTAGTTGAAGCTATTGTCGATTGTCTTTTTCGTTTCTCATAAAAGTCAGCGATATGGCAGGGATTGGTATGACTAGCTGAAGCGATGTTGTGAATGCACTTGAACAAGATTTTTCTGGCATAGGGATTACCTCGTTTAGTGATGTGTTCCTTGGCGAGAAAGTTCCCAGATTCATAGTGTCTCAGGTCAATGCCAATAAAAGCGTTGATTTGATTGGTAGAGTGAAAGCGACGAAAATTTCCCAATTCGCCAATGATAGAAGTCGCTATGGTTTCTGCGATGCCAGGAATTGACCGTAAGATGTCATACTCTGGTAAAGGCTGAGCTAGAGCTACCATGTCGTTTAGGACAACTTGTCTGCGATCAGAAAGACGAAGCAATTCTTGAGCATAGTAACGAACCTCTTCAAGCATTGGAGAGGTTTTCTTGACCGCACAAAAAGATTGTTTAGCGAGTTTTATAAGTTTATCAGTCAGGTAAGCAATACGCTTTTCAGAGATGCGTTTGGAGGTAGATTGACGGATAATCTCACACAAGTCACTTTGAGATAGTCTTAATACAAACTCTTTGCATGGAAAAGCCATCACTAAGTTCCAATATTGCTCGCCAGTTGGTGTGGATAAGAGATTTTCCAATTCAGGAAAGGTGATTTGTAGGACCTTGTGCAGACGGTTTTTAGCTCGAACAAGGTCTTCTGTCAGATTTTGATAGAAACGGCTTAAATCACGAAGGTGTTGATAAACTTCTTCCTGCACGTAAGTTGGTTTACGATTGTGCACAAGCTGAGATTTAGCTAACTTTTCAGCGTCAATTTTATCTGTTTTACGAACTCGCAGACTGTCCAATTGCTTCTTAGCTTTCAGAGGATTTAGCCGTGTGTAAGCGTAACCATATTCCTCAAGAAAGGCCTGAAGACGTCGAGAATAGACGCCTGTGGCCTCAAATATAATCTCAGGGTTATGAACTGTTTTCAAGTCCCCCAACAGGCGATTGAATCCAATGGCATCATTGAGTATGGTATAGCCATGAACCTTCTCACCGTTGACTAAAATTGCCACCTCAGAACTTGTCTTACTTACATCAATTCCAAATACTGCACGCATGACATTAGTAGAATTCTATTTCTAAAATGAGTGAAACTAAGATAAGTAAAAGAAATGCTCAAATCAGATTTGAAAAACATAATAACTAAGATAGACAAAGATGATATACATTAACGTTTTATTTGACAGGCGAGTTCTTTTTATTAAAATAATTGTAAGTAAAAAAAGAGTGGGTATTTTCTGGTAAATTTCAATAATAAAACCTTGATTTGGCGCCATTTCTTTTCTGTCCTTCCCGCAGGCGCGGGAGTAAACCCTTTTGTTGAGGATTTATTCCTTTTTAAATGAAAATAATACAAGTAGGACACTTCTAAAAGTGATCTACTTTTTTTAAATATTTTCATTCTAAAGTTTAATTTTTAAAACAACTCTATCACTTTCGTTATATAATATAGATGTTGACTAACTCCACACGTTGAATGTGTTGTATTGATGTCAAAAGTTGCACCCGATAAGTAAATAAAGTGTAAAAAACAAAGGCTTGTTCAATTCGAAGTATGATACATTACCGGCACCCAAACCAAAGAAAAAGAAATAATTAAATTAGAAGTAACAGGGGAAATGATGAGAATTGGAGTTATTCAAGCAAGTTCGCAAGCGACCAAAAATCAAATAATCTATGATGCTGTATTAAAGTATGCTCCAAAGAAATCTGAGGTTATAAATTTTGGCTGTACGATAGAAGAAAATGAAAAATATTCGTATATAGAGATTTCTATTCTTGTAGGTATCTTGTTGGCAAGTAGGACAGTTGATTTCGTTGTTACGGGCTGTTCTTCCGGACAAGGAATGATGCTTGCTTGTAATAGTATGCCTGATGTCATTTGCGGGTATGCACCTACACCGAATGATGCCTATTTATTTGCTCAGATTAATAATGGAAATGCGATATCATTACCATTAGGTGAAGATTATACATGGTCAGGCACTGAAAATCTTGAAAGAACAATAGAAGCTCTTTTCTCAGAGCCATTTGGGCAAGGATACCCCAAAAGTGAGGCAGAGAGAAAGATAAGAGATGCCGAGAAACTTAAAGAAATAAGAAGAATCGGACAGGTTCAGTTTGAAGAATTCGTAAATATACTAGATATATCATTGCTTGAATCAATAAAGAGGAAACAGGATGTAATTCAGAATGTAAAGGCGTATGGGAAGAAAGAAATAGCTGATTTAATGAAATTAGCAAATCCCAGTTTGTTGAGGTAATACCTTTTAATGATAACCTAATTTTATCGTTAAAAAGTATGTGGATATGTTTACATATACAGACAAGACTACCTGACATACTTAGTGTTACTCGTTTCGCTTTGAGACGGTTTGTGTGCTGTCAAGCCTGTAACTACATCTTACGTGGAAATAGTTAAGCTTAATAGGTTTGTTGTAGCGGTAGGTTGTGCCTGGAGTAAATTTCGAAGGCTGATTAAAGGTCTTTGCAATGAGTTTGGGCAGATTGTGTGAATCGTTTGAAGGGCCTGCATAACAAGGTATGATGGTCTTCATGAGTCAACTAAATCAAGCTACCAATGACGGCCAGTTGGACTATCGAGACAATCTAGAGGCCTACTATGAGGCCGCCTGGATATTTAACCAAGACGAGTACTCCAGGGAGTCTTTCTCAGCGGAATTTAATGAGATTCTAACAGAGCGTGTTGGTGAAAATTGGCGTGAACATAAGGTTAATACGCCCATTAAAGAAAAAGTGCTGCTAGTCGTATATGAAGCTTGGATTCAGGGGCTTGATCAGCTTCATCGAAACGAGCTGCTTGCTGAGGGTGAAGAACTCCTAGAGGATGAGAGCGATGATGGTTGGTGGCAGGTAGAAGTAATTGCCTACCTTGAACCGGATGACAAAGTTGCCTTCTCTATCGAAGAGCTGCTGTTTAAGCTGCAAAATCTCATGGCAAACAAGGAACTTGGTGACCACGTTTTCTTTGAGGGTTTTGATTATGTAGGCCTATACAACAAGGAAACCGGAGTTAAAGACGAAGAAAACGGGCTGCCAACACTTTATGTGTGCTGCGGCAGCTGATTGAGACAACCATGGCCTTCGATTTTAAGAAAGAATGCAAAGAGCTCTATAGGCCTAAGAACAGGCCAGAGATCGTGGATGTGCCCAGCGCAAATTATATTGGCGTGAGTGGGCAGGGTGATCCAAATGAGGCAGAGGGAGCGTATCAGCAAGCAATTAGCGTGCTATATGCTGTCGCCTACACTTTGAAAATGAGCTATAAAACCGACTATAAAATAGAAGGTTTCTTTCAATATGTAGTTCCTCCACTTGAAGGCTTCTGGTGGCAGGATAATGTTGTTGGCGTAAATTACGCTGACAAGTCAAGTTTTAACTGGATATCAGTTATTCGTTTACCCGATTTTGTCAGTCAAAAAGATTTTGACTGGGCGGTTGATACTGCAACTAAAAAGAAAAAGCTAGATTGCTCATCGGCGCAGTTCATGACTATTGCTGAGGGACTGTGTGTGCAGATGATGCATTTAGGGCCGTTCGCTAATGAGCCGGCAACCGTTGCGATCATGGATGAATACCTTAAGCAGCACGGATATGTTAATGATCTAAATGCAGATAGGCTGCATCACGAGATTTATCTATCTGATGCTAGGAAGGTTGCTCCAGAAAAATGGAAAACCATAATTAGGCACCCTGTGAAGAAAGTTTAAAAACTTATTATACTCTCTTTGCTGTATTTGGGTGCAGGTATAGGTGTGGGCATATTGGCGCTAGTTAATAGGAAAGAGGTTGTGCAGGCGGCGTCACTTTCTAAACAGGATCTTCCCTAGTATTGCCTCAAAAAGCACCTATCAGATTGTGGTGTTGAAAGGAATCTTCTCGGGTTTGGGTGCGCTGGTCATAGCCCTCATGAAGGGGGAGGCCATGCCTGAACTTAGCTACGTGGTAGCCGCGATGCTGCTGGGATTTGTGGCTTATGAGCTGAGTATATTTATGTATGTACGGGCTCAAAATGTGCTAGGGGCTGCCAAAACAAGCGCCTGTTACGCAGTTGCCCCATTTGTTGGAGCTTTTTTATCTTTTGTGTTCTTGCGTGAAAGCTTGTCGTGGATGTATCTGATCGCTTTGGCGGTAATGGTTGCTGGTTCAGTACTAGTGGTGGCCGATACCTTGATACAACGAAGACAAGCATGCTCATCATCACGACGTTGCAGAATTAGAAAAGTTACCCGGGGCTAGGCATGTATAATGTCTAGCAGGTGCTGAAGTTACTATCAGGAGGCCACAAAGATGGGTTTGCGAGCAGGCTACCAGTATTTAAACGACGAGAACTTAACAAAGCTTAAAGCTTGTAGCGGTGATGAAGAAGTATTCGATTACCTGGAAGCTATCTGTGCAGACTCAGATGAAGACTTTGCAGATATGCTCGACATTGACAAAATGTGGGACGTTTTGCACTTCACACTCACGGAGGCAGATGACAACATGCCAGAGCATGTTAAGCCGCTTAGTGAAGCCGTAATGGGAGCAACCCCGATCGAAGACATCGAGAATCACGTTGCCTACACTGATAAATCCAAAATTGCCGCAATCGTAGCAGCGCTTGACGCCTTCAACATCGACAAAGCTATGGAAGCGTTCAGCATGGAAGCATGCGCAGTAGAAGATCTATACCCCTATATCTGGGATCGTGAAGACGAAACCGAAGAGATCAAAGAAGAACTACTGGACTGCTTCACAAACATGCGTGCTTTCTACCGTAAAGCATTAGAAACTAACAGCAATGTGCTAGTCGGCATTTATTAAATTACCTAATTGAATGTTGTGAGGTAAAAATGACTGATACCTATGAACAGCTAAAAAATTTGTTTGAAGATGAGCAAATGATTGACGATCTTTGGGATTCTGAGGATATCGTCTGGATTGACTGGCGTGAAGATGATGAAGATATCGTCAGCTACTTCAATGACTTGCTAGAAGAGCAGGTAGAAGTTCAAACCGTAGACAATGGTAAGCCCTACGGTCCTGACATCGTACTAAGCAAGGACGGCAAACAACTCCAGATCCCTTATGGTCAGGAGAAGGATCGAGACACCACCATTAAATACTTCAACGACTTCGTTAAAGAGGAGTATGGGGTCAGGTGGTTCGTGGAAAGTCTAGGCGATGACACGCTTGGCTTCATCGTGCTACCAGCGGCTGAATGGCAAAAGCTAGAAGATGACTTTGGGGCGCAGACGGTCAGGTACTACTTTGCTCCCATCGATCTTGAAACAAAGATGTTTGACTTGGATGTCAATGAAGTGTTCAGCCTGATCGAACTGCGCGCTGCAACCAAAGAAGTTAAGTAACTGCTGTTGGCGCTAGTGGCCAAGCTAGCGCCAACACTACAAGCACCGCATTGAATGTTAAAGCTGCTATGCAGCCCTGAATATAATAGGAGCAGGTGGATCTGTTGGAACAAGCAAAGCCCGTCACTAGCCCGACGCAGCAAGAATGGGAAAATCTTTTCGAAGCCCAGCCGCGCGAAGTTTTGGTGCTCATCGCCGGGGGAAGTAGCGGGGCAGCCAAGTCAAACGGTTTTTGGGAAAACATCGTGCATTTCTTGGCCTACGTAGACTGTGAAACCGGAGTACTACACAATCTACCTGGTCGCATAGTGTATCCGGTGGCTGATGACGAGCCTGATAAGATCTCTTATCTGCATCTTAAACCTGAAACAATTTATCGCTTAAAGGTACGTCCTAGGCTACCTTGGCAGCTAGAAGAATTTATTCCGCAGCTGCACAACCAACTACTATTTGTGGAAACTTTGGATGAGCAGGCACCTTGTCCGCAGCTAGAAGAAATACTTGCGCAGTATCTGCAGCCAGTGGTTTTACAAGATGACGTACTGGGGGAGCTGGACTATATTCGCGAGTTCGATTTCTTTGAAGGCAGCGTGGACTGGCTAGGGGAGGAGATTGGTATCTGCCTTGAGGTAGAGAAAGGCGATGCTGACGGCATAAAGCTGGCACGTGAAGCCATGAGAAGCATGGTCACGAACCAAGACAAATGGGATGCACAGCTGCGAAGCTTTGCCGCTAAAGAGCTCACTGAGCTAGCGCGTGACTGGAGCGAAAGTGAAGAAGACGCCGCTAAAATCACCGAGGAAACTTTTGCTAAAAGGATACCCATGGGCTCAATCACCATGGAACCAGATGGTAGTTTCTGTGTGTTCTTTGGTGATGATGACATGTTCTATGGTCATTGCATAACTGTATATGGAAGTTTGAACAAGGGGCTAGAATCGGCCGACATCCAAGGCTGATAAGGTAGAGCCCGGCTAAGGCCACGCAAAACACTTAAGCAGTTAGGTATAAGCATGTTGCATGTAGTTTTCTTTGAGCCACGGATTCCGGGCAACACTGGGGCTGCAATCAGGCTCTCTGCCAACTCTGGTTCTATGCTGCATGTGGTGGATCCGTTGTTCGAAATGGAAGATTCGAAGCTGCGCCGCGCGGGTCTGGATTACCACGACCTTGCTAATACCGTGGTTCACGCCAGTTGGGAAGAGTGCCTAGCGCAGCTACCGGGACGTATCTTCGCTTTTACTGCCCACACCGAGCTGCTGTACACAGATGTTGACTACATCGACGGCGACGCCTTGCTGTTTGGTCCTGAACCCACCGGTTTACCTGACCACATCATGCACCATGAACGGGTGACTGATTTGGTGCGTATCCCGATGGTGGATGGTAATCGTTCGCTAAACCTAGCCAACTCTGCAGCTATCGGTCTGTATGAGGCTTGGCGTCAGCTGGGTTTTGCTGGTGGCCACTGAGTAATCTGCTACTAGCGTTGACTAGCAGGAGGGTTCGACGTCGTCGTAGCTGTCTCACAATGCGAGAGACTGTTCCAAAATTTTAGGTTATTTTGCCAGTATGTTCGGCTAATTCCCAGCTTTGCAAGTGAGCATCGTAGATGGTGTCCAGTCTCCCAGGCTTAAGACTCCTGGTGGGCAAGGATGCCGCCGATATTCACTAAGGGGAATTAAATGAAAACTCAACCTCGCGCTCTGCGTGGCGTGCTGGCTGGGGTTTGTGCCTTTACGATGCTGGGCCTGGCTGGGCCGGCGGTTTATGCTGAAGACGCTAAAGCAGATGTTGACAGCGTCTGGATTAACACCGCCATGGCCACGCCCGGTGAGAAAATCAAGATTTGGGCTCAAACTAAGCCAAATGTGGAAGTTAACTTCACGGTTTCTAACCTGGGTGCCACCAAAGCCAAAGACAAAGCTCGCGCAAATAGCAAGGGCATTGCTGTCATTGAATTTGCTGTGCCAAGCGCGGACGGCCGTGGCTACCTGGTAGATGCTGAGGCTGGTGGGGCTCACGCCTACACCGGCATTGATGCTTCCAAGAGCTGGACCAGCTACCCGCGTATGGGTTACGTGGGCGATTACAGCTCTTCAGTTTCTAGCCAAGCACAGCTGGGAACCATGGGTGAGCTGGCTCAGAAGTACCACATCAACTCAGTGCAGTTCTATGACTGGATGTGGCGTCACGATGATCCAGTAAAAACGGAAAACGGTAAGGTTGCTGACCGGTGGCAAGACTGGCTGCATCGTCCCGTTGAGAAAAGTGTGGTGCAGGGGTTTATCCAGTCCGCAGATACTAATCGCATAGCCTCCCTGCCTTACTCGATGGCTTACGCAGCTCTCAATGATGACTATGAACAGCACGGCGTGCAAAAAAGCTGGCTGATCAACCGCACCCAGCCCAATGACAAAGGGCAGATGGAAACCAAGCCCTACACCGAAGTCATGTTTATCTACAAAGAAAACGGTGTAGAGAAGTGGCGTTCAGAAGAGCACATTGTCGACGTCGGTGATGCTGCTTGGCGCAACCTGATTGTGTCTCGCTTCAATGACCAGATTAAATTAGGCTTCAAGGGCACTCACATCGACCAGCTTGGTTCTGGGGCTCAGACCACCTTCACTAACAGTCGCGGTGAGGTCATTAACCTGCCTTGGGGTTTTGCGCAGCTCGTTAACGACACTGCCAAAGCCACTGGTAAGCCGGTAGGTCTTAATGCGGTTGATGGTTTTGGTGCTAGCGAACTGGCTAAGTCAAACGCTAGCTACCTCTACACCGAACTGTGGGGTGCTCACGAAACTAACGCCCAGGTAAAGCAGTATCTGCAGCAGCAGCGTATTGATTCGCATGGTAAGCCTGCGATTATTGCGGCTTATATGAACAAGGGCGAGAACATCGATGACGGTAAGGGTAAGCAGACCTTTAACACTGCTTCAGTGCAGCTTGCTGATGCCGCTTTTGCTGCTAACGGTGCCACTCACCTGGAGCTGGGCCAAAATGGTGACCCGCAGGTAAAGCCTGGTAACTACACCAAGATGCTGGAAGGGCCTTACTTCCCTGACCGCAACCGTTACATGCAGGAAGATCTTAAGTACTGGCTTCCCAGCTACTACAACGTAATTACCGCCTACGAGCAGGTACTTTACGGCCCGCAGCTGACTAGCACGGGGCGCACGGTTTCGATTGAGGGCCAGCCCACTTCTACCGACGGCGCCGCTAACACCATTTGGACTAACACCATGCGTAACTCCACTGGTGACGTGCTGCACCTGATTAACCTTAAGGGTGACGACGGCAAGTGGCGTAACGCTACCGGAGAGATTAAGGAACAAAAGAACCTCAAGGTTAAGTATTACGTAGGTCAAGATGGGGTACCTGCCCGCATCAACCTGGTCAGCCCCGACATTAACGGTGGCGCCGCCAAGGACCTGAGCTTCACCAAGGGTACTGACGCCAAGGGTACCTACATTACTTTCACGGTTTCTAGTCTGAAGGTGTGGGACTTTATCTACATGATTAAGGGTAACGGCGAGGGTGCTAACACTCGCGTAGTTAACGCCAACTCTGGCCTGTGCATGAACGTGCGTGACGGCAAGCTGGCTAATGGAACTCAGGTAGAGCAGGTCAACTGCGACGCCAATTCCTACAGCCAGAACTTCCAGTATGTTGACGGTCAGCTGCGTTTGGCCGGTAAGAACCTGTGTGTGGATATTAAGGAACACCGTAATGTTGACGGAGCCGGTATCCACACCTGGGAGTGCAACAGTGCTTTGAAGTCACAAAAGTGGGAGTACACCTCTGCAGGCCAATACCGTAACCCTGAAACCGGTAAGTGCCTTGGAGTAAGTGGCGACTCCAAGAAAACCGGAGCGCCAGTACACCTGTGGACTTGCCACAGTGGCGCCTCGCAGCGTTGGACTAACCCCAACTAATAGCCACAACTAGCAAGCCGTAGGGCCCCTAGACGTTGTCTAGGGGCCCCATGGTTTTTACAGGAGGCATATCTCAACGTCTAGCTAGGACCTAAACCCTAGCTTGCTGTAGATTCTCAGCAGCAACGTGTACTAACTTTGACTTACTAGCCCAGCTTGTTTTCAGGCGACGGCCTTGCTGAAACAAGCACAGGCCTGAATCCAGTGCTGCATGTTTAAGACGGGTGAGGATGATTTATAGGCAAGGAAACGAATCGGTGTCAGAGCTTAATATTTTGCCTTTGAAAGTCCTGTCCGTAGAGACTTTGTATAAGCGTTACAAGCGATTAGCTCAGAGTCTACCGAGGTGTATGCGTTGGTTTGCCTTAGTGTTCGCCCCAGCAGGTATCAGCTTTATCGTTTTTAGTGCTGGTCTATTGAACATGGCTGGGGCCTTGGTAGTCACGGCAGGTATAGATCATGTGACAGCTACTAGGGAAGGCGTCTCCTATGTAACTTGGTTACTGATCTTAGCTTTCTTAGTTGAATCCCTGAGTTGTTGGGTCAAAGACCGTTACGAAATGCTGCTTACGGTAGTAGTGCGGCAGTTAACCTATCATCGTTTCCGACAGTTGTTTCAAACTTCAGCTTCTACAGCCGAAGCTCGTGAGCATGTTCTAACCTATCCTGGACAGATCAGCCAGTTTGCCTACGTTGTAGATTTTGCTGTTTCAACAGTTCAAATCATTATTTTTGTTATCGCTTCACTTGTGCTTTACGGGGCAAACGGTGTCATTGCCACGCTGCTTATCGTTGCCTTGGTAATCGTCAGTCTTCGGCTTATCCACCTAATTGGTCGCCTATGGGAACAATACGTTGACTTTGAAGGAGAACGCAGACGCTGGATCCAGAAGGTAGCTGACTCATTACCCCGAGGACGCTATATCCCCAGTTGGGGCACAGCGCTAGACAAGATTTCTAGCATCAGGAGTAGCGAAGAAAAACTCTTACACGCAAGAGTGCGCCTGCAGGTTCTAAACGGTTTTCTTGAGAAAGGCGCGCTAACCACCATGCTTGCCTTGGTGGCAATAGTGGCTGCTTGGCTCTGGCCGAACGCTGGTTTTGGGTTGGGAATTATCCTGGCAGCTCGCTACTTATACGCAGCGGTACAAAACAACGTCATTAACTATCGAGTTATCCGTCTAGCTCTACCGATGATGCGTGAACTTGATAAGTTAGAGAAAAGCTCTCAAAACACTGTAGAAGACCAGACTGCACTCGAAGCTCTAAGCACCTGTGAGGTTATCCCAGCTGATTCTAAACGAGCCAATAAGTTACGTGAATACGTGAGCGTGACAGGCTCTGCATTTGTTCCACGTAACCCGGAGCTATCACAGGCAATTTTATCTGCCTGGCATACCGGCGCTTCGCCGCGTCAAGTATCATTGTTCGCTGAACTGGCTGAGGCTATGGGACTTAACCAAGAGGTGGTCTCACGGTTGTGGCGGGACGTGAAAACCCTTTCGTCAGGGGAAAGACACCGGGCTGCGGTAGCTATTGTCTTGGCTGATGAACCTAACTGGCTAATTTTGGATGACACATTCGCAGCTCTAGACCCAGCGATGCGAGAAATCGTTGCTAAAAAAATCTTAGCCAGTGTGCCAAACTGTACGCTTTTAGCGAGCTCTGAAGAGTATGTTCCAGACGCACTAGCTAATCGACTGTCCCTAACACATCGCGAGCTGTCACTTGGTCAGTTACATGCTGAGCAGATAACAAGCCAAGAACTGGAGAGCTTGGAGGAAGTAGTCGACCTGCCTGATCCTCAGACAGAAAAGGCAACATTCCAGCGAACACTAAAGCTTTTGTTTGGGCCGCATATTGTCTGGATAGGGCTAGGCGCGTTATTGCTTAGCGGGTCCACGGTTGCTTTTGCGCTTACGGTAGCTCAAAACAATATGCACTTTGAGATTGTGGGAGTTTCGCTGGGTTGCATACTGGCCGCAGTGCTTGGTTCTATCATCTTTTTTGGGGCACTTTATCGAGCACCAATTACTAGATTGACTACGCTACATGAGCGGCTTGTCTATAGGCTTGACCAATTCGCATCTCCTAGAACTAGTGGCGCGGTTGTAGGGAGGCTAGGGGAAGATTTCTCTGATTTACAAATGTCTGTGCCTGGCGCTGTGGGGTCAGTGTTTTTAGTTTGGGTGCAGTCTGCTCTGCTTATTGCTGGTGCTGTGGCCGGCGCACCTCTCTTCATAGTTGTAGTTTGTGCGGTAGCTCCACTCGCTTGGCTTGTTGGGCGTCAGGGCTCTAAATGGATTCTTCCAGCGTCGACGGCGTGTGCTAACGCGCGCGGGGAATTTATTGGGGTGGTTAGTGCGCAGGCTAGCGCGCATACTGCGCCGGTTAGTGTTGGTCTGCGTCAAGCAGGAGAGCGTGCCTATGTTGATTCAGAAACCAGCTATGTTGCTAGCTCTATTCAATTAGCTGATGCCTACGCTCTTCGCAGCGGACTTATTCAGTTGCTTGTGTTGACTTTGAAAATCTCTGCGGTGCTTCTAGTTTCACTGAGCGGTGGAGTTGGCACGTTGATAGCTCCTGCGGCCGTGATTTATTTTGCGTTGACCTTGTCGTCTGGCTTGCAGTCTGTGGTGGAGACATTACAGGAAGTGGGTGTGGTCAGTTTGACGGCTGAGCGTGTGAGGATGCTTGAAGATTTTCAAACAAAACGTTCTCAGGTTCCGGTCCGTCATGGTGAGTTGGAACAGTTGAAGAGTCTTATTGATTCGGGTTGTTCTTTAATCGCTTTGATTGGGTCAACTGGTGCTGGAAAGTCTGTCATGCTTGATGCGCTTTACCGTAACTATGGCGAGGATAAAGTTACTGTTATCCCTGAGGTAGATCCGTTAGCTGTTGAAGTATCTGACTTAAGCGGGTTAGAGCTTGCGCGTTCTGTGCTAGAAGATGGTGCTTGGCAGCTTGTTTTACTTGACGAGACTTTGAAGGGGCTTAACCCTGTCGAAGAACGTAGTGAGATCGAGTCAATGAAGCAGGTTTTATGTCGTACTGGTAAGCAAGCTGTGGTTGTACTCCACTCACGTTCTAACCTTGATTGTTTCGAGACAGTAGTGAACATTGGGGAGTGAACTAGGTTTAGCTGCATATGGTGTAAAAAATGGGGATCCTAGACAATATCTAGGATCCCCACGCTTACCTTGCATAAGCTTAGTTTTTTAAGACTGGCTTTGCCTGCATATTAGGTCAGCTCTGGAAAGTTAACCATCTGAAACTATGGTTTGGTTAGTGAAAACTTCGGGCTTGGTTAGGCCTTGATTTCATAGGTGACGGTCAGCTCGGCCCTCGCTAAGGTATGTGACAGTGCATGGAAAGCTACAGCTGCGATTGAAGTGTCACCATCAAGTTCCAGCGTGGGCACATCCAAGGCATAGACCGTGAAGATGTAGCGGTGTGGGCCGTCGCCGGCAGGCGGGTACGGACCATAGTAGGCCCAGGTGCCTGAGTCGTTACGGGCGTGGAAGCAAGCGCCTTCCAAGAAAAGATCGCTGCGGCCCGCATTTTGTGCCAAATATGGGGTGGCGGCGTCGATATCAAGCACCGCCCAGTGCCACCATCCTGAAGGTGTGGGGGCGTCCGGGTCAAAGCAGGTCACTACAAAAGACTGGGTCTGCTTGGGGTAACCATGCCAAGCTAAAGCGGGGGAGATGTTCTCATGTGGGGCCGCAAACTTATCTGCTAGAGGTTTGCCGTCTTCCATGTCCTGGCTAGTGATAGTGAAAGTAGCCGGAACTTTAGGTAGTAAATCGTAGGGGTAGGGGGCCTGAGGGCGGGTTAAATCCATGCTCTCTCCTGGGTGAGACTTGAAATAAGCCAGAGGAAATTGGCTTTAGCCTTGGGGCAGGTCAGAGGGGCGGATATGTAGATCCTCAATAGTGGCATCCAGCGGCATATCTACCGCCAGGCGGATAGCTTTAGCCACCGAGGCGGCCTGCATATGGTCAGCGGCGCAGTAATCCCCGCCCTTGCCAGAACCGGCGGTTGCTCCCAAATTGTGTAGACGCTGCTGCATAGCAGTGTCGGTACGACCTGGGTAAATAGTGGTGACACGGATACGGCCGCGCTCTTCCTCACGCAGTGCATCAGCTAGCGCCCGCAAACCATGCTTGGCGGCGCAATACAAACCCTGCCCAGGCCGTACGCGTGTGCCTGCACCAGAATTTAGCATCACCACTAAACCGTGAGCTTTACGTAAAGCTGGCAGCAGCAAGGTGGTTAACTGCGCGGGGGCCACCAAGTCCAAATCCAGTACCTGGCGCCACTGCGAAACACTTAGCTCTTCGAGCCTTCCAGCAGCTTCCACCCCGGCGCTATTAACCAATACATCCAGGCGCTCAAGCCCTAGCTCGTTTACAGCCTCAGCTACCGCCTCGGCGTCGCTAAGATCCACAGAAACTGCCTGGGCGCTAGGAAGCGAAGCCACCAAATCATCTAGGCGCTGCTGATTCCTAGCTAGCGCAATAATGTGGTGGTCGGATGCTAACGCCTGGACAGTGGCTAGGCCAATGCCGCTGGTGGCGCCGGTAACTAGGGCGATCGGAAGAGTGCTCATGTCGTAGAGTTTTTCTGGAACGGGTTTACTACTAACGCGGCCCAAGGCGCTAGTAACTGCACCAACATAATTATCAGTGCGGCCACCAGCCAGCCACCTAACAGATCTGTGGGCCAGTGATAACCCAAGTATATGCGGCTATAGGCAACCACTAAAGCTGTCATCCAGGGCAATACATAAAGAACTGATAAAGCTACTTTACTCAGAGGAGATTGCCAGCGTTCAGGCCAAAAAGTGGCGATCAAAAAACTTAGCAAGGCCGCAAACACCAAGCTGCACAGGGTGTGCCCAGAAGGAAAAGACATGGTGTGCTCAGGTATCCCTAACAGCTGAGCGCGCGGCGGGCGCTCACGCCCCACCAGCGCTTTCAAGCTCATGTTTACACCTGAAGAAACCGCCATGGTGGCACCAATCAAAATGGCCATACGCCATTGTTTAATGGCTAGCAGTGCCAGGCAGATCAAAATCGTGGCCACAGTCAAAGTAAGCGTATTACCCAAGGTAGTGATGGCTGTGTAGATGCGAGTAGCGGTGTGGGTTCGTGAAGCCAATGCCCAGTTGCGCACGGAATAATCCAGCTTAGACAGATAACTAACTAAAACCAGAGTTATCAGAGCCAGACAGGCCACCAAAGGTGTGGTGATAACCGAATTGCAACTAGGGCGTATCATTTGTTAACCTTCTAGGGTATGGGGATTTGAAGGGTGCTTAGGGTGCGCCCTAAGTTTAGAGCACAAAATCCCCATTTTTTGGTACTTTAGCCAGTTCAGGGCCCAAATTCCCGACATTTGCCAAGCTAGTGCAATACAATCGCAAGTATGTTTAAGCCTATTGCAACTGCATCAGTAATGGCGCTGATCTGCGCATCTGTCTTAACTGGTTGCGGTTCAGGAACCCCTAAATCCGGAACCATGAACACGCAACCGGCCTCCGATGGCTGTGCTGCCATGGACAAGGTGTACGTCAGTGCCCTCAAAGAATCCAGTACTGGTAAGACTTTTAGTTCACTGCCTAAAGACGCTTCTCCGGAAGTTAAGCAAGTCTCCTGGCAAGCTTTCACGGTTACGTTAAATACGGATTACCGTGCGAAATTTACTAAAGCCGCAGCTAAAGATAAGACTGCCCAAGCGGCCCTGGGAGCGCTGGGTACCTATGCGACACTTTCTGCCCAGATTAGTGACGGCAAGCTGAGCGAGTTCGCTGACCCCACCCAAGCTGAGGCAGATCTAAAAATAGGTCGCACTCCCACCCCTAATCCCACTTATGTGCAGGCGGTTAATCAACTGGCTGAAGCTGGGGCAACCCTAGCTAAATGCATGCCGCACTGGCCGGTAGCTTTTTAGACGCTGTCAGGTAGCTGGCCTCCAGGCCACGAAAATCGCCCGCCTAAGCTGCGAAACTAGGCGGGCGACGTCGTCGTAAAAAATACGATTACAGGCGCTGTTTACGGGAAGGGACGCACCACCTGGCTGGCAATATTGCCCCAACCATAAGAGACCGTAATGTGCTCAATGCGGGCGGGCCTACCCATCCAGTCGGTGTGAATCACCTGGTCATCACCCAGATAGATAGCTACGTGAGTAACCACACCATCAGTAGTGTAGAAAATCAGGTCACCGCGTTGGCGTGCAGAGAGCGGCACATGCTGGAACTTAGAGTATTTGTAAAGCTCCTGCGAAGTACGGTAGCTAGGCCAACCATGCTTGACCACATTGATCGGCTGCGGATCCATACCGGCGTGGTAAAGCGCCTGCAAAGTAAGACCTGAGCAGTCATAACCCAAACCGTAAGGACCAGCCCCACCCCAAGTGTAGGAAGAACCGCGCTGGTTGTAGGCGTAGCCAATCATGGCCTCAATGCGCTCTGAACGCGTGGCAGAAATAGACACAGGGGCGGCCTGATACTGGTCTACATACCAGCTGTAACCGGTTTGCATAGCATCCCAAGTGGTCTTATCAACAACACCGGTCTGACTTAGCCCCATGCGGCGCTGGAAAGAACGCACTGCAGTTTGGAAAGCGCCATCAACACTGGCCAGCTTAGTGGAGTACCACAAACCCAAACGTTGCTGCACAATGCGCACCTTCACCCCGTTCATGCCGTAGGTGAGGGTATTGGTTTGGCTGCCAAGTGAAGTGATTGACTGGCTGGGCTGGAGGTAACCACCGGGGGCGGTGTAACCAATCCACTTACCCGAAGGCAAGAACCGGTAAGTCGTGCCGTTAATTACCGTGTTGCCGGTGACGTAATTGCCGGTGGCCGGGTTGAAGTAATACCAGTCTGAGCCATCCTTAGCCCAGCCCGAAGTTACCCGGGCACCGTCACTACCGTACAGATGCCAGCTGTCGCCCACCTTAAGCCAGCCTACAAAAGCTGCGCCTGAGGACTGCATGAAATATTCTTTGCCGCCCACCTTTAGTGGGCCCACATGCATCACGGTAGTGGAGGGGTTTAGGTAGTACCACTTGCCGCCATCCTTGAGCCAACCAAGTACGGCGGCGCCAGTGGACTTGTCGTAGTAGTGCCACACACCGTTGTGCTTGGTCCAGCCGGTGGCCATATCTCCGGTTAGGCCGTAGAAGTAGTAGTACTTGCCCGAGAGGTTAATTTGTCCCTGCACCATAACCCCGCTGGCAGGGTCTAGGTAGTAGCGTCGGCCGCCAACATTGATCCAGCCGGTTACCCGAGCACCTGAGCCGGCCAGGAAATACCAGTCTTTGTCTAGCTTCAGCCAACCGCTGGCCAGGTAGCCGTCAGCCTTGAAGTAGTAGACGGTGCCTTTAACGCGCAGCCACTGGGATTTAGGCCAGGTCCCGTCAGAGTTGCGCCACCACCAGCCCTTGGAGTCTTTGAGCCAGTAACCCTTAGGGTCAGCGTCGGGGATGCTTGGTACGTCTGTGCGCGGTGGGGTAACCGCAGCCGAGTTGGGTGATTTAGTGGCCGGGCTCGTAGGAGTAGCTGAGGTGGCCGGGGCACTTGGGCTAGTGCTGGGTTGTTGGATGGGGTTAGGTTGTGGGTCAGCTGGCTGAGATGGATCGGCCGGTTGGCCCGGGTTAGGTTGGCCGGGTGAGGGTTGGCCCGGGTCGGCACTTTCCGAAGGGGCCGGAGCTGCTGGCTGCGAGGGTGAGGCCGCCGGA
>ERZ651108.406-NODE-406-length-21400-cov-22.264137_pt1 | contig 21400 bp, 17 predicted proteins | sample MGYA00512173_ERZ651108 | MGnify/ENA metagenome assembly ERZ651108 | reverse complement strand
AACTATGGCACAATCATATATACCTGCTGGCACAGATGTTATCTGTACGGAGATGACAGGAGGCGAACCAGCACAATTAGGACTCACACGTGAAGCTAAGGTCTTGTATGGCAAAGAGAAAAAGCCTTTGCTGAATATTTGTAACAAGAAGTTAAGTTGCTCATTACAATGTCGTATCAAACAGTCTTTCTTTTCAGGACTTGGTGGCTTGCTTACTGGTCTTGCACTTGGAGCTTTAGCCGTAACATTAGTTGTAATAACGGCGGGTGCTGCTACCCCTATAATTATAGCTGCAATGGGAGCTACAGCAGTGTTAACGACATCGGCAGCAGTTGCCATAGGAGCATCGGCAACTTATAGGTACTTGGCTAATGAATGTGATAGTTCTCTTGAAGGGGAGTGGAGTTTGTTTCATAGTAAGGTTTATCTGGAGAAAAGTAATGCTCTCTTGGAACGTTCGATACTTACTTGTTCCAAAGGTGGCGTAGTCTCCTTGGTTATGGATCATGCGAAGGCTGTAGAACTTGCAAAAATGATTAGTGAGACTAATGATAAAATAGCAAGTAAAAACATGTGGTCGAAGTTTTTTCAGGGTGTCATTGGCAATGGTGCAAATGCTTTGCTTGGAGGTTTTGAGGGGCAGGCAGGTGGAGCTGTTGCAGCTGTAGTTATTGGCTCAGGACTATCTGTTTATTCCTATTGTACCAGTGATGTTGATAATTATCGTGATAGTAATGTCCAGAAACAAAATGATTATGCAAAAATAGCACTTGAGACGGATGATGACCAGGCATCAATATCAACGAATCATGATGTCTTTACTAAATCAGATGGAGTTGCTGTTACCTCTGTTGGTGCTGGAGGAATTGTAGCTTCTGGGGGTGAAACCGTATTAAATGTAACAACACGTAATAAGGAATTGTCACGAGAGGCAATGAAACAGACCGATAAAGCTCTTGAACAAGTCTTAAAAGGAAACCAGCAGGCAGCGAATGAGGCTCGTAAGGAAGCAGGTAAGATATTGGGGAAACAAAAGGGAGTTAGCCTTAATTCCTTTAAAGAGATTTTCACTGGTAGGACTCGTGTGTTTAAGTATAATGTCCATAATGGGGCTTTTATTGGCGCAGGTTTGGCTATAGGTGTTTTAAGTGCTATGTGGAATAATCATATAGAATGGGAAGATAATAAGGATGAAAATCATCTGTATGAAAATATGATAGATAAGATTTGGCAATCTCGTAAAGATAATAAGAAAGGTATTTCTGTTGTTGCTAATAAAATGTAAAGATGAAGAAAAGAAACTATATATATTATATACCTTGGGTTCTTATTGGTAGTTTAATTGGTTCATTTATGATAGTTCCTATGATGCCCAAAATAGTTGATGCACTGTATTATAAAAATAAGTACAATACCGATGCAATAATGTTTTATAAGCAGTATATAGAAAAGTCGATTATTATAAATGTGACAATGCCTCCTGCAGATTCAAAATATTATTTAAACAATGTAGATGAAGAAAAGTTCCCTTTAAGTGAGAGATTTGATACCACTTATGACTCTAAACAGTATTTTTTGTTTCCCAAAGCTTATTATACCACATTTTATAGTCTTGACTACAAGAAATACCTAAATATTATTACTTTTTACAGGGTTAATGGGAGTTATGTAGAGAAGGAACTTTACCTTACTGTCAATCGTGATGATATGAATAATCCCGAGTATGGAACCAAGGATAATCCTGTACCCGTGCTGAAAGCAGTAGGTGTGAGTGAACCGATATGGTTTAGTGGTAAGGATACTGATTCTGTCTTTATGGATAAATTCTATCGGAACAATGTCATTAACTACTTGAAATATAAGATGCCAAAGGAGGAGTTTGAAAGACGATTTAAGAGTAAAGGGTAAGGTTATTATGTAATGAGTAAGAATCGGTTTAGCAAGTAGGGGAGAGTAAAAATCCAAGTACATCAGTTATGAGAAATATCTTCAAATATATTCCAATGGTTACCTTAGGTCAAATCTTAGGTACCGTTGTCGGTTTCCCATTGTTGTGTTTCCTTATCAATATATTTAGGTCTTCCGATATATAGTGATAACTAAAACTCTCATATAATAAGGCATACGGAGGGAAAGAAGGGACGGAGGTAAAGGCAATGCCACAGAGCTGCCGATGGCACAAAGAGCGACAAAGGTGTAGCATACAGATTCCTGATTAATTCTGAGAAAACTGCTTTGGATAAAGAGTTTCTAATAAAACTGGCAAACTACCGCTGTCGCTCCCCACACCGACGGAGTCTCCGTGACTACCGTTGCTTTGTTTCATAACCCTCCATACTCTCCATTGCACTGTGTGATATTTCGTCAGAAACCTAAGTTTAGGCGGATCATTATCACACTAAAATTCTGAAGGTCCTCCTTTTTCCATCTACCTTATAGAGGTATAGCAATCGTCACTCTCCTTCGGCCAGTAAATGCCAGTTTAGAGAAGAAGATTGGGGTGAGAGCTCATCTCCTCTTCTGGTGCGTTTCGATTTTGCTGTCATTACTGTCATTAGAATTCATCATCTAACTAACTTATTTACAGTACGATTGCACGAAATGTTAAAACTGACAGCAACTAAAAAGAAAACTTATAATAGAGTAATCTACAAACTTTAGAGACATTATCGAACATTAACTCAGAAAGATATTAATAAACTATAAGCCTTATTAGGCCAATTAGCGCTAATAAGGCTTATATAACAAACTGTCATAAAATAGACAATTAACTATGAAAGAGATGCTCTATATCCTGTTGCTTCATAATCGCAATTACTGGTTCGCCAGAAGGAGTATAGTTGACATTACCGCACGCAAAGAGTTCGTTGACAAGATTATCCATCTCAAGGCCACTCAACACCTGACCTTGTGGAATAGCCGCATTACGAGCGAGACTTAATGCTAAGGCCTGGTCTATTTCTTCCTTAGCACTTGCTCCACTCTCCATTGCTGAGGCCACCATATCACCGATAAGTGTCACAACATTTAACCCTTCGATACCAGCAGGGACACCATTGACAGCATAACTCCCTCCACCAAGACTATCAAGTTGGAAGCCCATCTCAGCCATCTCTGGTAAGATCTGGTCGAGAACAACTTGGTCGGACACAGAGAACTGAACCATCTCAGGGAACAATACCTTCTGAGAATGTACTTTATGTTCGGACAATCGACGTAAATACTCCTCATAAAGGATACGGATATGTGCACGATGCTGATCGATAATCATCAGTCCCGATTTCACAGCTGTCATGATATAACATCCCTTATACTGATAATGCAATGGTGCCTTGTCTTCTATCAAAGACTCTTCAACAGGCTGTGTGACAGCAGAAGGAATAATAGAACCCTCCTCCACAGCATTGGTTCCAGTACCCAAGCTACTGGTAATCATCTCATCTTCATTCTGATCAAAGAGCTTAGACTGACGAATCTCACCACCAGAACCCAAGTCTGTATAGAGTTCTTCCCATCCATCAGAAGCCGAAGTCTTTACAGAAGAAGACTGCTTGAAAGGATTATAATTAGGATTAAAGTCAATCTTTGGTGCAGCCGTACCAGTATTAGGATTAAACACAGGAATATCTGGTTTCCCCTCTGTATCAAAGTCAATAGCAGGGATATCATTAAAACGTCCTACCGCTTCCTTAACAGCTGCAAGCAGAATCTGCCAAATAGCTTGCTCGTTCTCGAACTTAATCTCAGTCTTAGTAGGATGGATATTCACATCAATATTCTCAGCAGGCACATCGAAGTAAAGGAAATAAGGAACCTGCTCGCCTTGAGGAATGAGTCGGTCGAAAGCCGTAAGAACAGCCTTATGGAAATAAGGATGTTTCATATAGCGCTCATTGACGAAGAAATACTGATGGGGTGCCTTCTTCCTTGCTGCCTCTGGTTTACCTACAAAGCCGTGGATATGACAAAGAGTCGTATCAACATCTATCGGTAACAGATCTTGATTGAGTCGTTTACCAAACACCTCAACAATACGTTGACGATAGCTACAAGAACGAAGGTTAAAAAGTTCTGTCCCATTACTGTGAAGCGTAAAAGATACCTGTGGATAGACCAATACGATACGCTCAAAGGCAGTGATGATATTATTAAGTTCTGTAGTATTCGACTTCAAGAACTTACGACGAGCTGGTACGTTGAAGAAGAGATTTTCTACCAAGAAATTACTTCCCACAGGACAAGAACAAGGTTCCTGCCCAGTAAAACGACTTCCTGCAATAGAGAGATGTGTACCCAAATCCTCACTCGCCATACGTGTCTTCAATTCAACCTGAGCCACTGCGGCAATAGAAGCCAATGCCTCCCCACGAAACCCCATCGTACGAAGAGAGAAGAGGTCGTCAGCCTTACGTATCTTAGACGTGGCATGCCGTTCAAAAGAAAGGCGTGCATCCGTCTCCGACATACCTTTCCCATCATCGATAACCTGAATAGAAGTGCGACCAGCATCAACGACCAACACATCAATATGCGTTGCTCCGGCATCAATGGCATTCTCCACCAACTCCTTAATAACAGAAGCTGGACGCTGGATAACCTCACCAGCAGCTATCTGATTGGCTACACTGTCTGGGAGAAGTTGTATAATATCACTCATGAATAATCCTATAAAGCTATAAATAAAAATAAGATAAGAAGGGCGATAACACCTGCCGAAAGAATCAACGATACCCACATGGCCGTAAAGCGATTACGTCGATGACGCAATACCTGTGGCTTCAAGGAGTCGCCTAACTTGCGCTGTAACTCCTCTCGATACTGACGTTCGGATACCTCCTTCCCATCCACCTCACAGCGTGCACGCTGCTCTATATCGTTTAGCAATTCTTTTCGCTCGTCAACAAACATATATTCATGATGGAAACGACGCGGACGTGATGATTGAAAGAAAAGCATTTTATTATGAACTTTAAGTAAAACATCGTCATTCTATATGTTGACGAGGAGGCAGAGATACTCTCGCATTACGTACGGTAGCACTTGTTTTACGTGCTGCACGACGGAAGATATCATTCTTATCCTTAGGACGAACCTCATCAAAAAGCTCAAAGTGAGGTAGTTTCAGCTTGTCGGGAGGAATCTGTGTCATCGGACTAATGACACCATTCGCTTTTGGCATCCATATCTTCTGAAGTCTTCGCTCAGGTGAGATAAACATCCGTAACGTATCTGTTTCGGTATAATCATGTCCTATCAGCGTACTATCTTTATCCGTATGATAATAGATAACCTCCACATTACCCCAAGCGTCTACACGCCGAACAACACCCTTCACAAAGTCTGCCCGCATATCCTTAGAGGATATCTGGTTGAAATATTTACCTCCTGGTAGTTTTTCTATGGAGAAAGCATTACCATAGACAAAGGCCTGGCGGATGGTAGAATCATTCATATAAGCCTTTATCGAATCACCCACTAACTGACGTGTTCCACTCCACACAATAGGATAATCATACATTGTCATGCAGGAGTCCTTAGAGTTAGCTATAACAAATCCACATACAGCTTGCACATCGGTACGATAAGCACGCACATTATTCACACCATAGATTTCACGATACATTTGTGGCGTGTTCATGTGAAAACCCTTCATACTGATTGTATCCGCATGAACAAAGAGGGTGTCACCCTGAGAGAAATCCTTAGCAACAGGACCAGGACTACCTCCGAAAGCGATCGCAGCAGAGTCGGTATAATGTAGGTAATCGCCATAGAAAGCATGCTTACCTTTATAATCAATATAATAGACATTACCTTCGCCCGTTCCTTCATGTGTGTTACTATTATAACTAAGGTCGCGACCAGTGACAGTGCGTTGCTTCAGTTTATCAACAATCTTTACATTGCCATGCCCTTCACTGTACCCAGTTTTAGCATTATATGTCACCTCATCGCCAGTAATAACACGTTGCGCCTTACGATCATCAATCTTTACATTGCCACGTGCATTACTGTGTCCAGTCTTTTCATTATAGAAAACGTCTTGACCAATGATGGTACGATTGTTTGCTTTATCAACAATCTTCACATTCCCATGGCCTTCTGCATCACCCGTCGTACTATTATAAATAATGTTATCACCCTCAACATCCTGCTTAGGAGAAGTGATTGTTGAGCGGCCATTTAGTTCCATGTGGTCGGTCTTACTATTGTAAGTACCATCAGTCGTATGCACGACCTCACCTTTAGCCGTCTTTATAACAGACTTACCGATAACGTGGACAAGTCCCGTCTCCGTGTTACCATGTGCTTCCGGGGTAGTAATACGATACTTCGGAGTGTACATCACAACATTACCAAAGAAGTTTGCATCATGTGTCTCCGTATTATAATCACCCTGATCAGCAACAACAGTGTTCCCATTATAGACCAGCGTACCACGTCCACCAAAGTAATTGGCCACCTTTGAAGCAGTGTTATAGTCCAAACTGTCACAACGAAGCGACCGCCCAGGTTCTCTAACAACCACCTTACCACGTGCATGTACCATCTGTCCAAAGCCATCATAATGTAAGCGTTGGCAATCAAGCATCACACCACCAGGTCGAGTGATATGCACACGACTGAAAGCCTTAAACCAATTTGCCTTCTCATTGAAATAAGCACTATCACACTTAAGCGTCATTCCCTTATAACGGAAACTTACTCCACCCTTAGCAATCATAACGTCAGGCATCTCCATTTGATTATGACGCAAATTATCAGCATGGTCAATATAGAACTTATCTCCCTTTTTCTCCGTCACTTTCTGTGCCCAGAGTGATTGAGTTTGCCATAGGCCAAACAGGCATAGAATCATAATTAACAAGATTCTATGCCCGCAAAATGTATCTTTATACTTGCTGTTTATTGTCATTTAAGCCAACCTTCGTATTGGAAATTACAACTCTTATACCGAGGATTAATCCGCACGTATGTCTCTTTTACTTTCTTCACAACCCAATCGTGCAGAATTTCCTTTCTGCGTTTTGCCGTGACGATATCACGCATTGCTTGGAAGTCTTCTGTGATTGTTGCTCTATGCTCTGGTATACGTTCCTTCAACTTCACGATTGCACAAACGACTTTACCACGTGCATTGGTCATCTGGAAAGGTACAGAAATCTCCCCAACCTTCATCGTATCAACAACACGAGCCACCTCCGTCGGAAGATCCTTCATCTTAAAACGTGATGTACGAGTATTCTCTTGAGAGTTAACCATCAATCCATGGTTGTTCTTCGTGTCCTTATCATCAGAGAGATAAGCTGTTGCATCCTCAAATGTAAACTTACCCTTTTGAATATCCTTACCTATCGAATCTAATCGCTCCTTAGCAGCATCGATAGAAGCAATTGACACATTCGGCTTCAAAAGGATATGACGAACGTTCACCTTATCACCTCGACGGTCTATCAGCTGAATGATATGGTAACCGAACTCGCTCTCCACAACCTTTGACACCTTCTTTGGATCCGTCAGATTAAAAGCTGCAGCAGCAAACGCTGGATCAAGTACACCACGTCCCATATAGCCTAACTCACCACCTTGACGAGCAGAACCTGGGTCTTCCGAGTAAAGACGAGCCAAGGTAGCAAAAGAAGTCTCACCCTTTGTCACTCGGTCTGTATAGTCACGTAGTAAGTTCTTAATACGATTAACCTCTTCAGGCTCAACCTTTGGAGTCTGTGTAAGGATTTCTACCTCAACCGTTGTTGGAATCATAGGAATACTATCAACGGGGAGTTTCTTAAAGTACTCGCGTACTTCAGCAGGCGAAACCTTCACATCACTTACGAGCTTCTCTTGCATTTTCTGTACAAGCAGACGGTTTTTATAGTCGTCATGTAGGTCCTGTCGGATCTGCGTCATACTCTTGTTTTGGAACTGCTCAAGCTTCTCCTTAGAACCTATCTGTGGCAAAGAAATCCAATAGTTAATCTGTTGATCAACACCCTGTGCAATCTCCGACTCAGAGACTTCAACACTATCGATAGCCGCTTGGTGAAGGAATAATTTCTGAACTGCAATCTGTTCAGGCAGAATACACTCAGGATCACCATTCCATTTCACTCCTTCAGCCTCACTCTGAAGCTTCATTATCTCTACTTCTGACTTCAAGATAGGTTCATCACCTACTACCCAGATAACCTCGTCAACAACACTATTCGGTTTGTCTACCGCTGCTGTATCGGCCTTCATTGAGTCTGACAGAGCAATAGGTTGACCACTGGGACGGAATGCACCAGCATGAAGCCCCATTGCCGTGAGAACTGTTCCTACGAGTAGGACAATTGTTTTTCCTTTATTTATCTTCATTGAAATGCTGTATTATCTTAATGCTTATTGACTGTTGAAAGAACATTCTTGTCAACAACTACCTTATATCTCTTGCGCAATGACTCTACCCACGCCTTCTCAAGTTCCTCTTGATAATTTGATACAACGAGGTCACGCACATCATCCATGCTCTCTGGTGCTTTTATCTTCTTACCATAAACGGCGTCTATAGGATATCCAGCAACAGGTTTCACAGTTGTCTTCTCACCAAAGACGTCACGATCTACCAATGCATTATCGCCCTTTCGAAAGATTCCCTTTTCTACACGGATACGAATTGTGTTATCTGCATTGAACTTATCACGTAGCTTCTCTGCCCATTGATTGAAAGGCACATCCTTAACGCATGCCTTCACAGCTTCCACATCTTCCTTCTTCTTTACATGATAGGCTATACCCTTAAAACGTGGCTCTGTCCATTTATATTGTTTCTTATGCTTAAGGAAATAAGCTTCCAACGCCTTCTCATCCTTGGACGCTTTATCCCAAATGGTACGATTACTCATCTCTATCATCAGTAGACCGTCATAATACTCACGGATAAGATTCTTGAGATTTACATCTTCCTTCTCTAACGAAGAAAGCTTCTTTGCAAGAATTTCTTCTTGTGTAGCTCCCTTCCCTTCACTCTCCACAAGTGAATCAAGCTTCTGTTCGATTATTTGGTCACGCAATCCCTGCATCTCAATATAGCGCATGATATCAGGATGTAGTGTCTCATAACTTGGGAATTCCTCGCGACCTATCATCTTGATGATGTGATAACCAAAAGGAGAAAGAACAGGAGCACTTATCTCTCCTGGCTTCAAAGCAAACAGCACCTTCTCAAACTCTGGCACAGTCTGACCTTTCTGAAGATGTAGTAACTCACCACCATTCTTGGCAGAATTAACATCTGTAGAATATTTCTTTGCCAGTTCTGCAAAATCAGCACCACCACGAATGGCTGTATAGATAGAGTCAGCCAACTGCTTCACTGTCTCAGCCTCTTCCTTATCAGCACTCTGTAACATCCCGATAAGGATATGTGCGCAATGCCACATACCTCCATTAGCTTCTACTTGCTGCTTTGCTTCACGATACAATTTATGTCCTTCAGCCTCAACATCAGCATCTGTAATAAAGGTTGGGCGCACCTGCTGGTCACGATAACTTAAGAACTCTTTCTTAAAAGAGCTGAGTGTGTCAAGGTGTGCATCAAGCGCAGCCTGTACCTTCAATTTGTAATTGATAAAGAGATTAACATACTCATCTACACTCTTCTTATCAATCACTCCATCAGCATTATTCTTATTATATGAATACTCAAATTCCGAACGGCTCACAGGCTTGCCGTTGATAGTCATTATTGTTGGGTCAGTTTGTCCGTATGCCATTGTCGTGGAGAGCAATACTACTGACAAAATCGCTTTGAATTTCATTGTTATTATTTTAACGCAGGGACCCTCTCCCCCGAAAGACAGGGAAGAGGGTGAATATTTTTCGTCTTTTACTATTACTCTGGACGTGAATAGTTCGGTGCCTCACTGGTAATGGTAATGTCATGAGGATGACTCTCCATCACACCAGCATTAGTGATACGTGTGAACTTTGCGTTATGTAAGTCTGCTATAGATGCTGCACCACAATAACCCATACCTGAACGAAGACCACCGACAAGCTGATAGATAACTTCTTGGACAGTTCCCTTATAAGGAACACGACCAGCGATACCCTCTGGAACGAGCTTCTTCACATCCCCAACATCATTCTGGAAATAACGGTCACGTGAGCCATTCTTCTGTTCCATTGCCTCCAATGAACCCATACCACGATAACTCTTAAACTTACGTCCATTAAAGATAATGGTGTCACCAGGTGACTCTTCCGTACCAGCAACCAATGATCCTACCATCACACTGCTACCACCTGCTGCCAATGCCTTAACGACATCGCCAGAATAACGCAATCCGCCATCTGCAATCAATGGTACTCCCGTTCCCTCTAAAGCCGTATAAACATCATAAATAGCACTCAACTGTGGTACACCAACACCTGCTACGACACGTGTTGTACAGATAGAACCTGGTCCTATACCAACTTTAACGGCATCAGCTCCATTGTCTACCAAGAACTTTGCAGCCTCACCAGTTGCTATATTACCTACTACAACATCAAGGTTAGGGAAAGCTGCCTTCACGTCATGCAACTTTCCGATAACACCAGCAGAGTGACCATGTGCTGTATCTATTACGATTGCATCTACACCTGCAGCTACAAGTGCTTGTGCGCGCTCCATCGTATCAGCTGTGACACCGACACCTGCAGCAACACGCAGACGTCCCTTCTCGTCTTTGCAAGCCATTGGCTTATCCTTAGCCTTTGTGATATCCTTATAGGTAATCAGACCAATAAGGCGGTTGTCACGATCGACAACAGGCAACTTCTCAATCTTATTTTCTTGAAGAATATGTGCTGCTGCTGTGAGATCAGTCTTTTGATGTGTCGTAACGAGATTCTCTTTCGTCATCACCTCATCAATAAGTTTATCCAGATGACGCTCGAAACGGAGGTCGCGATTGGTAACAATACCCACAAGATGGTTATCCTCATCAACGACAGGGATACCACCAATATGGTAGTCTGCCATCATCTGAAGTGCATCCTTCACCGTACGACCCTTACGAATAGTCACAGGATCATAAATCATACCATTCTCTGCACGTTTCACAATAGCCACATGACGAGCCTGGTCTTCAATGCTCATATTCTTGTGAATCACACCAATACCTCCCTCACGTGCTATCGCAATCGCCATAGAACTCTCCGTAACGGTGTCCATCGCTGCTGTGACGAAAGGTACGTTAAGATCAATGTTACGTGAAAACTTGGTTTTCAACACCACCTCTTTGGGCAGTACTTCTGAATAAGCCGGAATTAAAAGGACGTCATCGTAGGTTAAGCCGTCCATCGTGATTTTGTCTGCAACAAATGATGACATAATTGTATTTTAGAAATTTATTGCATGCAAATTTAGCAATTAAATATCAAACAGACTGGTTTTTTCCGTTTTTTCTCACATCTTATTAAAAGTATTTAATATTTCCCTTTACCGTCTTCCCTACTTTTCGACTATCGACTCCTTCACACATACAATTATTCACATACTCTTTAACCTTCTTAATTGCTTATAACTAACTTATTATCAGTACATATAAGTATATTATAGATTAAATCAATGACCGTATAGATAATATCTGTTGTGGTAGAATAACAAACTCACTAACTTTGCACTCGTAAACAAGAAACAACAACTTAAAAATATATTCAAGATGAAAAGATTAGAAGTATTAGGATTAAACGAAAAGAAAGTAGAGAACATAGTAAACGAGCTATCAGTTTTGTTGGCCGACCTTCAGGTGTTCTATAGCAATCTCCGTGGTTTCCATTGGAACGTAAAGGGACATGGGTTCTTTGTAATGCACAGTAAGTATGAGGAACTTTACAACGATGCAGCAGAGAAGGTTGACGAGGTTGCTGAGCGTATCCTTCAGTTGGGCAGCAATCCTGAAAGCCGCTTCAGTGCATATCTGCAATCAGCTGAGATTAAAGAAGCTGGTGTCGTTAGCTGTAGCAAAGAGGCTGTTGACTTGCTCTTGGGTTACTACAAGACACTGATTGCACGTGAGCGTAGAATTATCGAGGTTGCTTCTGACGCACACGATGACACAACTGTTTCACTGGTAAGCGATTTCCTCAAAGAGCAGGAGAAGACTGTTTGGATGCTTGTTGCCGTTAGTTCACAGAATTGCGCAGAATAATACAAAAACATTATCACATATAAACAAAAGACTGGGAACAAGCATGAATACATTTCATTGTCTCAGTCTCTACCACTCCTTAACAGGGTTAGTTGTGGTCAGTATATCCATTTGAGGACATTCCAAATAGGCATAAGACTGATAAAGAACAAAGACAAGACTGATTATCAATACAAAACAGAAGTTAATATGTAAAATATTATAAAAGATAGTCATAATCCCTTGCTTTATAAAAACCAACAACTATCTTTGTTATCGAGATCTTAAAACATTAACTTAAAACGTATTTCAAGATGAAAAGACTAGAAGTATTAGGATTAGATGAGAAGAAAGTACAGCACGTAGTAGTAGATCTATCACTCTTACTGGCCGACCTCCAAGTGTTTTATGCTAACCTCCGTGGTTTCCACTGGGACGTAAAGGGACATGGATTCTTTGTAATGCATAGCAAGTATGAGGAGCTTTACAACGATGCAGCAGAGAAGGTTGACGAGGTTGCTGAGCGTATCCTTCAGTTGGGCAGCAATCCTGAAAGCCGCTTCAGTGCTTATCTGGAAGTTGCTGAAATCAAAGAGGCTGGCGTTGTTAGCTGCAGCAAAGAGGCTGTTGACTTGCTCTTAGATTACTACAAGACACTGATTGCTCGTGAGCGTAGAATCATCGACCTTGCTACAGAGGCACACGATGACACTACAGTTTCATTGATGAATGACTTCCTCGTTCAGCAGGAGAAGACTGTTTGGATGCTCGTTGCTGTTAGCTCACAGAGCTGCGCTGAGTAATTCATCAGATTATAATATATTGCCAAGAGGCTGAATCATAAGTTAAAGTGCACGTCATGTGCATTGATTAGAAGGCTCTATTGCAGGATTAACTATACTTATTATCCTCACCATTAGCCATCTTCAATTTTCTGATACAGCCTCTTTCTTTATTTCTTCTCATGCAAAGAAGAAATTATTTTCATGAAAAGAAAGATTTATCTTCATGAAAAAAAATATTTCTTCTCGTGAAGATAAATCATAATAGACATCTTTCAGTGATGTAACTAACCAACAACAAGTGCAAAACGAAGTCCTAAAGCATTCGCAATCTGCATAAAAGTAGATAGCTGCATATCACTGTTTCCACGCTCGATATTAGAGATATACTCTCGCTTCTTACCTATCTTATCTGCTAACTGCTGCTGTGTCATCTTCTGTTGCTTACGTTGTTCTTTCAGTAGTTCAGCATAGTAATAAGCTTTCGCACGTGCCTCGAACGCCTCACGTTCGGGAGAGTTCTCTGGTCCAACTTCGTTATTGAGAATATCATCAAACGACTGTAACCCTCTCCACTTTACTTCATTAATCTTCTTCATACGCTGTTCTCCAGTCTTCTAATAATTTCATTGCCCTACTAATCTCACTTCTATACTGCTTTGTATCCTTCTTTAGAAAAGAGTTCAACAAAAGTACTTTAGACGAAGATATTATGTTTACAGCATCAATTGAGAATATAATAGTCCTGTATTCATTTGATGAAAGGGACACTCTCATCTCATACAATTCTGTATTCTCTAAGTGTTTTATAAACTTCTCACTGATAACAAGCTCCGTCTTCAGAATTTGCATCACATAGAGATACTTCTTTCTTACTTTGGGTTCTAAGGAGTTCAGGAACGTTACAAATTCCCCTGTCATCCTTATATCACGATTTACTTTCATAGGCAAAAGTAACAAATAGATTACATATATCCAAATAAAAGGAACAAATAAATTACTTCATCAATATTTACAAAGGATTCTGAGACCTATATTTAAGGCAAGAGAAGCTCAAATACATTTAAGCATGACTAACAAGTAGATTACATATATCCAAACAAATGGAAGGGTTTAATTACTTTATTAAGGCTTATAAAGGGTATTAACACTTACTTTTAAGGGGAGAAAGGTTCAGCTTTATATTAGATTTTCAGAGGGTAAAAGGGTACTCAAGATTCGTATGTATTAAAGGAAATAGGCACACACAACTCGTTTCATCGTAGCAAAAAGAAGTTAACGATGGGAAGGGTACGCGCTGTGAGTGCCTACGGATAAATATAATATCATCACTTTGACGGCGAGAATTAATTAGCCATCTCTGACAAGAACTTAATGCGTACGAGGCGTATCTCCTCTTCGCTGTAGTCACCATCAAGTTCTTCCATTGCAGCATTAAGACTGTCAGTCTCACTATCCATGAAATAATCATAGATATCATCTATCTGGTCTTCATCATAGACATCCTCAAGGAAATAGTCTATGTTAAGTTTTGTACCACTATAGACAATCTCTTCAATCTTTGTCAGCAGGTCATCGAAATCAAGTCCCTCAGCAGACGCAATATCATCAAGCGGCAACTGTCGGTCGATACTTTGGATGATCTTCACCTTCTGCATTGACTTCTTTGCCACCGTCCTGACACGTAATTCCTCTGGACGTTCTATGTTGTTTTCCTCACAATGATGCTTAATTAGCTCACAGAACTCCTTCCCATAGCGTTTTGCTTTCCCAGCTCCTACGCCTTGGATATTCTGTAATTCCTGCTCATTGATAGGATACATCATCGCCATCTGCTCCAAAGAGACATCTTGGAAGATAACATAAGGCGGTATCTCCAACTTATGTGCAATATCCTTACGGAGCTTCTTCAGCATGGAGAAAAGTTCTGGATCAAGGACTGCCGAACTTACGATTGGTTCATCGTCATCATCATCATCCTTAAACTCAGTATCCATAACGATCATAAACGACTCTGGTGACTTCAAGAAACGCTTACCAGCTGCTGTTAGTTTCAGCAACCCATAGTTCTCTACATCCTTCTTCAGATAACCCGCTAAAAGAGCCTGACGTATAACAGGATTCCATATCTTTGGGTCTTCGCCTTCGCCTGCACCGAATTCATCTAACTCATCGTGCTTATGATCTTTCTGGTCATCTGTAGCCCTACCACGCACAAAGTCAATAACATACTCCTGTCGGAAATTCTCTTTTAAGGTCTTCACAGCCTGTAGAACAATAAGTAGCTGCTTCTCAGCCTCAATCTTTGTCTTAGGATGCAAACAGTTATCACACATAGAGCAGTTACACTTTGGATAGTCTTCACCAAAGTAATGTAAGAGCATTTTACGGCGACATACAGACGACTCTGCGTATGCCTCTGTTTCTTGCAACAGTTGACGCCCTATGTCCTGTTCGGCTATAGGTTTCCCCTCCATAAACTTTTCAAGTTTATTGAGGTCTTTCTTAGAATAGAAAACAATACATATACCTTCCTCACCATCACGTCCTGCGCGTCCTGTTTCTTGGTAGTAACCCTCCAGACTCTTCGGTATATCATAATGTATAACGAAGCGAACATCAGGCTTATCGATACCCATTCCAAAAGCAATCGTGGCTACAATAATATCCAACTCTTCCATGAGAAAGTCGTCTTGAGCCTTAGAACGTGTCTCAGAGTCAAGCCCTGCATGATAAGGTGCAGCCTTAATATCATTAGCTTTAAGGATGGCAGCCAACTCTTCTACCTTCTTACGAGAAAGACAATAGATAATTCCACTCTTGCCAGCGTGCTGCTTTATAAACTTAATGATTTGTTTATTCGTATCATCATCACTCTTCTTTGGCCGCACTTCATAATAGAGATTTGGTCGATTAAACGAACTCTTAAACTCTGCACAATCCTCAATACCTAAGCTACGTACGATATCTGTACGTACCTTATCTGTAGCTGTAGCAGTAAGAGCGATGACCGGAGCTGTCCCAATCGACTCAATTGCACAACGTATCTTACGATACTCTGGGCGAAAATCATGGCCCCATTCGGAGATACAATGTGCCTCATCAATAGCGTAGAAACTTATCTTTACCGACTTTAAGAACTCCACATTCTCCTCTTTATTCAGTGATTCAGGAGCAACATAGAGTAGTTTTGTTCGACCAGAGACAATGTCTGCTCTGACCTGATCTATCTCCCCTTTCTTTAGAGAAGAATTGAGATAATGAGCTATACCATCCTCTTCACTGATTCCATTAATGACATCTACTTGGTTTTTCATTAATGCAATAAGCGGAGAAACAACAATAGCAGTGCCTTCCATAATCAATGAAGGGAGTTGATAACAAAGGCTTTTGCCACCACCGGTAGGCATTAGCACGAAAGTATCCTTCCCATCAAGAAGATTACGGATAATAGCTTCTTGGTCGCCTTTGAACTTGTCAAAGCCAAAATAATGTTTTAGTTTTTCGGTAAGATTGACTTCTTGTGTCATGTTAATAGCTGGGTATATTTCTATACTTTACGGTTCTGTAGAAATAACACAGCCTACGGATGTGAATAGTTCTTCACATCAGCAGGCTGTATATATAGGTTTATGAGGCAGTATCCGACTTCTGAATATGAGCCTTATCAAGTTGTTGACGCACATACTCTTCCGTCACCTCAAATGATTTAATACGTCGTGATGGTACATCAAACATAGCATCCATCATCACAGCCTCAACGATTGAACGCAAACCACGAGCTCCAAGTTTATACTCAACGCCCTTGTCTACGATGTAATCAAGTGCTGCCTCTGTGAAAGTCAGTTTGATACCATCCATGTCAAACAGCTTGATATACTGTTTTACAATAGAGTTCTTCGGTTCAACAAGTATCCTCCGTAACGCCTTTCTATCCAACGGATTGAGATAGGTAAGCACTGGCAGACGTCCTATAATCTCTGGAATAAGACCGAAAGATTTCAAGTCTTGAGGAAGAACATACTTCATCAAATCATTCTTATCAATCTTTGCAACGTTCTGTACAGAGTTATATCCAACCGTATGGGTATTCATTCGTTGTGCAATCTTACGTTCTATACCATCGAAGGCACCACCACAAATGAAAAGGATGTTACGAGTATCAACGTGTATATAATCCTGATCAGGATGTTTACGACCACCCTTTGGTGGTACGTTAACCATTGTTCCCTCCAAGAGTTTCAACAAACCCTGCTGCACACCCTCACCACTTACATCACGTGTAATGCTTGGGTTATCGCTTTTACGTGCTATCTTATCAATCTCATCAATGAAGACAATACCACGTTCGGCAGCAGCAACATCAAAGTTTGCCACCTGCAAGAGACGTGAGAGGATACTTTCCACATCCTCACCTACGTATCCAGCCTCCGTAAATACCGTTGCATCAACTATCGTGAAAGGAACATCAAGGAGCTTAGCAATGGTACGAGCGAGCAAAGTCTTACCCGTACCTGTAGAGCCAACCATGATGATATTACTCTTCTCTATCTCCACACCATCATCGTCCTTAGGCTGCTGTAAACGTTTATAATGGTTATAAACAGCCACAGAAAGATAGCGTTTCGCCTCGTCCTGACCGATTATATATTCATCAAGATATTTCTTAATCTCTCTCGGTTTAGGAACTTTCTTGAGCTTGAAAGCCTCGCCTTCGCCATTCTTTCCCTGTGCCAAAGCACCAGTCTCCATGACGATATTGTAGGCTTGCTGTGCACAATCCTCACAGATATAGCCATTCAAGCCTGTGATAAGAAGTTTTACATCCTTCTCACTACGACCACAAAAACTACATTTCTTTTGGGGCATTCTTATCCTTTACTTTGCTTCTTCCGAAGTGTTACTTACTGATTTTCTCATAAGAACCTCATCAATCATACCATAGGCCTTGGCTTCTTCCGAAGTCATCCAGTAGTTACGATCACTGTCATTCCACACCTTCTCAAATGGTTGATGGGAGTGTTCGCTGATGATTGTATAAAGTTCTTTCTTGAACTTCTGTATCTCTCGTGCCTCAATCTCAATATCCGAAGCTTGACCTTGTACGCCTCCTAATGGCTGATGAATCATTACTCGGCTATGTTTCAGCGCTGATCGCTTACCTTCCTTACCTGCAACAAGCAGGACGGCAGCCATAGATGCGGCCATACCAGTACACAACGTTGCTACATCACTGGATATAAACTGCATGGTATCATAGATACCTAAACCTGCAGTAACGCTTCCGCCAGGAGAGTTGATATAAATTGAGATATCCTTACCAGGGTCAACAGAATCCAAATAGAGCAACTGTGCCTGAATAGTATTAGCTGAATAATCATCAACCTGAGTTCCAAGGAAGATGATACGCTCCATCATAAGACGAGAGAAAACGTCCATCTGCGTTACATTCAGCTGCCGCTCTTCAAGAATATATGGATTGAGATACTGCGCCTGTGCACGCATAACATCGTCAAGCACCATACCATTCATCCCAAGATGCCCTGTGGCAAACTTTCTAAAATCGTTCATTGTTTTCCTTTCTATATATTTTTATTATGACAAAAATAGAGGTTATCGACCTCTCTTACCATTGCCATCAATACAAACATTATGCCACTCCATGCGACAAGGGCTTGTATATCTAAAGCAAAGATAAGCAAAAAAATCGATAACCCCTCTATATAAAGGAAGATTTTTGCTAAAAATGTTACTCGCTTACAAGTTTATTGAACTCTTCAAGACTTACTGTCTTAACATTCAACTTTACTACGTCCTTGATTACTGCTGCGAGTTTGCGATCGAGTGCTGCCTCTACAAAGTTGTCAATGTTCTCACGCTTCTTCAATAGCTCGTCTGCATAACCATTCAGATAGTCCTCTGGTACATTGGTCATACCGTACTGAGCGAACTGTGCACGTGCCATCTGACGAGCGCTCTCACGAACGTCATCATCATTAACCTTGATGTCATGATCATTAGCCAACTGCTCCTTAATCAAGTGCCATGTCAACTCTTTGATGCTCTGTGCATAGTTCTTCTCTACAAACTCCTCACCCTTATCCTGGTTGTTAGCCAACATAATGCGCTTCAAGATAGCATCTGGGAAAGTTAATTCACCAACCTTCTTCTCGCAGTATGCGCGAAGATCCTGAATAAACTTATAGTCTGAGTCGCCCTTCAACTGCTCTTTCAAGCCTTCAGCAATCTTGTTACGGAAGTCTGCCTCCGTCTTGATGTCAGCATCCTCACCATATACATTCTTCCAAAGGTCCTCATTATTCTCGGCCTTAACGAAGCGTGAGATTTCTGTTATCTGATAAGAGAAGTTACCCTTATGCTCGGCTACCTCCTCTTTCTTTATCTTCAAGAGTGAAGAAACCTCTATTTCATTATCTGGATAAGCTGCTGTTGGGTTAAAGGTGATGATATCACCGAGCTTAGCACCATCGAAGAGTTTCTTCTGATCCTCAACTTTGATATACTGTGGCATCAATGATGCACCCTCAACAGTGATACCACCTTCGAGTGTGTTTCCATTCTCATCCAACTCACGAAGGTCACCCTTCAGCAAATCACGCTGCTCTGGATCGAAGGTCTCTGCCTTGTCATAGTGACCTGCACGGCTCTGGAACATCTCTACTTGCTGGTCGATCAACTTGTCATCAACAGCTATCTCGTAGAAATCAATCTTGTTCTTACCGTTCAATTCAATCTTGAACTCTGGTGCTACAGCTATATCAAACTTGAACACGTAAGGTGCTGGTTTCTCCAAGTCAATAGCTTCCTGTGACTCAGAACCCATTGGCTGACCCAACATCTGAATCTTGTTATCAGTGATGTATTTCTGTAGGTTCTCACCAAGAATCTTATTAATAGCTTCCATCTTCACCTGTGGGCCGTACTGACGCTTAATCAGTCCCATAGGCACCTGGCCCTGACGGAAACCAGGAACATTGGCACGCTTGCGATAATCCTTGAGAGTTTTCTCTACCTCATCCTTGTAATCAGCTTCCTCAACAGTGATGGTCATCAAGCCATTCACTTTGTCGGCATTCTCAAATGAAATTTTCATCTTTGATGTATATATTTATGTTTATTATTATTTATCAAAAGCATGTGTTTACAAGAGGACACACTTATCCCTTATAGACTTTGAAATGCAAAGATACTTAAAAATTCGCATAACCTTATAATATATAAGGGGAAATTTGTTTTTTTAACCAAGATAAGCTACTACAGCGGCCTATATCGGGTGCTATCTCCTTATGATTATGACCCCTTAGAACAAACTTTTATATCGTTTCTTGCCGTTAGTTGCCTGTCTTCCGAGACCCTTTCTTTTCCAAGAATAACTTTGGTTGCGAATTATTTTCATGAAAAAAAATAATTATTGTCATGAAGAAAAATATTTCTTGTCGTGAAAAAAAATATTTTTTTTCATGAAAATAATTCGATAAAGCTGATGTGCTACCTCAAATAAGACGCCTATAAAGAGAGGAATAGTCCCTGCTTTTACCTCTCATTAGCCTCTTCCTGCGCCCGTTTACGCTGGTCGAGCAACTGGAAGTCTTTCTTCTGTAGAATGAAGTCAGTACCGAGGTATTTCTCTTTTACTATCTTATTAGCGGCCAACTCCTCTGGAGTTCCCTTAAAGAGGATGCGACCTTCGAAGAGAAGATAGGCGCGATCGGTAATATTCAGCGTCTCATGTACATTATGGTCGGTGATGAGGATGCCGATATTACGGAATTTCAAGCGCCAAACAATGTGCTGGATATCCTCAACGGCGATAGGGTCGACACCCGCAAAAGGCTCATCAAGCATGATAAACTTTGGGTCGATGGCCAGACAGCGGGCTATCTCGCAGCGACGACGCTCACCACCAGAAAGACGGTCACCAAGGTTCTTACGCACCTTCTCCAATCGGAACTCACGGATAAGACTTTCCATCTTGTCGATGCGTTCTTGCTTAGAAAGCTTTGTCATCTCTAATACGCTCATGATATTATCTTCCACACTCATCTTACGAAAGACACTCGCCTCTTGAGGAAGATAGCCTATACCAGCACGTGCACGCTTATAAACAGGGAAATTCGTAATCTCTTGATCGTCAATGTAAACGTGTCCTTCATTAGGAACAACCAGACCTGTCGTCATATAAAACGACGTAGTCTTTCCCGCACCATTTGGTCCGAGCAACCCAACAATCTCTCCTTGTTTCACATTGATGCTCACACCATTGGCTACTGTTCGCTTTCCATATCGCTTCACCAGCTTCTCCGTACGAAGAATGCTCCCCTCGCCTTCTGGGCGTACAACAATATTATCTGACTCTGACATAGTTTTCTCTTTTAAGCAATTGGTGCAAAATTACGAAATAAAAAGCAGATAGCAATCATAAAGACGTGAAAAGAAACA
>ERZ651108.403-NODE-403-length-21496-cov-8.511077_pt1 | contig 21496 bp, 23 predicted proteins | sample MGYA00512173_ERZ651108 | MGnify/ENA metagenome assembly ERZ651108 | reverse complement strand
CAGACGCTGATACAAGGTACATTACTCGGTGCTGTTAGTCCATAGTTGAACAAATATCCGTAAAGCCACACACCTATGCCGATAGACTTGCCTCTGAATAACATTTCTCTACTCATATTACTTTTCTATTTTGATTGACACTCCGTATCCGTCCATAGCATCTATGACTATGATATTTCCATTCTCTATTTTGAAACCAGCTTTAACGTTGCCGTCAAAGTCGATTTCGATATAACCATTTCTGTTTGGTCTGTTTGTTCTTTTCATATTACCTCCTTGTATTAATAGATTGAACTCTATGTGTAGTGTGAGAAAATTTACCTGCTCTCGTGGTGTACTGGTATTTTGTCATTCCGTTGGCATCTGTGAAATATACTCTGCGAGCACCATCCATAAACCGATATACCTTTACGCCATTACACTCAAACAAAAACTGAACATAATAGTCTTTCAACCTTTGCTCATACTCTTGCTTTCGTATCTGCTCCTTTGTCAGCTTCGGCTTAGGTGGTTCAGGCTTCTTCCTAATCTCGTAGCCACAAGAAGTAATCACAAACGCTAACACTGATAATAAAATTAGTTTCTTCATATTAATCTTCTACTTTTAGTTCCTTAAACACTCCATACCCGCCACGTCCACGTGTTAACTCATGAAAGTTCTCACACAAAACATTGCATGATAGAGAGTATCCATCTTTATTTAAATCACACTCATCGCAATGGATGCCATAATCTTCGACTGTTGCAGTGAATATATACTGTTTGTTGTTTATTGTTATTCCGTTCATAAATAATTATTTTATAAATTCAAAATTAGCTTGATGGTGCGTAAAATCACCATTGCCGAATATGGTTGCAGAATAATACTTACCATCTTTAAATATAAATTCCAAATAATTTTCATCTTGGAAATAGACATCTACATTTGGCGGCAACTCATTTTCTATAAAATCGTTTGCGCTTACCGTATTATTAGCGTGAGAATCTTCCGTTTTCCAAAAATACCAACCATTCTCTATATCTGATATTGATACCATACTGTTTTAATCTTCAATGTTTATCTTTACTCCCCAAATAAACCGCTGAGGACATAAGAAAGAATGCCACAAAAAGCAAGATAAAAAACCACCTAGCAATTAAACCTACGTGCGCCACCCATACTATATCCCAATTTGCAAAGGCAAATACCAAGTAAAGGACTATAAAGAAAATAACACACAATGGTAATAACACTTTAATCATAATTCCTCCTTTTCTAATTCTGTTGGTAACTCGGGCATCTCCATCCAATAGTCCAATTCGTTAATGTCGAGCATAGGGGAAAACTCATCATCAAAGTGTAACGCCCCGTCCTTGTACATGCCCCCCTTGTATAGCTTTCCTTGATAGCCAAACATACAGACCTTTCCTGCTTGCGGCAACTCTCCATCTTTCACGGAGTGCCAAGGGTTTGCAGGGTATTTCTTGTAGAACTGCAACATATCTCGACACTTACATTTAATTGTCGCAATATTATGAGATACATTGCCAGAGGTCGTTTTGTCGCAAATCTGAAAGATGTTTTCTAAAAGTCCGATAAACATTTCTTCTATTTCTTTTTGTGTAGTCATAACCCTAATGTTTGTTTAATTCGTTTCTTATAATCCTCGTTTGCTGCGTCCATCGCTTCCTCTAATGTGTCGTACCATTGGATAGGCGTTTCGTAGGTGGTCGCAAATGCGTATCGTGGTTCATCTACTGATGCAGATTTATAGATATGATAGATAAACTCAAATATGCCATTGTCAGCAATCAGCCCCTCTATAGTTTCCTTAAATAAGAGTTTAGGCATAGTCTCCACCACGCTCTCACGCCCTGCGTTGAAAGCTGCCTTGATGTCGCTTTCTTGATACAAAGGCATATTAGGAAAGTTGCCATCTTTGAAGCGTATAGCGTTCTCTTTTACCTTTGTAAGATATTCTTCTGCTAAATCTTTCTGTTTCATTCTATTCCTCAACTTCCTTAAATTCACCATTAACAAGTTTGTAGAAGGTATCAGCCTTGATACGTTCGCCATCTACTTTTTCTGTTTTTACACAGATAGGAGTCCAAACGTCATCAACGTAATTCCATTCTGCAAGGGTAATCCAGCTGCCAATCTTAGCCTTAGCAATAGAATTGTTACCAGCAGCCATAACGACAGAGTGATTACCTGTACTCTTAATCTTAGCAGAGTCACCGCTTGAACCAATCTTAGCATAGTCACCACTTGAACCAATCTTAGCATAGTCACCACTTGAACCAATCTGAGCAGAGTAACCACTTGAACCAATCTTAGCATAGTCACCACTTGAACCAATCTGAGCAGAGTCACCGCCGTTATCATCTAAGTCCGTCTCTTTTTTTAGCTTAGCTGGCGAAGTGACATCTTTTATCCATTCAACTCCAAGGTTAATAATGTCTGCTAATTTCAGCTCAGCCTTTACTTTAATCCTTGAAGAACAAACTTTTGTAGAATTTTCTTCCTTATCAATCTCGCCAGACTGCTCTACCTTTGCAAAACGAGAGTTGAGCATATCGTAGTGGTCAAACACTTCTAATGGAGATTCGCAAGCGTGAAATCCTCTTTCACAGCACTTAATATCTCCGTCCATTTCGTACTCCTTACCGACTTCATACTGAAAGTCACGGCACTTTAAATTCTTGTCAAAACCTTTGTAGGCGATAATTTTCTTTTCCATATTGATTTGGTTTAGTTAATCTTTATAATTCTCATCAAAGTGAGGACATCTCCCAGTATCTTCTTGGTACTTCTCTTGCACCCACCACATATAAGCATCGGGAGGGTCTGGAAGATACCGCTTGCAGTAGTTGCTTAACTCACAGCCCACGCCCCTGCAATAGGCGTAGTCTGAGTTGATATTATATTCCATCTTTCTTAGGACTCTCTAAGATACTTCTCGAGTTCAACAATTCTCACATTGTTCATGTGTAGTCTTTTTGCGACCTTTTTCACCTCATCCTTCTTACCTTTGTAGGCAAGTGAGAAGTCATGTGTCCACCAATACTTTTTCGACTTACGTCTATCGACAAGCATTAAAGTTGTATTGTCTTTTCTACTGTCATGAATTAGCACATAAGTCTTAGAAATACTTTCATTACGTTCTTTGCGAAAAATTGTACTTCTATTAAACTTCCGTATAAAGTCGAGGTCTTCAATAAACACTTCGTCCATATATCCGTCTAAACATTCAGCTTCTGTACACATATTGATTATTTTTTGGTTAAAGACTTGCGTTTTTCAAAACATCATAAGCATTACACTTCCATCTTCCGTTCTGAGAAGAAGATGCCTTATTATACCTTATTAAACCTTTCGCACAAAGTTCTGTAAATCTACGTAAACCTCCAACAATAGAAACAGACTCATCCTTGCTAAAAGATTTATCGTTTAAAACTATTTTCAAAATCTCTTCATTCATTGCTCTTTTATTACTATCTTTGTATTGTTATATTTAATATAGTAATGCAAAGATAGTGAATTTATTTAGAATAACCTAAGATTAAACTAAATAATCAATCTGCGTTATGATATTTTAAGATTTCGAATATACCTATAAACAAAGAAAAATGTGCTTATGCGTATCCAATAAATAAATTAAAACAACGAAAGTAACTAATATATAATAGGTTAGGCAAGTTATGGCACAACACTTTTAATGTTGGGGTCATGGGTTCGAGCCCCATGCGGATCACAAGAAGGTATGTCATTAGACATACCTTTTTTGTTTATAGATACGAAAGAGGCAATAACAAGATTGTTTAAAAGTAAGAGAAACAACTCTCCAAATACTCCTTAAAAAGCAGAATAAGCAAGAACTAGTGTGTAAACATATGTATAAAGAGCAATAAGAAATCCCTATATCTTGACGATATAGGGATTATCATTTAGACAATTAAGCGGAAAGAGGGGGATTCGAACCCCCGATACCCTTTAGAGGTATACACGCTTTCCAGGCGTGCCTCTTCAACCACTCGAGCATCTTTCCTATTCTCCTCACATATAGAAAAGCATCCACATATGAAATATATGTGTACAAAATTACTCCTTTCGTTTGATAAATTCACATAAAGGAGTTACTATTTAATATTCTTTAAGACGATAATATCCATTATATTTGAACCTTATCATCCTCTACAAAAACAGACTCCTGAGTTTCAAGTATTATGTTCGATAATAGAATCTTACATCCTAATACCAAAGATACGCTCTACATTGGCATTCGTCTGACGTGCTATTTCTTCTTCATCAACGCCATAACTCATTGCTAATGTATGCATTACCTCTATAATAAATGAACTTTCGTTCCGTTTACCACGATATGGTACTGGTGCCATGTAAGGGCTATCGGTCTCTAAAACAATACGATCCAAAGGAACAGCAGCAGGCAAATCTTCCCTCAAATGACTACTCTTAAAGGTTGAAACGCCCCCTATACCCAATGCAAAATGCTCAAAACGAAGGAAGGCTTCAGCCTCTTTTTGATTACCAGTAAAGCAATGAAAGACACCACCTGGTAATTCTTTTTCATACAATCGCATGATATGCAACATCTCATTCTGTGCTTTCCTACAATGTATCATCAAGGGTAGTTGCGTCTCAACACTCCATTTGACAGCTTCCTCAAAAGCAGCAAGTTGCTCTTGTTCATACTCACGTGACCAATAGAAATCAAGCCCAACTTCCCCTATGGCAATGAATGTCTCGCCAGGTAAAGATGTACCATCAGCCTGCTTCTTAATAGATTCTTTCAATCGAGCATACATCTTTTCAAGTACTATCTGCCAATCTTGACGTACCTCTTCTGGCTGTAGTCCAATCATTGGATAGCACACATCAGGATATTGTCGACATACAGCTAAAGTCGTATCTACTGACTTTAAGTCTATTGCTGGTAGGAATATCTTCCCCACTCCAGCCTGCCGTGCTCGCAAAATAACCTCTGGTAAATCCTCAGAGAAATCTTCAACATCTAAATGAGCATGTGTATCTATTATCATTATAATCAACTAGTTATCGTTTACGGTGCAACATTCTTTGTGCATAAGTGACCAATTCTTGCTTACGAGCATCACTCACATTCACAGCAGCAAGATACTTATTTGCTTCTTCAAAATAGTAATTAATGCGATCAATAGCCATCTTGTCAACACCTATCTTATTATAGAGTTTGGTCACAGCTTCAACCTTTTCATCCCGCACGAAATGCTCACATGTAATCCATTTCTCCAATTCTTTACGTTGCCGAACATTAGCTTTGTTGAAGGCATTAATTAGCATGTATGTCTTCTTGTTAGACGTTATATCCCCCCCAATCTTCTTACCGAATACCTTTGGATCACCATACACATCAAGGTAATCATCTTGTAATTGAAAGGCTAAACCAACCTGTTCTCCAAACTTATAAAGGTTCTCTGCATCCTCTTGTGGGGCGTCTGCTAAGATAGCACCAATCTTCATTGCACATGCTAGAAGAACACTTGTCTTCAAGCGAATCATCTCTATATACTCCTCTTCCTTGACGTCATTTCGTGTCTCAAACTCCATATCATACTGCTGACCTTCGCCTATTTCCAAAGCAGTAGTAGTAAATAGTTTCAACACTTCACGCAGGTGTTTATCATTACACTTAGCCATCCGCTCAAAGGCAAGAACAAGCATAGAATCACCCGAAAGAACGGCAGTATTCGCATCCCAACGCACATGTACAGTTTGCTGTCCACGCCTAAGTGGAGCATCATCCATCAAATCATCATGTAATAAGGTATAATTGTGATACGTCTCAAGGGCGCATGCTGGTGAGAGAATCGACTCTGGATCATCCTTAAAGAGATTGTAAGAAAGAAGCATCAATATCGGTCGGATTCGTTTCCCACCCAGTGACAATACATATTTAATAGGCTCATATAAGCTCCAAGGTTTACGATTATATGAGATGTTATTTATATAATCATTTACTTTAAATAGGATTTCATCAGCAGTAAACATATAGGATTATTTTAAGTTGATTGATTACAAATATTTATTCACTTTATAGGTAAACTTCAATGGATATTGCCGCTTTCTAGATGAAAGACATGTTTATCATGAAAGTTTAAAGACAACAGGAATCTCCACTAACGACTGGCATTTTCTACCCTTCTGTATGCCTGGTTTCCATTTCCCCATGGTCTTCAAGACTCTCAAAACCTCTGCATTTAGCACAGGATAACGCCCACTCTTAATCGTAACATCATTCACAGAACCATCAACATTGATAATGAAAGTAATGTTTACAGTACCTTGCAGTTCTTGACTCTTCGCATCTGCAGGATATTGTAAAGTCTTTGTAAGCCATTTCATAAACTCAACCCAGCCACCAGGAGGTGTTGGAGTATCCGAGAGAATACGCTTACTAACCTTATCATCATAACGTTCCACCTCCACTTGTGATGGATCATCAGTCATCTTCTCCGTCACTTTTTTGGCATCTTCCTGCACCTTTGGTGGATCTGGCAAGGTGGTGACCATTGGCATAACGATAGGAACATCACTCACTTGCGGGGCGGCAGTTTTCTTGTCATTTGAGTTCATGCTACCTGCGTCGTGGGGTGTCACCTTATTAGGGACATCCCTACGTTTAAGATTCAAAAGATCCTCAATTGTAGGTTTCTTATCGTCCTTTGTCTTTGCTAAGTCTTGCTGGTCAATGGCAGGCAACATATCCATATCGTGAAGAGTCACATTCTTAAAGGCTTTCACGTTAGTATCATCATCGCTTGAAGGATTGGCATTGTATTCCATAGCAACAAAGAAGATAGAGAGGGCAATGATGATTCCCAAAAGGAAACCAACCCATCGCTTATTCTCTAAATCTGCTTTTTTTGACTTCTTAATCTCCACTGTTAGATACTAAAACTATAGCTATTGCCGTTATATGAAATACTGCTCTATCCCCGAGAAGCCTACCTTCTACTATTTAAGCAGTTCCAAAGACAAAAGTAATAAGATATTCGGAAAAAGCTGTAACTTTGCCCGATAAATTAATTTAGATTAAATGAAAAAGTTTGTTTTAACGCTCATCTCAACCCTTTTCACTTGTATGTTATGGGCTCAAGAGAGCCAAACTGAATACAATTTCTTACGTCTTCCTGTTAGTGCACATGCTGCTGCTTTAGGTGGAGATAATATTACAATTATTGAAGATGACCCTGCTTTGATGTTCTCTAACCCTGCTCTTGCATCATCGGTAAGCGATAAGACGATAGGTTTGAGTTATATGAATTACATGAGTGGTGCCAATTACATGGGTGCTTCTTACACAAAGGCTTTGGGTGAGAAAGGGACAATTGCAGGAGGAGTCCAGTACATGAACTATGGAAAGATGAAGGAGTATGACCAGAACAACACACAGATAGGAACCTTTAATGCTAGTGAGATTGCAATAGAGGGGATATTTTCTTACGAATTAGCACATAATCTCGTGGGAGGTATAACAGCGAAGTTTATCAACTCATATATAGGTAATTACAGCTCCATGGCAGTAGGTGTTGACCTCGGACTCAACTGGTTTGAACCTGATTACCAATGGTCTGTTTCTGTGGTAGCAAAGAACTTGGGCGGTCAAATCAAGGCTTACGAAGAAAACTACGGGAAGATGCCTATAGATGTACAAGTTGGTGTGAGCAAAACCTTTGCAGCCTTGCCTGTACGACTATCTGCAACTCTCGTTGACTTAACTCATTATGATTACCGCTTTATCAATCACTTGAATCTTGGCGCAGACATTCTCTTGTCAGACAATATATGGGTCGGTGGTGGTTACAACTTCCGCCGAGCTGATGAGATGACCATCGGTTCCAACGAGGATTCCAGTGCACATGGAGCAGGCTTTAGTGTGGGTGGTGGCATTAATCTCGAACGCTTCAAACTAAACTTAGCCTATGGTAAGTATCATGCTGCTAGTAGCTCCGTCTTAGTCAATCTTGCCTATTCATTTTAAGTAATAATTGTTTAATTAGATACAGATAACCTCATTTATCTTTGTAATTTCACATGATTTGAGTGATTGGAAACGATTTCTAGAATTTATCAAACATCCTCCAACTAACATTATAAACGCCTAGGAGCAGCTATCGAACAAATCTTTTCAAATTGAATATACTTTCGCATAGACTTAAACAGGCACTCTTCTCTATTTAAAGAGAGCCTTTCTTTGGCATAAGAAGAGCCTCTCTTTACATCAAAGAAACGCCCTTCTCAAATGAAAGTAGACATTCCTTTCAACTCAATATATGAAATGAACACAATGACAAATAATCTATTTCGAACCATAAACATATTACTTTTTTTATTAACTTTGCACTCACTGCGCAAGAAAGCAGTACTAAATAGATAAAACAAAACACGGATTCAGAATGAAAAAGATAACTATCGCCATTGATGGATACTCCTCATGTGGTAAGAGCACAATGGCTAAAGGCCTTGCAAAGAAGATTGGTTACATCTATGTAGATACTGGTGCAATGTACCGATCCGTTACGTTCTATGCTTTACGTAATCATCTATTCAATGCGGACGGCTCGATAAAAGAAGAGGAACTAAAGGCACAGATGGATAAAATTAAAATTAGTTTCCAGTTGAATAAAGCAACAGGACGACCTGACACCTATCTCAATGGAGAGAATATTGAGACCGAAATCCGAACAATGGAAGTATCTTCACATGTCAGCATTATCGCTGCCCTCCCCTTCGTTCGTACTGCTCTCGTGGAGCAACAACAGCAAATGGGCGCAGAGAAGGGTATCGTTATGGACGGAAGAGACATCGGGACTGTGGTCTTCCCACATGCAGAACTAAAAGTATTCGTCACTGCTTCAGCAGAAGTTCGTGCCCAACGACGCTACGACGAACTGAAGGGTAAAGGCATGGATGCTGACTTCAATGAGATTCTAAAGAATGTACAAGAACGCGATTATATCGATACCCATCGTGAGACATCACCGCTCCGTAAGGCGGATGATGCTATCGAATTAGATAACAGCAACTTAACAATTACAGAACAACAGCAATGGCTTTACGACCAATATTGTAAAGTGGCTCAATCGTAAAAGGATTTCATCTACCCCAAAAGAGAGAACAAATCAAGCAATAGAAAGGCTAAGGTAACATTAATATTTATAGGTCAACTCTATTTTACGAATCACCTAAGAGAAAAAAAGCTATTCGCTTGTAATTCTCAAAAAATAGTCGTATTTTTGCAGAAAAGAATTATTAATAGTTGACTTCACGCTATTTTTTAAATGAAAAAAATCATCTTATCTCTCATAGCAGTAGCTATGATTATGGCAATGACAGGATGTGGTTCTAGCAAGGGCTTCACCTATGTGGAGAACATTGACTCGACTAGTCTTGCCGCTTCACGTGGTCTCTTTGATGCACGAATTATGCCTAAAGACGAATTAACCATCACAGTCAATACAACTAATCCAGAGGCTGCAGCACCCTTCAATCTGCAAGGTGGTGACAAAGGATCTACGGCTTTCAAGGGCTATCTAGTTGATAACACGGGATTCATTAACTTCCCTATTATCGGTAAGATACACGTTGTTGGCTTAACAAAAACAGAATGTGAGGACTTGATAAAGAGTAAGATTCAACCTTACCTTGCACGCACCGAGAACCCTGTTGTGACGGTTCGCATGAGTAGTTATCACATTACTGTCATGGGTGAAGTAGGTCATCCTAGCGTGATACCAGTATCGACTGAGAAGATTAGTGTTCTAGAAGCTATTGCGCAGGCAGGCGATTTAGGTGTATATGGTAAGCGTAATAATATTCTGTTGATACGTGAGGATGCAAGAGGAGAAAAGCATGCCGTACGTCTGAATTTGAATGATGCTAACATCATCAACTCACCTTATTATTATCTACAACAGAATGACGTGTTGTACGTTCAACCAAACTCTGTGAAGGCAAAGACCTCTGGTGTGGGTAGTTCCACTACCATTTGGTTCTCCTTTATAGGTATTGTTACATCAGTAGCATCACTATTGGTTAACGTTTTAAGAAAGTAAGATTCTATCTTTAAATGGGGACTTATATCCTCATTAAAGAGGTAAATATTAAAAATGAGAACATTCTTTGACATCCATATCTTGCCTAGCCTAGAACAGAGCTAGATGATAGGAAGCGGGTGTAAGGGTGTTCTCATTTGTTATAAAAAGGAAAGGGTTAAGGTAAAATGTGTGGTATTGTAGGATATATTGGGACAAAGCGTGAGGCTTACCCCATACTGATTAAAGGCTTGAAACGCCTTGAATATAGAGGATATGACAGCGCAGGCGTGGCACTAATAGACGATAATGGCAACTTAGATGTCTATAAAACAAAAGGAAAAGTGGCTGACTTAGAGGAGTATTGTACTGATAAGAACATCACTGGAAACATTGGTATTGCTCATACACGTTGGGCAACTCATGGTGAGCCATCATCTATAAATGCGCATCCACACTATTCGCAGTCAAAGAATTTGGCAATTATTCATAATGGTATTATCGAGAATTATGCAGAAATAAAGCATAATTTGATAGAGAAAGGAATACAATTTCAGTCGGATACAGACACTGAAGTGTTGGTTCAACTGATTGATTATATACAGACAAAGAAGGACATTAGTCTCCTAGAGGCAGTACAGTTGGCTTTACATCAAGTAATTGGTGCATACGCCATAGCCCTCTTGGATAAGCGTAACCCTGATACCATCATTGCTGCAAGAAAGCAGAGTCCACTTGTAGTAGGCATTGGTGAGGGTGAATTCTTCCTCGGTTCGGACGCTAGTCCGATAATTGAATATACTGATAAAGTTGTCTACCTTGATGATGGCAACATTGCAGTAATGAAGTTAGGAGAGGAGTTGAAGGTTGTAAATATCCTCAATGAAAAGCTATCTCCAGAGGTTCGTACGGTGGATATCAACCTTGGTCAGATAGAAAAAGGAGGCTACGATCACTTCATGCTCAAGGAGATCTTTGAACAACCAGAGTGTTTGACAAACTGCATGAGAGGTAGAATTAACGTGGAGCACGACAATGTTACCTTGAGTGCAATGATTGATTACCGCAGCAAACTACTCAATGCTAAGCGCATCATTATCGTTGCTTGCGGTACAAGTTGGCATGCTGGACTTATCGGTAAACAGATGATTGAAACCTTCTGTAGGATTCCTGTAGAGGTTGAATATGCCAGTGAGTTCCGCTATCGTAACCCTGTTGTAAGTGATAGCGACGTTGTCATAGCCATTTCACAGAGTGGAGAAACAGCCGATACACTTGCAGCTGTAGAGTTAGCAAAGTCTAGAGGTGCTTTTATCTATGGTATTTGTAATGCCATCGGGTCTAGTATTCCGCGTGCAACTGATACAGGAACTTACATCCACGTAGGCCCTGAAATCGGTGTTGCTTCTACAAAGGCTTTCACTGGACAGGTCACTGTCTTAACGATGTTTGCACTAGCTTTAGCAAATGCCAAAGGTACTATTAAACACGAAGAATACGTGCGTACGGTTAAAGAATTGGCAGAAATTCCTAATATGATAAGGGATGTGTTGAAGGTAAATGACCAAATCGCAGATATGGCACGCACCTTCACTTATGCACGAAACTTCCTCTACTTGGGACGTGGATTTAGTTACCCAGTAGCTTTGGAAGGTGCATTAAAATTAAAGGAGATTTCTTACATTCATGCAGAAGGCTATCCCGCAGCAGAGATGAAACATGGTCCTATTGCCTTGATAGACTCTGATATGCCTGTAGTAGCTATCGCAACGCAGAACGGGATGTACGAGAAAGTACGTAGCAACATACAAGAGATAAAAGCAAGACAAGGTCGGGTTATAGCCTTAGTAACTAAAGGTGACACGACAATCTCTCATATCGCAGATGCCGTAATAGAGCTTCCTGATTGCATGGAATGTCTAGAACCATTGGTTGCAACAATCCCATTACAGCTTTTGGCATACCATATTGCAGTTTGCAAAGGCAAGGATGTGGATCAACCACGTAATCTGGCAAAGTCTGTTACAGTAGAGTGAAAGTCTCTGATATCACCATCATCTAGGATACTCAACAGGGTATCCAAAATGATGGAGAATGCTTATAAGCTGGTAACGAAAACGCAAACAAGATTAGTAAACATCGGTAATTGTAAAAGACAGACAATACATCTTATAAATGGAAAAGAACATTCATGAAGATTGCGGAGTAGCAATGATTAGGTTGCTAAAGCCGTTAGAGTATTATCAGGAGAAGTATGGAACCTGGATGTACGGGTTAAATAAACTCTATCTTATGATGGAGAAGCAGCATAACCGTGGTCAGGAAGGAGCTGGATTATCTGCTGTGAAACTCTCATCCGAGCCTGGTAACGAGTATATGTTCCGTGAGCGAGCAGAGGGAAAGAATGCTGTTACAGAGATATTTGCTGATGTACACAAGCATTATAAAGGCTTATCACAGGAGCAATTGTCTGATGTTTCTTTTGCAAAAACTAGTCTTCCCTTTGCGGGAGAGCTTTATATGGGCCACCTCCGGTACTCAACTACTGGCAAGAGTGGTCTTTCTTATGTCCATCCCTTCCTACGTCGCAACAACTGGAAGGCAAAGAATCTATGTATGTGTGGCAACTTCAATATGACAAATATTGAGGATATATTTGAGAAACTGACTGACCAAGGGCAATGCCCACGCATCTATAGCGATACTTACCTTCTATTAGAACTCATGGGACACCGGCTTGATCGTGAAGTTGAACGCAACTTTGTGAAGGCACAGGAACTTGGACTTACGAAACGAGACATCACTGAGTATATTGAAGATAACATACAAATAAGTAATGTCCTCAAGACTACCATGGAGCATTTCGATGGTGGTTACGTTATCTGCGGACAAACAGGTTCAGGCGAGATGTTCTCTATTCGAGATCCATGGGCTATACGTCCTGCATTCTATTATAAGAACGATGAGATCGTAGTAGTTGCTAGTGAACGCCCCGTCTTACAGACAACCTTCGACCTAGAATGTGAAGACATACAAGAGTTGAAACCGGGTCAAGCCTTAATAGTTAACAAACGGGGAGAAGCAAGCCTACAGCAGATACTTGAGCCAAAGACTTATTCGGCCTGTTCGTTTGAGCGTATTTACTTCTCTCGTGGATCGGATAGAGACATCTATAAAGAGCGTGAGAAACTAGGTCAACAATTGACAGAACGCGTCCTAGAAGCAGTCAATTATGATACAACTCACACAGTTTTATCATTTATTCCTAACACTGCAGAAGTAGCGTTCTATGGGTTAACTCATGGCTTTAAAGAATGGATTGACAAACGAAAAGTTGAGCAAATAGCAGCCTTGGGGAGCAACCCTTCAGAAGAAGATATCCATCAGATTCTAAAGCAAGGAATACGTGCTGAGAAGGTAGCATGGAAGGATATCAAGCTAAGAACATTTATCACTGAGGGTAATTCACGCAATGACCTCGCCTCTCATGTCTATGATATAACGTATGAGAGTATCGAACCCTACAAGGACAACTTAGTAATCATAGACGATTCTATTGTTCGAGGAACAACTCTCAAGGAAAGCATTCTTCACATCTTAGATCGTCTACATCCAAAGAAGATAGTCATTGTTTCCAGTGCACCACAGATACGCTTTCCCGACTATTACGGCATTGACATGCCACGTCCAGAAGAGTTCTGTGTCTTCCGTGCAACCATTGAGTTAATACGTGAACGGAATATGGAGAATCTTCTACATGATGTTTATGAAGCCTGTAAGAAAGAGGTTGCCAAACCTAAAGGAGAACATCTCAATAATTCAGTAAAGGCCATTTATAAGCCTTTCACCATAGAAGAAATCAATCAAAAGATTGTAGAGATACTTCGACCGCAGGGCATGACGACGCCAGTCGAACTTGTTTTCCAAAGCATTGAAGGTCTACATAATGCTATTCCGAACCATCCTGGTGACTGGTATTTTACGGGTGACTACCCTACTCCAGGTGGTATGAGACTGGTCAACCAGAACTTCATCAATTATTATGAACATGAACATCTCAAGCATAACATGAGCTAATCTCTATAGATAAGGACGTACGGCTTGTGCGCTCAAGACATTTCTCTTGAATTAACCGCACAAACCATACGTCCTTTTTCCAGTGTTAGAACATTAACAAGAAATACATAAAAACAATCAACTCAACAATACTAAGTAATAATGAGGAACGTAACTTTAGTCCTGAGTGACGGAACAAAATTCCATGGCAAGTCGTTTGGATACGATGCACCAGTTGCTGGTGAGGTAGTATTCAACACGGCCATGATGGGTTATCCAGAGAGCCTTACAGACCCTTCCTATGCTGGTCAACTTCTGACCATGACCTTTCCTTTAGTAGGAAACTATGGTGTGCCTCCATTCTCTATAGAGGCAAATGGCATCCCAACATTCATGGAGAGCGACAAGATTTATGCGTCTGCTATCATCGTATCAGACTACACAGAACAGTATTCCCATTGGAATGCTGTAGAGAGCCTAGGCGATTGGTTGAAGCGTGAACATGTACCTGGTATCACCAACATTGATACTCGTGAGTTAACCAAAGTACTGCGTGAACATGGTGTGATGATGGGTAAGATTCTCTTTGACGATGAGCCTGATAACATCCCAGAAGCTAATTATGAAGGTGTTAACTTCGTTGATCTTGTTTCCACAAAAGAGATTATTCGATACAATGAAGGCGCAGGCAAGAAGGTTATACTTGTAGACTGCGGTGTGAAAGCAAACATCATTCGTTCACTTATTAATAGAGGAGTAGAGGTTATCCGAGTACCTTGGAACTATGACTACACATCGATGGATTATGATGGACTCTTCCTAGCGAATGGGCCTGGAGACCCCGATATGTGCGTCGATGCCGTTAATGTAATTCGCAAACAGATGAGCATGAGTAAGAAGCCTATCTGCGGTATTTGCATGGGTAACCAACTATTATCAAAGGCAGCGGGAGCAACTATCTATAAGTTGAAATATGGTCATCGTGGACACAATCAACCAGTTCGCATGGTTGGTACTAATAAGTGTTATATCACCTCCCAGAACCATGGTTACGCCGTAGATGCGTCTACTCTTGATAAAGACTGGAAAGAACTTTTCGTCAACATGAATGATGGTAGCAATGAAGGTATCTGTCATGTTGAGAATCCATGGTTTACTTCTCAGTTCCATCCAGAGGCTTGCTCTGGTCCTGTTGATACATACTTTATGTTTGACAAATTCGTAGAAACACTAAGATAATGAAAGACGATTCAATTAAAAAAGTACTGCTTCTCGGATCAGGAGCATTGAAGATAGGTGAGGCAGGAGAGTTCGATTACTCTGGTTCACAAGCATTAAAAGCATTACGAGAAGAAGGTGTTTCTACCGTTCTCATCAATCCGAATATCGCTACAGTGCAAACTTCTGAGGGTGTAGCAGACCAGATCTATTTCCTTCCAGTACAACCATATTTCGTAGAGAGAGTGATTGAGAAGGAGCGTCCTGATGGCATTCTCTTGTCGTTCGGTGGACAAACTGCATTGAACTGTGGTGTAGAGTTAGAACGAACAGGCGTACTAAAGAAATATAATGTACGAGTTCTTGGTACCCCCGTTGCGGCTATCATGAACACAGAAGATCGTGAGCTCTTTGTTGAAAGACTTGATGAAATCGATGTAAAGACCATTAAGAGTGAGGCTTGTGAGGATATTGTTCAGGCACGCAAAGCTGCTAAGACGCTTGGTTATCCAGTCATTGTGCGTGCAGCCTATGCACTCGGAGGACTTGGCAGTGGCTTTGCTGACAATGAGGAAGAGCTAAACACTCTATGTGAGAAAGCCTTTTCTTTCTCTCCTCAAGTACTTGTTGAGAAGAGTCTCAAGGGCTGGAAAGAAATCGAATATGAGGTTGTTCGTGACCAATATGACAACTGTATCACAGTTTGTAACATGGAGAATTTCGATCCACTAGGTATCCACACGGGGGAATCTATCGTAATTGCTCCATCACAGACATTGACTAATAGCGAGTATCACAAGCTCCGCGCATTATCAATAAAGATTGTTCGTCACATCGGAATCATCGGTGAGTGTAACGTTCAATACGCTTTCGACCCACAGAGTGAGGATTATCGTGTCATCGAGGTAAACGCCCGTTTGTCTCGTTCATCAGCTCTCGCAAGTAAGGCAACAGGCTATCCTTTGGCTTTCGTGGCGGCTAAATTAGGTATGGGCTATGGTCTCTTTGAATTGAAGAACTCTGTTACAAAGACAACATCAGCCTTCTTTGAGCCTGCACTCGACTATGTTGTCTGCAAGATACCACGCTGGGATCTAAGTAAATTCCGTGGTGTCGACAAGGAGTTGGGGTCAAGTATGAAGTCCGTCGGAGAGGTTATGGCGATTGGACGTAATTTCGAGGAAGCAATCCAGAAGGGCTTACGAATGATAGGACAAGGCATGCACGGCTTTGTTGAAAACAAGGAGTTACAGATTGAAGACATAGATGCTGCATTGCGCGAACCAACAGACAAACGTGTATTCATCATCTCAAAGGCTATGCACAAGGGCTATACTGTTGATCAAATACACGACTTGACAAAGATTGACAAGTGGTTCTTGAATAAGTTAAAGCATATCATTGACATTGACGAAAAGCTGAAACGCAAGAATATCAATACGCTTGATAAAGAGTTATTGCGTGAGGCTAAGGTCTACGGATTCACTGACTTCCAGATAGCACGTGCTGTCAATCTAGAGGAGGAATGCCCTAATATGCACAAAGCAATGATGCTTGTGAGAAGATTGCGTAAGGGTTTTGGCATCCTTCCTGTCGTCAAGCAGATAGACACACTAGCTGCCGAATATCCTGCACAAACCAATTACTTATATGTAACCTACGCTGGTGTTGGTTCTGACATCACGTTCTCCAACGATCGTAAGTCGGTTGTTGTATTAGGTTCGGGAGCCTATCGTATCGGTAGTTCTGTAGAGTTTGATTGGTGCGGTGTGCAGGCATTGAACACCATTAGAAGACAAGGGTATCGATCTATCATGATCAATTATAACCCTGAGACAGTGTCGACTGACTATGACATGTGCGACCGTCTTTACTTTGATGAATTGACCTTCGAACGTGTCATGGACATCATTGATGCCGAGACTCCTCATGGTGTCATCGTATCAACAGGTGGTCAGATTCCTAACAACTTAGCCATGTATCTCGATGAAGAGAACGTACCAATTCTAGGTACAGCAGCTAAGGACATCGATAACGCAGAAGACCGTGCTAAGTTCTCATCTATGCTTACCGAGAACGGAATTAACCAACCAGAATGGAGCGCACTAACGAGCATGGAGGATATAGACAGGTTCGTTGATCGTGTCGGATTCCCTGTTCTTGTCCGCCCATCCTACGTTCTTTCAGGTGCAGCCATGAATGTTTGTTCTAATAAGGATGAGTTAACTCGATTCCTCCAGTTGGCTGCTAACGTTAGTGAAGACCATCCTGTAGTAGTTAGTAAGTTTATCGAGAACGCAAAGGAGATCGAGATGGACGCTGTTGCGAAGGATGGAGAAATCATGGCATATGCCATCTCTGAGCACATAGAGTTTGCTGGTGTACACTCTGGAGACGCAACTATTCAGTTCCCACCACAGAAGCTTTACGTCGAAACAGTGCGTCGAATCAAACGCATTAGCCGCCAGATTGCAAAGAAACTACACATCAATGGACCATTCAACATTCAGTATATGGCACGCGACAATGACATCCTTGTCATCGAATGTAACCTTCGCGCGAGTCGCTCATTCCCATTTGTTAGTAAGGTTCTAAAGCTCAACTTCATCGATCTCGCTACTAAGATCATGCTCGGTGTACCTGTTGAAAAGCCTAACAAGAACCTCTTTGACCTTGATTATGTGGGCATTAAGGCTTCTCAATTCTCGTTCAATCGATTGCAGAAAGCCGACCCTGTACTTGGTGTAGACATGAGTTCAACAGGTGAAGTGGGCTGTCTTGGTGATGATTCTGCCACTGCTTTACTGAAGAGTATGCTATCTGTCGGACAGAGAATACCGAAGAAGATCATCCTTCTCTCTACTGGAGGTGCAAAGCAGAAAGCCGAGATGTTGGATGCAGCAAAGACCTTGAAGCAACACGGCTATGAGCTTTTTGCAACCGTAGGAACGTCTAAGTACCTCACAGAGAATGGTATTGAGAACACACTTGTGTATATGCCATCTGACAAGGAACATTCTCCTCAGGCCTTGGACTTGCTACATGAGAAGAAAATTGACATGGTTGTTAATATGCCAAAGGACTTGACTCCACGCGAGCTAACCAATGGGTATAAGATTAGACGTGCCGCCATCGATCTCAACATACCATTGATTACGAATAGCCGATTGGCAAGTGCGTTCATCAATGCCTTCTGTAATGTCTCGCTCGACGACATCGACATCAAGGCATGGGGTGAGTATTAGAATCAATCATCATGAGATTACAATCCATGATGCTGTTACCAGTCGCCTTTCTGACGCTGGTGACAGCTACAACTCTTACGTCCTGCACCTCGTGCTCATCGCGTGGTGTGGGACATTATGATACTACACTCGTTGATACCATGGTGGCTGTTAACCTCGACAGCACCAAGGGTGACAATGGTTCTTATGTATCAGCATGGGTCTACTTAAACGATTCGTCGCTAGCAACAATACAAAGTGCTCCGAACAAAAAATCGCAGATTACAAGCTCTAACCACATGTTTATCCGTGTGAGAAAGGTTGGACGTCTAGGATTGGAAGCCTGTATGATTCTTGGAGATGGCGAACAGTTCGCTGGGAATAGTTTTGATAGTTCGAATTATGTAAGGGTCTATGCACAGGGAGATGAGGTCGGACGATTCACTTACAAACCTGGTGTTAGTAAGCAAACTGATTCTGCTTTCGTTCAAAATCCCGTCGCTTTCGTTGATTGTTTACGCAAGTATCGCTCATTAAAGATTGAGGCAACCACCTTTACTAGTGGTACTTTGGTTTATTCCTTTGATGCTATTGAGGCTTTAAAGGGCAAGAAGTAGTCAATAAAAGAGGACAGGATGCAGGATTAGAACTCCACCTCTTAGTTTTGAAAAACCATCTAACACTATTTTAGAAGGGCGTTTCTTCACATCGAAGAGACGCCTTTCTCATAATGAAGGAACGCCCTCTTCAAATGAAGGAGGGTGTTCCTTTCGTTTCACAAATTATATTGTTAGCTTAGAAACAAAATGTACGTTGATTGTCTTTAAGTATTCTTTTGCGATTTAAATCATTGAGTTTGATTTAAAAAGAAGCCCCTTTACACCCCTTCCTCTTCGGACATCTCTTCTTCTGTCTTTGGTTTCTCAGCTTTCTCCTGATCGCTACCTGTATCTAACTCAGTGGCATTTGTGATACGAATATGGCACGACTTATCAATAGAAAAGTTCATTGGTACATATTCATCACTATTAGGGTCAGGAGAACCAACGCTCACACCAAAGCGTAAAACATCGCCTTCTACATGGTCAAACATAAATCCGACAAGCGAACCATGCTCTCCGTAATCATTGTTTGTGAACTCTTTAAAGTCGTTCTTTGTGAATGTTCTATCATAGAAAGTGGTACCATCAGGACGCTTGATAGTCAGTTGCACCTTATTGTCATAATACTTCCTTCCATCTTCTTCTTCCGACAATTCAAGGTCTTTATCAGCATATCGACGAATTGTAATGGTATATATTCCCCCCACCCACTCGACCTTCTTTTCATATTTAAAGTCGGACAGGCTCTTTGGACCAGTTGGTACTTTCGGACGCGGAGCAATCTTTGTTATAATGTTATTCGACTTCTTTTCCTTCTTACATGCAGCCACACTACAAAGGGCGAGGGCCACAATCAGAATGGTAATTAGGTTCTTTGCCATAATAAATGTGTAATTAGATAGTACAAAAGTACACAATTTCTTTGAATGTAGCAAGTGTTCCCTTTCAAAGTTCATACAATGGGGGAAAGCCCTCCTAAGGATTCCCTAACGGAAAGGTTATACCTAATTATTTATGATTGAGGAACAAAAAGGCGGACAGATGAGGATATCTGTCCGCCTTATCAATATATATTTTCCCCTCAAATAAACCAGCTTTTAGTAAGTAGCTCTTCCCTCTTAGAAAGACAGGAAAGTGTCTGCTGTTAGGGTAAAGAGGGTTTTTACAACTTCTTCAATACAACTTGAAGGCTATTGAAATCGTATGCCTTGTCGAGAGCAGATAACACATCCGACCACTGAGAGGCAGGAACTCGATATTGCTTATATACCTTTTCGAAAGTAATTAAGAGTTTACCATCCTCGACAGAAGCCTTAGAAGTAAAGGAAATGGCACTATTCTCTACATTAGAATTGAGTTTCTGCAAGCTTTCCGGAGATACTTCATAGCCGCTAGGAATGGCTAGGCGCACCGTAACAGAGTAAGTTCTAGGGTAAGGATAGATGATATCTACATTGCGCTGACGCTCTGCTCCCTCTATATGAGCTTGCTGTCCGACTAGCTGACCGACGGAGATTACAAGGTTGCGACCAGCTTTCTTGACCAGACCATCCATCTGGTAATCCACAAAATAAGTAACGGGTTTATTCTTCTCACCGCATGAGAGCACCTTAGTGTCATTCACTTTCACTGCTGCATGGTCGTGATATGCCTTTATCTCATCGTTGAAGTTATCTGCAATAGACTTCTTGTCTTGCTCCGCGCGTTCTGCTGCTCGCTGGTCAGCAACGCTTGCTCCCTTGTCATAAAGCTGTGCAAACTTTGTTACACCATAGTCAGCACCCCATGCCTGAGCCATCTGCTCGGCTGAAGTAAAGTCCATGATGCCACCTTCCTTGTCGCATCCTGTGGTGGCATCTTGGCGTTTGATGTTGAGTAAGATACCATCAACTGTAGCATCAACATCTACTTTCTCAGTGTTATCCTTCGCCTGACTGCCAGGGATAGTCACGTTTCTAAAAGGTCCATTTTGGAACTTCTTCTTCGCATCAGTAGCCACAGCCTCTCGGTTCTGATAGATAGATGGAATGGTGTTAGCCGTTGTGCCATATCGAGTACTTACTGGGAAGTAACACTGACCATTACTCAACATGAAGCCATAGGTTACGTTCCAGATGTTCGCCAACTGCCCAATAGGTTCGGTCATACAATCAGTTACCAACACACGTGAGTATGGTACTTTGAGCTTATCAAGTAGGAATGAGAATACAGAACCAAAGTTCCTATATGAGAAGTAAGGATTATTATGCACCAAGGTATTCAACATGGCGAAGTTGTAGACATAGTTTGCTCTCTCTGTTGGATCGCTGATTTTCTTCGCTT
>ERZ651108.400-NODE-400-length-21617-cov-17.491745_pt1 | contig 21617 bp, 16 predicted proteins | sample MGYA00512173_ERZ651108 | MGnify/ENA metagenome assembly ERZ651108 | reverse complement strand
AACTTATATTTTATGATGTCATTCCTACTGATATACGAAAGTGCAAATTCCTTCTCTAGTATTTCACGAATACGTTTATTCTCAGCATTACCTTGATTAATACCTCGTGTCATATTCTCTCGCTCTGCAGCTCCAATCTTCAGTTCACGAGCTAATTCTATCCTTATTTCATCGGGCTTCCCATATTCTTCAATAACTGCATTGATGACATTAACCATCTGATTGAGGATCTTCTCAACAACAGGGTTATGTAAACTATTCTTTGGCAATAGTTCTAACTTCTCTTTATACACCTTTTGATTTAATTCTTCCTTTGTAAGCGACCGACGCGAATGTTTATATCCTGCCTCCTCACATGCTTGACTATAATCTTTCCCAGCTTGTAAATGTGGCAAAATATTACGCATTGCTTTCACACTGAGGTTTCCGTAGCTATCTTCAAAAATGACATCGGCAAGCACAGCTGCATATTCTTTTGGAAAGCCAAATGATGTTTCCAACTTTCTTAATAATGCATCATTACCTGTTCGAGAATTATCTCCTTCATAGGAATACAACAAATGCCAAAGCTGATACATTGGTTGTCTTTCCAACTCATGCCCCTCCAGCGATGAATCAAAACATAGTATGTCTGTATTGAAGGCTAAGTTCTTGAATATCGTCTTAATATAATGGCAAATATCGGAAGCTTTTAGTTTCTTAAAATTACACTCTTCATGCCCAGACATCACTATAATTCGGTTATAAAAATCATAGAGAACAGCTTGTGTTCTATTGCCTTCTAACTCTTTATAATTCAAATCCCATTGCCTACCTTTCTTGCCTAATATCTTCAGAGCCTCCGTTTTACTGAGTTTCTCCTTAACGCTTAGTTCTTCATATAAAAGGTTTCGCTCTTCCTCATACAATGGACGCTTGCTATTAGTCTCATGGTCTAGAAGTAGAATGTTATTTAGATTTTGCCAAATTCTAAACTCTTGGAACATAGGGGAAGACTTGGGAGCAACCTTAGGTCCTATTGTTATCTCTTTTTCTTTTCCATCGACTGTCACTTTCACCTTACGCTGTTCAAGTTCGCAAACAGCAATGAGATTCTTCTTACTCTTCAATGACCGTTGATAAAAGATGATAATATCCCTGATTTCTTGCTTCAGTTCTGATGTCAATTCCTTATGGAAAGTTGCTTGTGTTTCCCAAATCTTTTCAAATTCATCTAAGTAATCTTGACGATAGAAAGGTTGGGTTTTTATACTGATATGTGGATTTTCTTGCAGAGAAGCCCATAGGTATTGACCAATTGTCTGCTTGCTGAAATAGAGTTCTTTACTTCTATCACTAATAGCACCAAGTAGCCCACTCGTATTAGCGATCTGCCCTTTCAAGTCACTGAGAACAAAGGCTAAAACATCTTTATCAACCTGTTGCTTCATCGCTTCAACCCTCCATTTCAAAGGTTGCAGCCTCCTATCTAGACCTTTTGTATCAGCTGAGTAAATATCATATTTACCAAGGAATAGCTTGCTTGTATTGCTCTTTGCCTTACCTTCTAACTGCTGTTTAAACTCGTCAGTGAGTATCTCTGGATAATACTTCTGCTGCTCGTTCCATATCTTCTCGAACTCTGCAATAAGATCAGAACGGTAATATTCTGGTGTAAACTTCTTACCTTTATTGAGCAACTGAAGGGAGTATTCAGCAGGAGTCAAGTGCTCTTCATAGAGTTTCTTGGCTATGGTCATACCATCAAAAAGCTTTCCATCTTCTTTATCATTTGCTTTTCGATTACTTTTATAGCCACGTTTCTTATTCAACATAAATAAAACTCGAGCAAACTCATGCAATGACACTTCCTCTTCTGCAGCTTTCGCACGCAACTTATAGGTCTCAAAAGTAGAAGATTTACCATCTTCATACATCGGTTCAGAACCTATCCAACCTTGTTTCTGTAAACAATCACGAAGATTCTCTCTGCGCAGCTTATATCTTTGAAGGTTTATTCTTGCAGCATGCACCTGCTGTCTATCAGCATTTGTTGTGATAGCTTTCCCCTTTTCAAAGTTTCCTTTTTCATCTACAGTCAATGGGATTACTCTCACACCAAGTCTTACGATAGAAGATTGTTCGTCTTTGTTTTCACTTTCATTCACTAAGGCCCAACCAATACTTGTAGTTCCTAAGTCTAATCCTAGTATTTTCTTCATGTTGAATTGATTATATGATAATTTGTGTAAAGGTACAAAAAAACAACAACAAAGTCAAAATTTCATTAAGAAAATTTGCTTATTATTTTTTTTATACATACCTTTGTAACGAACTAATTTTAAAGTATTCACAATAAGGATTATTCCGTTGTGAGAACATTAGGTTGCCTCGTCCTTCCATACGGGGCATTTTTTATTGTTTAAATATAATCCATCTAGCCACTATCCTAATGTATCATTAGGAACAATCAGTGATACCTCCAAACCCTATTCTATCATTTCATCTTCCGTTAAACACAAACGACTGTTCCTTTCTAGAGATATAACTAAACACGTCTCCACGCACCTGAATACATAACTTATGTACCTTCTCACATCTTATCAATTCTTTTTATCAATATAAAAACACCTAACTTAATTTTTAATTTAGTTGCTTTCACTGTTAATAATTCAGCTATATTGCTTATTATCAAATACCTATATACATATAAGCTATGACGGGAATGACCGCTAAAATAAAACTCTTCGCACTCTCATAACTATTTCTTAATACAAAGATACTCGCCTCCTATCCACATTACAACCATCTTCTGACATAGTAAAAAGTAAGTAAAAACCACTAAAATACCCCCAACTACACAACTCTTAACACTCGACACATATCATAATGAGGAACTTTAAATTAGAGAAAAACGCCTTATAAAGAATCTCACAATAAGACTTCATTCCCTTCAAAGAGCCTGTGAAAGGCTTTAACAATGAGCTATGAATAAGAAATAAGGTATTAATAATCTCTTTCCTGATAGCTAATTTCATTAATTATTCATATCTTTGCAGATGATAAGAGATGCGTATTTGAAAGAAGCAAACGCTACTTTGTCAATGATTCTATCTATCTGAAGAATGAGAAATAATAGTTCTAACCAATTTTCAAGACCTATGAGAAAAATCATTACTACCCTACTCCTCGCACTCTCCATGAGTGCTGTTGCACAGGATTTCAACCATTACTTTGAGGATGCAACGCTCCGTTTAGATTACATCTTCGCAGGGAATGCCAAAGAGCAGACCATCGCTGTGGACGAACTATCACGTATCCCACATTGGTATGGCAAGCACGAACGACTAGCAGAAGTGCCCGTTGAAGGCAATGGACAGGTCATTGTGCGTGACCATCGGACGCAGAAAGTGATCTATCGAAACTCCTTTTCGACTCTATTCCAGGAGTGGCTCACTTATGATGAGGCACAGGGTAATAGCAAGAAATCGTTTGAGAACGTCTTTCTAGTACCTTATCCCAAAGATACAGCAGATGTAACTATCGAACTAAGGAACAATCGGCGCGAGGTTACTAACCGCATGACGCATATCGTTGTACCACAGGATATTCTCATCCGACACATCGGGGAGCGTAATATCACACCTTACGAGACTTTGCAACAGGCTGCTGATCCATCGCACTGCATACACATTGCATATATTGCGGAGGGTTACACAGAGGCTGAAATGCCTACATTTATAAAGGATTGTCGCATTGCGATGGAGGCTCTCTTCGCTCACGAACCTTTCAAATCGCTGCGTTCTCGATTCAATATTGTGGCTGTCAAGGCGCCATCCGTTGATAGTGGCACATCCGAACCATCAAAGGGTATATGGAAGAACACGGCTCTTCACTCTCATTTCGACACTTTCTACAGCGACAGATACCTCACTACACTCCATCTCAAAGACCTCCATGACTGGCTAGCTGGTACGCCTTACGAACATATCATCGTACTAGTAAACACAGAGAAATATGGTGGTGGCGGTATTCTGAACTCTTACAACCTCTCAATGGCACACCATCCTCAATTCAAACCAGTGGTTGTCCACGAGTTTGGACACTCTTTCGCAGGACTTGGAGATGAGTATGCTTATGCCAAAGAAGAGATTAATATGTATCCAAAGGACGTCGAGCCATGGGAACCGAACCTAACAACTCTGGTCGACTTCCACAATAAGTGGGAAGGAATGATTGATAAGAAGACCCCATTACCGACGCCTGAACCAACCGACTTAGATAAGCCGAACGCACGCAGGGACAAGTGGAAAGTGGGTGCATACGAGCCTGCTGGCTATGCTCAACATGGTGTTTACCGTGCTTACCCAGACTGCCGTATGCGCACAAATGCCCATCCTGAGTTCTGTCCAGCATGCACCCAGGCTATCACTCAACTGATTAAGTTCTATACAGGAGAGTGAAGATTCAAGTCTTCCTGAAGTCTTTTAGTATTCTATCCTGCCCCATCCACGGGGCAGGAATACGTATTGTTGTCTAAAGACGATAGGTTTATTGGAATCAACGAGGGCGTCTCTTCGATGGCAAGAGAGCCTCTCTTCCTATTAACGAAACGCCCTTCTCTATTTGAGAAGGGCGTTTCCTTTAATTCAAGGGATAATACTTTAATATTCAAAACATAGTTTCCTCTATAAGAAAACACAACTAACTATACTGAAAACAATTATCTAATAAAAACTTGTTAAACTATTACTTCAGATAGAAATAAGCCTTTCTACTCCCCTTCCCTGTCAGCAAGGGAAATAGATACGAGGCGTCCTCTCTATCTAAAATCTACGTTCTGCGGTCTCAAATGTACTGCAAGGTAGTCCCTTTTCATTCACAAGATTCGCACGAGTAAACGGCTGCCAACCATAGCGAACACTAACAGGATGGGCTACTACTGACCCACACGACACACGCACCTGATAACCATTCTCTATCGTTGCTTGGGCTTCATGATAGATACCATCAGCCCCCGCAAGCTCAAAGCCTATCAATCGGTTGCCCGTGAAATGAAGTTCCTTTGCGTTTGAGAAAGTCAACAATAAGCCTCCATCAACGAACTCAACTCGCTCTATAACAGGTCCCTCTGACACAATATCATGTCCATAACTATGGTGCAAAACTTGCAGGGCGAGCCGTTCACCTACAGGCTTCTTATTGGTGTAATGCACATCAAGTGAATCTCCCAAATCGCTTGTCACCGTCATCCAAGTATGCTCCAACCCTAACGCCATACGCCGTTGTGAATCACGGAAACGCGGCCAGGAACGACGGTTCAGACTAGATAGTTGTACGAAATAAAAGGGCATATTCTGCTGTTGAAAGAAGTTTCGCCAACTTTTCTCCAACAATGGGAAGAGGCGTTCATGCAGCTCGATGTTATGCGCATTCGACTCTCCTTGATACCACACAATACCTTTCAACGTATAACCCAACAAAGGAGTCATAGCTGTCTCGAACATATAAGCAGGCGCATAAGGGTGCTGTTGCAATGGATTCTTGCTATTGGCTATATTCTGCAAAGCACGTTCTCTTGCCCACTTCATACCGAAATCGCCATGATACCAGTCCCGCAAGATTGCAGGGAAGTCCTTTTCAAGGGTCGAACGGTCAATCCACGACTCGGTAGTAGTGCCTCCTACGGCATTACAAATCACTCCTATAGGTACCTGCAGACTGTCTGCTAAACCCTTAGCGAAGTGATATGCGACTGCTGAGAAGCCCGATAACGATTCGACCGAACAGTTACGCCATGGTCCAACTCGCATGAGTTGGTGGCGATTAACCGAGTCGCACACCGCTTCCGACCAGCTCACAGCATTCGTTGGATAGCGTGTTGACATATTAAAGAGATGTATTAAGGGTTGTGAACCAGCCTCCGCAAGGTCTTGCTTACCACTTTGTACGGCGGAGATAGGCAATTCCATATTCGATTGCCCCGAACACAACCACACCTCTCCGACGTATATATCTTTCAACGTCAGCCGCTCTTTACCTGCAGCAACTATTGCTTTGTAAGGACCGCCAGCCTTTCGAGCTGGGAAATTAACGCTCCATGTACCATCATCTGCAGCTGTTGTGGATTGATTCTGACCATCGAAACTTACCTTAACAACCATCTTTGCATTGGCAGAACCACGAAAGATAATCGGTTCGTTACGCTGCATTACCATTCCATCGGTATATAGTGGCGCAAGAGATAACCCTCCATAATTGCCTGTCATAGCCTTATATACAGTCTCAGCGATGATCTTTGCACCTTCAGCATTGGGGTGAAGCGCATCCGCAAAGAGGTCTGGACGATTGTGAAGAGGCGTATAGAGGTCTATTAATGGGAGGTTCTCAGCCGTTGCCACTTGCTTGATATGCTGTTGAATGAGGCTATGCCAGTCCCTAGTTCCGCTCTCGAAGCGAGGGTGACGTTCGAAGATTGGCGACATCAAGCACACCCATATCTGTGCTTTAGGGTTCACTTTGCGGAAGGAGTTGACGAGTTCTATATAGTTAGAATTGAACTCTTCGGCCTATTCAGACCAATTACGAGGGTCCGTGTCATTGAGTCCTAAATGGATAATAACCCTATCGGCTTTGAAAGCTAACGCTTCTTTGTATTCCTTCTGGTCGATATATGGACGGTGACCATGGCTTAGAAGTGTACTTCCAGAGTGCCCGAAATTACGCACATCGTACTTATCTCCTAACATTCTCTGCAACTGCACGGGGTAACAATCAGCTTCCCTATTGGTCAAACCATACCCCCATGTAACACTATTACCCACACACGCCACCTTGATGCGTCCGTCAGCAAATGCCATCAGAACCATCAGGAACATCATTAATAATAAAGTAAGTCGTTTCATAATAGATTTATCTAAGCAGTCAAGACACCATCTCCACCACCTTATTATATCGTATAAATACATCGGCGAAATTACTTATTTTCTTACTAACTAACAAGAGAATGCACTGTAAAATGGCTTTATCTAGCCTAATTGAGGGTTTTCCTTACCTATTTAACCCTTATCTCGTCAACATAAAACTAATGATTATCTTGAAAGTAAGAAATAAGTCCTTTATCAAAAGCGACGCCCCGACTCTATTGAGTCAAGGCGTCTTCACAATTCGTTAATAGTCCGTGATAAGTACAAAGTAGCCACTTAGTATTGGTTTCTAATAGGATCATTGTATTGCACTTGAAGCTCTTTTAGCTCCTTCTTGAGCGATGCAGTGAGCTTCTCCGTACCCTTTTCTCCATAGATGTTATGCAGTTGTGAAGGGTTCTTCTTGAGGTCATAAAGCTCCCAAGAGTCTATATCGTTATAGAAATGAATCAGTGTGTAACGCTTCGTCCGAATGCCATAATGACGGCAGACAGAGTGCTCTGCGGGGTATTCATAGTAATGGTAATACAGCGATTTACGCCAGTCTGCAGGCTTCTTACCCTGTAACAAAGGTAAGAGCGAACACCCTTGAATATCCGAAGGAACCTTTACACCAGCTGCTTCCAAGAATGTTGGAGCATAGTCAATGTTCTGTACCATCTCATCAACAACGCCTTGTTTCCCACCAGGACAATAGATCAGCAGTGGTGTACGGAACGACTCTTCGTACATGAATCTCTTATCAAACCAACCATGTTCACCCATGTAGAAGCCTTGGTCGGAGGTGTAGACTATCATCGTATTATCCAATAGATTCTTCTCACGGAGATACTCAATTACACGTCCAACATTGCGATCTACCGACCGAATCACACGCATATAATCATGCATATAACGCTGGTACTTCCATTCAGCTAACGCCTTCCCCGATAGCTTATCAGCCTTAAACTTCTGTATAATGGGGTCGTAATGGCGATCCCATTGAGCCTTTTGAGAAGGCGTCATACGCTCATAGTTACGACGTCCCCACGCTTCCAACTCCTTGTCAGAATGTATCTCCTGCTCATGATCCGCCATCTTATTATCATAGACAATGTCCATATCTTTGATAATACTCATCTTCTGTTTCTGTGCTGCCAGACGCCCTTCATAGTTATCATAGAACGTCTCGGGCAATGGATACTGCACATCATTAAAGAGGTCTAAGTCGCATGTATCAGGGTTCCAAACACGATGAGGAGCCTTGTTGTGCATTAGTAAGCAGAAAGGCTTGGAAGGGTCTCTTTTATTCTCCATCCAGTCTATTGCGAGGTCAGCAATGATGTTCGTCACATATCCCTGACGCTTTAGTGGCTTGCCATTACATAAGAAGTCGGGGTTGTAGTAGTCGCCTTGTCCAATGAGAATGTCCCAATAGTTGAAGCCAGTAGGCAGTGATGTGAGGTGCCACTTACCGATCATTGCGGTCTGATACCCTGCACTCTGTAAGAGCTTAGGAAAGGTTTGCTGTCCTCCATCAAACGTCTTGGTGTTATCTGTGAAACCATTTGCATGACTGTGCTTACCCGTTAACATACATGCTCGGGAGGGTCCGCTAAGGGAGTTAGCAACGAAACTCTCTTGGAATTTCACACCATGATTAGCAATCCAATCGATGTTCGGTGTATCAATGAAACGCTTATCGTAGGCACTAATCGTTTGATAGGAATGGTCGTCACTCATGATATAAACGATATTCATGGGCTTCTTCTGTGCCTGAGCAGGTAGGATGGCGCCCAATGCGAGGGTGCCTGTCACGCAGCATAGGATTTTAGTTTGCATAGGTAATAACTGACTTTTAGGTTTTAAAGGAGGGCTATTAGGATCATAATCAATGCGTCTAATCTCCTGTAATCACCCCCATTTAGGTTTGTCAACACAAATGTAATACTTTTTGAGAAGTCCTCCAAAGAAATGAGAAGATTTGTTGTTAAATAGGAAAGGATGCCTCATCAAAGTCCAACTACCGCCTCACCACGTCCCAACTACAGCCTCACCCACGTCCCAACTCCGACTGGAATAACCCCACCCAGCCTCCCCCAAGGGGAGGAGTGCCTAACGGGAGCCAGTTAGAAAACGTCTACTTTAATTCAAAGAAGGCGTTTCTTCAATGTGAAGAGATGCCCTTTTCATAACGAAGAAACGCCCTCTTCGATTGGAGAAGGGCGTTCCTTTGTTTTTAGTTCTGCTATTCCAGCTAAAGAGGTACTACCTCGCTACACTGAAACTATATGACACAAGCATTCCTGCAAAGCCTTATATCAAACAGAACTAACCATAATTTTGAATTTTGAATTATGCATTTTGAATTAAAGAAAGGCTTTGTGGGAAGACATCCCCTCCGTTCGGAGGGGCTTGGGGAGGCTTTAATTTTGAATTATAAACTTTGCATTTTGAATCAAAGGTGAGGCTTTTCTTGATAACAAAAACTCCGCCCCTACATTCACATGCAAGGGCGGAGTCAGGGTGAAAACACCCTTTTCTATATCATGATCGAATTTAAAGTTGCATTTATCTACGTGTTAACTTCGGATTAACATACACCTCTCCTATTCCACGGAAAGCACCCATAACGGGCTTCGTGTCGGTAAATCGGTTCCAACCATAGGATGAGAAGGTTTGTGCGGAAGCTAACTTCTGTGCCTCACGGAACACTAGATTACCATTGTTATCGAACGTGAGAAGGATGCTCTCCTTCGTTCCGTTGATGGCAGTCTCATGCTCCTTACTAAAGTCATCAGCAACGATTACACTGATAAGATACTCATATACGCCTGGAACAACCTCTTTCTTGCCAACAATCTTACCATTCATCATCTCAAAGCCTTTGCCTGGTGTGAAGCTAACCTCCCACTTGTATTGATTGTCAACGATGAAGTTTGCCTTGTTCGTACCCGTTGCCTCTATGCGAACAGACGATGTCTTCTCTGCTAAGTCACGACTTGGAAGGCGCATTTTAGCCGTTTGCACATAATCGCCGACCACATCGTTGAGCGAAGCCTGTACCACTTTCAATGAGTCAACAAGCCCGATTGCCTTGGCTGTAACCCACCCTACACGTGGACGCCCCGTCATATTAGCTTCGACCTTGACGTTTATTTTCCCATTCGTATTGCCTACCTTAATCCAATCAGCCGTCCCACTATATTCCACGGGGACGTTAGAAGTAGCAATCAAAGAGCGTTCAACAGCCTCATCTCCAGCATAGATATCCTCGCCAGTAGGCAACCCGAAGGTTACACCCTCCTGTTGGATATTCAGTGTGATAGAGTCTCCTTGCTCATTCTTAACCACCAATAGCGTGTTACGCGATTGTGCACTCGTATTCGGTTGAGCCGTCAGTGATAGCTTCTCTGCCGTTTTCGTCACTGTAAGCCAAGCATCAAGTGCATAGGCACGAGCGGGTTCTTTACTCATTACAACCTCATGTGTCTCACCGAGAACACCAAAGTCTGTCTCTGCTTTCACCACCTTCAGCCCCGTTGCATACGCTGGTAAATCATTGTCACTACTGCATGCTGCACCCAAGAAGACCGATGCGGTAGCTATGAAGATATAGATATATTTGTTCATAATCAGTATCAATTAATTTTCGTCATGTACTCTATTCCTGGCAGAGTAAACGCATAAGTGTAACTGCCATCAGGCTTCATAATAGGCGACAAGTCCTCTCCGTAGGCAACACCAAAGAATGAGTCGACTTTATGCCCAGTGATTTGTCCACTATCATCAGCCGTTGCACGCTCCATATCTTCATCCCACGTGAAGAGTAAACTACCCTTACCTTCACCAAAGAGTTTGCCTTCCTCCTTTGATCCAGGTACTAGAACGATACCTGCGGGATAGGTATATGTAGGGTCAGTAACAGGCTGTCCAGGTAATTCGAGTTTGCCTGTTGCAGGGTCATAAGTCATGAGTATCTCATATTCAACATTACCTATCTGCAACTTACCTTTTAGCGTGTTTGCCACCGTTCCCATGCTTAGCGTGAGTGTTATCTTACGTCTTATGCTTGTCTTCAGACGCCAAGTACCAATCCAGAAGTCTATGTCCTTATGATTCTTCGGCAGGTATTGCACAATGCGCAAATCGCCCTCTGTGAGCGTACGCGACTCCTCGTTCCATGTGAAGTTTTGGTATTTCTTACCATTGAATATCAATGGTTCGCGTAGCGAAATACCTGTTGGTGTGGTGCAATAAGGCATATCCAATGTCTTATCACCTATAGTCATTGTAAAGCGACGAGTCGATCCATCGATGTTGCACTGACCGAGTGAGTCGGTGCCAAGGAAGCAGTTGTAGGTATTGACATTCATACCATCTTTAACGGTGATAATGCCCATCATCATCTCTTCCCAACTAGCGTCTTTAGGCAAGCGAGTGAGTACCATCTCGTTTTTCCACTTCCTTCCACGCAAGTAAATACTATCGTTTGTAGCACGAAGAATGCTAAATTCATAGTCACCTTGCACTCCATCGGGGTTGCCCAACCATGGTTCTGCAAGTGGATGAATCACCTTGTTATACTCATTGAAGGATAACATCGGACCTTGATCCTTGACTACCTCGTATCCAGAAGTAGCCTGTTCCTCGGGATCTTGCACGTCGCCCATAGCCGTTACATGCCCATTCTTGAACTTCAACAAGAGCGTGTAACCACCATAACTATAGTCCTTTCCTGCATAATAATGTAACATCCAACCACCTTCGGAAGACTCCAGTAGCTTGGTGTAATCCGATACACTCTTGTCGATACGCTCGGCTGCTGGCTGGTCGAAGAGTGTCTTATCATCATGTAAACACGACTGCATAGACAGTCCCAACACGATGGTTAAGAATAGAAAACATAGTTTTTTCATTTTCTTCTTTCGTTTTATTTCTAGGGTCTAAACTCTTTCCTGATAACAAGCTCATGGCTATTTTCAACTTCCAATAGCCTGCCCAAGAGGCGAAGAGCCTAACGGAAATGAGTTAGAACACAATTATTTGTTTTTTGTGATGAGGATTTCTGTATAAGAGAGGGTGCTCTCCTCCATTTAAAGAGGGCGTTCCTTTGATGTGAAGAGGGCGTCTCCTCGAGGTGAAAGGAGGCTCTCTTCCTTTCTTATTCCAGGCTTTCCAAGTTGAGCGTTGCTATCTTCGAACCACGACGAAGGATTGCGTTACGGAGCAAATCAATGTCTGCATCCCATGAATTACGCATATATTCACGCACCATCTTCAGCTTTCTATTGATGATACTTGTACCCTTTGGACCTGCAATCTGCAAGATTTTATTCCATTCCTGAGGTGTACTTGTAACGTAGATAGAGTACAGCTCGGCAATATCCTCTGCTGGATTCTCCATTGAATAAGGTGAGACGAAACCCTGTGAGTAGGCTTGCTTCTCAGGTACTGACGTCCAGTTGCCACTGACATAATCGGCACGTGAGATGTCATCAAACGACTCGTCGTAAGGTTTCTTTTGGTTCAGAATATGCATAAACTCGTGGTGCATGGTATGGAAATAGAACCCCGTCATACTGCCATAGTCCTTTAATAGGTCGTCAGTAAGGGCGTTCACCTTACTTAATGTCACCTTGTAACCACCTTCCGCACTACCTACTACCTCCGTGCGATAGCGTGTGTAGCCAGGAATACCTACTGCAACAATAATGCGCGGAACGTTCTCTTTGACGAAATCCAAGCCCACTGTCTCGGCGTAAGCATCGAACCACATATACTTAGTGATGATAGCTAGCTTGGCAGTCTTTGCTGAATCGGCAGGTACGAAGTTGTAGGCTTTATCGGTTTCTTCCGTCTTCAAGCGGTATTGGAACTCGATGTTATAAGGCATAGTATAGTTCTTATACAGCCATTGATCGAACGTGTTTCGTTTCACCGCAGTGGTTGGAAAGATGGAATCACCGCCCAATTTGTCATCGTTACAAGCCGTGAGAACCATGGTTCCGCAGGCTATTACGATAGCAGCCAATAGAATATTTCTTTTCATAAATAAGTCTCCTTTTATTTATTACGTGGGTTAGGAGTAATGCCAGCAGTTATCACGTCTTGTGGTAACTGGATGGCTAAACGTGGGTCGCCAGCCTTCATCGTATCGGTGATAGCTGTGACATTCGATTGCACATCCACCTTACGTCTGTACATCGTAATGCCATATCGCTTCACATCTTGTAGGCGGAAACCCTCGTGAATGGTCACCAATCGACGCAGTTGCAATATACATTGTAAGAGGGGTTCTTGCGTTGTCTGCTCAATAGTGAACAATGGGTGTAGCTCCTTCTTAGGCGTTGGCTGTGAAGGAGTATAGTAAGCCAACGAATTGTAGAAGTCCTTTATCTGGTCAAGAGTGAGGCTCACTCTATGCTTTGAGAAGACTGCCAATTCGCTATTGATATCGGCTACTGCCTTGTCATATTGCCCTAAGAGAGCATAAGCCTCAGCACGTTCAAGGAGGGTGATATCGGTTGCGAAGACAGCAAACTCACCATAGGGAATACCTATTTCAGCCTGTGTATCGATGACCTTAGCCATGTATGGAATCTTACGCAAGGCGTATTTCGATATACCATTATTATAGGTAACGGTGTAGTTAAGGTCTGTTCCGCTGTTACCCCATGGTCCTGCAGCCTGCAAAGTCTCGTTCTTACTAATCAACTCTCCGTGTGCGTACTTGCTACCAGCAAGTATTGGAATACTGATAACACCCCACTGTGAAGGTGCAGGAAGCAGCATGATGTTGGCATTCTTACTAGCTTTTATGAAGTCATAAGGCTGCACGTTGCCACTAGGACCCAGTCTGTTCCACTCTGCCCAGTTGCGTAGTATGTCCTCAGGATGGTCTCCTAACACCTTATTCGCATACTCCACCGCCTTGTCGTATTGCTGTGCATAGAGATAGAAACGGGTTGCGAAAGCATAAGCAGCCTGCTTGGTAAAATGGAATTTAGGCTTATCATACTTTGTTCCAACGAGTTTCATGCCTTCCACTAAGTCGTTTTCTATATTCTTGTAAAGCTCTGCCAAGGTGCCACGCTCCATGAGTCTACCCACGACACGTTCGGGTTGCTTAGGATAAGGCAAGCCCAAGTTGTTCTGCGCAGTGGTCTTGTCATAAGCCTGACAAAATACTGTTGACAACTGGAACATAGCAAAGGCACGACATAACAAAGCTTCGCCTTTCTGCGCATCATAAGCCTCTTTGTCCTTCGCCTTATCAATGTGATCGAGCGTTTCATTGCATGTTGAGATAGCGGCGTAATGCGCTTCCCACAACTGATGAGGCGTCTCGGGATTGCTTACCTCATCAATGTCTTTCCATTGATAAGCCTGCTCTTGAAAGCGATCGAAGGCACTCCAAGTGCTGTGCAACTGCTCATCTGTATTGTCAGAGTACATCTCCAAGAGATAAGCAGGGTGTCCTTGTGGATAAGCACTGACGAGTAGTTGGCTCGATTCAGAGGGTGTCTTCAAGTCCATACGACTATCGGGATACTTGTCCAAGAAGTCGTTGCACGATGTAAAGGCAAGTGCAGCGGACGCAAGCGACAGGCACATTATATATTTATTGACGTTCATCTTCATAAGTTTTAAAGTCCAACTTTTACTGTAAGGGTGAATTGCTTTGGCATTGGTGACGCCACACCACCCACGTTATAGAACTCTGGATCCTGCCCATTGAGTCTCTTGTCAGCATAAAGCAAGAAGAGATTAGTGGCTTGGAGTTTGAGAGAAAGATTCTGAATAACGCTATTCTTGAACCATTGTGCTGGTAGGTTATAACCGAGGGAAATCTCCTTCATGCGAATGAAGTCGCCCTTTGCTATGCGTACATCACTATAATTATAAGCGTTGTAACCCATGCGCACATTCGTATTTGCCATATACTGGCTCTTTGACAATATACCTGGAACATTCGTAACAGCCTCATCGCCAGGTTTCATCCAGCGATTCTTGAAGTCGTTAGTCATAGAGACTAAGTCGTTATAACGGGCACGGAACTTAGGATCGAGGCGTACAACGTTACCGAAAGCATAGGTAACAAAGACGTTAAGAGTGAAGCCTTTATAGGTGAAGAGGTTGCCAAGTGAACCCGTGTGAGGCGGGTCTGTCGGTCCTTCATACTTGAGGAAGTCTGTTTGGGTACGCTCTTGGAAGTTGATATCATCGGTTGTCACCTCTCCTTTCTCATTGCGTACCATAGGCATACCCTCGTCGTTTATGCCCACAAAAGGTATTGAGAACAACGCACGAGCAGGATAGCCACGCTTAGCGAAGCCGTTTCCACTCACTAAACTCATTACGTTTCCTTGGTTAAAGAGCTTAGTGATCTTGGTCTTAGCATACGAATAGATGAAGTTCGTTGACCATGTGAAATACTTGTTCTTAACGCCTACTAACGATAGACTTAACTCAACACCATTAGAATTCATAGAGGCTACATTGGCAGCACGGATTATCTGTCCGCCTAGTCCGGCAGTAATCATTGGACCAATCTCATCGAAGTTCTTACGTGTATAATAGTCCAGTGTGATACCAAGACGATTATTCCACAATGATGCATCAAAGCCCAAGTTCAACTCGTTCTTCTTCTCGTATGTGAGGTTCGCATTGGCTAACTCGGTGATTTCGAGCTGTGGTTCTTGGTCTTCAGCGAATAGTCTAAAAGGATTAGAAGCCGTTATGATGGCGGTTGAATTGCTGTAAGACGCATCTGGCGGAGTACCCGTAAGACTATAAGAAGCACGCAAGGTGAGTTTATTCAATGGTGATAACTTATTGAACCAACTCTCTTCATGCACATTCCAAGCGCCCGACACGTTCCATGTAGGCATCCATCTTGCCTTCGTATCACGTCCCATTTGGTTAGAACCTTCATAGCGTAAAGTTCCGTTGAAGACGTATTTTCCCATATAACTATATGTGGCATTGCTATAGAAAGCAACGCTACGTGAATTGGTTGGAACGATGGAATAATAGGTGTTACCAGCCTCAACCGCACGCTTAAAGTAGTCATAGACATAGAAAGGAACCATACCCGCATTGTAGCGCAAACCCACTCCTTCAGAGGCATTACGCTGTCTTTCAATGCTCTTAATCTCCATTCCTCCGAACAAGTTCACTATGTGTTTATCAGCGAAAGTGTGGTTATAATTAGCCGTAGCACGCAAGTCGTAATCACTCATTCGGTTGTCTCCTTTATGGTAGAGACCGCCGTAGGGCAATACTGTCTGCGGTAGTTTATTCGGATTGGATGGGTCTTTGTACAGGTACTTGTTGCCATCTCGGATGATACCATTGCCCATTGCACGATAAGCCAGTGCCTGGTTGGAATCGTCCTTAATGTTATGTTCCTGTGTAGATGCCATGTATTTGAATGCACCTAACAATGACAACTCAAGGTCACGGATAGGTTTATACTTCAATTCTAACTGGAATCTCGCATCAAGCGCATGCAAGTCTATGTAGTTATTGTCCAACTCATGGAAGATATTAAATGGTGCGTAGTTTGCCACGTAATACTCGTTTGGATCTAATACACGTGAGGTGTTGCTTGCATAAGAGTATGGATTGATATCGAAGTCACGCTTCACTTCACCGCCCACAACGTCTACATCCTGTCCAAGAGTACCTGGCGCACGCTGCTTGCGATAAGCTGCTCCACCGATAAGGTTCAATGAGAGCTTATCAGTAAGGTGCTGCGTGAGGTTGACGTTGAGCGTATAACGATTCACACTACTCTGCTTGTACCATCCTGGATCAAGTAGTGCGCTAAACGAAGCATAGTAGTTTGAACGCTGCGTACCACCACTGAAGCTCACAGAATGGGTCTGCATGATGTTCGAAGAGAATAATTCTTTGAACCAGTTGGTGTTTCGGAACTCTGCTCGTTGTAGGTAACGATTGCGAGCTTCGGGCGTATTCTCCAATGCAAACTGCCCCGTTGTACGATCGTAATGATTGATGAGCTCATACATTTTTCCATATACACCATACTCGCTACCATTGAGCACTTCCGAGAGATTCAGCCATCCCTTATCCGCCAATTCACGATAGATACCCATCTGCTCCTTCGAGTCTAAGATGTCGAAATTGCTGTAGGATGGCACCAAGCGAGTGGTGAACTCGCCCGTATAACTAATGTGCGACTGTCCCTGCTTACCCTTCTTTGTGGTTACAACGATGACACCTGCCATCGCACGAGCACCATAGATAGAGGTAGCGGAACCGTCCTTAAGGATTTGAAAACTCTCTATATCGTCGGCATTCAAACCAGCGATTGCCGAAGAGATAAGCGTCTCGGGGTTACCAGAAGCGAGGTCGTCAGCACCCACATTAGCCGCATCTTCCATGATCACACCATCCACAACCCATAGTGGCTTACTACTTCCATAGATGGACGTTGCGCCACGAATGCGTATCTTAGGTGATGTACCAAAGGTGCCGCTAACGTTCTGCACTGATACACCAGCAGCCTGTCCCTCAAGCGAACGACTGATGTCAGCCACACCATTGAGGCGCGCTTTGTCAGCATCCAACTTATCGGTCGCACCCGTGAAGAGGCGGCGGTCGGTGCGAGTAAGACCAGTCACAACAACTTCATTGAGGGTTGTTGCATTCGATTTCAGTACTACGTGCATGTCAGTGGTAGCCTTCAGCGTCTGCGACACCATACCGATGTACGCCACTGTCACTTGTGGGTTTGCAACGTCAGTAGTCAATGAGAACTTACCATCGACATCGGTGACTGTCGCCATCTTAGCCCCCACAACAGTGATAGTCGCACCGATAACTGGTTCGTTATCATCGGCTGCCACCACCGTACCCGTAATCTTGGTTTGTGAAAAAGCCATGCTGATACAAAGGAAGAGCATGCCTATACACAGGAGTAGCTTTTTGTTCATAAGTGTTTAATTAATGTATGTCTTATATTGTTTCCAACACTGGTAATAGGTCGTTTACCATGCTATTTCCATAAAACCTTGTAGATTAATTCTTCTCTGACAAAGGGTCTTATACAAGACGTTTTGTGGCTTTTAGGCATCAAATAACACTAATCTATAACCTTTAGATGTTGTATTTAATGCTACAAAGGTAGGTTAATTTTCTAATATACAAGGCTTTTTTAGCATTTATTTGTTTCTTACAAGCGTAAAAGCTATGGGCAGTGTGCACGACACAGGATAATAATTTCAGTAAGCTATTACCCATATTCGGCGCACATTTCTTTGGTTATCTCCCTTAAAATAGTAACTTTGCAACAATCAAGCACATACATGTGTTATAAATATCAGTTAACTAAATCTTGAACAATAATGGATAAATACAGTTGCTATATGCCCCAGTGCCCACGTCGTGAGAGTTGCACGCTTTGGCACATCGCCCAACAGGAGATAGCCGAGGAATACGTATTTCTAAGCGTGACAAATCCCCAACTCATTGAGCAAGCTGGCGGCTATTCGCAATGCCCGAAGTATTATGAATGGAAGTTGAGACGCTTTGCTCGTGGTATGCGTTGGCGTTATGGGACGCTCACGGGCAATGCTGAGGCGGAGATTCATGAGCGGTTGAAGGACACTTTCGGCTTTACGCAAATAGGGCGAATGCGCCGTGGCGATGTGGTTATATCGCCTGATGAACAGGCACAAATACGTGAGATATTTGAAGAGGTAGCCCCTGGTACAGAACCAGAATTTATAGCTTTCGAGGAACATTATATTAAGCCTCCACGCCGCAAGTAAGGGCTGCGGTGTAATGTTCCCACGCTGGAACACGGATGTTCCCGCACTGGAACTTTCATGTTCCAACGCCGGAACATGAATATTCCGCCGCTGGAACATTGGCGTACCACCGCTGGGAACATTTCAATTCTAATGGATGGTGACGACCGACTGACGTACTTGGTGAGGTCTACCCTACCCTTATTATAGACGAACCGCAGAGTATACTGGATGCCGACAGAAAGAATAAGACAAGGCAGCTCTCACGCTGTTCAATCCAATTCTCACCTTATTATATAGTACCAAGAACCGCAGAGTATGCAGAATGCCGACAGAAAGAATAAGACAAGGCAGCTCTCACGCTGTTCAATCCAATTATCACCTTGTTATATAGTACCAAGAACCGCAGAGCGATGTTTACAACCAGGTGTATCATCTCGATGCAATAAATGTCTTCAACAAGCGACTGGTGAAGAAAATTGAGGTGAAGGGTGTGAAACAGGTTGGTACGACCTCAACAAATAGTTATCTTTACCTCTATACGATTGTCTTGTCGAAGAAGAAAGGCAAGACACCACGTGCCCGTATCAACTTTGACGCTACAAATAAGACAAGTTTGTGCATTCAATCCAGCTAAATTAGGAAATAACAAAGCTATCTTCCACCTTTTATACACATATATTGAAAAAAAATATCTATTTGTTTTGTAGTTAAAGAAATTATTCTTAACTTTGCACTCGCTTTCAACAAGGAAGCAGGTTGACTACAAAGTAACCTTCTGGAGAGATGGTAGAGTGGTCGATTACAACGGTCTTGAAAACCGTCGTACCGAGAGGTACCGGGGGTTCGAATCCCTCTCTCTCCGCTTTGCACAAGCAAACAAGTCCCTAAGTCACAATGATTTAGGGACTTTTTCTTTGTCCCCAATTTTCCTTTGACCCACTTTTTGACCCATTTCTTGACCCACTTTTTGACCCACTTTTTACTCCGAAGATTCTGAAAAAGCAATGAAACAACTTTTTCCTGTAAACATTTATCCTACTGAAAACTATGCTCATTCACATATATAAGCTGCTTACAAGCCAATTTTGTTTTGAGAGTATAACTCTAGAAACAGACTAATTTTCCTGTCACTTAATTGTAAGGTTATTCACCTCTTTACCTTCCTTAAATAATTTATAACCATCAGTAGCATATCCTTGTCCTATATATATAAACGACTCAGGAGAAACTTCTTCCATAATATAGTCCTTAAAATAACATCCACCAAAGTCCATAGCATCCTCACAAACAAGCCTTAGCGGATAATAAACATGATGCGAATCTTTCGCATACCTTGTATTTTTACATACCATGAAGCTACTTACATCAACACCCTTTAGTGCTGGCATCGTTGTATGTAAATATATTGAATCTCCATAGCCCCCATAAATGCTGTCACCTATTCTGGTATAACCATCTATAGTTTCCCCATTTTTTAAGTGGACCCATTCTCCTTTGCTTTTATAGTTATATTTCTTTTCTTTGCAAGAAACTAAGAAAGCACATAATATGATAATTATAATGTAAAGTCTCATCTACTTAGTCTTTTAGAGATTGTAAACTAATATATAGTCAATAGATATACCTTCATAGCTCCAATCTATCTATTTATTTTTTAAGTGTATAGGAAACTCCGTTCTTCAAAGAATATTGTAAGAGTCCTTTGTCTTTATTCCATATTACTTGTTTCAGACCGATAACTGGTTGATCTCCTTCATTTCTATCCATTTGCTTAATATCTACAGAAATACAATCCTTGTATTTTCGCTTCCTTATTTCCAGAGTTTTAGGATTCATAGGGATAGCTATCCAACTCCATTCGCAAAAGTTGCAACTGGTTGTTAGAGGACCTTTTTCTTCATTTCTTTTTATCTCAAAACTTATTAGGAAAGTGTCGGTAGAATGCAACAAAGTCATATCAACACTTGCAATACCATCATATTCATGTCCCACCTCTATCCAATTATGTCCCTCGGGGTCAAATGGAAACGTATTTTTAGGATTCCATATTTGAATATCTTTTACTATCAAAGTATCTGTATCGTCAGTATTTGAAACATAATAGATACTATCATTTATCTTGTAATGAGTTATCCAACACAAATCTTCATCTGTTAGCTTTACTTTATGGACATAAGGTATTATACAGCTAACTAACGAGAAGATAATTATTAAGTATACTATTTTTTTCATATTTCTCACTATAATAACGAGGACAGAAATTGTCTATATCTTAGATTTTATCTTTTTAAAAATACAATATGTTAAATAAAACAATAGTAGTAATATGTATAAGGAATTAAAACATAATAGATAAAACCACCAAACGAGTCCAGTACCCCCAGAACTTCTTGTAAATAATAAATAATAAAGAGGTATAGAATAAAGCAGGAAAATGCCAAGTAGTTTTATTCCTTTTGACATCGAGAATGATGTAGTAATTACTACTGATTCTATTAAACAAACCAAAGATGATAAATATAATAATGAAGAATCTTCCATAAATCATATATTCGTCTTAAAAGAGAAGAATAACTACTCCTAAAAGTTTGATATCATGTTATTTGTGTAATATAGATGAGGCAAAGTTTTCTTTTAAAAGAATGTGGACCTTTAGTATCTTAATTATTGCCAATGTGGCATTTTTTAAAAGAATTATCCATACAATAGATTTCAACTTCACCACAATTAATTTTCGCATAGGAATTGCCTTCCACTATCTTCCCATATATTCGATAAGAATCATTATGATAGTCTTTGAATACTGTATCATAATTTAATCTTTTATATGTATCATAATCGATAATTTCAATGTTCATTTCTTTTTAAATATGTTTGAATCAAAATTATTACCATAAAGAAACCATTTTAATAATGCTTTATATAATAATCGAACTCTGCTTTATTTTTA
>ERZ651108.399-NODE-399-length-21643-cov-26.874931_pt1 | contig 21643 bp, 19 predicted proteins | sample MGYA00512173_ERZ651108 | MGnify/ENA metagenome assembly ERZ651108 | reverse complement strand
AAGGATTATTTCGACAGTAAGGGTATAATATTCACAGAGAATATCATAACTAACAATAGTGACAAGAATAAACCAAATAGCAATGTCAAGGTCATAATTAAACAATAATCTGATTATAACACTTCAAAAGAGAGGATATGTTCACGAAAAAAATGACATATCCTCTCTTTCTTTTATAAACCCAAATTGGTCTTTAGAAACTAAACACATTGCGGTATCATAAACGATTTGGGGTTAATTTGTGGAGAATAAAAACTACAACATTAAGAGATTCTTCAACGAAAGAAATGAAAACACCGAACGAATCAATCTACATTTTATCTGGTGAGAGAATGTCGCGTTTCCCTTTTCAGAAAAATACACGTATACTACAATAACGCGAGTTCGACGAATTCAGAACAATGTAAGCTGTGTGTCAATGGTCCTTTGTACATTAACACAAGGCTTCTTTGGGAACAAACAATAGGCAGCAATTGCCCTTAATAAGTTGACAATGAAATTGTCAAAGTATCTATGTCTGGAGTATTCCACTTACACAATGTTCTTAAGTTCATCACTAACACTACCCTCTAATGTAAAATCTTTTCCCATCTACAAATTAAAAGACGCTCTTTTGCAATGTAAAAGATGCCCTTTTGCGTGGTAAAAGATGCCCTTTTGATGTATAAAAGGTGCTCTTTTGCAATGTAAAAGACGCCCTTTTAGAAGCACATTTATAATCTACTGATTGTCTGTACATTACAAAACACATCTAAAAGCATATTCAAAGAATTATCAATCGACAGCCACAAGAATATTGTAAGGGTATTTCAAAAGTACGAATTTAAGCCATAGCAGGATTCTTTAAGACACACGAATATGCCACACAGAGTACGGAACATTGCAGAGAATTACCATTAGCGACACTATGAGGAAACACAACGAGAGTCTTTAACATCTCTCTTTATTTTAGTTAATTATCCTTTAGAAAGCATCTTTTCTTTGTAAATTTTACAATTGTTTATAAAAATAGTCGTAACTTTGCACCTGAAATAAAAGAGCACTAAATAGCTTTTATACAACACTATTAAAACGTGCTATATAACAATAGCAATAAAAACAAAGTTCATAATAGACTGTACTGACCCTTAATTCCTTATAACTTTTTTAGATTTTAAGACTATTAAAGGGATAAGTTTTCTGTGGTAAGACAATAAAATCGACAACGATTGAAGGTAGAAAGATTTATAAAAACGAAATAAGACTTAAAGACAAAGAAGATGAAAAGAATTTATAGAAAACCCTCAACTACAATAGTATTCATGGAGATAGAGGGTAACTTATTAATGGATAGTGCGCATGGTACAAGTCACGAAGGTTTCAGTGGGGGAACCGATCTGAGCCCACACGTTGAAGATGGAACTGATGATGATTCTCCATTCTAAGCGCACAAGAGATTAAATTAATAACAAAAAAGACGAAGAATAACAATATGAAGTATACAAATCGACTGAAGACTTATGCTTTATGCATAGGGCTTGCACTAAGTGTTGTGTCTTGTTCAAATGACGACTTCGAGGGTACTAACAGCACAGACGGTCAACTGGTAGACATGACTTTCGTATCTGCAGGATTGGAAAGTCCCTCAAATGCAGAGGATATTACCCCATCAAACCAAGCTAAAACCCGTACTGTATTAGGCTCCGATGGGACAACTGTCACCTGGCAGGCAAACGATAAGATTGGTATTGGCTTTAAAGGAAACCAACCCAAGAACTATCCTTTCACCACTCCTACCGCTGGAAGTGACGTACATTTCTGGGGACAAGCGCCAAATGTCAATAATGTAGCATACTTTATGATGTATCCTTATCAGCAGGATGCAAAGATATCAGCAAATAGTAACACCCAAGCTATATATCAATACAACTTTCCAAAGGCTCAGAACGCCATTGCTGGCACTTTTGATCCCAAGGCAAATGTTTCTGTAGGCATAATCCCACAGCGTGGAAAACCATTCGTTGCTTACAACATAGGCGGCTTACTCCGCTTTAGTCTTCGTGGAACTTCAAACGTAAAACAGGTGAAGTTACTTTCTGTTGGCCAGGAGAACCTTGCAGGCAACTTAAAGTCTACCATTACTTTTGCTAATGATGGGAAGATTAGTGCTGCTAAAAACGAGTTCAGCGCGGCATCTCCTGTAGTAAGCCTCACGCCAGCATCGGGCACTTTTGAGGAAGGAAAGGCATATTACATAGCACTTCCAGAGCAAAAATTATCACAGGGACTGACACTCGTATTCATCATGCAGGATGGCAAAGCCATATTGAAAAAGGTTAAGCAGGAAGTAAATATCCAACGCGCTAAGGTGTATAACCTCGGCGAAATGACGCTTGATCCTACTAAAGCAAAGGATTTCATTCTCAAGAATCAGGGTTTAATCGAGGCTGTTGCTGTGAAAGTATCAGGCTTAGTCAGAACCGCAGATGGGCACCTGGACATCTATGCAGCAGACAATTTGGAGAAGATCCTTTCTTACAAGGGAATACTGGAAGTCAATAACAAAGACAACTTCACGTCAATTGATGAGCTACAATACTATCGTAATATTAACGGACTGAACCTTCAAGGTAACAAGAACCTTGCAGGAGAGCTCAATCTCAACAAGTATCCACAGCTCACTGGTCAAATAGTAATTAGTGGTAGCCCATTGGTCACAAAGATTAATGTGACAGGATTGGATAAGATAACACAGTTACAAGCGCACCACCTGAATGGACTGACAGAAGTTGTAACTGGTGGTAACACTAAGCTCAACTTATTCGCATTGTATAATAACAACAGCCTTCAGTCGGTTGATGCAAGCAATATGCCTTCATTATCAACATTACAGACATATTATAGTCCTAATATACAGACTATCAATACCACCAATTCACCAAACTTGAGCGACTTTAATGGTCTCTCTAACGGTAGTCTTCAGAGCTTCATAGGGTTGTCAGATAACTCAAAGCTGCAGAGATTTTGGGCATCAGGTTCAAAGATAGAGAGCTATGACTTCAGCAAGATGACAAATCTAAGTAATGTCAACCTTGCAAGTGCTGCAGTGAAAGAAATCAAAGGATTGTCTGCTGCTGGTGCTAACTTGAAAGAACTTCAGCTATCAAATACACATGTAGGTTCATTGGATGTATCAAACAATCCAAACCTCACCAAGCTTGACTTATATAATGTAAGGGAGATGTCTGCATTGGATGTAACGCATAATCCAAACTTAATATATTTGCGAACAACCTTTATCCCATTTACATCTCTCGACTTATCGAACAATACAAAGTTAGAAGAGCTAAGTATTGCGCATTGTAGATTTTCATCATTTGACATACGTCACATGCCAAACTTGGCGAAATTTTATGCTGGTAGTCAAAAGCCAAATGGTTTCTTAGCAAACATTACTGTCACAATGACTGCTGCACAAAAGGCTAAACTGGAACAAGTAAAGCCATTCAAAGAAAGTGCTAACGATGACAGAGCCAATTACGATAACACGAATAGCTGGGTAAAAGTAGTAGTAACACCATAAGACTATACTGCATTTACACATACATCCACAGAGCGGGAACACCTTTAACAGGCGTTCCCGTTTTTTATATAATCACTCTATCGAAGTGAGTCAAATAAAGAGATAGGTTTTGTAAACGATAAAGCATTAGCAAATATCTCCTTGTAACGTCTTTAACTCACAAATTCATACCCAGCGAACAAGTCCTTTCCTACCCAGCGGTTGGGTCTCATCGTACCCAGCGAATAGGTAGACTTCTACCCAGCGGTTGGGTAGACAAGGACTTACTCGCTGGGTACAATACGACCCATTCGTTGGGTATAAAACAAGCAATAAAAGGATGTTTTAAATATCAAAAAGCCTATCCCTAGAAACACAAAGATTCTTCGCGAAGAAAATCAAAATTGTTCGCGAACAATTCCCAAATTCTTCGCGAAGATTTTTTAACCTAATCTATGCTTATCACGGAAGTAGGACTTGTAAGGCACGGGAGTACATCTTGTGGGGCACGAAATGTACTTTCGTGCCCCACAAAAGTACATTTCGTCGATGTTAACAGTTACGCCTCTCGCCTTAACTATTGTTTACATATAGGATTACACAAAACACCTAACGTGCATCTCCATCAACTGCCCACAGGTTAGAAATTCTGCACAGATAGGTTACAATGCTCTTCCATGAACCCCCGCCAACCAGCGGAACGGATGGTATTAGTTGTTAATTCATTCGTTTATTACAATGAAATTAAGTATTTTTGCAGGCAAATCGATTCATAACAATGGCAAGTCAATTGACAAAGACACAGCAAGAATTTAAAGACATACTGGCTGAATGTAGAGAGCTCTTTGGTAAGAAGCTCCATGATTATGGTGCCTCATGGCGCATTTTACGCCCCTCTTCCCTCACAGATCAGCTTTTTATCAAAGCCAAACGCATACGCTCGTTAGAGATTACAGGTGAGAATCTCGTTGGAGAGGGAGTACGCCCCGAGTTCATCGCATTGATTAATTATAGTATTGTTGGACTGATTCAACTATCCAAGGGCTTTGTTGATAGTGTTGACATCACGCCCGACGAGGCACTCAGTCTTTATGATACCTATGCCAACGAAGCCTACGAACTAATGGTAAAGAAGAATCATGACTATGGAGAGGCATGGCGAGATATGCGTGTGAGTAGTTACACAGACCTTATTCTCACTAAGATTGAACGAATCAAGGAAATCGAAGATCTTAATGGAGAAACACTCGTCAGTGAGGGCATAGATGCCAATTATATGGATATAATGAATTACGCCGTTTTCGGTGCTATCAAGCTACATGAATAAATTAAAGACACTATTAGTAAACCTCAGTCGTGCGCTGTTAGCCTTGACATTTATCTTTTCTGGATTTGTTAAGGCTATTGACCCACTAGGTTCGCAATATAAAATTGCGGAATACCTAGAGGCAGTGCAATTATCGGCTTACGTACCCGATTGGGCACAGCTAATGGTGTCGATAGCCCTTTCTGCCATAGAATTTACGCTGGGTGTAATGCTCCTCTTGGCCATCCGCCGTCGATTAGCCAGTAAGATATCCTTGCTTTTCATGGCTGTGATGACAGCTGTAACATTGTGGTTGACCGTGAGTAATCCGATACAAGATTGTGGTTGTTTCGGAGATGCCATACACCTAACCAACACGCAGACATTTATCAAGAACATTGTTTTGCTTGTTGCAGCAATCATTCTCACACGCTTGCCTTTACATCAGATGCGCTTCGTTTCAAAGACGAATCAGTGGATAGCCTTCTATTTTACGATTGTCTTTATCTGTATAGCGTCACTATTGAGTCTTTATCATCTGCCTATCTTTGACTTCCGTCCTTATTATATCGGACAGAACATCAAAAAGGGTATGGAGATTCCAAAGGGGGCTAAACAAACAACCTATAAGACAACCTTTATCTGTGAGAAGAATGGTGTAACAAAGGAATTCAATGAGAATAATTACCCTTACAACGACTCTACGTGGGTATTTAAAGATACACACCAAGAGATACTTGAGCAAGGGTATGAACCACCCATACACGATTTCTCTATCACGAACGAACAGACAGGGAACGATATTACGGATAGTATCTTGACCCATAAAGGATATACCTTCTTACTCATAGCTCCTGTATTGGAAATGGCTGACGATAGTAACTTTGGTGATATTGATGCTATCTACGAATATGCAAAAGAGAATGGCTATGGATTCTACGGATTGACTGCTAGCACAGATAAGGCTGTACAGCATTGGAGGGACATTACGGGTGCGGAATATCCTTTCTATACGACTGACGGCACAACACTAAAAACCATCATTCGTAGTAATCCAGGCTTAGTACTGCTCTACAAAGGTACTATCATCAATAAATGGAGTCATAACGATTTGCCCAAACAAGCCGAACTCAACGCCCCACTCTCCCTCATTGAAATAGGGCGCGAACCGGCTAATAACACGTGGACAAAGATTATGCTAATCATCGTGTGCTACATCTTCCCCTTGTCATTCCTTATTGCCGCCGACCGCATTTGGTCATGGACAAGATGGGTAAGGAAGCGTGAAGAGTGGCTCAAACAGAAAGAAGATTGGGTGAAACAAAAGGAACAATCAAATAAATTATATCAACTTTTAAAACGTAAAAGACAAATGAGAAAGAAAATCGTAGCAGGTAACTGGAAGATGAACGAGACCTTGCAGGAAGGTGTCGAGCTAGCAAAAGAGATTAACGAGTCACTCAAGGCAGAAAAACCTAATTGTGATGTTGTTATCTGTACTCCATTCATTCACCTCGCAAGTGTTGCTCAGGTGTTAGATTCAAGCGTTGTTGGACTTGGCGCAGAGAACTGTGCAGACAAGGAGAAGGGTGCTTACACAGGTGAAGTATCAGCTGCAATGGTAAAGAGCACAGGTGCACAATATGTTATCCTTGGTCACTCTGAGCGTCGTCAGTACTATGGAGAAACAGCAGAGATCCTCAAAGAGAAGGTTCAATTAGCTCTTGCTAATGGTTTGAAGGTAATCTTCTGCTGTGGTGAAACTCTCGAAGAGCGCGAGGCAGAGAAGCAAAACGAGGTAGTAAAGGCAGAGTTGGAAGGTTCAGTATTCAACCTTTCAGCAGAGGAATGGAAGAGCATTATCTTGGCTTACGAACCAATCTGGGCTATCGGTACAGGTAAGACAGCTACATCAGACCAGGCTCAGGAGATGTTAGCCTACATCCGTTCTATCGTTGCAGAGAAGTATGGTAAGGAAGTAGCAGAGGACACTTCTATCCTCTATGGTGGTAGCTGTAAGGCTAGCAACGCACCAGAGTTGTTTGCTAAACCTGACATTGATGGTGGCTTGATTGGTGGTGCTTCATTGAAGGCAGCTGACTTCAAGGGTATCATTGATGCTTGGAAGAAGTAATCCATACAAATATTAATGATGAGAGGGAGTCACGTTTGGTGCTCCTCTCATCACTTTTCAATTAGAATAAAAGACATGAAAAGACTCCTTACAATCATAGTTCTCATACTGACAACCATTACAACAACTTATGCTCAAAGTTCGGTAACTGTAACGCAGAGTTCCGATATTGACGCATTAGTCAATGGTAAGAAAACAGCGAAGAAAGCTAATAAAGAAAGCAAGAGAGTAGAGAGTCAGCGTGAACAATCACGCCAGTCAATAGGCTCAAAGATTAAGACTCCAGATACAAAACAACTGTCAGTTCCTAAACTGAACGACCACAAACCAGAGATTGCACGACCTGATAATAACACCTTACAGCCCGTTAGACAAGTTGGAACGAAGCTAGTGAAACGTTTAGTAAGAAGACCTCATGATCCAACTTTCGATGATATAGACGATGGTAAACAAATTGTAACCAAACGTGTAAAGAAAGGCATTAAAAAGGTTAGGGGATTCCGTGTTCAGGCTTATAGTGGTGGTAACACGCGTGTAGCTCACCAACTTGCAGACAAAGCAGGACAAACGGCTAAAGAGTTATTCCCCAATCAGCCCATCTATGTTCACTTCTATCCGCCACGTTGGATGTGCCTCGTTGGCAACTTCACAGACTATAACACTGCTAAAAAAGTAATGTTGAAGTTGCGTAAAGAAGGCTTTTCACAGGCGAATGTTGTACGCATGATGGTTAGTGTGAAGACGTCATCATTTGTTGACAACTAAATGTAGTCACACCTTATATATTATATATACACCCAAACAACACCCTTACTAGGGTAACAGGCTATGCCCTTATATGGATAAAGCTCTCTACCCTAACGAACATATCGGGCAATACCCTAAATAGGGGTATAAGCCTACCTCATAAACAGCAATAATCAGAAACAACATAATATGACCCCAGAAGCACAATTCCGTGATGGTTTAGACGAACTTGCGGCACACTATAAAGAGATACTAACACTCCTTGGTGAGGATCCAGCAAGGGAGGGTTTGGAGAAAACACCCATGCGAGTTGCGAAGGCAATGCAGGTTCTTACACGTGGATATACACAAGATCCTCATAAGGTATTAACGGATGCTCTCTTTGAAGAGAAGTACAACCAGATGGTGATAGTCAAGGACATTGACTTCTTCTCAATGTGTGAGCACCATATACTTCCATTCTATGGCAAGGCGCATGTGGCGTATATTCCCAACGGAAAGATCACAGGTTTGAGTAAGATTGCACGTGTTGTCGATATATTTTCTCATCGACTTCAAGTACAGGAACGCCTCACCGAACAAGTTATGCAATGTATCAACGACACGTTGAAGCCACAAGGTGTGATGGTAGTCATCGAAGCGAAACACATGTGTATGCAGATGCGTGGTGTGGAGAAACAGAACTCTATCACCACAACAAGTGCTTATAGTGGTGTGTTCGAATCAAGCAAAACCCGTAACGAGTTTATGAACTTACTGCGTGGAGAGACCAAACGAATATAATAACGACTAATATTTAAAAGGAGAAAAGTTATGAGTAAAGTCTTAAAAATAGCCACACTAGCATTCGTGGCAATCGTTACAATCAACTTCTTTACAGCATGTTCTAAGGAGAAAGATACACCAAGTATTAATGTTGAACAGCTCTATCAGAACATCAATGGCAATTACATTGGTACTGTAAAGCTGAGTAATAGCAATGGTGACTTGGGCTCAAAGAATGCGACATGGACAGCTAATAAGGAGGTAATCAGCGTTAAGAACATCAATGGTGACGAACTAGCAGCTGGCGTAAAGAACCAATCTTCAAAGCTATATCAAGCTCTCTTGAATGCTACGAATGGTAAGCTAGAAGTCATTATAACGAGTTTTAAGCCACAGGAACAAATGATCTTCTTCAATGTATCGGCTAAACTTACCTTCACCATCAATCTTAATAGACAACAGGTAGAGGTGGTTGGAACAGGAGGCTCCTTGCCTTTCTCTTGTTTCTATGCAATGCCTACGCAAAAGATGCACTTTAATTTCACCATTAGCGACTTGAAGAAGAGCAATGGAAGAGGCGGTTTCGCTCCCCTATCCACCGATTACAACTTGCCTATAACATTTGAGTTTGAGTCACAACAAAAGAGTTAATAATACATTAAAGACGATAGAAAGGAAGATATATGAAGTTTATTTCATGGAATGTAAATGGTCTTCGTGCCTGCGTGGGCAAAGATTTTGAGCAGCAATTCAAGGACTTTAACGCTGATTTCTTCTGTTTGCAAGAGACGAAGATGCAAGCTGGTCAGCTTGATTTAAGCTTTCCTGGATACGAATCATATTGGAATTACGCTGATAAGAAGGGTTATTCAGGTACTGCGATATTCACGAAACATAAGCCATTGAGCGTTACTTATGGTATTAATATTGATGAGCACGACCATGAGGGACGTGTGATTACACTCGAGTTGGAAGACTTCTATCTCGTAACTGTCTATACACCGAACTCGCAAGATGAGCTTCGTCGATTGGAATATCGCATGAAGTGGGAGGAGGACTTCCAATCCTACCTACACAAACTGGATGAGATTAAGCCTGTCATAGTGTGTGGTGATATGAATGTTGCGCATCAGGAGATTGACTTAAAGAACCCCAAAACAAACCACCGAAATGCAGGCTTCACCGATGAAGAGCGTGAGAAGATGACCGAACTATTGAATAATGGATTCATAGATACCTTCCGCACGCTTTATCCAGAGCAAGTAACCTACTCTTGGTGGTCGTATCGTTTCCGTGCAAGGGAGAAGAATACGGGGTGGCGTATCGACTACTTCCTTATCTCCGAACGCTTGAGAGATCGATTGATAGATGCTAAGATTCATACAGAAACTATGGGTAGCGACCATTGTCCAATAGAGATTGACTTAAAGTAAAGCAGCTCTTATGTATGCCCAAATCAAATCATTGTTATTGATGGCTGTAGTTCTTGCAGCCATCATAGCCTATGCATTCTCTCCAAAAGAGATAACTTTGGGCAGCTACACAATAAGGAAGATAACACTTACAAGTATCTTCCTATCTGCTAAAGAACCACAGAAAGAACACAAGAAGAAGTCTAAGACAATTCATCGAAACCAAACAATTCTCTTCATCGGAGACTCTATGGTGGAGGGACTGTCACGTCGCTTGGGTGATTACGCAGGTGAGAATGGGCATAAACTATACTCTGTTATATGGTATAGCTCATCCACTGAACGATGGGGAACGACGCATACTCTGGAGCATTACATCGCTAAATACAAGCCAACTTACATCCTTATCTGTCTTGGAAGTAATGAGTTATTCATCAATGACCTCGCTAATAGGGCTCAATATGTTAGTGAAATGGTTAAGAAGATAGGCGATATTCCTTTCGTTTGGATTAGTCCTTCGGATTGGAATGGAGATACTGGTATCAATGACATCATCAAAGAAAGAGTAGGTGCAGGGCATTTCTTCGATAGTAGACACTTAAAACTAAAGCGAGGAAGTGACCATTATCACCCTACATGGGAGGCTGCTGCTTACTGGATGGATACGGCTGCAAAGTTTATTGCCAGTAATAAGTGTGACAATCCATTGCAGCTCAATTCTCCGAAAGCACATCACAAGGCAACAAACACAAGTTTGTTACAACCAGCATTCGAAGGCTTTTAATACATAAAAGAAAAGTAAGCGAAAGAATTATAGAAGCATGACAGAACTATCGCAGCTAACATCCACGTTCCTTGATTTCTTATCCTCACAAGATAAGAACTGGTCGTTGTGTACGCTGTCATTCATGGCTTGCTTCCTCATTTTCTTTACTCTTTACATTCCACTTAGACACTATCGTCAGCAGTGGACAAAGGTTTATGTCATTTGTTTTAGCTTCTTCTTCGCTTTCAAAGCAAATGGTGCTTTGATGTGGCTATTGCCTTTCACCACCTTTGTATCATGGTATCTAACCCATTCTATGATGCGTTTAAAACATGGAAAGTTGCGTAAGACGGGCTTAGCCATTACCATTTTCACAGAGTTGATACCCCTACTCTACTATAAATACACGAACTTCACCCTTGAAATATTCCATGAACTGCTCCGCAGTAACTTCTCTCCTATGAAGTTACTCTTGCCTGTTGGCATCTCTTTCTTTACTTTCCAAGCCATCAGCTACACGGTGGATGTTTATAAAGGGAGGTATCCCAAGACTGCGAAACTACTTGATTATACATTCTATCTGACGTTCTTTCCCCTCCTCATTGCTGGTCCTATCACCCGTGCCGAAGTATTATTACCACAGATTCAAACCCCTAAAAGGAATATCAAGAGAGCCCTTGTCTATAAAGGATTGTGGTTGATTATCTGCGGATTGATAAAGAAAGCACTCATAGCAGACTATCTTGCACAATATAACAACATAGTGTTTGATGCGCCAGCAGTGCAGAATGGCTTTGGAGATCTTATGGGTGTGCTGGGCTTCTCGGTGCAGATTTACTGCGACTTCTCGGGTTACAGCGACCTAGCTATTGGTGTTGCTGCCCTGATGGGATATGAGTTAAAGGACAATTTCAACTTCCCTTACCAAAGTCTTAACCTCACTGAGTTCTGGCATAGATGGCATATTGCACTTTCAACATGGGTTCGCGATTACCTATACATCCCTCTTGGAGGTAACAGAAAGGGTACTGTTCGCACTTACCTCAATAGCTTCTCTGTCATGATTATTGCTGGTTTATGGCATGGGGCATCGTGGATGTTCATCGTATGGGGCGTTATGCACGGTATAGGACTTGTCGTTCATAAGTTTTGCAACAACAATGGTCTGAAGCAGATACCCAATTCCAAGCCTATAAAAGTTGCTTGTTGGAGCATCACCTTTGGCTATATTTCACTCGCATGGATATTCTTCCGTGCCCCTAATATGGACTCTGCTCTGACATTGATAACGAATATCATTCAAACAACTAGGCTGAGTGATGCTTACGCATTCCTATTAGAATACCCGCTCTGGACGGCAGTTGTACTCATTAGTTTGGAACTTCACAGCATTAAAGAGGCTGATTATGAATGGTTACTAACGAAGTTCATCCGTTCACCATGGCTAGTGAAGCTCGCTATCTTCGCCTTTGTTCTGCAATTAGTCATCAACTTCAGTCAGCATAGCATACAACCTTTCATTTACACGCAGTTCTAATATGATTATCAAATACAAGTATAGTCCATTGCTATTCATCGACACGTTGCTTGCACCCATCCCTGTTTTGTTTTGTATATGGTTCTTCTTTGGACACAAAGGAGCAGATGCATCTCATCCTCTAATGCTTATTCTTGCATTGTGGATGACTGGTTTTGGTATCTTATATTGGCTTTTCAAGCTCTTTATTACATGTCAGAAATTATGGAAGAAAGACTATCTTTCCATCAAAGGAGACCACATCTGCTTTTATGATTGTCTCCGTTGTAAGTACATCGAAGTAACAGCTGATGAGATAGAAGGCGTCAACGATTATAATTACTACTTCGTTCCGTTCGTCGTTCAGATAATTTATACAACGAAAGGAAGGCTCTTCACCCTTCCTGATCTTAAACATGAAGGCAAGGAAAGAGTGACTGAAATAATTTATGACTTTATGTATAAGACAGAGAAAGAGACCATGTCTCGTTAGTAACAAACAACGGGCTATGCAGAAAGATAAAAGATACTCCATTTGAAGAGGGCGTTCCTTCATATCGAAGAGACGCCCTTTTGCAGTTGAAAAGAGGCTCTCTTTACATCAAAGAGAGCCTCTTGTTAAATCTAATTATAATTCGCTACTCATTCTTTTCATACCTCCATTACATCTTAGTAACCCACATCCCCTCCTTTGGAGAGGCTTGGGGAGGTCTTAAGTAGCTACACCTTCACTGATAACTCTTACTGGATAAGGCTTGAATAGTGCTTCAATCCAACCTTTTCCATTCGACCATCAGGGTGCGTAATTGTCATGTAGTCGAAACGACTCTTACCTTCTCTATAAGCCACAACACCGATACTTCCATCGCGCAAGTGCAGCGTTAGATAGCCTTCACGCTTACCATCTTTGTAATTGCAATGCCACTTCTCCATGCCATTGGGGTAATAAGCAGTCACATGACCATCAAGAACTGTGTTGGCATCATTGCCTAAGTCGAGGAAAGAATAGCCACCTTCTAAACGCTTCTGACCATCTGGATAGAAGTCCTGGAAGATGTCTCGCTCTACACCCTTATAGCTTTCTTTTGCAAGAAGACGATAGAAAGCAGCATTATCTGCACCTTTCACTGATCGTAATGCTTGATTGTAGAAGATTGTATCACGTGATACTACTGTTGTTGTCACACCTTCACGAGCGAAAGATGTTGCTGAAATCAAGCAGACAAAAGCTGCTAAAAAGAACTTTTTCATTGTTGTTAGGTCTTTAATTATTCGTTTTCTATGAGCAAAATTAATAGTAAACTATGATACAACCAAATATTCTGAAGGGTATTTTTAAGTAATTTTTCGTGCCTTTTCAGTTGTAATTAAAGAGCAAAAAGAATAACAAAAAGAGAAGAAATAAGCGTTAAATAGCTTTGAAAAGAAAGCGAACTATACTATTATTAAGGGTTTCATGCACAACAATTAGCATATTGTCATTTAGTTGATATATATCAATCCAACATGATAAGTTATCCTCTATGCGTATTACAATTTGACAGGAAAAATCATAGAAGATAACTTCTTCCCATAAAGAGAGACATCTTTAAAACAAAAAAATCCTGTCATCTGCACCTTACCAAAATAGTAAATGAGCAGAGACAGGAGGATATTCTTTCCACCAAATATTATAAGTTCATGAATGATACTTGGCGTTTCTTCACAGGCTTACCATTCTTGACTGTAAAACTGTCATTGAGTTCCATCACACCAGTAAAGCGTATCGCATCCTTCCCACTAGGGTTGACAAGCAAGGAGGCTGTCGCATTGTCGAACACTTCCAAGACTATCTGGTAACTTTCATAATCGTTGCGAGTGGTCATAAAAATACGTCTACCACCCTTAATAGGTTCTTCCTTGTAACTCGAAAGAGGCGAAACAAGGGACAAGCCACCGCCCCGACCGTATGGAATCTGGTACACCCTACCCACATAAGGGAGGAATAAACCAACCGAATCACCGCTTACTTCAATGCCCCAATCATCTTGTAAATAGATGGAAGGACCTCTCATTGGCTCCATTCTATCCATGAAGATGCGGTAACGATGCTCGCCTAAATGCGCCTTGACAGCAGCAGCTTTCAGTTGAGCCATCGTCTCCTTAGATACAGGCTTGCCATCAGAATCATAATAAGTCGTTGCACATCCTATCATTAGGAGCGCCGAAAACAAACATAAAAACAATCGTTTCATGATAGAACCTCACTTTCTTTCTAATTGAAATATACGTCTTCTTTAATCTAATCGTTCGACCTTTGGTGCATTCATCTTCTCTATCGTAGGTGCAGAAGACTTACTAGAAGGTTCTGGATCAGGCGTTGCTGGGGCAGGAGACGCTGGTGCAGCCATTGGCGCTTCATTGCTTTCTTGATGGGATGTGCTTTCCTTTCCCTTAGCCTTATCAGCCTTGTCAGTCTTGTCCTTAGCCTCATCTGCAGTCTTATCCTTATCATCATTGGTCGTTAAATCACTCTTTGAAGGCTTTGCATTAGGCCATAAATAATCGCCAACAATGTCTATCGTGTCCTTATCGGCAGTGCGTTGCTGTTCTTCCTCTTGCTCTTCTTCGCTCAAAGGACTATCATCATCAGCAACAACCAAGTTATATCCTATCCCTAAAAGAAGGAGTATCACCAGTCCACAAAGTACCTTAAAGGCGATTGACTTAGTAAATTTACGCTTTCTATTCTGTATCGACATAGTCTTTAAAATATAATTTCTTATCTAGCAGGAAACGCAATCGGTGCGTTCTCCTCAACATTATCTGCAAAGATAAACATTTATAAGGAAAACGCACCGAAACGATGATAAAAAATAATAAATGCCTACTCCTTAATACGAATAAACGCATTAGCGAGGATGGCGGTGAGCCCTCCTGTGGTGATACCACTTGAGAAGATACTCTTAATGAGGTCTGGCATCTTATCGAGAATACCGGGCACTAACTCTACACTCAAGCCCATTGCGAAGCTGATTGCCATAACCAATACTGCCTTACGAGTTATCTTCGTTGAAGCAATGATACGGATTCCTGCTGCTGCAACAGTACCAAACATGAGGAGAGTGGCACCTCCTAAGACGGCATCAGGAATAAGAGAAAAGAGCTGACCAACCACTGGGAAGAGTCCTAATAACACCAAGGCAGCTGCAATGAAATACCCAACATAACGACTGGCAACACCTGTTAATTGTATCATACCATTGTTTTGAGCAAAGATGGAGTTAGGGAAACTATTGAAGACAGCGGCTAAGAAAGAATTAAAACCATCTGCTAAGATTCCACCCTGTGCTCTCTTCAAGAATACAGGACCCTCAACTGGCTCGCCAGATATCAATGAGTTAGCTGTAATATCGCCGAAGGCTTCAACAGCAGTAACCAAGTAGATAAGTCCAAGACCGATGATGGAACCTAAATCAAAGTGTAGTCCATACTTGAAGGGGGTTGGTATATTCAGCGTTCCAGCACCACTTATACGTGAAAAGTCAATCATGTTAAGGGCGTAAGCAGCAATACATCCAACCAACAAGCCCAACACGATGGATGCCATTCGTAGGAATCTGTTGCTTGAACGATTAAAGAATATAATGCTGACAAGTACTAAGAAGGCTAAACCTAGATTCTGCATGGAACCGAAAGTACCAGCATCTATAGCCGACTGACCACCTCCGCACGAATTGATACCAGCCTTAATGAGGCACATACCAATGAGGGAAACAACAATACCAGACACTAATGGCGTGATAATCTTACGTGTATAAGGGAGTAAACGACTCACTATCATCTCCACAAAAGCCGCTACAAGGCATGCTCCGAAGATGTAACTCAAACCCATTTCAACGTTCATCTTTCCGCCAACCATACCTAACATTCCAGCACCAATTATCGGACTGATGAAAGAGAAGGATGTTCCCTGAATACAGAGAAGTCCTGCTCCTAATGCACCAAAGCGTTTACACTGGATAAAGGTGGCTAATCCTGACACGAAAAGAGACATTGACACGAGGAAGCCAGTGGTCTCTAAGTCAAATTTCAACGCCGAACTGATAATGAGGGGAGGCGTGATAATAGCCACAAAGATGGCTAATAAATGCTGCAAAGCCGCAAATAAGGTTTCACGAAGGGGTGGTTTGTCATTCAAACCATAGATAAGTTCTTTCGACTTTTCCATTCTTTTACTTTTAAACTATAATATAATAAGGTGGAGTTATATGTCCTTTAGAACACACTTAATTGAATCTTTGTATAGATGAAATAGATTATAAATAAGAAAGGTGGACACATAATGCCCACCTTATTTAATCTTCTTTCATCTTAATCTCACAATTCTCAAGCGATTCAATGATTGCTAGGCTCTCACAGCGAACGCCTGCTTGCTCTATTGCATCACGTCCATGTTGGAATGCTTTCTCGATAATAAAGCCCATACCGACTAGTTCCGCGCCTGCTTGTTTACACAAGTCTATGATACCTTTAGCCGCATTTCCGTAGGCAAGGAAGTCATCTACGAACAACACCTTATCGCCTTCTCCTAGGTATTCTTTGGATATTACTACATGATACTCACGTTGCTTCGTGAAAGAAAACACTGTCGTCGACAGCATATCGGTCATTGTTGAAGGCTTCTTCTTCTTTGCGAAGACAACAGGAAGGTCTAGTAAGAACCCCATCATGATAGCTGGTGCAATGCCACTAGCCTCTATTGTGATAATTTTATTAATCTCCGTTGAGGCGTATCTACGTATGAATTCCACACAGATACGCTTCATCAAATTAGGATCCATTTGATGATTAATAAACTTGTCTACCTTTAGGATGCCTCCAGGATAACACTTACCATCCTTTAAAATACGATCACGTAATGCTTTCATTGTGCAATTAATAGTTTGTCGGTGCTGAGAATTAATTGCCTACAAAAGTACTAAAAAGATGGAATATAAGCACTATAACAACCTTACTTTTATCTCTCTTTATTGCAGAAAAGTACATTCACATAGATTAAACATTGCCGTTACAAAAAGATTTAGTACTTTTGCACCCGTTTGCCAGTCTGTTAACAAACTTACAACTGGCGTTTTTTATTAATTATATTATGTACAAACCAACTTTTGAAAAGCGCAGTGTCCTGAAGTTTAAGCACTTCTCTAATCACGGCTACTCGCTCTTTGCCGTTCTTGGTAAGGAGGTTTTGATTGGTGTACTGAGTGTTGCTACCTTACAGCATGCTACTGCCAAAGGCATTAGCGTTAATGCTGAAAAGGCGGAAATGGACTCAGTTGTAACCAACCGAGGCGTGATGATGGATGAAGTAAGCGTCACGGGAACACGCGCACCACTGACTGTTAGTCAGCAAGCGAGAATGGTAACTGTACTAAGTCGTGAGGATATCCAAGCGGCGCCAGTACAGAGTGTGAATGACTTATTGAAGTATGCCGTCGGTGTCGATGTACGACAAAAGGGTCCGCTAGGGGCTTTGACAGACGTAAGCATACGTGGGGGAAACTCCGAACAAGTCACAATTCTTCTCAACGGCATCAATATCTGTGATGCGCAAACAGGTCATAACGCCTTCGATTTCCCAGTTGATATTAGTGAAATCGAGCGCATAGAAATTCTTGAAGGACCTGCTGCACGAGTTTATGGTACGTCTTCTTTATTAGGTGCTATAAACATTGTAACCCAAACTCCACCACAATCAAGTCTCTCCGCACACGTCGAAAGCGGCTCTTATGGCTATCTTAGTGCTGGTATGCGAGCGAACTTATCAAAGGGAAAATGGAACAATCAGCTATCTGGTTCATATACCCGCAGTGATGGTTATCTTCGTAACAAAGCAGGCAAACTGAATGCTGATTATCGCACAGGTAAGGCTTTCTATCAAGGCAATTACACGGATAACGACGTTAGAGTTCAGTGGCACGCGGGTATGAGTATCAAGGACTTTGGCTCTAACACATTCTACTCAACGAAGTATGATGACCAGTTCGAACACACTTTCAAAACCTTTACTGCCATACAAGCAGAGAATCTGCAAGGGCGTTTCCACATCCGTCCTGCCATCTATTGGAACCGTAGTATGGATCGCTTCGAACTGTTCCGAAACGCTGCAAACAAGTATCCTTTCAATTATCACCGCACGGATGTCTATGGTGTAAACCTCAATACTTACTTTGATTGGAAACTAGGACGAACAGCCGTAGGAGCCGAGATTCGCAATGAAGATCTCGTCAGTGGTAACCTTGGCGAACCGCTTGCTAAGCCTAAGCATATCCATGGTACGGACAGAGACTACACCGTTGGTCTAAACAGAACGAACATCCAGTTCGTCTTTGAACACAATCTCATCCTTGACCGATTCACGTTATCTGCGGGTCTAATAGCCGTTAAGAACACACAAGCTGATATGCACATGCGTGTTTACCCAGGCATTGACGCAAGTTATCGCATTGGACAAGCATGGAAGTTATATGCCTCTTACAACACATCTCTTCGTATGCCTTCTGTAACGGAATTATTCTATTCTGTAGGTGAACATAAGGCTGATAAGCACCTCAAACCAGAGGAACTTTCAGCATTAGAAACAGGCGTTAAATATGAAACCAAGGGTGTTACTGCCAAAGCAAGCCTATATTGGAATCATCATAAGAACCTCATCGACTGGATCAATGATGGGACTTTAGATGCCAGCGGGGCACCGCTTTGGAAGAGTGTTAACTTTGGAACTATCAACGACTTCGGGGCAGAGATGGCACTTGACTTTAATCTTCTGCAGCTCATCCCATCGCAACGTTTCTTTAAGAAGTTCGGTGTTGCTTATAGTTACATCAACCAGGATAAGACTGAGCAAGCAGGTATCGTGAGCAAATATGCCCTCGAATACTTAAAGAATAAGGTGGTAAGTAACCTCCAAATGAACCTTTGGCGCAATCTTGACCTAGGTCTTAACTATCGCTTCCAACACCGTATGGGCAGCTATTTGGACGTAAATAATCAACGTCACAAATACAGAAGTTACGGCGTAATGGACGCTAGATTAAGTTGGAATGATAAGAGTTGGACAGCCTATCTAGAGGCTAACAATCTCTTCGGAACGCATTATCTTGATTATGGAAACGTCCCTCAACCCAGCACATGGGTTATCGGTGGCATCCGTATCAACCTATAAAAAAGCCTCACCCCAACGGAGCCCTTCCTAAAGGAGCAGCTCCATTGGGGTGTTATTATAAACAAAAAGATCCCCTCAATATAAAAATGTTGTCTTATCCAATTTAGGAAATCACGAAGTAACAAACGATAATACAGTCTTCTTAATAAGAATATATCACTTAAAACTCACGGAAAAGCAGTATAAAACTTAGGAGTTTATTCTACTAGTAATCAACATATTACAAAATATCCTCACGGAATTATCACAGAATCTCACGGAATTTCACGAAAATTCCGTGATAATTTACTGTTAAGAAGTGAAGTCAAGAAACCAAAATCCAGAACCTCTTTTCATCAACTTTAATCACATTTGATTTCTTTAATTTCTTTAATAGATAATCTATCTTATTAGTCTTCTGACTATTATTTAATACGTCAGATAACTTGTTCTTTAATAAGTCATTTATATCTTTACGGGAAGCCTTGCCAAATCTCTTTAAATATTCAATAATCATATTCATAAAATATTCATCATCAAAGCTACGATTCTTGATATACTGGCTCTTCAAAACTATATCTTTCGTTTTAGACACTATCTTATGTGCCAAATAAAAATGTGGCTTTCTCCCCTCTATGAGTTTTTTCTTTCTAAGATAAGAAACTTGCTCATCTGAAATTAGTTTTTGCTTCTGAACCTTATCCAACAATATAATATCTTCAAGGCTTATTCTAGGATTATCCGTCAAGATGCGTGCAAAGTTCTCATCAATAACCTTACCTGTAATTATAACTCGAACCTTACCATTTGAGAAATCATATTCTGGCATGGGAAATAATCTTACTCGCTGGTTTATAAACATCTTTTTTATGCCACCTCCTTCTGTCTCTATCATGTTAAAGTTACGCATGGCTTCTACGAGAAAACGATTGCGATAAACAGATTCTGGACAATCTTTGGTTACAACATTTTCTACACTTTGTGGCAAAAATTCACCATAATTCTGAAAAATAATATGACTATCTTCATATTCCACAACCTCAATTCTTGCACACTTCGTGTAGTCTTGGTGTGCAATAGCATTATTTAGAGGCTCACGTATGTTGAACATATCATAACGCAACATTTCATCAGGGAAAAGAGAATCTGGACGCACAAGACGATACTTCACATTCCTAACTTTATTGTATAAGCGATCAACACTAAGAAGTAATGGTATTGGTAATATCTCATAATCCTTATTCTGCATTGTCCCAACACTCCTCAAAGACCAACGTATACAAGCCACATAGGGGCTGAGGAAGTGTTCACTTTCTTCTTTTCCTAACAATATCAAAGCTGCCCTAGTTATCTTACCATTAATAGTTACCTTAGCTTTATCAAGAAACTTGTCATTACTCCAAGCTGAAATTTCTGCTTTTCGATAAGGGTTACGGATAATATATTCTTTACGTGCTTTCTCTATCGCATCAGAATCTAAATCATCAATAGTTGCTTGAGGAATAATTCCAACGCTCCAGTCTTCCGTAATTACAAGTTCAGAGAGGATGGAGTCAATCCTTTCACGTTTTATTTCTATTAAAGAGTCGCCAACCCTTTGCCATGCCTTATTATGGGCATACACAGGTAATCTCGCCTTATGCTTAGGAATATTCACTATCCAGACAATATCACCAGTATCATTTGCTTTCAGCTCATCAATCTCCAGATTTTCAATTGGTAGATTACGACATTTCTCGGAGATTTTTGCTTTCGCAGATTCTACAGAGTAGTTTCCAAAGTTTTGAATACCAATTACTTCGAAAGTCTTATCTTGAACACCAATAACAATGGCGCCTCCATTCATATTAGAAATAGCAGACACATAAGAAACAACATCATCACCTTCATGCCCACAAAGACTATTTTTTAGGTTCTTATATTCTTTCCATTCACACCGCTCATTCTCCCTAGGATATTGGATACGTATATATTCAGAAATTTCTTGTCTAGTCATATCGCTAACATTTTTTATATTGCAAATATACAAAAGAAATAGGAAATTACTTCCTGATGCCCATAGAATAATACATTTACCTCTTCTACACCACCAATCATGATGTCTAAATTAAACTTCTTAACTTTATAAAATCGAGTAATGAATATTATCAGAACCTTTCGATCGAAAAATTGTGTTACTAAAGTTTTGTGTTCCTCTGTTACCATGTCTTCAAAGCCTATGTTCTTCTGTCTCACACAAAAGCCCCACCCCGTTAGGCGCCCCCCTCTCTGTA
>ERZ651108.398-NODE-398-length-21649-cov-6.729879_pt1 | contig 21649 bp, 17 predicted proteins | sample MGYA00512173_ERZ651108 | MGnify/ENA metagenome assembly ERZ651108 | reverse complement strand
CATGGGTGTATGGTGGTGTTCAATATGAAGCACAGGGCGAATTCTATGTAGATGATAAAGGCTATTTACACCATACGTTTACCACTCCAAGAGGTAAAGAAATTGAAATTAAGATTAAATACTAACATTAACACTGCGCTATCGGCATGACGGGCAATGAATATGATAAAGAATAAGGAAAACAAAGAACAAGTTTTAGTAGAGAATTTTAGTGCATATAACGGCGAAGAGCCTGCAACCTTAAAAGGATATGTTGAGCGCGAAGCAGATAACGACCCTAACTTTTTCGGCTGGTTGTTCGATAATGGTGATATTGAGAGCTATGCCGACCTCACCGATGAACAAAAGCAAGAGTATAAAAATTTCTTAGGCAACTTGCATGATGAAGAAGTCCAAGAGCCTGCTTCTCTTGAATCACTTGCAGCTTTCAGCGAAGATAAAACATCTTTATACTTTCACGAATTTGAACTTAAGGCGAATGGTTACGACATACTTGATATAACAGAAGAATACCCGGAATACGACTTTGTAGAACGCGAAGCAGACGGCCGACTTGTATTTCAGCTCAATTGAGAAAATGATTAACAAAAAAATCACCCCCTAACTTCACAGTTAGGGGGCAATAAGAAATTAATAATTTAAACCTTCATCGCAACCGCTGTCGCGAGATTCAAAATTACATGAAGAATAACGTTTAACAACTAAATATATTGTGTTATGTATATAATTTCTTATATAAAAATGAAAAACGGCTCATGCCCTCTGTTGCATGATGGGTCGAAAAGTGTAGAATTTGAAAGTTTAGAAAGAGCCTATGAGTTTTACACCGACGAGTGTAGGCTAACCGAGTTCTGTAATAAAAAAATGGGGAGGGCAAGAGAACACACTTCTCTTGTGTTGTATGAAGATGACGGCGTTCACCCCTCTATCGTCCAAGAAATAGATTTTTATGTCTAACATGAACCACATACTATAAATACCGATGAAGTCTGAAAATCTATTCAATATTTGGTTACGTGTTGGAAAACAAACTCCATTTATAGCAAGGAGGAATTGTACGTATCATATTTCATACAAAGTTGTAAAATTCGTACCAACTGGTAATCATTACGGAAAAGCTTATGGTTTTAAGCTATACGATGGCGAGCCTATCGAAGACAAAGAAGAACCTATCAGTTGTAGTGGATGCGGAAATTGGGAGTTAGTAGAAATTCTCGCAAATCATATCAACCCAAAATGGGACTATATTGACGAAAATGGATGCCTAACATTTGGGATGCACAAGGGGAAGCTTTTTTCCGACGTACTTAAAGATGATGAGGGTTATATTGATTGGGCTTGTTCTGCATTTGGAGGATTTAGATACATGCTTATAGCAAAGAAATATAATGTATCTATTGATGATTTCTTTTCATTAAAGGAACAAGTAAAGCAAAGTTTACCTTTTACCGCAGATGATTGGATTAAATCAAGAACGCAATTTAATTATGATACTTTTATAGAACACTTCTCGCAAAAAGTTCTTTCAGGAGAGAGGACTATTCAATCCGTAAGCGAACAAATAACGAGATATTTTAATAATCACAAAAAAGAAATATAAGTATTTCGTATATAAGCAGATAAAAGGACGCCCCGACTAAAAGGCGTCCTTTTATCCACACTCATCTACCATACGCTTACTACGAATAGCTCACATGTCGTTCACATGGTCAATAACCGACCTTACAGCCCTGTCAACACGACTTCTATCATAGTTGATATAATGGTCGGTAACGTCAGCCCACGAATGGCTCAAGCAAAGCGCAATCGTCTCCCTGTCAATACCGATTGAAGCAGCAATCGAAGCAAACGAGTACCTCGCAACATAGGTCGTCATCTGAAAGTCGTCACCGAAAAGTGGATGATACACACATTTTTTCTTTGTTCCATCCTTTCCTTCTATTTTCTCCATCCTGCCTATTTTCTTTAGGTGCTTATTCCATTGCAAATCAAACGTTCGGTAATTTTTCCTGTTGTCCATTGGGCTTAGCAGCCAATCTTTCCCCTTATACTTCTGTATTATTGCCATTGCCTCTGGCTCCACGGGCAAATCAATCATGGCGCCCGTTTTCCTGCGCTTTCCAACAAAACGTCCGTTTGTGAGGTTTTTGCACATTAGCAAATCCACAGAGTTTACGCCACACAAATAAAAGTCAAGCATGAACAAGTCTCTGTAAATCTCCAGCCATGGAGCGACTTTACAATCCCTGAACATCGCAATCTGTTCTGCCGTCAAATCCCGTATTGCAACACGCTCCGAACTAATCTTAAACTTCCTGAACGGATATTTGATAGTAACTTCATCATCAACGGCACGATTAAATACCGCACGTATGTTTCGCAAGTCTATTGCTATTGTATTCTTTCTCAAACTTGAAGAAAAATGACTTTGATAACGCTCCAGCCAATCCCTGTCAATTGTTTCAAACGTGGCAGAAGCGTCAAACTCCTTCACACGTTTGTAGGTCTGCATGTAAATACTCTTCGTCTGCTCATTGGTCATTCTGTCTTGATAAATAAGAATATAGTCTGCCAAAGTCTTAGACCCATTGGAACACTTTGCAAAAACCTCCTCGTTTATCTTCTCCTTTAATCTCTTGTTATCCAACTCCGTGTTATTCAGGCACACCTCCTCCACGTTCAGTAGATAACGTCCCAGGGCATTCGTTTTCGCCGTCCTGTTCTTGTCTGATTTTGGAAATTCCCTGCCTGTAAACTTTTCCTTAGTCGTTAAGCCCGTATTCACAAGAAAGCGCCCCTTATTATTCCTTACTATAATCATAACGGGTATGCTCCCCTGCCTGTTAATCTTCGTTGCATCGCAATATACATATATCTTCATAATCTTGTTTCTTTTAGTACCCCATTTCGTTTTTGGGTACTGATTTGGGTACCAACTTGTGTTGTTTTATGCCGAAATATACCACATTATGCCACATTTACAGAGACATAATGTTAAAATTCAGAGAATCAAAGCGTTGTTTTTACCATGTTTATAATTTCCAAAAACATTTGTAACATCATGTCTTTCAGTGTTTTACATTTTATCCTTCTGCGGAAAGAGGGGGATTCGAACCCCCGATACAATTTTGTCGTATACACGCTTTCCAGGCGTGCCTCTTCAACCACTCGAGCACCTTTCCTTCGTCAAATGTGGATGCAAAACTAATCAATTTATTTTAATTTTCAACATGAAACGGCAAAAAAAACATCACAGAAGAGAATTAAAACACATGTTTTTCTGTAATGTCAAAGAAATTAAGTATCTTTGCTAATCACTGAAAGTTTGTAATCATATATGGATAATTATATAGAAGTTAAAGGGGCACGCGTTAACAATCTCAAGAACGTTTCGCTCAATATCCCACGCAATAAGTTTATCACCATTACCGGAGTGTCAGGTTCTGGGAAATCATCTCTGGCCTTTGACACACTTTATGCCGAAGGACAACGACGCTATGTAGAGAGTCTTTCGGCTTATGCAAGGCAATTCTTAGGCCGAATGAGCAAACCGGAATGTGATTTTATCAAAGGTCTTCCACCAGCAATTGCCATCGAACAGAAAGTAATCTCACGTAATCCACGTTCAACTGTGGGCACAAGTACAGAGATTTACGAATACATGCGATTGCTTTTTGCACGCATAGGACATACCTATTCACCCATAAGTGGAGAGGAAGTAAAACGTCATACACCTGAAGACGTCATCCATTGTATCATGGGATTCTCTAAAGGAACGAAGTTTATGATGCTCTCACCACTGCATGTTGTTGAAGGAAGAACTCTCAAAAAGCAATTAGAAATGTATATGCAAGAAGGCTATTCTCGCCTGTACAAAGGGGGTGAAGTGCTACGCATTGAAGACTTGTTAAACGAAGATAACATTTCAGATACAGATGCTTCGAGTCTCTTTTTGATTATCGCGCGAATGAGTGTTGACGATAGTAAGGATGCCATCTCACGTATGACTGACTCGGCAGAAACGGCATTTTATGAAGGTGATGGACTCTTGAAACTTGTATTTTTACCAGGAAATATCACCTATGAATTTTCAACTCGCTTTGAAGCTGACGGCATAAAGTTTGAAGAGCCTAATGATAATATGTTTTCTTTTAATTCTCCTTTGGGGGCATGTCCTACCTGTGAAGGATTCGGAAGCATTATAGGTATTGACGAGAAACTTGTCATTCCTAACTCTTCTTTGAGTGTATATGATGGTTGTGTACAATGCTGGCATGGTGACAAAATGGGGAATTGGCGCAGTGAATTCATTCGGCGTGCTGCCACAGATAATTTTCCTATATTTGAACCTTATTATAAATTAGACCGCAAATACAAAGACATGCTTTGGCATGGACTGCCAAGTGAGAAGACTCTTGATATTCATGATAAGGTATGTATTGATGCCTTTTTCCAAATGGTTAAAGAGAATCAGTACAAGATTCAATATCGAGTGATGATGAGCCGATATAGGGGTAAGACGATTTGTCCTGATTGTCATGGAACCCGATTGAGGAAGGAAGCCACATGGGTGAAGGTTGGTGGAAAGAGCATTACAGAGCTTGTAGAGATGCCTATCATTAATCTTAAAGACTGGTTTGACCATTTGCAGCTCACAGAACATGAAGAACAGATTGCCAAACGATTGCTAACAGAGATTAAGAATCGTGTGGGATTCCTTGCTGAAGTGGGCTTAGGTTACTTAACACTCAACCGACAATCCAACACGCTTAGTGGCGGAGAAAGTCAGCGTATCAACCTAACGACATCATTAGGTTCATCATTAGTAGGTTCGCTTTATATCCTTGATGAACCCAGTATAGGTTTGCACAGCCGTGATACCGACCGCTTAATCCATGTATTGAGAGACCTTCAACAGCTTGGTAACACAGTAATGGTTGTCGAACATGACGAAGAAATCATGCGTGCTTCAGACTATTTGATTGATGTTGGCCCTGATGCTGGAACACACGGAGGAGAGATTGTATTCCAAGGAAGCACAGAAGAACTTAATGATTCACCTGAAAACATTCTGAAGAAATACCCTCGCTCTTATACCATTAAATACTTAACAGGACGAGATGTAATTGAAACACCTAAGTCAAGACGTAAATGGAACAAAGCCATTGAACTAAAAGGAGCACGTATGAACAACCTCCGCGGCATCGATGTAAAGTTCCCGCTCAACGTGTTTAATTGTGTAACAGGTGTATCAGGCTCTGGGAAATCCAGTCTTATTAAAGGCATTTTATATCCCGCTTTGAAACGACATTTGGACGAAGTTGCCGATGCTCCAGGGGAATATACAGCGCTTGAAGGTGATTGGACGGCTATAAAGCATGTAGAATTTGTAGACCAAAACCCAATCGGAAAGAGCACTCGGTCGAATCCTGCCACTTATGTGAAAGCCTATGATGCTATTCGTCAACTCTTTGCAGAACAGCCATTAGCCAAACAGATGGGCTTTTCTCCACAATACTTCTCATTTAACACCGAAGGTGGACGATGCGAAGAATGTAAAGGAGCAGGCGTTATCAGCGTCGAAATGCAGTTTATGGCTGACTTGGTTTTAGAGTGTGAAGCTTGTCATGGACAACGTTTTAAGCATGACATCTTAGAAGTTCGGTTCCATGAAAAGAACATTAATGACGTATTAAACATGACCGTTTCTGAAGCTATTACATTCTTTGGAGAATATAAGCAGCAAGCCATTGTAAACCGACTCAAACCACTTGAGGACGTAGGATTAGGCTATATCAAACTCGGACAAAATTCAAGTACGCTCTCTGGAGGTGAAAATCAGCGTGTGAAATTGGCTTATTTCATTGGTCAGGAAAAACAAGACCCCACCTTATTTATCTTTGATGAGCCAACAACGGGCCTGCATTTTCATGACATCCAACGCCTACTTGACGCCTTCAAAGCACTCATAGAGCGTGGTCATACCATTCTTGTTATAGAGCATAATCTCGATGTTATCAAGTGTGCCGACTATGTAATTGATATCGGACCAGACGGAGGTGACAAAGGTGGGAACCTTGTTTTTGCAGGCACACCCGAGGCACTTATAGAATGTAAAACAAGTATTACAGGACGTTATTTGAAAGAAAAAATCTAAAAAATTGCCCCACAAAAAAGAATTAAGTATACTGATTCCCTGCTACAACTGCCTGTGTGTAGAATTAGTAAAGGGATTAGTCACTCAATGTGAAGACATTGAGGGCTTACGCTATGAGGTCATTGTAGCTGACGATGGTAGTACAGATAAACACTTATGTTTATTGAATGAAGAACTATTGAATTTGGAACATGTTCGATATATCACACGAGAAAAGAACATTGGTCGCGCATGTATCCGCAACTTTCTTGTGCAACAAGCTACTTACGAATGGGTCTTGTTTGTGGATAGCGACTTGAGTATCATACGAGAAGACTACATTCTGAGTTATATTCAACTTGATAGTACATTCTTGGTTGCTTATGGTAGCTATGAAGTGGGAAACGAAAATACAACTAATCTACGCTACCTTTATGAAAAAGATGCAGCCCCCAAGCATACGATGGAACAAAGAAAGTTGCATCCTTACCACCATTTGCACACGGCAAACCTCATGATGAAGAGAACTACGGCACTCACCTACCCTTTTGATGAGCGTTTCAAACGCTATGGGTTTGAGGATGTTCTCTTAGGAAAAAGATTGCAAGAACATAATGTTTGCATTGCGCAGATTAATAACCCTCTACTCTTCGACCATTTTGAAACTAACGATTCATATATGGAAAAGACAGAAGAGGCTTTGCAAACACTATACACTTTTAGAAACGAATTAAGTGGTTTTTCTTCATTATTAACATTTAACTATCACCTCCGTAAATGGGGATTACATTATCTTATCTTGTTTATCTTCCAACAAAAAAGGAGAAAATGGCGTACAATACTTTGTGGAGAAAGACCTAACTTAAAACTTTACATAATATATAAATTAGGTTATTTCATTTCACTCTTTTAGGAAGTCCATCAAGATTAACGAACCACTTTCCTCCCTGATGAAACAATTTTATCTCATAAGTAGCCTCATCAATCACATGACTTTTCTTTCCTATTGTATCCATACATAAGAAACCTCTCACCAAAACATGAGATACGGCTACAGAATCTCCATCTTCTGTATCCACATTTATAATTTTGTAAGTCGCTCCTTGAGGCATATTACGTAACTGCTCAACATCATCTTGTTGAACTTGGCTGGCCACATAACGTAACCATTTCTGTGATGTCGGCGTTACAAATGGCATAGAACGTTGGAACTGCCAATTGAAATAGTGCTGAGAAAACGAATCAACACATGCTTCAGCAGAATCTCTTTGATGGATGTGACCACAAGAAGAAAAACACCACAAGAGTATTATAAAGCATGAGATTCCAGCAAGTGAGTTAAAAAGTAGATGATTAAAACGATGCATATACTATCCTTTAATTTTAAACAAAGATAGATAAAATCTTTGGATTTCTCATCTTTTCTTAATAATTTTGTAGAGAGCAACGCTATCAATCCATACTAAATGGAACAAAAAATGGTAGCGGCAACAACATTATTATGTAGAAAGGACAACGATTAAAATGCTAAAATTCATATCATTAGGTAGTGGCAGTAGTGGCAACTGCTATTATCTTTTCACAGAAAAAGATAGTCTAATCATAGATGCAGGCGTCGGAATAAGAACGCTAAAGAAACATTTCAAGAACTACGGACTGCATTTGGAGGATGTAAACCATTTACTAATTACTCATGATCACACTGACCACGTGAAGTCAGTAGGTAGTTTAAGTAAGGATTATAACCTGGATGTATATACTACAAAACGTGTGCATGAAGGCATAGAACATAACTATTTCATTAAGAAAAGAATTGAACCCACACACAAAAAAGTTATAGAGAAGGGCACAACTTATACAATAGGAGACTTTATTGTAACTCCCTTTGGTGTTCCTCATGATAGTTCTGACAATGTTGGTTATATGATTAAATATGGCGATACCACCTTTGTTTTGATGACAGATATAGGACATATCACTACAGAAATGCAGACATTTATTGGCGAGGCCAATTATTTAGTCATAGAAGCAAACCATGATATAGAGATGCTTACACATGGAACATACCCTCAACACCTAAAAAACAGGATATTAGGACTTGATGGGCATCTCAGTAATGCTGCCTGTGGAGAAGCTATCGCAACCTTTGCCACGCCACGATTAAAAAAAGTTTGGCTCTGTCATCTAAGCGAAGAGAACAATCATCCCATACTTGCACAAAAGACAATTGAAGATGTTTTGCGAAACCATGGAATCATTGTAGGGGTAGATTTCACTGTAGAAGTATTGAAAAGAAAGGTTCCTACTGGCATATACGAACTATTATAATCAGTCCGTATATGCGAGATTAGATGATTTAGAAAGGAAAGCCTACAGCAAAATGAAATGCTAAATCACGTCCAAAGTTAGGATGTATCAAAGCGAAATGCTCTTCCTTGTTTCTGTAAGCAGGATTAATAGCTTTCATTCCTGCATCAAAACGAAGAATGAAATAATCGAAGTTCAATCTTAATCCCAAGCCATAAGCAACGGCAATCTGCTTATAAAACGTGTTCATCTTAAATTGGCCACCTGGTTGTTCAGCATAGTTTCTGAGCGTCCAAATGTTTCCTGCATCGATGAAAGCAGCTCCGTTGAGTTTCCAAAAGAGGTAAGTTCGATATTCAAGATTAAGCGTTAACTTCACATCTCCAGTGTGGTTTATAAAATCTATACGCCCATCTGTACCATGATACTTACCAGGCCCGAGTTCTCTTACACCCCATCCGCGAACAGTATTGGCACCACCCGAAAAATAACGCTTTTCAAATGGCAATACAGAACTATTCCCATAAGGCCACGCAATACCTAATTCTGCATGAGCAGCCAATGTATTTCGACTATCGAAAAGAAAGAGATGGGTGTAATCTATATCGAACTTTGCATACTGAGCATAGGCTATATTAAATAAGGTGTATTGCCCAATAGCATTTTGTTTGAATCGAAAAGCCTTTGACAAGCCATTGAGAATATTTCCCGAGGCCTCTATATTAGCTCGCACTGCATTGACTCCGTCATTGTAAGTAAGGCCAGCTCCACTCTTCATGATAAACAAATCTTCATAATTATAACGCAAGATTGCATTACGGTTACTGGCATTATCAAGATAATCATGCTTGAAAGTAGCACTTATCCAAGGCATATATATATAGTTAAGATCCAACAAATCAACACGATAACTGATGTGATGACGTGGCTCAGCCCAATGATAACGCCATGCTGCCGAGAACACTCGGCGATGAAATTCGGGACGATTCTGCAGATTATAACTTAAAGATAATTCAGAAGTAGCAAGGCTCTTATGTTTGAAAGTGCTTGAAAGGAAAGGAGCAAGGAAACGTGGAAACTTAAGTTTTGACTCCAAACCATACTCTACATAGTTCTGATTCTGATAACCTTCAAGTCCTGTTATAGCTTCATAAGCGCCTCGAATAGTAACACTAAACAGTTCTGAACCATGGAAAAGATTACGATTCTCCCATGTTAAACTGGCCGCAGCACCTAAGTCACCTGCAGTATTTGTCCCTTCAGGTTGAAACGAAATACTATTGGGTTTATTGGTACTAATTTGAATATCACAATCAAGTAATGTTGTATCAGGATGCTCTCGGAAACTTATATTCGTATATCTCACAGCCTGGAATCGTGCAAATTTATTATAGGTTTGCTGTAAACCATCTGCACTATAAGGCGCATGAACATCTATCATCGTAGCATTTTTCAGCACACTCTTTTTCAAATGAAGCCGTTCATCATCATCTCCACTATGATAACGAATTGTATCTATGGAATAACATGGATGCAAAGTATCAGTTGAATGATTTGCTGTTCGGTAAGGAAGAAGTTTTAATGTAATGTTGATATCACGACTATTGCGAGCCGAGTCGGCACTATATTGAATGAAATCCTTATGGAATTTATAATAACCATGATTCAAAAGGAAAGTCGTTAGATTACGGCGTTCCTCATTAAGTACATCAACTGTGAAACGACTTCCCGTCTTCAGAGACGGCTTAAAAGCATCTCTTCCTTTGTATGTATACAACAATTTCTTAATCAAACTATCCTGAATATCATAATTTACCATTGAAATCCGATAAGGTTCTCCAGGAATCAATCTATAAACGACATTGACTTTATGTCCTCGATGCTTTACATTCATCTCTGTTCTCGCATGCATATATCCCATATTCTGCATGGCTGTAGTGAGATCTTTCTTTGAAAGTTGCGCTTGTAAAGAATCGAAGATAACAGGTTGTTCGCCGATATGTTTCAGCGTTCTGTTTAGCCATTTCGTAGAATCTCGGCCTGCAAGCGAATAAGTTGCCATAGGAATCTTAAATAAAGAGAACCATTTGGAGTTTCCCTTTTGACGAATATAGGCCTGAAGTGTTGAAGCATCAAGTCCCTTATCAGCCGACTCTATCTTTACATCCTCTAATAGATATTGTCCATCGGGTATAAACTTAGTCGAACTACAGCCTATCAACAGCAGCGAAAACGATAATATGTAAATCCATTTATAACTCATAAACCGCACAAAGATAATATCTTTTTTTGAGATATGCAAGTCAATATAAAAGGTGTAAGATATAACATGATTTTGAAATATTATAAGTCTTAACATTCACTAACATCGAGATTGCGTAGGTATTTACAAAATTTTATGTAAGTTTGCAACATGATTAGTAAAGCTAAAATCAAATTTATTAAATCACTTCAGCTAAAAAAGAATCGCGAACAAACACATCTTTTTCTTGCCGAAGGATATAAACTTGTGGGAGAACTGCTTGCTAAACAACAAGCACATACCATTATCGCTACACACGAATGGATTGAAAACCAGTCATGTGTACAAGCAAATGAGGTTATTGAAGTAACCCAAGAAGAACTTAAAAAAGTAAGTTTGTTACAACATCCTCAACAAGTTCTCGGTGTTTTCCCATTCTTTCAAACAGGTAATGACACCATAGACGTATCAGCATTAACACTCATGCTGGATGGCGTTCAAGACCCGGGGAATCTCGGAACAATAATAAGAATCGCCGATTGGTTTGGAATCAACGACATCTTTTGCTCACATGAAACAGCGGATTTGTATAATCCTAAGGTCGTGCAAGCCACAATGGGTAGCATCACACGAGTGCGTCTCCACTATGTTTCATTGGTATCGGTACTCAAACAACTACCAGAAGACTATCCGATTTATGGAACTTTGCTTGAAGGAAACAATATTTATAATGAGCGACTTTCTACAAATGGATTAATTATCATGGGAAATGAAGGCAACGGAATATCTACAGAAATTCGACAATTAGTAAGTCATCCACTTAGAATTCCTAATTATCCACCAGATGCAGCGACTGCAGAATCGCTAAATGTCGCTATAGCAACAGCTATCACATGTGCTGAATTTAGAAGACTTAGTAAATAGAATACGATAAGAATCAAATAGAATATGGAAAAGAATATATATAAAAACAGAAGCATATCAGCATGTATTAAATCGTCTTTTGACGAGCTAATCATGAACTTCACAACGATATTCAAAAAGACTTGGATAAGCAACTTAGTCTGGACCATAAGTACAACGTTCATTCTTCTCATCTTTGCACAACTTGGCAGGATGCTAATCAAAAATGAACCACTTTCATTACTGACAATGCTTTTACTGCTATGTGCATTTATTCTTTATTGCTTGACATCTATATATATGTCATCAAAGAATATTGTTTATCTCATTGAGCAACCACTCAAAACTGTTCTCAAACGCACAAGCGTAGCAACTCTTATTGCCATCATTGTTTCGATTGCAGCACTTTTGCTCCCCTTTATAGTGTCTGATATAGTAACACACTGGCTCATTACAAGTAAAATTACATCAGTTCTCACAGCCATTATATTGAACATCGTACTTCTTGGGGTATTATTTATACTCATTTTTATCTTTGTTTTACCATTAAGCTATAGCTTGACTCACTATATCTGCAATATAAAATCGAAGTTCAAAGACATCTTTTGTCAGGGATATCACACCGGATTACGCTATTGGGGGAAACTATTTTTAAGCCAAATGCTTACAACGCTCTGCTGTTTTATCCCCATCTTAATTCTTGGATTACCACTATTTATATTATTTGCGGCTTATGGAGTAAACCTACATAATATGATTTATATGGGCGATCCTGATAAACTTCCAGGTTGTTTCACTCTCCTAATGATAGTTTCTACAATTATCATTTCTTTCTTACTAAGCTATGTTTACACATTTATAATCTTCGTCAATATCCATACTTTCGGGGCTATTAATCAGCAAGAAAAAGGAGACAAGAAATTTGTCACTGCTGAAAAAACAGCACATGAACTGACTGAGAAATAAAAGTTAACGTGTATTAAAAAGCACAAGATTTATCTTTTGCTACGCATTTGATTCAAACAAAATTACGTACCTTTGCACAGATTTAGTCCGTTTTGGGCTCATAGAAGTGCTGACAAAAGTCAGACGCCTGGCGGAAAAACCCGTTTAATATATAAAAAATGTACGCAATCGTAGAGATTAACGGTCAACAGTTCAAGGTTGAAGAGGGCAAAAAGCTCTTTGTGCATCACATCAAAGATGCCGAAGCTGGTAAGACTGTTGAATTCGACAAGGTACTACTCGTTGATAACAACGGAACAGTAACAGTCGGTGCACCAACAGTTAGCGGTGCAAAAGTAACAGTAGAAGTTGTGAACCCACTCGTGAAAGGCGACAAAGTAATCGTATTTAAGATGAAGCGTCGTAAAGACTATCGCGTGAAAAATGGTCATCGTTCACAATTTACAGAAGTAACAGTTAAATCAATTAACGCTTAAAATCAGGAGGACAGACAATGGCACATAAGAAAGGTGTAGGTAGTTCTAAGAACGGACGTGAATCAGCTTCACAGAGATTAGGCGTAAAGATTTGGGGTGGTCAGAAGATCATTGCAGGCAACATCATCGTTCGTCAGCGTGGAAACAAGCACTATGCTGGTGAGAATGTTGCACAGGGTAAAGACGATACGCTTTATGCACTTGCTGATGGTGTGGTATACTTCCACAAGGGCAAGTTCAACAAGAGCACTGTATCAGTTCTCTCTCCCGAAGCCTACGCAGAAAAAACAAAGGCTGAAGCTTAAATAACAAAGCACTTATTCCAAACAAACAATAGAATGCCAATCTCGTTGAGATTGGCATTTCTTTTTCCATACCATTTTAGATTAAGTTTTGAAGCAGGTTGTTTCTGATTCTAAAATGATATCAATGATGATGCAAAATGCCGCATATAGCATTGTAAAATGAAACAAATAATCCCACAAAGAGCTGCATTTTAAACAGACAGATTCATCTTTCTATTTTACAACTACTTATGATGAATTTTCAGAATAAGTATAAATTATAAACCTTTCCTACCCTCATAAAAGAATAGCAGTTCTTTTCTGAGGAGAAAAGAACTGCCAAACTATTGAATATTTTTTGTTTAATAGAATTTGAAATACCTACGAGCATTGTTATAAGAAATATCCTCAACCATGCGTGCAAGTGTTTCTTGATCATTTGGAAGAAGGCCGTTTTCAACATCATTCCCAAGAAGATTACACAACAATCGACGGAAATATTCATGGCGAGGATAGCTTAAGAACGAGCGACTATCTGTCAACATTCCAACGAATCGACTTAACAGCCCTAACACTGAAAGAGATTTTAACTGTCGAGTCATACCATCAAGCTGATCATTAAACCACCAACCAGAACCAAACTGCATTTTTCCCGGGCAGGTACTATCTTGGAAATTACCAATCATTGTGGCTAACATCTCATTAGCACCAGGATTCAAACAATAAAGGATTGTACGTGTAAGTTTTCCTTCTTTGTTGAGTTCATCAAGGAAATGTCCTAAGGCACGCGCTGTGTTAAACTCTCCAATAGAATCAAATCCGGTATCAGGACCAAGACGATTAAACATCAATGTGTTGTTGTCTCGAATGGCTCCATAATGATATTGCTGTGTCCAGTCAGCCTCAGCATCCATCTCTCCGCACACTCTTAGAAAGGCATGTTTGTATTGTCTGACTTCCGATACACTGAGTTGTTGGCCTCTAAGGGCCTTCTCGAAAATGATTTCAATCTGACTATCCGTGTAAGAATCATCATAGAACTCTTCCACTCCATGGTCTGAAAGACGACATCCATTCTCAGAGAAGAAGTCATGTCGCTTTTTCAAAGCATCCACCATATCCGAAAAGTGACTGATTTCCACATTGCTAACTTCAGCTAATTTAGCGATATACTCAGGGTAATCAGCCTTTTCTATGTTCATTGCTTTGTCGGGACGCCAAGCAGGAATCATCTTGATTTCAAAGCCACTTTCCCGTGTTTCTTTATGATAACGCAAGTCATCAATAGGGTCATCTGTCGTACATACACACTCAACATGATAATGACGCATTAGTCCCCGCGCTGTAAACTCAGGTTGTTGAAGCTTCTCATTACATTCATCGTAGATCTCACGAGCAGTCTTTGGGCTAAGCTGTTTAGTGATTCCAAAAGCAGTTTTCAGCTCAAGATGACTCCAATGATATAAGGGATTGCAGAATGTATAAGGCATTGTTTCAGCCCACTTCTCAAACTTCTCCCAATCACTTGTTTCTTCTCCTGTGCAATACTTTTCTTCTACACCATTCGTACGCATAGCACGCCACTTGTAATGGTCGCCTCCAAGCCACAGCTCTGTTATGCTTTTGAACTTATGATCGTTAGCAACCATCTCAGGAACAAGATGACAATGATAATCGATAATAGGCATTTTTGCCGCATGATTGTGATAAAGTTCGCGCGAAGTTGGTGTTTCTAACAGGAAATCTTCGTTCATGAATTGTTTCATAAATGATTTATTGTTTAGATTAATCTTGATTAAATAGTTTATTAAATCCGTAAAACTATCACCGAATCAGACAAGACGATAACCATCTGCACCCGTCATTTTTTCGATGAAGTGTAATGCAAATATACGCATATTTTTTTGAACTACGGGAAAATTAAACTATATTTGCAATGTTTTTACGTAAACGATGACGTATATATAATGGATAATCTGCAAACAATAAATACCACAGGAAGAGTTCTACTCATATATACCGGAGGGACGATTGGTATGGGAATAAATCGTCAAACGAATGCACTTGAACCCTTAGACTTCAATCATCTCGTGAGTAACTTACCCGAAATGAAGTACCTTTCCACGAATGTTGATGTCTATCAGTTTGAAAATCCCATTGACTCCAGCGATATGGCACCTGATGTTTGGACAAGACTTGTTGGCATCATTGCCAATCGTTATCAGGCCTACGATGGCTTTGTAGTCCTTCATGGAACAGACACAATGGCCTATACAGCCTCAGCTCTCTCATTTATGCTTGAGAATCTGACTAAGCCTGTGATTCTAACAGGAAGCCAACTCCCTATTGGACATCTTCGGACGGATGCTAAAGAAAATCTCATTTCGAGTATAGACTTGGCATCGGCAAAGCATGAAGACGGCACTCCTATAGTCCCCGAAGTGTGTATTTACTTTAATGGCAGACTATTAAGAGGCAACCGCACGACGAAACAAAACGCCGATGGATTTAATGCTTTCGATTCCTTCAATTACCCACACTTATGTGAAGTTGGAATAAGATTTCAGTTTTCTTCTCATCATATCCTGAAACCTGATTATACAAAACCCATGGTTCCACATTATGATTTGAATCCAAACATTATGGTTTTGTCACTCTTTCCTGGCATTCAAGCAAATATATTTGAACATGCTTTGGATGCTCCAGAACTTAAAGGCGTTGTTATGCGTAGCTTCGGAAGTGGCAATGCACCTCAACAAGCATGGCTGATTGAGACGCTCAAAAAAGCTTCACAGCGTGGCGTTTCTATCGTAAACATCAGTCAATGTGTAACGGGATTTGTTGAAATGGGACGTTATGACACAGGATATCAATTGAAAGGAACTGGGGTTATTAGTGGACAGGACTGCACAGTAGAGGCAGCTGTCACGAAATTGATGTACCTATATGGTCGCTACGGAGATGATACGAAAACTATTCGCGAACTACTTAGTATTCCTTTGGTTGGCGAATTTCAAATATAAACAAAGTGCAATAGCTCCTACTCTATGTGATTCTAAACTGAACTGTTTATCAGTTTTTTGACTGAACCATTATCTTTTTCCATCAAATACAACTTTTAATACAAGGAGAATCGATGGTAAAATGAGGGTATATAAGAATAGAACATTTGCTATAAATCCATGGAACATAACACGCTACATGCGTAATTGTCTCAAGAAATCCATGAACAGAACGCAGAATCTATTGATTATTCACAACAGAATCTTATCAAATCAACAAGCAATAATATGAAAAAAAGTCTTGAAACGATTTGCATCCATGGCGGATGGAAACCGACAAAGGGAGAACCTCAGCAACTGCCCATCTATCAAAGTACAACATTCAAATATGACACAAGTGAACAAATGGCACGTTTGTTCGACTTAAAAGATAGCGGATATTTCTATACTCGCTTGGCAAACCCAACCAATGATGCAGTTGCAAAGAAGATAGCTGCTCTTGAAGGAGGTATTGGCGCAGTACTCACCTCTTCGGGACAAGCGGCCAACTTCTATGCTGTGTTTAATATTTGTGAGGCAGGTGACCACATCATTACATCTAATACGATTTATGGCGGAACCTTTAATCTGTTTGGAGTAACCCTAAAGAAGATGGGGATTGACTGCACTTTCATTGATCCAGAATGGGAAGACGAACGTATTGAGGCTGCGTTTAAGAGCAACACGAAGTGCTTCTTCGGAGAGACTATTTCTAATCCGGGTGGAAAGGTGTTTGACATTGAACGCTTTGCAAATCTCGCTCACAAACATGGAGTTCCTTTAATTGTTGACAATACATTTGCGACGCCAATCAATTGTAGGCCTTTTGAATGGGGATGTGACATTGTTACTCACTCCACAACTAAATATATGGACGGACACGCCACGCAAGTTGGAGGCGCAGTCGTTGACTCTGGTAATTTTGATTGGGAAGCTTACAGCGATAAGTTCCGTGGACTGACAAGACCAGATGAAAGCTATCATGGGCTCATTTATACAGAAAACTTTGGAAAAATGGCCTATCTCACGAAACTTATTAGTCAGTTGATGAGGGATTTGGGCAGCATTCCCTCTCCGCAGAATGCTTTCTTACTTAATATAGGACTTGAAACGCTCCATTTACGCATGAGACAACATTGTGACAACGCACAGAAAGTGGCGGAGTGGTTGGAAAAGAATGAGAAGGTAGCCTGGGTGAATTACTGCGGACTTCCCTCAAATAAATACTACACTTTGGGGCAAAAGTATCTTCCGAATGGTTCATGTGGCGTCATTGCCTTTGGTTTGAAAGGGTCACGCGAGGATGCTATCAGATTCATGGATAACCTTGATTTTATCTCCATCGTAACGCACGTAGCCGATGCACGCACATGTATTCTGCACCCGGCAAGCCACACACACCGCCAGCTTTCTGATGAACAACTCCGGGAAGCAGGCATAGCTCCCGACTTAATCCGTCTTTCGGTGGGCATAGAAAATGTAAATGACATCATTGCCGATATTGAACAAGCATTAAACAAAGCATAAATGACAAACAATATAAAAGGACACCCGCTTATCGAGTGTCCTTTTTTCGTTTCTCAAAACATTTATTAGAAGTTCTTTCCTCTTTTGATTAGAATCTTGGTGGGCCACCAAAGCCGCCGCGCCCACCAGGAGGTGGCGGTGGAGTTCCCCGTCGTTCACGACCACCCATCGGCGGACCGGGCATATCTTTGCGCGCTTCTTTTCCGCCAAACAAATTAAATCGATAAATGACGTGGAGCATTGCGTAGCTGTAAATGCTGTTATACTCGGTATCACTACGCATCAGCGCATTTACACTACGGCTGAAGTTACTCTGCTTGTGAAGAATATCATAGAACTGAAGACTGATTGATAGTGGCCTGCCTTTAAGCATACTTTGAGAGATTTGTGCATTCCAAATCAATTCATTAGTATTCATCGACGCATCGCTGAAGCCTCGGCGAGAGTTATTATGCAAATCCGTTGCAAGCGTTGTGCCCCAAGGAAGGGAAATATTCACCGAGCCACCATAAGAGAACTGCCACGTATCAAGATTGCTCTGCCGTTGAAGTTGATTTCGACTGTGCATATAGTTTACCGACCCATCGACAGCCAATTCTAACCAACTATTCCTGTAACTGGTCTCCAAACGCTCGCCGAGAGAGGTCGACCGCGTTATATTCTTAACTGATGACGAGGTTGAATTTAATGCCAGGTACGCCACGTAATGATTATAGTTGACGTTTGTAAATGTGTTGACATTAAAGAAGCCAGCCGAATCTATTGCAGTATTAAACATGAATGCACCCATAGCATTCCAATTTCCGTTGATATTCTCGGGTTGAATGGTACGCCCTCCCGTACGCTCATCATACGTAACCTTATTACTAATGCTGTTGCGCGTGTTACTATAATTGACAAAGGTCATTATTGCCCGTTGTCTTTTTTCTACATAATTATTGTAGAAGAGACGGAAATTGTTTGTAAAAGATGGCTTTAAACCGGCGTTTCCTTTCGAAATGTTCAACGGCTCACTATCATCGGTGATAGATAACAGCTGCGACATGCTCGGTTGTGACGTTGTACCGCGATAATTAATGCGCAGATTGCTCACTTTGTTGAAACGATAACGGAAATCAAGTGTCGGCGAGAAATTTGTCACAGTGCGCATCGTATCTACGTGGATTCCTTGATAGTTCTGAAGATATTTCGACTTTTGTGGCTGCAACATCACGCCGACATTCAAGTTGTATTTCTTTCTGATGAGACGCAACATCAATTGAAACTCGTGGATATAGTTTCTATACGTAGAATACCTACTCAGACGTTGATCATAGTAGTCATCGAGCGGATTGGCCAACCTGCCAAGATAACTATTCCAGTTTCCGTAGTCAAAAGGCAAACCGCTGAAGAATGTTTCGCCTAAATTACTAAAATCATAGGTCTTTCTGTTGCTCTTACTATATTTATATTGAAATTCATAAGAGAATTGAAGGAATGTCGCACGCGCAATGGGTTCGCTATAGGCAAATTTGAGTTTATACCCATAGTTTGTGGTAGGCACAAGTTTCCAGCGATTAGTTTGATATGTCGAATCTCGCCCCAAAACATTTTGAACCTGATATAAATGGATGTTATTCAGCGTGAGTTCGTGGCCATCGCTCGACCCGTAGTTTCCGCCCACGCGGAGGGTCACGTTGCGTCCCTTTGTTCCAAACTTACGATTATATTGCAATATTCCGCTTAAACTCTTATTCGAATTGTCACTTATGCCACTATTTTCCTGCGTATTCACCATCAGATTTTCAGCATCGAGCCTTGTGATGGCATCCGCCAACAGCGGATTAGCAACATACAGATAAGGGTCTTTACTGAACGTAGCCGAAAGGCTGTGCGCAAGATTATCCCCACGATTGTAAGTGAATTGTGGGCGGAACAAGATGTTTGTCATCGTGTCGGGCGTCCATTCCAACCGCAATTGGCCATCCCACGAGTTACTGCGCGAGAGGGTTGAGCTATTGTTGTTTGAAAATGCTCCTATCTTGCTGACGAAGTTCTCCATAGAGCCTAAGGCGTTCACATCCCCATCAGAATGATTCCAACGCACCGAAGCATCCATCTGCAACCGGTCTTTCAATTCATAATTATAGTTTAAACCGAGCATCTTCGACGCATTTAATCCCTGCGGACCTGCACCGAAGCCGCGGAAACCGCCGCCAGGGAAGCCCATGTCGTTGACATTATTTGCGTTGGCAAACATCATCAGCCTGTGGTTCCCGTTAAACCATCCGCCCATGGCTTTCTCCGCATAACGCCGCTGGCTGCCGATTGCCAAGTCAATATTACCAAAACTGCCCTTATTCATGCCGTCCTTCATTCCAAAATCAAGCACCGTTTGCTCTTCGCCATCATCGATGCCCGTCACTTTGGCCATATCGCTCTTTTGGTCATAAGCCTTGATTTTATTAATCACCGAACTTGGTATGTTCTTCAATGCCGTCTTCGTATCGCCAGTCATAAACTCTTTTCCGTCGACAAGAATCTTTTTCACTTCCTTTCCGTTGACAGTTATCTTTCCGTCACTCGACACTTGCGCGCCCGGCAGTCGTTTCACAAGTTCTTCTATGGTCGAACCTTCGGGTGTGCGAAAGGCTGAAGCGTTATAAACAAAAGTATCCTCTTTGAGCGAAACTTTTGTTGCCTGGCCTGTGATTGTTGTCCCTTTCAGCATCACGGCATCAGCGCCCATGACGATGGAACCCAAAATCACATCTTTTCCATTCTCTACATTAGCGTGTTTAATCACCGCTTTATATCCTACGCTCGTAATCCTAACAAGATAACGACCATCGGCAGGCGCGCTGAGCTTAAACTTGCCTTCATTGTCAGAAAGAGTGCCCGATACGAACGAACTATCGCGGGCACGAAGCAACTGTACAGTCGTTTGTGCCATACTCTCCTTGGTATCGCGGTCAGAAAGCTGTCCGCTAATCTCCCTACTCTGCGAAAAAACAGGAAGCCACACGATGATGGAGAAAAACAATAACAAAAATCTTCTCATGTAAATTGCGCTACAATAAATTTTAATTTATCTTCAAAAGTCTAACTCAAACTGACATAAACCGCAACATCCTCTTCAAATCGTTATCCACCTTTATATATATAAGGCCACATCCCTTCAGATACAGATTAAAAAGAGCTGCGATTGGCGCAAAATTAATCAAATAATCCCTCTCAACTGCAAATCTTCATGTTAAATAAATCTATCTTTGCCCATAAACACCGCATATCCCAGCGTTTCTAACCCCACCTTCGCCTATTTCTGAACAGAAACAATTGCAAATGAATTGCCAAAAAGAAAATAAAACCAATGACAAAAATTTTGATTTACCAACAGAAACTATTATCTTTGCAAACAATAGTAAATGTTCACGATTTGAAATAAACGCGCGTTGCATTTGCATTAAATAGTTAGAAACAAGAAGTCTAAATCTGAAAAACTCATTAATATGTATAAAATAGAATATATAACATCATTTCGGCACCGGTTTAAGAAACGTGTCAAACACAAATTAGATTAGAAATGGGAACAAATCATCAGTTTTCTACTAAATTTGGTAAAAAACCCGAGGTAGATAATCAGAATTTGACGATTTTTATTCAAACACCTGGGGTAAATGAGCAGAAATTGCGTAATTCTAATAAAACACCCGGGGTAAATGAGCAGAAATCGCGTAATTCTGATAAAACACCCGGGGTAAATGAACAAAAATCGCGTGATTCTGACA
>ERZ651108.396-NODE-396-length-21704-cov-6.875606_pt1 | contig 21704 bp, 27 predicted proteins | sample MGYA00512173_ERZ651108 | MGnify/ENA metagenome assembly ERZ651108 | reverse complement strand
GATACAATCCCTCACTGCTCTTGTTTATGGTCACAGCACTCTCTGCTACTTTGAACACTTCTTCTGAAAGTCCATCCTTTAGTGCGGATGCGTCAGCTGAGTTCTCTGAATGTTTCTTAACGATACCATAAACGTCTTCCAAGTTCTTGCCATCATTAGTGGTTGGCTTGATGTCTTTCAAAGCATCTGTCACCGCTTTCTGTGACATCACGGACGTTGTGCTGTCGCCAGTCTCCTGCGCAATAGGAAGGTTTTTCACCATATCCTCAATGGCTTTCTTACTTTCGGACATCTTTTCCTTGACAGCATCAACAGCTTTTTCAATCTCCTTAATCTGCTCAACACCTTCAATAGCATCGGCAACACCTTCAAAGGCATTGCCTACACGTTCAGCGGTGTTACCACCTACTTTAGTTTCATTCTTGATTGTTTGTGCAAGTATGCGCAATTCTTCTACTTTTGTCATTTGTTTAATCTCCTATAGCATGAATTCTTAATCTCGTTCCTCTTACTGGCCTTACGTTCTCTCCTTCTACACTCTTCAAGTATGCCAGACACGAACCCAAATACGTCTCTGCGACCTCCATTGCGTCATTGTACATTCTCACCCTGTTTTTATCACCCTCTCTGGATGCATAGCTATCGTTGTGCTGCATTAAACCAGTTCTGGTGAGCAATCCTCCATCTGACATCACCATCTTAGCGTACACGAAATAAGAAAGGGCTAATCGTATGCCTGAACATTTCTTTAAAGTTCCTTCCTTATCTTCATATTCTCCACCTTCAAGAAGTATTTTATTTTTTACATCTTGCGTATTTTCTTGCAAAGCCTTGAAACGTACCAGACCAATAGCCGGAATAATATATATATCTTCGCATTCGCGAATAAACGTGTTAACTTCTCCATCATCAATATGTTTTGACGTCGGTCGAGCAAGTTCCTTAAACTTCTCAACCGTTATTAAATGCTCATTCTCCATTAGATTTATCGTTTTTGTCAGCAGAGATATATTTTAATGGTTTGATAGAGAAATCCTGCGGTATCATCTTATCATACCAGTTAGCGAATAGCCTTGTAAAGGCTCTTTCGATAAATCTCTGTTCATTCGTAACCTCTCCTGCATAGTATTCATACGCATCACGCATAACATCACCAGAGAAACCCAACTTACCGATACGAATAGAATAGAATAGTTCTTGATGAAATTGCGAATAAATACGCTCGACCACACTCTCATCAGTTACCGTAAATTCCTTATCAAAGTTTCGTACAGGGAACTGAACGACCTTGGGCTCATCTTCTCCATTCTCGAGCTCAACCATCATTATTTTTGAGCCCCTCGTATCTCCTTGGAACTGCCTCAAATCCTCATCAGAAATCATCTTCTGTTCGACTTCCTTTCCGTTTTCATCAACATTTGGCAATCCTTTTTTCGTTACCAACATACAGGCTACGAGAAAGTTATTACGAACATTTCTGTATTTGATATTCCCCAACCCTTCATCGGTCGAAATCTCCGTAATAACAGCATCATAGATAGGCGTTGGATATTGGTATTTCCCATCAATAGATAACCATAGCACTTGCCCTTTATAATTATCTATTCCTCCGCAATCTTCTATCTGTCTCATCACTACCAGCGGATCGGGGTTAAATACAGGAAAACGAGTTATATTCTTATCGATGACCATTTGCCTTTGCCCGTTCTTAGTCTTCTCTCCTTTCCAGTCAATATGCGTAAGGATATGAGCAACTACACCAGCATCGTCTGTTTCCTCTAATCTACATTGCTCAAAGGGCAGGTAGTTAACCTCCGTTACCTGCCCCAGAACATTGTAATTAATATGAAGAGCGAACCCACCAAAGCGTGTGAGGTCTCCAGCTACACTTTTCAGAAGGTCATCCATAGTTACACCATCTCGATTTATTTTCCATTCAGAGAAAGCCTCGTTGTTAAATCCGTAACCTTCTACAAACTTCTCATAACGAGATAAGCATAACTTTGCGGTACCAGACGCATTGGTAATATCCACAATATTCTGTGGATAAAGATTATCGCTACCATAGCGTTGCATCTTAAAGCGTAACTCGTAATTTACCTCTATACGCTTCTGTGGTTTCTTTGCTGTCTTTACATTCATTTTCGCTCTTCTTTCGTATCGTTACTTCTCGCCGTCTCCAGCATCTGAGTTGTTATCAGACTTTTTCCCGCCTTTGCCTTTCCCGTCTCCAGCATTCGGATCGTCTTCTGGAACCTTCTGGAACAAGTCTTCATTATCTGGGAACTGCTCCAGATAATTCTTTGCAACCTCGTCAGTAAGGTTATCATTCGTGAATACCTTACCACCCATAAATGTCGGGCAATTGATAATCGCACCAGCTCTCAATCTGTAATTTGATTTTTCTGCCATCTTTCCGTATTTTTTAATGTAATGATAAATTTCTATAAGCCCATCATGGTAACACTGTTGGCACGAAGTGGGTACAAAAGTCTTTCCTGTTACTTCGTAGTAAAGGTATTCTATCGTAGACTTATCAGAGGATCCGAAAGGGGCATCGAAGCGCCCTTTCAGTTCCTCTATCGTCTTATTTACTTCGGCCAGCTCCATTTATCCAGCTTCTGTTAGTAAACTCTTAAACTGCGTTTCAGTAGTCTTTGAGTCCGTATTAAAGTAGAACAAAGCAGCCTTAGGCGCACTTGTTTCCTGCAAGGTCACAAGCCAGCCACCGTCTGTATCTTCGCTATACTTATCACTCTCTATAGCAGTAGCACGCAAGCCCTGGTAATATCCATATACTTGATACTCTGCCTTGCCACCTTCTCCCTTATGCACATTCTTAGTAATGAGCACGAATGAGCCGTTTGCAAGCCCGTCAATGATGTTTTGAGCCACGTCTGGACCATTATCAAGCACGGCAATAGAAATCTCGTTTGTGAACGTGTTTCTGTACGTTCCAGTGGCTAACGAAATCTTTGTGCCTGTGAAAGGTTTGCTACCCTGCTGTACAACAGGATAGCCTTTCTTTCCGCTCTTCAAGATAAGTGTCTTCAACATGTTCTTGAAGCTCTCATCAAATACACTCTTAGAGAAATCAACATCCGCACGATTACAGATAACTGCATCGGCTTCCAAACCTTTTACTATAGGGTTCTCGCAATTCTGCTCGATACCCTTACTGATAATACTATCGCAAATCCCTGCCATAATTCAATCCTCCATTAATAAGCAGCGTGGAACATGTCATCCTCGAGAATCTGTGTACCGATACGACCAGTAGCATAGATATAGTTTCTACGCTCCTTCTTATCGAACCAGACATCGAGGTCTGAAATCAAGCCGTCGGCATCAGTACCAACCTGCAACTGATTGATATTAGCATACACAGCACGATAAGGCTTGTTAAGCATGGTGCCTGTATTCTCGTATGCCATGATAAAGCGGTCCCAGATAGATACACGTACCAACGTAACACCATTGTACTTCGCAACATCCACACCGTCGAAAATTTTCTCCCATGGCATGATGTTCTGATAGCACTTCTTAATATCATAGGTAAGTGCGTCCGCCAAGCCCTTAGTAAGTAAGATAACAGCACCGCTATCAGCAGAGATACGGCTGTCTGCATCCATCAACATATTATCAAGGATACCAGTCGCAACACCCTTACCGAGGATAGCCTTCTTCTGGTCGACAAACGTTGTCTTGCTGTTAGCTTCAATAGCTGTAAGCTGATTAGATTTAGAAGTACACTGCGTGAAGATACGCTTAAACAGACCATCACACGTGGTGAAGAGTTCCGTCTTTGTGCCAGTGGTAAGAGTACCACCGCCTGCAATATCTTTAGCAGCTGTATCACCGAACCAACCAAAACGCCAAATCATACGCTTCAACTGACGCTCCAGAGCAGGACGAAGGATATATGTCATAAACTCGGTACTTGTCAAGTCTCCAACCGGTGTACCAGTCTTCAATGTGTACTCTGCAATAGTACCCTGCAAGCTCTCATAACAGATTTTGATAGGTACTTGCCAGTCTCCGAGTGCCCAACGCTTCTGAGAATTAGCAATACCAACCTCGTTATAAGTAGGGTCACAACCGCTACCTTTGATACCTACATCATCCATCTCACCGAGGAAAGCTACTGGGTCGCCATTCTTTACCTTCATAAGGTGGGTAAAGCGCTGGAAATCCTCATCTTGGTCAATACTCAATGGGATAACCTCTTTGAGGTCTGTAACATCTTTCGGATTGACCGAAATGTTTTCAAAAAATTTTGTCATCTTCTTTTCTCCTTATTATTTTACTTCTTGTTCTTGTAACTCCCATTTCTACGGGCGTTAATCTCCTTTCTCATAGGTGATTCGTCCTCCTGACCCTCTGCTTTCTTCGAAGCGTTCGTACCCTCTGGCTTTCTTGGCTCTGGCTTATAGCTTGAAGAGATATTCGCCAGTGCTTTCTCTCCTCCTGCAATCTTTACAGCGTTGAGAATACGTAAATCCTCTTTCGTCTTTGCCATAGACTCTGCCTGCTTACGTGCATTTTCCGAACTCTCCAGCTTCTCCTGTAACTCCTTCACTTCGTTTTCCAACTCAGCGACACGTTTCTCCAGCTCCGAGCCTTCTCCTCCTTCATCGACTCCACTTGAAGATGTCTGAATGTCGGTGATAACACCATCCTTCACGACGATAGTCTTACCGTCTGGCATCTCAAACGTACCATCAGGACTTGCTTTGTCGCCAATCTGCGGCTCGCCTTCCTCTCTCTCTACGGTCAACGTCTGCCCATCACTCGTGGACAAATCCAGACCTTTTGCCAGCTCTTCAATACTCTTCAAACCCAGCTTCGCCAGCGCACGGTCAAGTAAAGAGGCTTTAACCTCTACTTTCTCATTCTTTTCTGCCATTTTATTCTCTTTTTTATTGTTAAACACTAACCCTTGCTTCTTGGCTGAAGCTGGGGCGATTATCTCTCCAATTAAACCGAGTTCCATAGCCCTGTCAACTCCGATATACTTATCTTCGTCCATCAGTGCTTGCATCTCATCTCTGTTACATTCGCAACGCTCTACATACAAATCGAGCATCTTCTCTTGTGTCTCTTTCAGATCCGAAGCTGCCTTTTCCAGTTCTGCTGCCGTAAGAGTATCACCCAGAGCATAAGCTGGCACCCATGGGTTATGCACACATATCTGAGCATTCTTATAGGCTCTTCGTCTTTCCTTTGGTGCTGCCATCAAGATAACTGTAGCCATAGACGCAGCATTACCTTCTACTGTACAGGTAATATCTTTGCCTGTTGCTCTCAATCTGTCGTAAATGCCCCAGCCTTCAACTACTGAACCACCATCACAATGTATTCGTACGTCTATAGCATTATCACCTTTTGGAATAGCCTCGCAAAACTCGTCTACATCCTTGAAACATACTCCTTCGGCTTCTCCGAAGTACTTGCAAAAATTCTTCTCATTCTCGGTTTGAATGTCATTGAATATCTTTAGAACTGCCATAATAGATTTTATTTCTGTACAAATTTACTTTATAATTATAAAGATTTTCTTTATTTGTCTTTATCTTTACTCTCATATCGTGCGACAAATAAAAACAGGGTGTTTTATCTTCGCAGACAAAACACCCTTACTAATTAATCTAAACGTATGAAATTATCTTATTTTTTGTGTCATCCTCTTTACAACTCGATACACTGTAGCCTCGCTACACTCATACAGCTGACTTAGATAGTAGACAACATAACCAACTTTATGACCTTCTTTTTTTAGCCTCATATACTCTTGGTACATTTCCAAGTACTTAACATCCTTAGCGTCTACATCGTTACTCATCAGAACAGCGAGCAAACTTTCTGCCGTCTTTAATAATTCATATTGTGTCATAGCTCTTTATTTTATCGTTGCAACTCTTTCTATCGCCTCAACTCTTCCAGCAGTATTGTTTATCTCCTCAACACTTACTACTGGTCTCGGTGCCATTGCCATACCTCTTGCTACAGCTCGTGCCAGAAACTCCTCGCCTATCTGTGCACCGCTTCCAGCGTATGACATTATAGGTACTCCTCCTCCTATCTGGTTAAATGCCGATAGGGCAGGGGCGAACATCCTCGTAGCTGAAGCTGTCATAACACTCTCTCCGTTGGATAGCTGTGCTGGTATGCTATCGCTCGTTTCACTTCCCGGACCTGTCACTAAACCACCAGTAGCGAACTTTGCAGATTTTACCGTTTTAATAGCCGATGTAATACCCGATAAGATAGTGGCAACTGTCGTTGCAATAGCTGCAAGATTAGCAGGGAATGGACCAGCTTCTTGTGCTTGCTTTATACCCGCAGAAATAGCGACACCAGTATTAATTGCAATTTCGGCAAGAGCCAAAACTTTTGCAGCCCTTGCGAGAGTCTTGTTATGTTCGCTCATTGTACTGGCCATTTCACTTGCAGCCCCTGCTACTTTGGCGATAGCCTCCCATTTCCCTGTATCTCCCTCAATCTCTGCATCGTTAAGAGCTTTTTTTGAATCCAGATAGTCTTTTTGCATCTGCAATTTCCTTTGATTAAAGGCTTCTATCGTCTCTCCTTCTTTCTGCTGTGCTGCTTCCAGTAGGGCTTGCTTCTCATCCATCTGCAATCGTAACACTCCCAGCTCGTCTGCTCCATTAGAATCGATTTGCGTCTGCAATATCTGAGATTTATATCTGTCTTCTATTGCCTTTGTCTGTTCCTCCAGCAGCTTGTTATGGTAATCCTTGTAAGCCTGCTGTTCTTGTGCATAATACTTCTCATTAATCGATGCGAGTAGCTTATTCTTTTCCTCCTCGCTCATTACCTGTTTATTTGCTGCGTCAAGCTCTAATTCGTAGGCTGCCTTAATATTCCTTATCTTTAGTTGATACTCTTCCTTAGAGCCTTTCTCTACTGCTGCCAGCATGTTCTGGATATACGTCTGTTCTCTCTTTATAGCCTCATCTTTAACTTGCTGGTCAAATTCCGATAACTTCTTTTGCTTTACTTGTTCCAGTAGTGATATTTGAGCGTATAGAGCTTTCTTTGCGTTCAACGTCAAACCCTTTTCTGTCTTCAATCTACGCTGTACATCCTCTATCTGCCTATCATACTGCACCTCGATAGCTTTTCTTCTCTGTTCGTCTGTCTGCTCTATTAGTTGGCTTAACAAGTCTTCTGCCTTCCTTATAGCCTCGGCTTCCTTCTTCGCCATCTCCTCGGCTGATATCGTCTTTTCCTTCTTCGTTTTCTTCTTCTTATCTTTCTTCTTTTTCTTCTTACCTCCAAGTCCTTTGCCAGTTCTTGGCGTTTCATCAGAACCACTCGTACCGCTTCCTTCTTCTACAACATAAGCAGGTATCTCGATATGATGTATCTTACTACTCTTTAAGACGTTATTAATCGTGTCAACTCCATTCTGTGCAAACTCTTTGGCAAAGCCCTTTACATCGCCAAAGCCTTCCTTTATGCTTTTTGCAAAACCGCTACCAATAGTGTTAAAGCCCTTCTTAATCTTATCAAACGATAGTGTTACAATACCTTCCACTATCTCGGCAAGTCCTTTCAGTTGCGAGCCTACATTCTTTACGGCATCTATAATCAGATTAAACACCAGCTTTACCGTTGCCCATAGCTGCCTAAAGTTACTTACTATAGCTTGTACGCCTGCACGTACTATCATACTCTCGTTATAAAGGTCGATAAAATAGTTAATGACGTTGATTACACCCTTCAACAACTTAGTAATACCTTGTATTGTTAGTATCTTCACATTCGCCAGCATACTACCAAAGCCTTTATCGCTCATATCGAACATAGCAGCTAACGTTTTATTCAGTTCCTCGTTAGCCTCTTTCTGTTCATTCATCTTCTTGCCATACTCTCCAGTAGTCTTTTTCAGCTTCTCGAGGTCAACATTCATAGTATCTAACTGCTCTATCATCTTCAAGCCAGCATTTGCACCCTGCTTTCCGAAGACATCCTTTAAGACGGCACCCACTTCCTGAGAGTTCTGCGGAAACTCCTTTAACTTGGTACTTATCATCTTAATTACATCATAGGTCGATTTTGATCCGCTTACCAAATCTGCCTCGACCTTCTTAGAGCTGATACCGATACCTTCCAAAGCCTCAACCGTCTTGTCCGACATCTCACGTATCTTCTTGCTTCCCATCTGGATAAGCGCCATACCACTATCGCTAAAGATACCGCTTCTCGTCTGTTGAATAGTAGCTACAAGTTCCTTTCCGGATATACTCGCATCGTGAAAAGCAGGGGCGTACTGCTTAATCTTAGCTATCATATCTCCGTTAAGGTCTGCACCAGCTTGGAAACCATCATTAATTATCTTCAACGCCTGCCCAGCATCATAGCCATATTGAGATGTAAGCACATCTACAGCCTCCAGAACCTCCTTATAGTCCTTGCCGTATGTATCTGCCGTTGCCTGTATCTCATCTCTTACCGCTTTCAGATTGTCTCCAGTAAGTCCGAGGAACTCTCTCGTTAATCTCGTACTCTCTAGTATGCCCTTATTATAGTCAAAGAACCACTTAAAAGCTACTCCAGCCCCTGCAATACCAGCCAGTGCAAGGAATACAGGGTTCGACATAAAACCCATAAGCGTAGAGCCGAAAGCCTTTGCACTTGTTATCGCTCCATCAAATACACCAGATAGCCCCTTTCCATTTGAAGCCATCTGCATAATAGAATTAGCGAAGTTGTTATTAATACCAAGTGCTGACTTAATACTCTCCTCATAGTTACCGACATTCCTATAGAACCTTTGCGTCTCCGCCTCTGCCTCCTTTAATTTATCGGTAATTTCGTTTATATGCTTCTTTAACTCCTGTCCCTTTGCTCCCTTACGTTCAGCCTCCGAAAGGCTGTCATACGCCTTTGTAGCGTTGCTTAACTCTGCACGTAAAGACCTTAAAGAGCCTTCCTGCTCCTTCTCCGTCTTGATGTTATTCTGTACCTCCTTCGACAATTCCCTAACGGTGCCCTTATAGTCCTTTACCTGCTCACCAATAGCAGTAATGCTTGTGGCATACTCATCATAGGTAATCTTGCCGTTCTTGAAGTCATCTTTTAACTTATTCTCCGTCTCCGATAACTCCTGTAGCTTTTCTTTGTATCTGAGAATGCCATATATAGCGTCCTCGTACTTTACTTTGATATTTAATATCTTCTCTTCTTCTGTACTCATAGCTTTATCTTTTACTCAAATACTAATTGTAACATCGTTACCTCCGCAATACCATTGCTTGAAGACCTTATCTCTGTCACCGCAAAGTAAGCCCCGTACTGCGCAAGATACACAGGTATTGTTTCGTCGAAATTAAGCAGCTCTATATCTCTCATTAATACCTTCTCCTTAATTACCTTTGGCTGCTGTAATGTGCGTATCATATCACGATACTTATCATCCAAGATGTCCTGCATATTAATATCGAAGAAAGCGACAGCGAAACCATTACCATCCGCACGCAGCCTTAATATTCTGTCCTTACATGCCGTATAAGAAGGCTCTTTTGTTTTTTCTATCTCATCCTTTTTATCTTCTCCCAGCTTAGTTCCAAAAACAGAACCATCCTTTGTACTTTTATCGAATTCTACCTTGTACATAGGCACTGATTTTCCATCAGTAGCAGCAAACGGGAATTCGTACATTACTTTCTCGACTTCGAGGGTTTCGTTGTTTATTTTCAGATCGCCATCATAATGACCTTTTACCGTGTCATCAGCTTTCCACTTATAGCGGTTGTGCTGCCCATAGTTCTCAACCTTATAATTGAGTTCTGAAGGCTTATTCTCACTTGTAGGCGCTATAATCTTATTCGTCCAGTCTACTGCCTCATCTCTACGCTTCCATATCTTAGATAGCGGTGCAAGCCTAACGATACCATCTTCTGTTATCTGTAATGGGAAAGAGCCAGTAATAGCTGTTAGGAACTTCACAAAGTCGATAACCTTTATCTTTGGTAGGTTATATGTAATAGGAAAGAAACCGCCGTCTGGGACGTTCTCTCCCTTAGATATCGTAGCCTTAATAGTTCCTTCAAATACTTTCATGTTAGGAAAGTTTGTAGCATCCACCCAGTCAAATGTAATGGTACTTCCTTTTACTACTTCTATCTTTCCATAACCAGTATTGTTAAATCGACATTCACCCCTATAACCCTTTGGAACTACAACAGAAAAGACATCTCGCTTCTCTCCTATATCGTAAACCTCCTGCTGCTCTCCTTTCGTTATTGTCATTCTTAACACACATCCGCTTCTGAAATTGTACCTATCATTCTCTCCACCTCCCCAGTGGTTAGCGGTACCGACATGCTTTATCTTTCCTCCAAGCTCAAAAGACCATTCAGCAGATATATCGAATATCAACGTAGCATCAGTAGTAACGGTAATAGCAGTTACTCTGCTTCCGCTTTGCTCTCCAATTACACTACTCGTTCCAGTTACATTCAGTGTCATCCGCCCCTGCTGCCTGCTCATAGGGTCAAAAGTACCACTAAAAGCCCCTTCAAATGTTAACTCGTTTGCCTTACGATTGATGAGAGGTAACACAAGGGTATTAATATATTCCTGCGCCTCTTCATGGAAACGAAAATCTACTCCCGTCTGTGACTTGATGAGTGAAAGCACAAAAGGAACACGTACAACAGGGTGAAGGAGTGGCAAACCTTTCCTATAAGGGTCTCTTTGACCACCAAATGACATCCTGTATTCAAACCATGTCTTTTTATCTCCATCTCGTCTACCTCCTGGCGAAACCATGGATAAACCAGTCCGCCACGTTAAATCTTCTTCGTTCTCATATCTCCATACATTATAACCTGCATAGAAGTATGGCTTTTCTTTTACATCCTCGAACCGATTAACCTCATTAGCAAGATTGAAGAGTATCTTATCATTACTCTTCAAGTCGTTGAGTGCCGTCCCTTTACTTATTAGGCTGCTAAATTGTGAGTATAACCCCCAGACGATACACACTTCTATAGCCGTATCGGTAACCTGTAGTATCGTTAACCTTCCGTTCTTTATTATCTCTACACCATTACGTAAATAACGTGCTGTGTGCATTAAGTACGGATAGTTATCTCTTGCTTGAACAAGATCCGAATGTTTTAATATCATTTGGTTTCTTACCGTCTTTGGTAACTTTACCGTATAAGTGCTATTAGATACTATCTGCGAAACATCACGAAACAGATTACTCTTAATATCCATCGTGATTTTCGTAGTGTCATCAATATCCACTAACTCGCCATCTATATATAATCTTTCGTCATTCATAGCTTATAACTTTTGAATAGTTACATCTGGCATCATTATACTACATATAAAGTCCTGTAGAACCGCTTTCGCTTTCGTATAAGAGCCTGAAACAATAGTTACAGGCATCCACTTCGGCTCGTCATTCTTGTAGCCTACGAACAAATCTACGCACGGACTTGTAGTAAGGTCGAAAAGCATATCCCACGTATCACTATTTACCAATGGGGCGCACACTGGTATCGTGTCTTCTCTGCTCATTCTCTGCTGCCTACCCGTATAGCCTTGATATCCGTAATTCATATCATAAGATAGAAGGTTGTTGCGCATAAAAGCACCATCACTCGTCACCTTCCGAGCCTCATCCCCTGGCTTAAAGAGATAGTAGCAGTAGAACCCATGCCTATTTATCCAACGCAGATAATATCCTTCGTCATAATCATCAATTATATTTATACGTATCTTCTCTGTCTTCGTGCCTACATTGCTATATCTAAACGTCATATCAAAGGTGTTATCAAACGTCACCTCGGCAAAAGCTCCAGTACAATCGCTTAGTAGGTAGTACCTCTTAGCGTCTTCTGTTCTTTTTAGTGGGATATTCCATACCCCCTGCTCTGGCAAGTTAACAAACTTATCCGCTACACCATCCTTACTGAACATAATAGAACCACCACCTGCAGCATATACACCAACCGTAAAAGGAAAGCCACGGAACCAAGTAAGGGTACGATAGCTATTATACGCCTCTTGTCCTCCTACCTTCAACGCTCCCCAGATATAGAAGACTTCAAACGTATATTCTACCGTTGTGTTTGCCTCATCACTCTTCGTAGCCGTCACTGAGAAAGAAACCCTTTTACCCATAACCGTCTGCCTTTCTTGAGTATAGTCGACATCGCTAAATGCCAAAGTATCAAAGAAGGTTTGCACGTACTCTCTTACATCGGCGTAACATCTCCCTTTCATCGCCTCCATCCAGATAGTTTCCTTCTTCTCGCCTGCACGTATATCTATAGACATCTTTACCAATTCATCTCCAGACGCTACGAGCAAGCAAGGGTTAAACGCAAAACCTATCTCATCGGGGTACGACAACGTAACCCCATTATTCGTTATCTCTCTCATACATCAACATTGTTTAGCTTAATACTTTCCACTTCTAATTTGAGCAGCTCTACAATACGGCTTTGTATTCTTTCTATCGCTGCCGGTATAATGTTCGAGTATATATCATCTCTTCCGCCCCTACGGAACAGCCTTGTACCTTCTCTTTTTATCTTCCTCGCTATCAGAAAGGAAAGTGAAAGATTACCCCTTTCTTGTGGCGTGTATTTATGTGGTCTATCTGTCTTATATGGTATCGGTGCTGCACTTATACCTTTATCTGCCATCCACTCTCTGATGATACTCTGAAAGCCTTGAGGGACTTTGCCAGGCTTTCTACCAGTTTCCAGCGTGCCAAAGGGTGAGCGACCATATAACGTGCCTTCCTCCTCTGTGACTTCAATTCGTAGACTTGCTGCCGTCCTTCCACTGGCTTTTTGTCCAGCTCCTATATGCTGGGCTATGATTTTCGCTTTCAGCGCCTCCAGCTCCTCCGTCAACACAACATTAACTGCACCCTTTATCATAAACAAGTCCCCTGTAACTCTTTCAATGTCAATTCAACACACACACCCGTAAAGTATGCGCTGGCACTCTCCAGTATCGTAGTATACTTAACACTCCCATCTATAGGCTCGAAATAACGGCTTTTATTCATAGCCGTTATAAAGCTCGCTGCACTCTCCTTCATAGCGCTATACACCTTCTCGTTGTCTTCTCCGTTTGCATCACGTGTAACCTTATCGACGAAAGCGAGCATACAATCTTCTCTATCCTTTACCGTTCCACGGTTAAACAGCAGATGACCACCTACAGGCAGCACGCACACAATAGCAGGCAGGGAAACTCGGTCTATCTGCTCCGCTGCACCGTTCCAGTCTTCAAATACATAGCTAAAGTTCGGGAACTTCTCTTTCGCTATATCTCGTATCTTACTTTCTATGCTCATCTTCGTATACCTTTTGTAGTTTCTTTCTGTAATCGTTTGTTCTCTTATCCATGTCAAGGCACTTATATACACGCCCCCATGGCACCTTTGTCACTTCCTCGTGATCCGTTATACCCATTCGAAGTGCATACCAATCTATCAGCCCGAATATACCAAACTTTAACTGGTTAATACCTGCCCTTATCTCCTCATCGCTTGGTTGGCTCTTTGCTTTATCGAACAGCTCGTTAATCGTCTTTACTTTACCAAGTACCCAGCCAACAAAACGAACGACCTCTACAGCAAAACAATCATCAACCTGCGCAGCTTCCATTCCTAACAGCACCTTGCACACTCTATAGAAAAGTTCTGCGCCAGTCTTGCAGTCACTCATCTGTACCATCTGCCCTAACGTCATATCATCAAGGCTTGAAGGGGTGCACACATCACCCACCTTTATCGGTCGTGTGCACTTCTCCAGTTCCAGCCCTTCAATATCCTTACTAAACGAAGCTATTACCATCCAGTGTTTGAATTTCTCTCCCTCTCTCATTCTTAATCAAGATTTATAACGTGCGCCTTCGGTCCTCCAACTCTTCTGACATTAAGCCTCATCAAGCCAAAGTACCTCGTTGCGTCGATAGCGTGGTTAAACTTATCAACAGGGGTATTCGTTTTCTTTCCGTCTCTGTCCTTTTTCCATTTGTAGCTTTGTAATTCCTCAATCAAGCCAGATGAACGCCGTGTAACGTTCCATTTGTAGCGATGAAGTATATCAATACCTACTGTTATACTATCTCCTCCTTTCACCGTCGGGACGACCCACAACCCAGCGTTTCGAAGTTCGACTATACTCTTAGGCTCTGCACTATCAGCGATTATCTGGTCTGCTTTCGTTAACCCTGCTTCCTTTGCCTTCTCTGCTATCATAGGGTTCGTTAACCCTGTTTCGTATATTACTCCATCCGTCCACAACTCACCGTGCGCAATAACACAATGTACCAAAGCCGTTGGATCGTTAGTGAAACCAAAGTCCAACCCATAACCCTGCATCTTCCAGCTCTCACGCTCTGGCAAATCATCAACGATACGAAAGTTAGGAAAGATAACCCCTGATAGCTTACCTGTCAAGCCACGTGCATATACCTTCCATAGCTCTTTATCTTCTATACTCTCGATGCGCTCGTGCTCCTCCTTAGTCAAAAATGGGTTTCCTCGGTGGTCTGAGATAATCATCTTCACACCTTCACGACCTTTCACTTCATTATGCGCCCAGAACCTCTCCGAAGGGTTATAGTCTATCCATATCTTCTTACGTGTACGAATAGCCAACTGCCAGTATATCTCATAGCCTATACCATTCGCCTCGTTAACGAATAGATAGTCACGCTTACCGTTTTTTGCGTCCTGCTCGTCCTTGTAACTCTTAAATTCAATTACAGAACCATTCCTACACTGCAAGTAATGTCCGCTCTCGTGCATATCAAAGTAACCAGCCAGCCAGTCCGAACCAGCTAATATCGTCTTTGCATCACGAAGTGCACCTACCTTTAAGTTCGGTAAGTCTTGACCTACTACCGTCGTTATACTACCAGCCTCCAGCAACGCAACATAAAGAAGTACCTGCATAATCGTGTATGTCTTTCCAGAAGACGTGCCCCCCTGATTAATATACACTCTTGCAGTCTTTTCTGTGTTCGCCCGAAACAACGGCCCTATAACCTTAAACGGCATTATCATACATCGACCTCGCTTTCATCACTTACAGGGTTAACATCCGTCTCGATAAAACCTATCTCGATATGATTATCCATGGAGCCAGTTAGCTTTGTTTCATCTACAGGCTTCTCGCCCCTTATATCTCTAATAGCATTGAAGGCAAACACATCGCCCTTAGTAGCTTTCTGGAACAAAGCTACTACGATAGCCATATCATTAGTACGCATTTCATTTTCCGATACTCCAAGTTCCGTCATAACCTTTCGTACCTTCTCTGGGGCTGGCAATTCTCCGAAAGCCTCAACCAACTGCCGTAGCTTCTTTTTCTTCCTTCGTGCTTCTCCTGACGCTTTACCTGCTTTTCTTCCTATATCTCTTCGTTCCTCTTCGGTTCGCTCATTCATAGGAATAAGATTGTCTATACCTTTTCTCTCGCTCATTTCTTCCTCCATTTCTCTTGTAATATCTTTGGTGCTGTATGCTCCCAATACACATTATGATGGATACGCTTATGATGGCTATTAAGCAGCGTTACCTTTACTCCACTCGGGAATACTATTACACTCGAAAAGCTCTTTACGTATGTTCCGCTATCTCTATAAACGTCTGTCATACCTCCTCCATTTGACTGCGTTATCTTCTGCTGTAGGTTACATTGCACAATGGTTAGGAATATCTTACCTACAGAAGTAAGCTGGGTATATGCATTTACATCCTCATTAATTCTACCTTTGAACTCGAAAGGTCTATCTACCGAACAAATAAAACTATTCATAGCCTTTCTCTTTGTTCCTATGCTCCGCAGCATTTGATTACTACTACCGCCTATAAAGTCACCGCCTTGTGCCATCGCAAGACTTGTTAAAGGTGTGTTTATGTAATACCGCAGCATTGATTCAAATACTACATCAAGGTTCTTTATCTTCGGTGTTTTTGGAGTATATGCACACTCCTCATCAAATCTCCACACAAAAGACGTATAATCATCGTCCAGCTCTATGAAGTATTTGTAACCTAAAGCACGTGCCGCGTCAAAGCAAGCATTACGAGCGTACACTATTACTCGCCTGTCTCCACGGAAAACCTCATCTATCCGCTTGCTCATAGCCAGCTTGTCGAATACATAGCAGTTATCCGCTCCGTATCTTCTTTTGTACTCATCTACTTGTCCATCTTCGTTGTCGAGTACAAACACACAACGACCAGTATAGCCCTGCTCGCATAGAGAACGATAGGTATACTGGTTATCCACTCTTCCATGTGTCAGAATGAATACGACGAAATCCTTTTTAAAGTTAACCTTCTTTATACTCCCTCGCATATTCATTCAATAACTCATCTGTCATCCGTACAAAGCCCTTTTCGATAGCCTTCTTGAAATCGATAATTACTAAAGCTGAATTCTCGAATAACCCCTGTACCTCCTTAGGCGCATTGCAATAGTAGTCGGCAATCATTCCGTAATTGAACTCCGTGTGCCTATAAGCTGCATACGTTAGGAACTCTCGCACTTCGTCTGGTAGATCCGCTTTCTTTATCTCCTCGATTAACTCCTTTGTCTTCGTGCTGTCATAGCAATCCGATAGAGTAGGAGATACCCCTGAAGGCTCGTACACTGGTGCTTCTATCTTCCTGCTATAAGTATCATCTATCTTCGGACCAATAGAAAGCCCCCAATCCTCAACCTGTAAACCTATCTCTTCCTGTGCTCTCGATAAAGCCTCATCGTCCCAGTCCAGATTGGCTGCACCAGTAGCATTATCTGCCAGTGCCATCTCCCTTCCTTCTTCGCTATCCAAGTCGACATCGCCCCTTCTTACTGCTACCAGCTCATCTGGCTTGGCATCAATAACAATAACCTTCTTTATACCCGCTTCTTTCGCCAGCTCCTGCGTTTTATTACCGGCAATGATACGATTATTCTTATCTAACAATATAGAACGTCCTGCACCGAATTTCCTAATTGATTTATCAATCAGTTTACGACCTTTCTTCGTTCCCTTGTTAAAATTCTTATCGTCTTGCTGTAAGGAATCGATATTGGTTTCCGTTATCTTTTCAGCCATATATTAATATCTTTATAATCATAAAGCAAATTACGATACAAAGATAACGAAAATCTTTATAATTTTCAAGTAATAAGCACAAAAAAAGCAGGAAAGCGTTAAACCTTCCTGCTTGCCATCATTATCTGAATAAATCCGTTATATCACATCCTATCGCCTCTGCTATCTCTCTGAGGCTACTTAGTTTCGGGTTAGCATTTATTCTCGAGCTCAAAGCCCGCCTTGAAATGCCCAGCCTATCCGCTATCTCTTGAATACTCGTGCCACGCTCATGAGCTGCCCGAGTAACATCTAACACCTTCATGCTTCTATCTCTTTGTCAACCACTCGGCAGCCTTCTTCAAGCTGCTGGCTAAGTTGTTCTTATCAACACTATCTTGTATCTCTAATCTCCATCGTGGGGACTTTCTTCTGTACAGAAAGCAAGTGCTATCGTCTTCGCTGTATTCGATACCATACGGCTGCTTGAAGCACTTAGAACCATGGTGACGTACCACCCACTCACCTAACTCTTGCATGATACGTGCAAGTTCTTGTGGCGTGTGACTAGTATCCTCAAGTGGCGTTACTTTCTGTGTTTCGTTAAATTTGCCATCCTCAAAGGTAACAACAATACCATTTTCTTTGTCTGTCAGCACCCACCCATTAGGGAGAGTGCCGCTCTTTTGAATAATATATTTACTCATCTTATTTATTTATTTACTTCGTAATTTTCAATCTCTGCCCAATCAAAGAGTGGGTATTCTTTCTTATTCTCACTTATAATGATATGTGCATACTTGCCATTTGCAGCTTCCTCAAGCCTTAACTTTAAGGTATTTAAATCATCAAAAGTAAGTGAAAAGCTATCACTACTACCACTGATACCAGCTTGATAAATTATACCACGAAATTTGTTTTTTGGACTGTGAATTGAATTTGTCATAATACTTGCCCGTCATGCCGATAGCACAGCGTTTAGGTTATTATTTATTACTTATCGTTTTCAACAATGAATTTTGCAAGATAGTATGCTTGCTTTTCGCTCACCTTTGCTTTGCCGAAATAAGCCTTAAAGAAGGTATCAATTAAGCTGTTATAAAACTCGTTATCGCTTCGCTTGTTTGTAAGCTCATTAACGCAAAGCTCAACTATTGTAACATTATACATCGTTCTATTGTTAACAAGGAGAATATCTTTTTTCCATATTTGTATCTTTTCTTCTTTTGTAAGAGTTACGGGCTTCTTAGCTTTCGCCTTTGGTGCAGCTTTCAAGCTCTCTCCATTCTCGTCAGTGAGATTGAAAGCCATCTCTTTCTTTACAACACCATTGAGATAAGTTACCTCTACATAGCCTGTAGACTTAGTAATGATACTTGTAATTGTGCCTTCTTGATTCTTCTTGTTGAATACCTTAGCACCGATGTTTATCTTAGAAGTTCTCATAATCTTTACAGTTGTTACGGTGTGTCTCACCGTTCTTGTTGTTATTTGTTTCTGTTATAATAATCGACTATTTCCTCAACATTAAAGCGTGGAGATGGTAGAATACCACCATTTTCTTTTATTTCCCATTCTTTTACCTTCCTATCATCCCAGTATTCTATTTCTCCTGCGAAAGTTGTAAACATTCCCTTCTTATAGGCTTGCTTAACCTTCTCTCCAAAAGCTGAATTATAAAATCTTGGTTTTCTCATTGCTCTTTATTTTAAGTTATTATTGTTTTGTTTGATGTTGCAAAGATATATCGTAATTTTAAAATGAGCAAGCAAATATTCTCATTTAACATATATTTAACACTTCTAATAATTAAAACAACTCTTTTCAGTGTCTATCACGCAAAAATGGGGGTGCAACATCACTGCTACACCCCCGCCAGAAAGCAACAAGGAATTTAATTATTTTTTCTCTGCCTCTCTAAAGCAGAAATCTGCCCATAATTCCTTAAAATGAACGCCTGCGTGTTCCGCTTTTTCTTTGCTCTCGAAGGTAAGATGGGTACCGACGAGCGCATCCGAATCCGCAAAACCACATTTCGCAACCGCAACGCTACAAGCACACACAACACACCGCTGTTTTTCCTCTTCAGAGAAGCTGTTATACTCTTCTTTGTCATATAGGAAGAACCACGGGTACCATCTATCTTCGTCTTCGGTAAATTTGGGCTCCCAGCCTTCATTGATAGCTGCTCTTATAATTCGTAGCTTCATGTAGGCTAACACATCCGCACCACATCTCTCGGCGAACGCTTCTTCTGTTTCTTCACTTGTTATGGTTAATGCGTAGTAATAATCTTTTATCATTTTATTTTCTGCATATCCCAAAGCTGCACATGCATCATCGAATGTCTTTATATCTTTCCACGACATTTTCCGCTCCTCCATCGTAAAGTCAAATATAAACCTTTTCCCTGGGGCTTCATCTACTTTGTTTATAATTGCAATTTGAGCTTCACTTTTTGTTTCATAAATTCCTAATTGCTTGCCATCACAAGCAAATTTAACTACATACATTGTTTTCATACGTTTTTTGTTTTTTTCTGTGTCGGATGAACCTTTCACTTATTCTCCTATCTCCTCGTGGTACTTTCGCAATGTTTCTTTCACACGCCTTGCAGCTTCTTTTGTTTGCTCTTCTGTATGGAAATAGTTATAAGAATCGTGACACTTTTGCTCCCAAGTCTGATAGTCGTCACGTTCATTAGTGGGACGAAGGTAGCAAGTTAACCGATGGTATATATAACCTTTCTTTGCTCTCCACCAAATACTCTCCACCCGCTTATCATCGGCGTTCCACCGATAACCATTTTCTTTCATCATGTCAAAGAAATGTGTCTTTTCTTCCTCCGTTGCGTAACGAAAGGCGTTGATGTTCCAACGTTTGTTATCCCTACGGGAAGTGTTACAATGAGAATCAAAGACCTCCCTGTCGTAGTTGCATACCTCTTTGAATATCAATATCGTGTCATCTATTTTGCTATGAAGCACGTCCCCATCCTTGAAGTTCTTCTCTTTCTTCTCTTTCTTTTCTTCTTTCTCGAAGACCACACTTCCGTCCTTAACGATTGCCTTGCAACCATCAGGAATGGTGATTGAATCACCGCATTGAAAATCTACTATCATAGTTTTATTTTGTTTTTGGTTTTACATTCTTCTCACCCATTCAAAGAATGATTGTGCTTTCTGTTCTATATCCTCAAGCGTCTGCTCACCTAGAGGAATCGAGAACACTATATGCTCGTCTGGAACTCGACTTACAACGACTCTAATATCTACTCCAAAATCCTCCACTATCGGAGAGGGACATCGTTTCCAATCATAGAATAGAAATAATACGAAATAATTCTTACGTCCCATGTCAGAATCCGACACCCCAAAAGATTTGTAATAATGAAAACCTTCCCTCTCGTAAGGCTGCAATGTTGCCTTTTTGTACCCTTGCTTTTCAAGTTCGAGTACTAGTTCATTAAATTCTTTTTCTGTCATAAGTTCCCTATTTGTTTTCTTTTACCCAAGTAGATTCTGATGTTTTTGTGAATCCTTTTAAACTCATAATTTCATCATGTTTCTCTTGTAAAATATCAAAGACACTATCATAGCACATACCAACGTATGCAGAAACAAGATTAGCCCACTCTTCAATGATAGGTTTCCAGTATGGAAATACCTTTTCAACTTTACGTAAATCATCTAAACTTAATCTTGCAAACTTGCTAAGATGGTAACAGCGTGAAAAATCATCTGCGTCATGTGGAATATCGTAATTCCAACAGTCATTACCATTTACACATTGAGGGCACATCAACGCGACCCACATCGTCTTGGAAGATACGCCCACATTCTGAGTACCTATCCATTCTATCATTTTATTTTTATCCATACTATTTTACTTTTTACGTTTCTTTTTCCTCTTACTTGCGTAGGGTGTTGACCCTGCACGTGATTTACTCTTTTTGTTGTACAGATAACTACAATCAATCATTTCCGCATGATTTAAATGCACAGGAATGATATATTCTCTTCTTAATTCGTCCATACATTAATCTACTAATTCAAAACTGTATGCTACTACCCATGGGTTACTCTCCCACGTGCCTTTACCACTGATATTGTCGATGAGATACCAAAATGCTTCACGTGCACTTAGGAAGGCTACGTCAGGGGCATATCCTATATTTTTGGAAACATAAAACAAGTTCTTGTTGTCATAAAATTGCCAAACGCCCTCACACAGTATATCATCAACTGATATACTCTGGATACGTTCCACCTTAACATCTGTAATCTTAATGTGATGTTTCATCAAGTCAGCTTTCACAAACATTTTATTCGTCCAGCCTGCGCTTTCTGTCATAAAATTACCGTCTACCATCTCGAAGTCAGCATCAGGGTAAATTTCTTTATAGCTTTGTGCTATTGCTACGACTTCACCAACCTTGTAAGGCAGGCACTTTGCCGTTTCCTCCCAATTACCAAGCGGTGTACCCTCTTTCAGTAGTCGCCTTGTCATCGTCTTTATTCCACTAAGCACCGCCTGTGTAAGGCATAACTTATCTGAAAACATTATCTTTTTCATACGCTTTATTTTATAAGTTCTGGGTTGTCTAT
>ERZ651108.379-NODE-379-length-22178-cov-41.552005_pt1 | contig 22178 bp, 25 predicted proteins | sample MGYA00512173_ERZ651108 | MGnify/ENA metagenome assembly ERZ651108 | reverse complement strand
GTCATATTAAATCGCTAAATACTAATAATTGGTGTCAAATTTCCAGTTATGAATCAAAATAATTTATTTCTATACAAGGAGAATCTATTATGAATACTACAGTTGAAGCTATGTTAACAGAAATTTTGCCAAAGGCATCCGTTCAAGAATTAGTAGAACGTTATGGAGATCCATATGATGCGTTATTCCATGCAGAAGAATCTGAGTGGTATGATGCACCAGGTATGGGGAACCGTGGCATTGCCAAGCTACGTGCCATTAAATCCATTATTAAGAATGTGCAAAATAGGCCTCGTAAATCCCCTATTAATGTGGGACGGCCTATTGATATCTATAAAGCTATGTCAGATATGCAATACTTTGAAACAGAACACGTACGAGTACTATACCTTAACGCCAGAAACCACTTAATTAAATCAGAGGACATTTCTATTGGTGATGTAACAACAGCCTCTCTAGATATTAAATGTATTTTCTCATCTGCCGTTCGTCTGAAAGCCTGTGGGATTGTCATTGTCCACAACCACCCTTCTGGCGATTCTCATCCAAGTGAATTAGATATTCGATGTACTAAAAGAGTCGCTGAAGCGGGTAGACTATTTGATATTCCCGTACTAGACCACATCATTATCGGACATGGTGAATTTCATAGTATGAGTGAATGTGGACAAGTATAAGGAGGATATGATTATGCCAGCCAAACGATTTATTTGCCCTAATGGGGATGAAATTAATATGTATGAATGCTTATTGCGATGCCCACAAGGTACGAGATGCATGTTTTTACCTACATTACGAGCTGTGGCTACCTCACTAGAACGTAATTTAACCAAACCATCTGTTACCGAATTATTAAGTGGTACTCGCGAATTATATCTAAAAAAGATTACTGAATATGCTGTAGATCCACAAAAGCAACTATATGCTTTGCATGGTTCAGCAGTGCATACGATTACAGAACGTCATACTAGTGGTAACATGCTTTCAGAGGAACGCTTGAAGAATACCACCACAACAGGACAATTTGATTTATATGGGCAGGTGTTATCTAATACGGATACTACGCTAGGTGATTTAAAAATAACAAGCTCCTATAAGCTTATGAAAGCATTAGGGTATTATAAAAAAGATGTTGAAACCGGTGAAGTGTATAAAACGGGAGTAAAAAAAGGCCAACCTAAAACACGAAAAGAATTATTCACAGATGGAGTACGTCATGTGTTAGATTGGGCCTTACAATTGAACTATTACAGATTATTGTTAGAAGAAGAAAATTACACAGTATCATCTATGGTGATTCAGGCATTATGCCGTGATACAGGGCTACGTATCGCTTCTGAACGAGGTATTACAAAGCCATTATATCTTATCCCTATCAACCCAATCAGCAATCATTGGTTGAAACGATATATGGAAACTAAAGCAAAGCGGTTACAACAAGCCATAGAAACGGGTGTAGTGCCGAAGAAATGTAGCCAACGTGAAACTTGGCATGGTAAAAAATGTGAAGGCTATTGTGCTGTATCCGCTCAATGCAAAGCGATTGAAGAAGCAAAACAAGTTAAGACAGCATAGTAGAAAGGAAATATTATGACACAATACTGCGGTATTATTATTACGGAGACAGAACTCTATGTATCTGTGGTAAAAAGAATACAAAATAAAATTAAGGTACTAGATCGATATATATGTAAACGTGGACATTCACTCATTTCAGATTTGGCAGTCATTCACAGTAAAAATAAACACATACCAACACTTTACTCGTTAGCCTATACTGAAATTCCACATCTTATATTTAATAAAACTTGTTCTAATACCCCTTTGCAAGATGCATGGAAACAAAGAGACGAGCTTATATCAGCACGAGATAATCAATATATGTACCAATTTATATTACCCACTATAGATAACCAGGAATGGTTGTATATGGTGGGTATTTCTCAATCTAATATATCTGAATTACAATGTGCCGAAAAGCAAAATCATATGGAAATTGAAGTTGTTTCCTACTGGCCTGTACCACTATTAGATTTACATAAAAATCATAGCAAACCTACACTTCTACTCATTGAGGAAAATAGTAGAGTTACAGGATACCTTTGTAGTGGAACTGTCATTGTCGATACAATCAACTGGAATCGACATACGGAAACACCCAAAGAGCTGATACAACGATTGCTAAAAGAATCACCTATTACATTACATGATACACTCGAAATTCAAGCGTATTTGAGCGAAAAGACATATCCTTTGTGGAAAGATCTAATATCGAAATATGGCGAGGTTAACAAGTCAACAATTAGTGACGTCTTAAATCATTTTACATATCGTTGGGATGGTGATGTACATATGGATGCATCTGTTGGCTTAAGTTATTATTTAGCACGAACTGGTGTGCAAGCGGAGAAACAAAAATGACGAATACAGCATTATATGAAAAGCTATCACTTGCTATGAAAAGTTGTAGCTACATTGAAAAAACAGGTGAAAATACCTTTCATGGGTATTCTTACGTTACTAGTAGCGATGTATTGGAACGTGTAAACGACGCTCTCACAAGTGTAGGTCTAATTACAGCTGTTACCCCTACGCTTCTTGATTTACGAGAGGTACAAACTGCAAAGGGTAATATTGATAAGCACGCTACAATTAGCATTACGATTTCTATTATTGATATAGAGACAGGAGAATCAGTACAAATAAGTGGCATCGGTTCTGGTCAAGATAGCGGTGATAAGGCCATCATGAAGGCTGAAACAGCGGCTATAAAATACGCTTATATGCTTAGCTTCTGTATTGCTACTGGGGATGACCCAGAAGCTGATAACAATACAGATCTTAATACACAAACTATGTCACCGTCTAATGTATCTATTACTAGAAAGAAAGGCATCTCTTCGCAAAATATGTCAACTGATGATTTACATTGTACAGATTGTGGGTGTGCTATATCAAGTAAAGTATCTAGTTATTCCAAACAACGTTACCATATGCCTTTGTGTATGAACTGCCAGAAGAACCATCAATCTGTAGCGTAACCTACTCCACTATACTATGAAAGGAGGTGATGTTATGGATCCAGTTATTACACGAATTATTGTAGAAGCCGCTGCTACAGCTTTGCTTTACTTAATTGCAGATGAATAATATATGGGCCATATCAATTGCATGATATGGCCCATAATCTTTAAATATATTAGCTTATTTTTTGGATCGGAATGTCTTATATGAGTATAAGAAGATAAACTGGTGTAAGATTTATTTTTTTGTATAAACATCGTAATGATCGCCTTTATTTACTTATTTGCTTTGAATCTTTATATTGATTATATGAGATATATTTGTAGTGGGATAAAAAGAAATTTTGTATAATAAGTATAATTGTTTTTAGTGGGGGTTAAATAATGGCAAAATTTTTGACTGAAGATGAAGTTCGTGATAAAGCAAGAGATATTTTAGGTTTTTTTGATACAGATGGAGTAAAGTCTGGTGTAGGTCAACTTACAACCTTTAATCAATTGGGCTTTAGTGGTATTTCCGATAAGCCTGATGGTTGGTATTTACCTAACAATCATTCGGAAACAGCTATAGTTTTAGAAACAAAGTCATCTAAGACTATATTGGGTGAAAATCATATAAATGAGCTGTTGAAAAATATAAGAATTATGCAATCGAAGTATAAACAAGTTGTTGGTATTTTATATAATGGTGAAGTTGTACGTGTATTTAAAGGCCTTGATGAATATATAGGTGATGGATCAGCAATATTACATAATGCTGAATATTATACAGGTTTATTTAAGGTTAATACTATTGATAAAGAACATATCTACGAACTTACTGCTAGGATAAATAATTGTCTTCATTTTGACTTTGGAATTAAAAATTTATATCATCGTATGATTTTCACTGCATGTGCACTTGTGGCAAAGCGTTATGACGCATTTATGGCTAAAGGTATGGATTATTCTACTTTTACTAATGCTATACAATCTTCTATCAGTAAAGCATTAATTCGTGATAAGAAGCAAAATCAAAAGCTGGAGATTCTTCTTGATGTATTTTCAGAAATTAGAATGAATCTTAATGTTAACAGTGAAGACGAAAAAGAACAGAATCATGTGAAAGAGCTCATAGGCTATTTTATTGAATGGGTTACAGAGATTTCTGATTGTTTAAACTCGGATGCATGGCGTGGAGAAGATGTGATGGGTATATTCTTTAATGAGTTTAATAGATATAAGAAAAAGTCAGAAGCTGGACAGGTTTTTACCCCTGAGCATATTACAGATTTTATGTATAAAATTATTGATGTGAATATAAAAGACCATGTACTTGATGCAACGTGTGGATCTGGAGGCTTTTTAGTTAAAGCTATGGCAAATATGATTCGTCAAGCCGGTGGTCCACAAACCTCTAAAGCAAAAGTGATTAAACAGAAGCAGTTATATGGTATTGAATTTGATAGAGAGATTTTTGCCCTTGCTTGTGCTAATATGCTTATTCATAAAGATGGAAAAACAAATCTAGAGCAGATGGATGCTAGAACAGAGGTTGCTGCAGAATGGATTTCAAATCAAAATATTACAAAGGTTTTGATGAATCCTCCCTTTGAAAATAAATATGGGTGTATGAAGATTGTGAAAAATGTTCTTGATAATGTTCCTACGCATACAATGTGTGGTTTTATATTACCGGATAAGAAATTAGAGAAAACTTCAAAAAGTCAAATAAGCCAACTTCTTTCTAAACATAGATTAAAAAAGGTTATAAAGCTACCAGAGGACTTATTCTTTAATGTAGGAGTGACAACCAGTATTTTTATTTTTGAAGCCGGTATTGCACAAGATGATAAAGAAATTTTTGCTTGTTATATGGAGTCTGATGGGCTAATTACCGTTAAGAATAAAGGGAGACATGATGTTTATAACAAGTGGTGTGAGATAGAAGATTATTGGGTTAATGTGATAGAGAAGCAGGGTGGTGATGATACTTGCCAATGGATTGATCCAAATGAACATTTATCGTATCAAGTTCCACAAAAACCTTTTGAAGTATGTGCAGAAGATTTTAGAAAAACTGCATTAGACTTTATTATGTTTTCGGAAGATATTGATGCAAAAGCATTCAGTGAACTATTATTAGAACGGGTATTATATTCAAGTTCAATTGGAGTTAATGAGAATAGTATAAATATATCTTTGGAAAAGTGTGGTGGAAAAAATGAATAAAATTGATATTACTAATTGGAAGGAGTTTGTTATTGGGGAGCTTTTCTCTGTAAGTAGACCTGCTGCACGTAGTCAGGTTCAATATCTTGAAGGAGATATTCCTTTTGTTGCATCTAGTACAATTAATAATGGAGTAGTTAAGTATTGTACCCCTAAAGATGGTGAGTTACTTGACCAAGGAAACTGTATTACTGTGAGCCCACTTGATGGATATGCGTTTTATCAGCCAAATAATTTTTTGGGTAGAGGGGGTGCTGGATCGGCAATTCTTATTTTAAGAAATGAGAATTTAAATCTTATGAATGGTTTATTTATCGCAACGGCAATACGTGCATCTTTAACAAAATATAATTATGCAGATCAGTTAAATTCTGAAACCGTTGCCCAAGAAATCGTAAAGTTACCCATAGAAGAAAATGGTAATCCAGATTGGAAGTATATGGAGTTATTCATGGTAGATGTAATGAATGAAGCTCATGTTTATCTGAATTATTTAAAAGAAGCTTTAATTTGAAAATAGGTATATTTATTTTTGTACGTTTAATTAGATTTCTGAAATTAGATATATTTTATTGCAAAAGGTCATTCGATAGCATCTAAAAATATAGTGAATTATACAATTATATATGCTAGCAAACTGAAGACGATGCTCAGAACTGGCATAAACACTGGATAGTTGTGCAGTTTCCTAAACTGCGTGTCACTGGTTCGATTCCGGTTAGGCGCACCAATAAAATAATTAATGGGCATATGTTTTTTAGTATTATGTCTTTTTAGGAGCCAAGACTTAAATCTTGGCTCTTTTTAGGTTTTGAGATCTAAAACACTGTCTCATAGAGCAGAATCGGTTTGAAAACCTATTTTATCAGAAATTATTCTTATGCTAATTAAACATAAGTTTTATGATAAGTATCTCTTTATAATGATATAATTAAGATAATTATTGTATGTAAAGGGCAGTGTATAGTGGAGAGTGTATATGAGCTTTTACAATTGGATTCAAGAAAAGCTTTTCGACAATTACGAAGAGTGGCGTATGAAAAGTCCCGATTATAATCGGAATGGTTTTAACATAGTAGGCATAGATAATACCCTAAAAGCTATGGAAGATGGGTTTTTCATGTATATGGAGTTATATCCTCCTCTTGCCATCGATGGTTGTACTGCGATGAAAGCTCGTGTAGGGAAAACGCAGGACGCAGTGGATATATTCTTAGACATAGATGGTAAGACCTATCGTATGGCAGATGTGAGTTATCCTGATGCGGTGAAGATGATGCGGGCTTTTGTGAAAAAACGCAGAGTACCTGATCGTAGTTTGTGTGTAGAAGTAGCAAATCTAGATATAGAGCAGATGAAACCAACATTTACAGAGCTAGCAACGTTATTACTAGGCGATGCTAAACAAGCTAAATCTTTTATGACCGAGGCTAAGTTGCGCTCCATGGAAGAATTAGAAGATAGTTGGTGGAACCTTTATGAGAAACTAGTATCTAAAGGATATGCCGTAGAGCTAAGCTGTAAGTGTGAACTAGAGGATTTTGTTCATAATGTGCAGAAATTAATACGTAACAAGTCTTTAGATACTAGCGAAAATCTAACTATTGATACAGCAGCATTAGATGAAGACCAATGCATTACGGACTGGAGTGCGGATCTTAATGCCACATGGGAAGCCCATAAGTTAGTAGGTATGGATATCGGAACCGATAGCTTTGTACTTATGGTGCTTTCAAATGAGAAATTCGAAACGGCCCAAGAACTAGCAAAAGAGCTGTTACATAGAATCGATGTAGCAGAACGTTTGTGATGTAACGAGAATTATGATGTAGTAGCACGATTATAATGTGGCAGTATCTATAAAAAGGTTGTAATTCTTAACTGTAAACAATTTGCACCGTATAAATGTAATGAATAGGAGAGAGTCATATGAGTGTTGTACGTCTACCAGAATATGAAGCAGAGTTTGAATCGGAAGAGTTTGAAATTTATGCATTGCCGCGCAGTGATGCGAATGGGGCTAGTCCTTATTTGGATAAGTACCATAGACCATTAGTATCCACCGATGCTATCCTAGATACACGAACTGGAGTACTTGACCGCAGCGAAGGTATTTTGACGTGGATTATTGATGGTCTTGAAGATAGATGGGGTTATTCTTTTGAGCCTCATGGGGTCTACAAATTGTTAGTTAAGAAAGCAAAACCTATAGAGGATTTAGGCTATATGCGCCCTTCTTGGAATAATCGCTATTATGTGCTTGCGGTGTTAGAGGAACATGCTAAACATAGCGAGTTGGAGGTGTTGTCAGCTTATTTGAAAACCCCTAAATACCTTCATACTGACAGGGGCGATTTCCTGTTAAATCGAGAGTATCAATACTATACATCTAGAATTGATGATTATGCTTTCACCCTTGATGTGGATGAGGGTTCTGATGAAAGCTGTACCGTAGCATTGGCGGCTTTCAATACAATCGAGAATTTCAAAGCATTTGAACAACGAATTAGTGCATATATTAGTGAGACATTGCTAGATCTTGCTAATGACTGGCTAGATAACGATGACCAAGACCCGATTACAGCGGACGTATTTGCCAAGCGTATTACTATGGGCGAATTGGCGTTTCGTAATGATGGCACCATAGAGGTCTATTATGACGACGATGATATCTTCTGGGGACACTGTATCATAGCCCATATTAATGCGGATGGGAACCCTGTTGATGCAGATATTGCAGGATAATCAATTAATGGAGCATCCTAATGAGAAAATCGGAATTAATGACATTATGGAATATTGAAAGCTGGTCTGAAGAACCTTATGGTGTTTACTTTGTATCTCGCCGATTGGGCACTAATCGTTTAGAGAATGTAGGACAAGCCTTTAAAAAACTTAATATTAGTTGTACCGGTTATACTGAAGATGATGTACTTTCACTATCAATATGGGAGCAATTATATGTCCAATTAGATGAATTAGACCAACTGGCGAAGGGGCTCATACAAAAGGGAATACCGCAAGAAGAGTCTGTTGTACTAACGCTAACAGATATAATGCTGGATAAATCAGGTTGTTACGATGCATTTGCACTAGGCTATGATGTGGGAGAATCCCCAGCAGGACATCTATATGTTTTGGTTCCTTTTGATGAAAACTTTACGGCTCAACAAGATGTGATATACGAAACCTTATAGAGTTGTTTTAAAGTGGTGATACTGGTGTTGTATTCTACCTAAAAATATAAGTGATATGCAGGAGAGAGACTATGGAAGATATGTATAAATTAGTCAAAGATTTCTTTAGTCATGACGTGGATTTAGATGATTTATTTGATTCCGAAGCTATTATCTGGATTGACTGGCGCGAGGATGACGAAGATGTGGTGCGTTATTTCAATGATATGATGGATGCGCCTATCGATATTCAAAGCGTTAGCAATAACAAGCCCTATGGTGATGATATTGTGCTACAAAAGGGTGATAAAGAACTCTTAATTCCTTACGGTGATGAGAAAAATCGGGACGTTACCATCAAATATTTCAACGACTTCGTTAAACCTGATTATGAGGTGCGCTGGTTTGCTGAAAGCCTTGGCGATGATACGCTCGGATTTACCGTGCTTTCAGGGACAGAATGGCTAAAGTTAGAATATGAGTTTGGTGCAGATATAGTTTGTTATTATTTTGTACCTATTGATTTAGAAAGCAACATGTTTAATCTCAGTATGAGCGAGGTTTCTGCGTTGTTAGAATTACGAGAAAATAAGAGATGAAATAGAGAGAATAGGCGAATCTATAAGAGGTAACAATATGGATTATTTAAAAATATTACATGAAGATTCTAACTTGGCAGCAGATTTTGATGCACTATTTGATTTCTTTCTGCTTGATGAACCTACGGAACGTGATGAGGTAGAGGGGCGATGTACCTTTTCCGTGGACGGAGTAGCCTTTGCTCGTGATGGTGCAGGCGGTGAGTATCATCAACTAGAGGATGGATCAATTGGATATATGAGTAGCGAAGGTGAATGCGGTCGCATAGCTGAAAGTATAGACGATTTAATTTATTTATTGGTGTATAGCATTTGCTGGCATGACTATTGTGATTCTAGAAAATATACGGATATGGCTACTCTTGAATCATATGCTAAGGATCGACATGCGCAAATTACATCTTATACAGAAATGGATAAATGGGAAACAGTTGTTAAGACGCTAGGCATACCTTTAGAAGCAAACGTAGCTGCTGAGCTACAAAAGTTCTATGATGCGGCACACCGAGAACCTCTATACCAAGGCTTTTACCATGAAGAAGATGGTAGTATTACGGCTTATGAAGGTCTATTCTTTTAATATGTAAAATGGGAAAATAATCAGCAATAAAAGAGTGTTTCAAGAGGTTTTGTGTTGTAATAGGAGAATCGTATGGCAATTGATGGAGTAAAGATCATAGACAGCGATGACGGTCATGATATTTATAATGCTATTGTTGAGCGGTACAAGGATGGTATCAGTGTCGATACTATAATTTCTGAAATCTTAGGTGAGGAACAAAATTTTTGTACTGATGAGTTTTACACAGAAATTTATTGGACTGCTGTGGCCTATTCGCTGTGGAAGATAGGGCATCTGCCAGATGACGTTAAAGAGAAGGCATTAAACGTAATTGCTAAGGGCCCTCATGAGTTTTGGCTAGACATCGATAGTAAGGCCCTTAAACAGCGCCAAAAGGTATTAGATAAGTTAGCACTGCAGCTAAAAAGTAAAAATCCAAAGCCGCTTAAGGTTCGTAAATCTAAAACGAAGAGAGAACCTCATTTTAAGGTGGGCGACGTATTAGCTGTTAAGTTTGAAAACGACTATGGTGCTATATTCGTCTCTGACGTAGATCAATCACCGCGGAAAATTGAGTACCATTTAGCCTGTACGCGGCTTTTACAAGAAGAAAAACCAACAATGGAGCAGTTTCTAAATAGCAAAATCGCATGCCGGAAAGATAATACAAATTTCGGTATCGATACAGACTGTTGGTTCAATCATAAGGACCTAGGTATATTGCTAGATGATTTGGAAGTCATCGGAACCGTTGAACTCTATCCGTGTAAACTATGGAAACTAGCACCAGCAGGCACGCTAGAAGATATTTATGAGGAGATTACAGACAACCCTAGGATTGGAAAACTGCGTCTCATAGACACCTATGAACTGGTGAAAGAGGTACTATAAAGGTATAACTAAAATGGATACAGCAACTCAAACATATATAGAAACTGTACAAGTCAGTGATATACCGTGGCATCGGTTAACGACCACCTACGGACGTGCCACAGATTTTCCTACAGCGCTTGATGTGTTGTGGAACATGGATAGCATTGATACTGTTGATGCGGCTGGTGAGGCGTTAGCAATGAATATTGAGCACCAATCGACATTGTGGCATGCTACACCATTCGCCATGATTTTCTTGCTTCGTATTTTTAAGAAAGCCCTAGAAGAGAGAACTCAGAATGAAGTAGCTCATTATTTAGCAGAACAATTGGTAGACCTATTTACTGTGATTGCTGAGTGCATCCGAGATGGTCTCGTGCTAGAGCATGCAGATCCATTACCTCATTTTGTGGATATGCTTAACGAAGAATACCTTTGGTCTGAAGAATACGATGAAGACGAAGATGTTCTTAGATATGAGGAAGAAGACGTATTTCCTGATGATTTATTCTTTAGCTTCTATTACTACTCCCTGGAAGTGCTTTTATTAGCTATTCCGTTATTAGATAAATCTCATGAAGGAGAAGCTAATTTACTAGACTTACTGACAGAGATAGAGTACTAAATGAGAGATAGAGTACTAAATATCTAAAGGGATAGCAGATTATTACATATCTACTGAGATTACAGGATTAGGAGGTTATGGGCTATGGGATTAATTGCAAATTATAACTGTTTAAGCGATGCGAATTTAAAAGAACTTAAGGCGATGGGCTCAGAAGAAGAGGGAATCCTTGATAGCGTTGAAGAGTGGGGAGAAAATGATGAGTTATTGCTTGATATCGACAAGATGTGGGATGTACTCCATTTCGTGCTTACCGGAGTAGGAACTGACCATAAGGACGATAATAACCCTCTTAGCCAAGCGGTATTAGGCGTAACGGCTGTGGAGGATGTATCAGACTATGTAGCATATACAGAACACAATCATTTAGCCAATATCGTGGTGGCCTTAGAGAAGTTTGATATTGAAAATGCTCTGGAATCTTTTGATATGAAAGCCTGCAAAGAGGCAGAATTATATCCAAATATCTGGGACTACGATGAGGAAGAGGAAGAAATCAGAGACGAACTTCTTCATGATTTCGAGCAAATGAAACGCTTTTATAAACAAGTGCTTGAAGCTAATAGGCATGTGCTTGTATCGATTTGTTAAGTTCATAAAAGGAAATTATTATCATGGATAAAGCACGTAAAAAAGAGTTGCTGAAAGCTTATGCAGACGAGCAAAAGCAATCGTTTAAAGATAGTTTACCTATGGATGAAGAGTTGTTTTGGAATCTCTTTGATTATGTAGACGAGAAATTAGAGGAAAATGACGGTTGCGATCATAGTTTGACTTTCACTAGGGAATTCTTGGAAAAACAAAAGGTAGATGTAGAAATCGTATTAGACTGGATCGTCAACGAAGGTGGCGGTTGTGACTGCGAGGTTCTCTACAATGTAGAAGAGAGATTTGAAGAGTAATATCTATGTAATTGGGAAGGTTTTCGTATACAGCTTGTTTTTGACTTAGAGCAAACTGTAAGCAGTCTAATGTAAATTTATTTGTGATTTTGGTAACCAAGTAATCTTTGGTAAAAAATCATAGTATACTAGAAATGTTAAATACTGCCGGCGATATTAGCGATTTTGTCTAAGAAGCGCCGGCGTTTTTCGTCTGAGCTATTTTCTGTGCCAGCCAACTGGGTATGTGTAACCGGTTTAATGCCACAGGATTTCAGAACTTGATTTTTTAACACCTTGCCATAGTCCTGAATAAACGGCGTCAAAAAGGCGGGAGTATTGTGGGTGGTGATGATCCAGGCGGATTTTCCCTGTAAATGACCTATAAGCCCTCTTTTTCCATATGAATAGGCAAAGCCCGCTGTAAATACGCGATCAATAAAGCCTTTGAGCATTGCCGGCATACCACTCCACCAAATTGGGTAGATAAAGATGATTTGGTCTGCCCAAGTAATTAAGTTGCGATACTTTTCCATGTCCGGCACAGTGCTTAAATCTCGACGTTTGTGCGTATCATCAAATCGCAATATGGGATCGAACTGCTCCTCATATAAATCCAAGGTGTTCACATTGTGGTCTTTTGAAAGATTCTGTTGCACTACTTTCAGAATAGCGTCATTAAAACTTTGATGATTAGGATAGGTGTAAATGATTAAAATATTCATGGCTAGTTCCTTTCTATTTAATCATCGTCAGGTTGAAAGAATCTGTATAGTAAAATGGTATCTATATTAAGTTAAAGTCTAGTGAAGAGCACCTATTCTAAACGTAAATAACGATAAATGTTGGGAAGAGTGTATTGTTAATTCCTTTTGTTTGCGGGTGTTGTTATAAAGGTATATAGTATAGATATGTGGTGTATTTTATCGCATATCTATTTTTCTTTATAAGGAGGACGCTATGCAACACGTTCAAACCCGCAGTACTACGTCCGCGTTAGTACTCACAGCCGTATTGATTGCCCTCGCAACACTGTTTACCATGTACACGAAAATTCCAGTACCTGGCATTCGCGGCTATTTCAATGTTGGAGATGTCGTTATTATGACATCAGCTCTATTATTAGGTCGAAAATACGGCGCCTATATTGGTGCTATCGGCCCGGCGCTAGCTGATTTATTTCTCGGCTATGTAGTCTTTGTACCCATCACCTTCGTGGTGAAAGGACTTGAAGGCTATCTTGTCGGTACTGTCTATAAGAATAAGACAACTACCTCTGCCTTAGCGGCAACTATCCTAGGTGGTATTATCATCGTAGCAGGCTACTTTATCGCTGAATACTTTGTATTCGACCTAGGCGTAGCCATTGCTAGTATATTGACGAACGCCATTCAAGCCGTTATGAGTGTCATTATTAGCATGATTTTATATGCTATATTACGGAGACGACTTGCGTAATAGTATACTTATTGGTATACGATGTAGAAAAAGATGTTAGTATAGTTAATGATGACACTCAAGAAAGTACAGCGCTAGTAGCGCTGTGCTTTCTTTGTTTTTATTATAATTATCCATGAACTTTTAATTGTCATTATTTTCCTTAAAGTATTGATGCTTAGATAAATGGACATATTTTATTTGTTTTGTTAATATAAAACTCAATAATAATTTTATGTTGTGTGTTATGATTGGTGAAATTTTATGGTTAGAGTTTTATATTTATTTTTATTGCTAGTTGTTTTGAGTCCTATTAATGCTTTTGCTGATTATCAGAGGGACACGCTTGATATACAACGCTCTCTTAATGAGCAGATACAGTCTCAGTTAAAGATTCCGGCAAAAGTCCTTAAAACGAAGCTTAATAGAGATTATAGTTTTGCCTTACAGATAAAAACGGATACTCAAGGTCGTATTACTTCTGTTGAGTTAGATCCAAATGAGAGTACCTCTAATGATGAGATATATTTAGAGTTAGTACAGTCCGCAAAGGATACCGTTTGGAATATAGGGTATATTGATGTTAAAGAAGAACTTGTTTTTCATGTTCCCATTAATTTTATAATATCCTCTAATGACGATGTAAATTGACAGTCTTTAGAATTCAGACTATACTATAAGTACAAAAGAGCCAATTAACGTGTTCTAGGCGTTAGGCTCATCAAAGAATTGTGAATTTGATAAACCTAACGTGTCTAAGTATTGCCGTACTTAGTGTTAAACGTTAGGTTTATCTTATTTTATAATCAATATATTGATTATTTCTTAAGAATTAACACTACGAGGGTAGCGAATAAAAGGGAGACTCTATCAAGAGTCTCCCTTTGTTAGTTATAAATAGACTAATATTTATTAATAGATTTTTTATTGTATAGAACATAAGTTCGGTTTATAATGAACGTAAGATAGTCGAACGAGGTTGGGCCACCCTTTTTCTTTGAAGGGGGTGAAAGCCTATGAATGCTTATGAAGTCATTATGATTGTCCTCGGGATCTTAACTGTCGTTATTTCCTTTGGAGCATTGATAGTGCTGATTTGTCGTAATAACGACAAATAGCCCTTCGTTACCAACTGGTAGCTGAAAACGAAAGGCCATTTCTGCATGTTTTATAATGTTTTGGGATGAGCCTGACGGAACCACTCGTCGACTATCTCTTTACTACATTATAAAGAGGTTAACCTATATAGTCAATTCGAATAAGAGACGTAAATTGGTAGTCTCTAGAATATATCTTAATAGAAATTATTGTGTTGTGTGTTATGATTGGTGAACGTTTATGCTTAGAGTTATATGTTTGTTTTTATTGTTAGTTGTTTTAAGTCCTTTTCCTGTTTTTGCAGATGATATGGAACTAGATAGCAATGATCTTTCTTCATTTGTGGGTAAAATAGAAGAACAGAAATTCATTCCAGTTGAGACGATGAAAAAGATGGGGCTTAGACCGTATAGTGTTCCATTGACTATTACTACAGATGCTCAAGGAAATGTTATTTCTGTTGAATTAACGCCTAATCAGGACCTATCTGACGACACGGCTTATTTGGAATTAGTTCAGGTTGCTAAAAATATAGTATGGAATGTAGGCAATATTGGTGTCGAGAAAGCGACAACTGTATTGGTATCTTTTGAATTCAGTTTACAATAGTGTTGTGAATAATTAAATGAATCATCGAAGTCTCATCTATAAGGCTTTCATAGTCATAGGTATAATATGGTATAATACTTTCATTATGTAGTGAAAAAGGAGATCTAAATGGCAAATTTACCTAACTGCCCTAAGTGTGGCGATGAGTACACATACGAAGACGGCCATATGTTTATCTGCCCTATGTGTGGCAACGAATGGACAGCGGCTGATGCACAAGCTGCAGCTGAAGCGGGTATCATTCGCGATGCTAATGGCAACGAGCTTGCTGATGGCGATACAGTTGTTGTTGTAAAAGACCTCAAAGTAAAAGGTGCGGGTGTATTAAAACAAGGTACGCGCGTAAAAAATATTCGACTCATCACCGATGCAAGCGACGGTCACGATATCGATTGTAAAATCGATGGCTTCGGTGCGATGGCATTGAAATCTGAAATGGTTAAGAAAATCTAATCTAAGGAATCCCTACCGATAAAAATTCGGTAGGGATTTTTTCGTGGTATAATCAACTTATAATGCATATAGTAAGAGAGTTTTTAGATGAGAGGAAACTATGTTTAACCGTGTTATTTTATTGGCCTTATTAGTCTCTATGATGAGTCCTATTATTTCTCTAGCTGCAGATTTAAAGCCTGCGGACAAGCGTAATTATGAATTGCAACAACAGATTTCTTATAACGTAATCATTCCACCAGAGGCTTTTGAAACGAGTGCAGACGGAACATTAATCGTTCCTATAGAGATTAAGACGGACGATAAGGGCAATATTGTAGCTGTTGAAGCGGGTCCTAATAATTGGAAGCTAGATCGTGAAGCGTACCCAATTTTTGAGGAGGCTGCTAAAGAGGCGGCTTGGAATACTAAGCATGTTGATACTGATGAAGCGCTCGTTGTAACGATTCCCGTTAGTATTGTCATGTTATCTGATAACAATCTGAAGAAAGGATAAAGGAGGACTTATGGAGGCTACAAAAGATTTAGAGAAATATACTTACGAGCTTCTCGCTGAACGGGGTGTCACATTAGAGGACATTGCAGAGCTTGTTTTTTACGTACAAAAACCGTATATGCCGAATTTAAAACTGGAAGAGTGTCGCACAAGTGTGGCTTCTGTACTATCTAAGCGTGAGGTGCATAATGCGATTATTACGGGCATAGAGCTTGATAAGTTAACGGAGCAGAATAAACTATCTCAACCATTGCAACGTATTGTTGCTAATGATGAAAGCCTGTATGGGATTGATGAAATTTTAGCCTTTTCCATCGTTAATTTATATGGGTCTATTGGCTTTACAAACTATGGCTATTTAGACAAGGTGAAGCCAGGTATCATCAAAAAGCTAGATAGCGAAGAAGGGGGACGCTGTAATACATTCCTTGATGATTTAGTAGGTGCTGTAGCGGCAGCAGCGGCAGGAAAACTGGCACATAATGAACCAAATCGCGTGCAACATGCTATAGTAGAAGAATAGAAGTCCGTCATATATCTACTTGTCGATAAAGTATGAGGTGGGCTTCGAGGACTCATTGATAACTCTTTGACAAGACTTGATGACAATTTATAGAGTTGGTAGATACTATTGATGTTATAAAGACTAAAGAGTATAAATAATATTGATTGGAAATAAGTACTTTGTTTTGTAGCTATATACAGGAGGAGCTATGCAAAAGGTTCTGGTAGTAATCGATATGCAAAATGATTTTGTCGATGGTGCACTTGGCTCATCGCAAGCACAGTTAATCGTAGATAATGTGCGTAAGAAAATTGAAAACTTTGATGGTCCTATTATCTTTACTCGTGACACCCATGATAGGGATTACTTGGAGCGTCAAGAAGGGAAGCTTTTACCAGTGCCTCACTGCGTTAAAAATACCGAGGGCTGGCATATTGTGGATGGCTTGATTGAGGCTGCAGAAGGTCGATCAATTATGAGTCCTGTATCCTTTGTAGATAAACCAAACTTTGCCTCTTTTGAGTTGCTTACACGGTTAGAGGGCATGGATAGGGTAAATCCTATTGAGTCTATTACGCTCATCGGCTTATGTACAGATATTTGCGTTGTGTCCAATGCGATTATGCTGAAAGCAGGCTTGCCAGAGATTCCTATTCACATTGATTCGAGCTGTTGTGCTGGCGTAACAGAAGAGTCTCATCAAGCGGCATTAACAACTATGAAAATGTGTCAGTGCATCATTGAGTAGTAATATTTGTTAATATATTATAATGAAAATATAATTTTATAGAGGAGTAGAGAAGTAAGGGAGTGATAAACAGATAATGACAAGGCTTTTTAAAAAGGAGTTTAATACAGGGATTTAAAATAGGGGCGATACTAATGAGATATGTGGGGTTTGAAATATCTAATTATAAAGGGATAATAAAGACAAATGTTCAAATAAGAGAAGGATTAACTCCATTTATAGGAGTTAATGAGTCAGGAAAAAGTACTGTATTAGAGGCTATAGCGAGTTTTGATAAAGCAAATGATAGTTTGTATGAAGGGCACTTTATTAATAATGAATTGATAAAATGTAAATTTAATAGAAGAAAGAGTCCGAAAATAATAGCGGAAATATATTTGGATAAATCTGAAACTGAGAATTTTATAAAAAAATTATTTAAATATTTATTTGAAGAGTATTCCCAACTTGCTAGGATGATTCGCACTGAGCGCAATAGAGATGATGGTACAATTGGTTATTCATTTATCAATGATTCAGAGTTGGCAGAAATTCAAGAATCCTTGCTAGAACTAATTGATAATTTAACTGTAAAACAAAAATCTTATAAATTTCTTATTCAACGTGAATTTGGTCCTGAGGGTGGGAAGTATACATTATTAGATAAAAATGATATTATTGATGATTCATTTTGTATAAATAAAGATAAGCGTATTAACTTACAGGGTGGTAATCAAATCGTAGAGATTTTATCTGAGAATGGACAGAAATATTATTTGGATAAAACTGTTTTGAGCAAAGATGAATTTGTTATTAACTATATATTAGATTTATTACCACCAGTGATTTATATTGATGATTTTAAGGATATTATTCCAGATCGAATTACGGACTCTAATAATGAGCAGTATATACGTTTAAAAAATATAGCTTGTAATTTAATTGCTATGGAAATTACTGAAGATGAATTTGATGACATAGATCAATTAGAAAGTGCAGATCGTTTGACATTATTAAATCAAATTAGCAGGGTTATAAATGATAATATTGGTGAAGTATGGAATAAGAATCATGTTTTCAAAAGCCCTTCTAAGGATGATTTGTTTCATATTGCAGTTCAGTTAAAATATGAAAATGGGGCTTTTGAATTCTTAATTGTCGATTTAGACAATGCGGATAAGACTCAAAATACATATAAATTTAGTCAGCGCTCAAAAGGTTTTAAATGGTATTTTAATTATTTATTTAAAGTTATATTCAATAATAAAATTGCTAATTGTGATGATTTTATTGATGATAAACAAAAAAGGATTATTTTGTTGGATGAGCCAGGGGTTTATTTACATGCAGCATTTCAAAGAGAATTATTATGTTTGTTGAAGGATGATTCTAAAAAGCGAAACTCTAATATAATATATACAACGCATTTAGAAAATTTATTGAGTCCTGATATTATTAATATTAATGATATCAATATTATATCAAAAAGTGCTAAAGGTGTTTTAGTTACACCACTTAATGACAGTAGTGAGACCAAATTATTTGGAAGTTTTGATCCTATTTGGAATGCAATACGTTTAAAAAGTTTTCCCACGGACATTTCTGATAAAGCTGTGGTTATCGTTGAAGGTTTGACTGATATGATAATCTTAAAATTATTACAAGAAAAAGAGGTCTTGAATCCTGATGTTATAATACTGCCCGCTAATGGAGCGCCATTTAATGATACACTAGTGTCTTTATGTCTGGGATTGAGTAAGAAAGTATTATTGTTATTTGATAATGATGGCGAAGGGAAAAAATCATCTAAAAAAATTAATAATTCCTATGGTCCTATAGCTCAAACACTTAGTGATATTCTCGTTGATCCTAAAATAACGGTATTAGAAACATTGTATAACCAAGAAGAAATTAATTTAATCAAAGAGCCATTAAAGCAAAATTTAATAACCTTGTACTATGAAAATAAGCAACATAGTAATAGAAAAAAGTTGTTACGTTCTATTGCAAAAAATAAATCCTTCATATTGCTTGCAGAAAAAATAAATGAATATTTTAATTTATAGATTTTAAATAAAAAGATATAAGTTGATTAGATTTTTATTGTTCTTGTGGGTTAATGATAAAGGAGGTTTGCACATGAAAAAGATCGGGTTATTAGGAGCGGTTTTGGGTCTTATAATTTTTTTCGGTTGCGTGAATAGTGTTTTTGCCTATGCGTATCCTAGATATCTGAATGGTGATCCAAATTATATATTAACTTATGGACATATGAACTATGGTACCTATTTAATAAAATCATCTGTAAAAGTGATGTCTGAAAGCTTTAATGGTATTATTTATACGGTTGATACTGTATCTGGTTTAGTATTGGCTAGGAACGATGATTGGATTGTTCCTGCGAAGAATATTAGATATAGCAGTATGGATATTATGCGTATATATAGTGATCCTTGGAATGTGGTTTATACATATGACCCGCAAAATCAAATTTGGGTAGAGCGAGATTTAAGTAATACATTTGGTTATAATCAGGGCTTTTTAGGTATTATTGCGGAGTCTTGGAAAATATTAACTGGAAGCCCGTACCCTAATTTGATTCGTTAATTATATTGAATTATTATTCAAAGAGTGATATGCTGTAGAAAAATTATATAGTTGAGTATGCAAGGGAGCCTATGGAATAGGCTGAGAAAGGCCTATCAGCACTTGATTTTTGACCGGATTAGGATTATGCCCACGTAGGAAGCATACAAACATTATAAAAGGGTATCGATCGAGTATCGATGTCCTTTTTCTTGTATACAAAGATAAATAAGAATATATTTAAGAGACTATTTGCAAGAGGAAAAATATAATATGTTTTACATTTGATTGGAAGTAGTTAAAGAAAGTTTTGAATAGCAAATATATAGATATTTTATAGTTCTATCTTCCTAGATGAATTACTATAAGTTATATTATATTGACGTTTTTCTATATAATGTGTACAATTAGATAAAGAATGATAATTCATATCAATTTATTGGCTGAAAAGTATATCTTAACTTCTGGTTGAAGTTAGGATAATACGTCTCTTCTTGAAGTATATATGCTATGCTAGTAGATTGATTCTATACTACCGATGCAGGTGCATCGAATCGCTTTCACAAGAACGATGATACGAAATAGTTAGCATTGTTCTATGCCCTAAATTTAAGGAGGACTACTATGAAACCTTTCGAACTCGCACCATTACCGTATGCTTATGATTACCTTGAGCCTGTTATCGACGCTGAAACAATGAAATTGCATCATGACAAGCATCACCAAGCGTATGTTAATAATTTGAACGCTGCCATCGCGAAATACCCGGATCTTGCGTATGGCTGTGTAGACTGCATTCTCGGCGATATTGCTAATGTGCCAGAAGATATCCGTCAAGCAGTTATCAATAATGGTGGGGGTCACAAGAACCACACTATGTTCTGGGAAATTATGACAAAACCAGATACTTCTAAATTGCAAGGCCCTTTGAAAGAGGCTATTGACGCTGAACTAGGTGGCTACGATGCGTTTGTTGAAAGCTTCTCTACTGCGGCAGCTACACGCTTTGGCTCTGGTTGGGCTTGGCTTGTAGTTAACAAAGATGGCAAACTAGAAGTGACATCCTCTGCAAACCAAGATAATCCTATATTGGAAGGTAAAACAGCAATTCTATGCTTAGACGTTTGGGAACATGCATACTACTTGCACTACCAAAACCGTCGCCCAGACTATATCAAGGAATTCTTCCGCGTTATTAACTGGGACAAAGTTTCTGAAAACTACGAAAAAGCATTGAAACCACATCATGATTAAGTGGTACACTTGTTAGAAACAGAAACAGAAACAGAAACAGAAACAGGCATAATAATATAATATAATGTAACGTAAATACCGGATAGTTGGTCTACATGATCGATTATCCGGTGTTTTATTATTGTCATTCATTCTTATAAATAACTTTCAAAAGTATAGCCACGGATACAGATTTTCTAATCGATATCGTTTATCATAGAACCATAGGTCATTACATATAGACCTTTTACCGTAAATAAATAGCTTCATATGTGTAATATACGCATATAGAGGAATGATACTATTTTATAAGTATAGTATAGAAATTTTTGACACGAGGGGAACAAAATGGAAAAGAAATTAGATTTATCCAAATCTGTATATGATTTGGTAAAAGAATATCCTGAAGTAACAGATATTATGAAGGAATTAGGATTCAGCGAAATCACAAATAAGGTGATGTTGAATTCTGTTGGCAAAATCATGACTATCCCAAAAGGGGCTAAGATGAAAGGTGTATCCATGATTGATATCGTGGGTGCTTTTATGAAAGCTGGTTTTACCTTAGAAGGTGACATGCCAAACCTATCGGGTGATGATGCGGAATCTGCGGGTCATTCTGGCGTGGAACCTACTGAAGTGGCTACAAAGTCTAATGTTACGGATGTATCTGCTAAGGTAGCTTCTAGTACAGTTGCAGCAAATGCAGTAGAAACAAATGCAGCAGCATCTACTACAGCGAAAGCTAACACGGAAGAAAATTCCGAAGCTAAGGCTGAAGATGCTGTTCAAGATAGCGAACGTGTAGAGCAACTTAAAGGATTCCTGAAACGGTTAGGTACAGGCGAAGAGCTTGGTGCCGTTCGTGAAGATTTTGCTAGTCAATTTGCCCATGTTGAGGCTAGTGAAATTATGAAAGCTGAGCAAGGTCTTATGCGTGAAGGTACACCATTAGCTGAGGTGCAACAATTATGTGACCTTCACTCTGCCTTGTTCCACGGTTCTACTATTCATGAACAAATGGAGTCGGAACATGCTAAGGTTGAGGCTGTGTTAGAGGCTCAAGAGAAGAGCAAAAGTGTGG
>ERZ651108.376-NODE-376-length-22299-cov-5.011284_pt1 | contig 22299 bp, 26 predicted proteins | sample MGYA00512173_ERZ651108 | MGnify/ENA metagenome assembly ERZ651108 | reverse complement strand
GAATATGAAAGTTTCAACTACTAAAGAGCGTTTAAAGGAAATCATGAAAGAAAAACGACTCCGTTCGGTCGATATTTTAAAACAGTCTGAACGATACCAAGAGGATATGGGCGTTACTTTAAATAAGGTAAATTTATCTAAATATTTAAACGGTGTCGCGGAGCCTCGTAAGAAACGATTAACTTTACTCGCTAAGACGTTGCAAGTCTCGGAAGGGTGGTTGTCCGGATACGACGTGCCACGAGACATAGTATTAAGTAAAGCGGACGCTATTTCTCATTATGATAAAATTTCAAAAAGTGATGAAATATCTAAAGATTTGAAATACGTTAGCTCGAAATATACAACCCGTGAAGATGAATTAGCAATGCTTGGTTTAATTTCTAATTTTGATAAATTGGAAAAGAAAGACCGTAAAAACTTATTGCAATATTCCGACATACTAGTTGAATCGACTTATCAGACTGACGAATACAACATAGTAGCTACAATGACGGATAGTTCCATGGAACCCACATATTCCGAGGGTGACAGGTTAATGGTTAGTTTTGGATATGATTTTCAGTTCGGTGAAATTTATTTAATAGAATATCAAGACAAGATTTTAATAAGGAAAGTATTTTTTGAAAGTTTCAAAATTATACTAGTACCGCTTAATGAATCATACGAAACATTAACGATAATATTACCGTTAACCAACTATTTCAAGATAATAGGTAAAATCATAGGAAAAATAAGCCCCTTAAACTAAGGGGCTTTAAAAGGAGCTTAAATGTACAGAGAAACAACACACAATGGAAAATTTAGATATATACAATCATTTAAAGACTTAGACGGTAAAACTAGACGTGTTAGCGTAGTTAAAGAAAACAAAACGCGAGCAACTGAAAAGCAAGCGTACGAAGAATTACAAGAAAAAATAAAAGCTATTTTGAACCCCGTTCAAAAAGTTTACAATCTTGGATATTACAAAGAAAAGTATCTTGAATTTAAAAAAGCTACATTAGGTCATCGCACTTACTTACATTACGAACGCAGTTTAAGAATATTGGAAGATGAAGAGAAGCTCGAAAACTTAACTAAATTAAAAATTGAAAAGCGTTTTAATGAAATAAGAAACGATTTTTCACCACGTACACTAAAAACAAGAGGGGTTATATATAACAACTTTTTTGAGTTCATAAAAAAATATTATGTGCCTTGGTTCGACTTGAAAATTGAGTTTAAACTAACTAAAGAGGAACGCGCTCGAGATATTCAAAAGATTAAATATTTGGAAAAGGACGAGATCCCAACTTTGCTATCTAAGATAAAAAACCCAAAGGCTCGCAATATAGCGATAATACAATTAAATACAGGGCTTAGAATAGGCGAGGTATTAGCGTTAACTCCTAACGACGTTGATTTTGTTAATAAGACCCTATCCATAACTAAGACTAAGACGCCAACAGGCGAGTTAACCGCCCCTAAAACTATTTCGAGTATCAGAACAATCGAAGTGTCAGACGTAGTATTAGATATACTCCGTGACTTTATAAGCTATAAAAAATTCATATTTAACATACATTATGAAACGATTCGAAAAGCATTAAAAAATGTAAATGTAACATCTCACATATTCCGACACACTCACGTAGCATTACTAATTGAATCCGGGGTGCCAATTAAGGTAATCTCGCAACGCTTGGGTCATGCTGACATTAAGACAACGCTTAGTATATACACACACGTTACTAAGAATATGAAGGTAGACCTACAAAATAAACTAGAAACCCTTTCCCTATTTTTTCCCCACAACTGAGAATAAGAGGTTCCTAACCTTATTATATCAACATGTTACGCTATATACTCTATAATTCCATAAATAGTAAAATTTATTTATATTTCAATATAAACGAGGTATAAAAGACGATAAAATAGGTATTCTAGAATACATTTCGAGTATTTCAGAATATAAACGAAATACTTTAAAATATAATCAATTTTTTGGAGCTTTTCGGTCACTTTTCCCTATTTTTTCCCTACAGTAAAACCCCCTATAGTTAGGGGGTCTTTTTTATTCATATAAGTATTGTTCAGCTAGTTCTGTTAGCTGTTCACTTATTTTATAAGCGCCTTTGTCGTATTCAACATAAAACTCTTGATTAAATTCATCTAGTTTAATATGTTGTTTAATTTCGTCGTCCAGTGTTTTTAGAAAATCTAAAGTTGCGATGTAACCCATATCACTAACTATTTCAATATCTTTAAGGTATTCAATATCTTCACCAACGTATTTTAATTCACCGTTTAGAAAATCTTTAACGTAGTCTTCGTAATTTTCATTGTCGATGTACTCGTTAGCTCGTTCGTCGTTTTTGTAAAGCTCGAAACTTTCAAGAGCTACCTCTTTTAAGTCTCTACCGTAAAAATATTTGTCTTGTCCTTTGTGTCTAATTTTTAATTCTAGCATAATTAGTTCTCCTTTGTTTTATCTATACTATTATTATACATAGTACTATGTATAAAGTCAAGCATTATTTTAAAGTTTTTTCAACTTTTTTATAATATTCATAAAGTTTTAATCCATTGCGTAGTGCAATATTTCCCACGTCGACTTTATTTTTACGGTAATAATCAATCTGTTGAGTTGATACTCCCGAGTTTTTACCAATGTTGTAACTCGTTAAATTTGAGTTTAATAATGTTTCTATTTCTTTAATCATCTATACTTCCTCCAATGCTTTTGCAATACAAAACTCTTGAAACTTAGTTTTGATGTATCTTTTTCGGTCTGTTATAACCTCGAGCATATCACCCTCGAGGTTATTTTTGTGCATAAGTTCCAACGCCTCTATACTTACTTGAGTATAGTTAACAATTTCTAATGGTTCCGGCTTGATGAATTTGCAAAAATCATCATAATACTTGTTAATATAAGACTGTTCCTTTTGGTCTAACAAGTCTAAAATGTAGACCATTTTATATAAGGCTTTCTCTTTTTCCATAATCCCACCCCCTTAATAATCTGACTTACCTGTTATTTTGTAAATCTCACCGTTTATTTTTAATGTTAACATATTATAATTGTACCTCCCCCATTGCTATTGCTATACAGAAGTTCTCAAACTTTCTATTCATGTAACCTGTAATATTGTCTATTGTTTTTAAAGCGTCTACTTCGTGACCATTTTTTACTAATAAGTGTAAAGACACTAGACTAAAGTCTGTGTAGTCGTAAATTTCGTTAGGGTCTACCTTTACAAAATCAGTAAACTTATCTAAGTTTTTAAGTAAAAACTCTTGTCTTGGTTTGTGGAAAGCGTGGCTGTGTTTAATTGCGTTCTCTAAAAATTCTTTTTTTGTTATATCTCTGTTTCTTTCTCTCATTGGTGTAAATCTCCTTTATTTTTTATTAAGCTACTTGGTTGTATGCAAATTTCACATTTGTGTGATTTGCGTTAAAACAACTTTTTGGAATCCATTTTTCAAAAAGTCCATATTCAGTAAAGAACGCTATTTTATAAGCTTTTTCAGTTTCTTTAACAATAACTTCATCTTCAATTTTGATTAGTGCTTGACGTTGTTTTGTTGTGAATTCTTTGTAAAAGAACCATCTAGCAACACCGTAAATGTAATTTTCGCTTTCTCTGTCAAAAGCTTTATCTTCTTTACTTGTTCCTAAATTGTAGATAGCACTTGAAATAGCTTCTTTTCCAAAACGTTTTTTGTCGTAAGTTTTAACTTGTCTGTAAACTTCTTTTAATGCTATTTGTAATGCTATTTGATAGTTTCCTACTTCTTTTACAATTCCTTTTGCGATTTTGTGTGCTGTTGTGAAGATGTGTTTTTTAGTCATTGTCTTTACCTCTCTTGTTCTTTACACTTATTATTATACATAGTACTATGTATAAAGTCAAGCACTTTTTTAAAAAAAGTTAAAAAAAATAAACCCCCGAATTAATCGGGGGTTGTAAACCTTAGAAAATAAAGCAATTTACTAAGTAATCATCTTCTATCCATTGTTGGGCGGTAGGTGAACCAATTCTACTCCAACCGCCTTTCTTTTCATATACATATACCTCGGTTCCACGTGGTAGAAATTCTTTATCTTTACTACCTTCGTTAGGTTCCGTCTCAACTTGATAATCAAGGCTTAAGAATCCGCGGTAATAAGGGCGCTCCCTGTTTGCTAGTTCAGTATAAGTGTTTAATATATCTACCTCGGCATTATTAGACGTTACACCCTGTTCAATATCTTTCTTAAACTGCTCTTTTGTAACGCCCCACTTAGCTAAATAAGGATAAGGGTCTACATGGTCTGAATAATTGTTTGGTTGATTATTTGTACAATGGTAATGCGTCTTAATTCCCTCTAGTGAGTTACTATCGAGTGTAACTGGGATACCGCCTTGGGTTGCTAAGTCGCGTAGTAATTGAACGTAAATTTCATAGTCAGCTCTAAATTCTTCATAAGTTTGGTGGCTTTCGATTAATTCAACCGCACCGTAGGTTTCATTGTTCCACTCACCGCCAACGTCCCAAGCGCCTTGTCCTACATAAGCCGTTTGGTAAACCTTACCGTTCCCGACAACGTGAGTATAAAACCCACTACTTAAGTCTTTATTACTCATATATGTAGCTTCACCGCTTGCCTTACTTGTTGGGTTCCCTGTAGAATGTGCGTGAACCTGTCTATAAGGCGCCACGCCAACCTGTGGGGTTTGTCGTAAATATGTTGTATCTTCTGTATAAGTCATTTTATTAACCTCCTCATTTTCGAACGCCGGACGAATCCACCCAATCACACCGGTAAAGTCTCGCTCGTTGAATCGAGCCGGCGCACCGTTGGTTAAGGCGTCAGCGTTTCCGTCTATGTTTTGTTCTAACGTTTTAATTGTATAACCGTCACTATCCTTTAATACTACACCGGTGTGACCGTAGTTGTGGGGTTTATTCACCTTTTTGTAGAAAAGTCACCGCTTGTGTTTTCGTTGTCATACTTATTCACTCCTTGCGTTAAGAATTGATGTAGACCTACACTAGCAAGCCCACTTGTAACGGCGGTAGCGTCTTTAAAGACGTACCAACCTACTAAGCCTCCGACTATACCTAACACACGCGGTATTAATTCTGACGGGAAAGCTTTCCACTCTTTTAACGCCTTACCTAAAAGCGTTAATAATAATACTACTAATGATACTAATAATGGTTGTACTTCTGACATGATTTTTTCCTCCTTAATGTAAGTTTGTTGGGAACGGTTCATCAGTAATATATGTAAATTCATTAACATATACACTCACTCCGAATTCGTTTGAATAATCACTGTTTGTTATATGTATTGTAATTTGTAAGTTTCCGTTATTAATTTCAGTACTTACTACTCCTAATGATTTACTTTTATTTTCGTTTAAAATCATTAATGAATTGTTAACAACCGAACCAAATCCAGTACTAATTTGTTTTGTCAATATGGTATTGTTTTCAGCTTGTGGGTTAACAATAAAATGATTCCCTTGTTCATTTCTAAATCTAACGTGTACCGTATTATCAATACGTCTAATTTCCACGATACTGCCAGTTATCATTATTTCATCACTTAATTTAATCCACCCAGTATCTTGAGTTTGGACTCCACCACCTGTAGACGGTTTACTTTCAAGCGCTGAGACGCGGTCACTTAAGGCTTTGTCGTTATACGGCGCCGAAATAGTCTTCTTAAGTTCTTCAAAGTCAATGCTTGATACTTTGTTGTTAAGTTCACGGTTAAACGCCACCACGTCGTCTTTAGTAGCGAAGTCCGTAGCGTTAACTTTTGGCGCGTCCTCTAACGCTTTAACCCTGTTACTTAAGGCGGTGTCGTCATATATTGTGTTATGGTCTTCTTTATTTTCTAACGCAACGACGCGGTCTGTAAGACCTTTAACGTCCTCTTTCGACGCTCCCTCGGGTTTACTTTCTAGAGCCTCTACTCTTTGAGTTAAGGCGCTGTCGTCGTATTTAGTATCTTTATCTTCTTTAGTCTCAAGAGCTGTTAGACGCTCTTTTACGTTTGTATCGTCGTAAACTGTGTTATTATCCGGTCTTTGTTCTAACTCACTAACACGACGTTTTAAATCTGTATCGTCATAAACTGTATCGCTTGTTGTCGGTCTATTCTCAAGCGCCTCGACGCGTCCTCTTAAGTCAGTATCATTATATACTGTATCATTATCAGCCTTACTTTCTAACGCCTCTAATCGTTCGTTAACTCGTTGGTCGTTATATGGTGCCGGTAAATCTTCCGTTCTGACGTACTCTTTTAACGTTTCCTTAGAAATTTGTGCGTCTTCAATAGCTTTCAGTCTGTTTTTAACGTCTGTATCGTCATAGACTGTATTATTATCGGGGCGCTCCTCTAAGTTTGTTAAGCGTCTTTTAACGTCTGAATCGTCGTACGCTGTAGTCGTTGGTCTTTCCTCCAACGCTCTAACGCGCCCTTGTAGGTCGCTATCGTCGTATATAGTATTGTTATCGGGTCTTTCCTCTAACGTTGCCACTCTTTGCCTTAATGCTGTATCGTCGTATAGGTCTGTTTTCTTAGCGTAAATTTCATCCGCTCTAGTTTCAGTTAAAACACCCTCTACAGTTGAAACTGTTAACCCTTTTAGCGCCTCTTTAAGCTCGTCTTTAGTAACAACGTCTACCTTGTCAACAATGATACTGTTGTTAAAATAGCGCTCTTTAACGGCGTAAGTGTTGATTTTATCAATTTCAGATACTTTTACCTTGAATTTGAATCTATAAAAGTCTGTTGTGCGTTCCTCGTCGTCTAAGTATAAGAAACAAACAACCGTTTCGTCTTTAGTGATTAAACTAGTATCAAACGCAACTTTAATCTTGTTATCTTCAATAGTTCCAAGTATTTTCCATACTGACAAACTATCCATAAATTTAAACATTGCGTAGGGCTTTTCGTTACCAAGTTTTACGTTAGTAACCTCGAACTCAAACAACCCGTTATTTTTATCATGTGAATACAGTTCGCAAAGGCTGTCTTCTGTTTTTCTAATTTGTGTAGTACTTTCAATCGGTAATTTAATAATCTTTTTCATGTTTTTTAGTCCTTTCTAATAGGTAGTTCCGTATAACGTTTATAGAGCGCCTCTATTTTACCGTTACCACCTATTTCTTTATAATTTGTATATAACCCCGATAATTCCTCGAAGTCGTCGCGCGTTGTGTAACCCTTGAGTATTGCCTCCCCGAAATCTTGGTGCAATCTGTAAGAAATGATACTCTTATTTGAACGCCTGTTTTGTCGTCCAATCTCGGTGACCTCCTCAACTTGGGTTTGTGTTTTTTTTACTTCATTACTTAAACTTTCTATTTGTCCTATAAGTCGTTTATTCCCCTTATCTAACCACCATTTAACCGCCGGTAAAATCACCACCGTTAACACTTGCGATACGATAAATAAAACATTTTCAAGCATTTATCCTCCTTTCTTGCTAAAAACAAAGAGGGCTGTTAAGCCCCCTCTTTTGCAAGGTGTTCTAAGTCCATATCAATCAAGCATTCTTTAACTTTTTCTTTTAAAAAATTTGGAACTTGCGCGAATGTACGTTTTCCTTTTGCTATATTAATTGCGAATAACATTGCCATCATTATTTTCACCTCCTTTATTTTGTTTTTCAGTTTCACCAAGAGCGCCACCCCCTACTTGTGTTATTAAGTCCATTAAAGACCCTTGCGTAATATCAAGCTCCTTTTTGACTTTATCCAGTTCAGCTAATTTAGTGTCTACTAGTTTTAGTTTTTCATCAACTTTTGAAAACTTTTCATTTTCAGCCCTGTTTGGATAGGTGTCTTGGTAGAATTGTTCTAAAACTAAATAAATTTGCTCGTCTTCTGACTTTTGCGTATGGTTCCCGTCTAAAACTTTTGTGATAATGGTTAAATTATCGTCGCTGTTAATTTGAACCCTTGTTTTAATTATTTCGGTTCCTCTAAAAACCGCACTCGCCCACGATACTTTATACATTTTCTTTCACCTCTTTATTGTTTTCAAACGCGTCGTTAACTTGAATAAGTTCGCGTCGTTGCCACTCGGTTAAACTCTGTGCTAATATTCCAACCATGATAAATGGCGGTAATTGTTCCTCCATTGCTGTCACCTCTAAAAATTTATATATATTATTTTTTGCTGTTGCAATTTTAAGCTCTATTGGTTTCTCCATTTCGTTTACCTCCTAACCACTTACTAAAATTCCTTGTACAAATTTTAAATTTCTACCACCAACGTTTATTGTTTTAGTTACACCGCTTGCGTATGTTGACCCAGTTTCGCTAACTTTTAAAGAGTTCGCATATAAGTCATTTATTTCTGTCGGAGTATTAATGTTCGTTTTATATTGACCATTTACTATCTTTATTTCTAATATCGGCATATACCCTGTAAGGTGCGCATCAAACACCCAATCGTCAACCCACTTATAAACCCCGAACGCTTTCGTATCATCAGTTAAAACTATATCAAAAGTATTTTCTCTACTTTTTTGTCCTAAGTGTGTAAATGTTCCTATCGTTCCAATTAAAGTATTATTGTTATATATTTTTAACCCCTCACTCGTTAATGAGATTTTCTTATATTTATTTTGGTAGCTGTCTTTCTCTAAAATATCTAAGGTTTCGTTATTGAAACTAAAGTATTTATTGTAGTTGTTCCAAGCCACGATTATATCTTCCGCGCTTTGTTTAAATACGGTACCAATATTTTGGGTTTGTGTTTTTGTTAACTTACGAAAAGCGTAATTCACTTCATAGACCCTTACATTTTTAATTGTTGGGTTTGCATAATTGAATATCAGCGTAATAGCTGAATTACGAAAACCGGAAACTGAAACAACGTTATCTTTATTTTTCAATGAAAATTCAACGTCAGGCGCACCACTAAAATTACTAAGCGCGTTATTATACCAAAAACTTTTATTATTTACGTCTCCGTCTACATCAAAATATAAAATTAAGTCTTTTCCTTCCAAGTTTTTGTTAAGGGTAATATTTAACCACGTGTTAACTCTTGGATTTATTGTGTGCGTAACGTATAAATTACCTTGTAAAGCCTCGGTAAAATCACCCTCGTAAATTCTTACATTGCTAATCGTCGTTTTAGTCCCTAATGGATAAAAATTAACCCTATCTTGTTGACTAGGGAATTGAACAACCCAAAAGTTAGTACTATTCAAAATCGGTTTCTTAGTGTTTCCAGTAGCGCCGTAAATTCCGGCTTCTTGCTTAGCTGTTAACCCCGAAATATCAGCCACAATTGTGTACGTAGTGTTTGCTTTTAGTGGTACACTCGAATAATAATATACGTCATTACCTGTTTGCGTTCTACTATCTTTTAAAATATCCGGTACAGTATCACCCAATACTTGCGTTGTCTCCTTTACATAACCTATTTCTGACCTAAACTCATTCAACGTACTTTCAAATTTTTTATACCTTTGAATAGTTTCTTTTAACTCACCTATATTAGGTGTATTGTCAGTCCTTGCGCTAGCTATTGCGTCTTTGTCCTTGTAGGTAACTAATACAATTACGTCTATTGGTTCCCCGTTCTGTTCTCGGTTCCCCCAATCGATATTAGTTATTCTTCCGGTACTATCAACGTTAGCGTTCCAAAAACCGCTCCAATCTGACCTGTTACCACCCTTATATTTAACTTGTGCGTTAAACCCGGACGCAACTTTGCGCCCGTCGTAATAAACATCTAAGAATACTTTAAGGTCTTTTGTTACGTTGTTAATATAAGTTCCCTCGAATCTTACGTTAGCGGTTAATGTGTGGGCTTGCAGGTCTTCATAAGCAGGCGACCATTCTGTTGAGGTTGTCCCTTCCTCCAGTTTTACTTCAGTAATAAATAATATTGCTTGTTGACCATTGTTTGAACCGTTGTTATCAAATCTTAAGAATGCTTCATCCATTTCACCACTATTAAATCTAATGTTCTTAACAGATTCTAACTCACTGGATGATAATCGTTTGCTATTTATTACTGGTGCAGGTCTAGTGAATAATGTAAAATCAGAAGTTTCATTATTTCTACGCCCTAACACGTGTACATCCATACTAGATACATTAGCGCTTGCAAACCCCTTAAATGAAATAACATAGTCAGTATTACGTTTTAATTTAAATCTAGATGATTTTATAAAATTTTCACGTGTAGTTGAGTTAGGTAAACACATTAATTTTTTATTACCATTATAATAATAAGGATGTGTTCTTACTTCCCAATCACCACCCCATGAATGGCCTGCTTTTGTTAAGGGCTCTCCGCTACCTATCACCAAATTCTCGTTTATAGACTTACCGTCTCTACCATTTTCACCCTTGATTTTCACCCACTTATACCGACGGTAATCGTTACTGTCGTTAATTTCAAAGTCTGTATAAGTACCTATGTACTCTTTACCGTTGCTGTTAGTAGTACTAAAATCACGGTCACCCGTAGCGCTGTTAGAATACGCTGTATGTAAATAGCTAGTTCTACCGTCGGAACCTCTAGCACCCGGCACCCCTTGTGCTCCGTCTTCACCCTTAATCTTGCTCCAAGTGTAAGACGTTGGCGTTGTTGGTGCTGTTGCGCTAGTACCGGTATAAATACCTATATACTTTAAATTTGAGTTATCACTCATTGGTGACCCGTTGGCGTTATCGCTGTACTTACGGTGTATGTAACTACTTACTCCGTCGTCACCTTTCATTTTGAACCACTTATAAGCGGTCTTGTTTGTCGGTTGCGTTGGTGATGTAGTCCTTGCTACACCCATGTACTTTTTCGGTTCGCGTCCGAAACTCGTACCGTCTGAATAGTCTGAATACACTATGTGCGTGTATTTATCGTTAGTAATTGACGTTTGTTGCAAGTCGAACCAGTCAAAGTCGCTTGCTATTGGTTCACCCTCTTTAAACACGTAACCAAAATAACGATATTTATGGTATTGCGCCGGTTCGTCAGTTGGGAAATCATGATATCTCTTAAATCGCTCGTGAATAGTGAACCAATCAATTTGAACACCTGTCCAGTCTTCATCCTCTGGCACTAACACAAACTTAAATAGCACGTCGTCAACATCTTCAGTAGTTGTGAATGTGATTGACTTAGTTTCCAACTCTCTGAATTCTAATTGCCCCCAACTATACTCTTCACCAGTCTTATTATTTCTAAAATAAGCCCACAACTTATTACTATTCCCCTTAGCTCGTGCTGTCAGAGTATATTTAGTGTTCGGTTGTAAACTTAAAAACATATTTGCTTGCCATATATCACTAATATCATTATCGTTAACGATATTTACACGTGGTCTGTTTTTAGCAAGTAACTTAGCATTTTCATCGGGTTCAACTAAAGTAAAATCAAGACCGGTTAAACTGTTGGCGTACGCCTTGTGTAATCTACCATCTGACTTAAGTTTAGTCCAACTATACTCGCTAGGGTCGGTTGGGGCTTGCTCTTTTTCACCTGTGTAAACACCTATGTACTTACGATTTGAATTAGTATCAAAATTAGACCCGTTTGCATTATCACTATACCTTGTATGTATGTAGCTACTTTTACCTTTCAGCTCCTCGCGTCGTTTTATTATTTCTTCTTGTGTAATCTGTCGTATACCGTCCGCGTCTACTGTTAGGTCGTTAACTAACTTTCTTACACCGTCTTTAGTGACAACTTCTTTCAGAATGTTAGATTTGATACTATCTTTCAGTTTTGTGAAAATATTTTGAGTTGTAACCTGTCCGTCTTGGAATTGTTGCGTAAAGGTTTCGTCACTTATGATTTGATTAATAAAAGCCTTATCTATAAGCGCGTTTTTAATTTCAGCAAAGTTTAATTTTGCTTGAATCGCCTTTATCAATTCAGCCTCGGTTATAATCGTTTTAAGGCGTCCAATATCACCCTCCACGGCGTCTAGTATTTTCGTTTTAACTACATCCGGAATAGTTCCATCAGCCTCGAATAACGCCCTTTTAACCTCAACTGCACCTTTTGACTTTTCCTCTAATTCTAACATCTTATCTTCAATCGCTTTACGGTCTAACTTAAGTAGTTGAGATAAGTTTTGTTGGATTTTAAAAGCGTCGGTGAAACTTTCAGTTATTTTCTCGTCGATTTTCTCTTCGAGTTGACTAAGGCTCTTTATCTGTCCGAAATTAGCTACCTTTAAAGCACCGAAACTAATTTTTTTATATCGCTTAGACATAGGACTGAACTCGTAAGCAACAACTTTTAACCTCTTGTCAATATCAAACTCGACGTTACGGAACCACACCGTGTCAAATAAGTTCACACGTTCTTGGTTCCTGTCGATAACATTAACGGTAAGGTTATCACTCGGAAAGTCTACCAATGTATCTCTAAAGTACCTTTTACCGTACTCAATCAACTGGGCTTGGTTGGTGATAGTTTTACTATTAACTTTTAAATAATTAGTGTAAACTCGCGGATATGCGTTAATATTAGGGCTGTCAACGGTCGCGGTAATAGTTTGCTTATTATTTCCCTCACCCTCTATCTCGACGCTTAATTTAAGCCTTGTAGTGATATTCTCGGTACTAATAGCATTATCTAAATTTTTCACATTTTTTTTGTTCATGAAAAGTATTTCAGTATCAACACCGGCACGAGCTTTTAAGTCAACTAAAAAGTTGTCTCTTACCAACTCACCGCCCCACTGACCAAGTATAGAATGTTTGTCTTTACTTAACACCTTACCGGCTGTAGTGTTGCTTAAATTTAGCGTGTGCATGGTAGCAACATCACTATTAAATATAAAATTGTGTTGCTCGGTTGTACTACCTGCTAACGCCTCCATTACACGGCGCCCAGTAGCATTACTAACCGCTAAGTTATCGACCCCAATAAAATTAAGGTCGTCTGTGATGTGTTTGGCGTAAACCCTTATATATCCGTTTATTTTGTTTATTTTCTTGATTTTAAATAGTTGTAAACCTCTTGTATCATCAGCCTTTAAAATCGTCTCACAAGTAAGGTGTTTCCATATCCCTAACCTGTCTACAGGAAATCTAAATTTTAAATAGTACTCCGCGTTTGCCTTTTGATAAATAACATCATCATAAGCATTTGACAACGGGAAACCGTCGTTATAGTTATCTGTCGCAATATATATCATCTAATACGCCACCTCGGTTCAATAGTAATTTTAGTTATACCGGCACCCAGTACGACTGGTTGTAATCCGGGTTCAATCTCAAAAAAGCCACCTCGAGTACTCGAGATAGCTAATTGATTATTTTTATTTAATACGTGCTGTTCGCGGTGTCGACACTCGATAGTCATTCTAGTATCAAGGTTTAACCGCATAGTCTGACTGCCAATAGTTAAGGTAGTGTTCCCACTCCCCTCGATTATTATTCTCGGTTCGCTCCTCCAATTGCCAATGTTTGTTATGGTTCCGGAACGTGTAAAAACTTGTGACGGCGCGTTTTTAAGGTATTTAAAAGGCTGTACGTCGCATTGAAACTTACATTGCCATTGATTATCCGCTAATCGTTTAACCGAAACGGTATTTTTGAAATCTATATATATATAATGATTTGGTCTTGTCCACAATTCCAATTTCATGTTAAGCCCGTAGAATCTACTAATAAGCATATCCATTTTTTCAAGGCTGTTACATTGAAACGTAAACGTCCTTGAGTACGTGTCAAACGCCTCTTCAAAAATGTTAACATTTCCGTTTGCACCGTATGAATTTTCGCTACTAAAACGAGGTTTATTGGAACGCTCTTGTCCGCTATCTATTAAATAAATACCGTCCTCCGCGGTTATATTCCAACCGTTCAATATAAAATAATTCATTAAATAATACCTCCTTCGTCGATTAAATTGTTAAGCGGTGAATATATCGCCTCTCCGAAATGTTCGCCGTCGACATTCATTACACCTTTAAACTCAATATTAGCGAACGCCGTTGTCAACTCATCAAATTTACTATTTAACAGTCTGAACGGGTTACTTGTTTCGCTATCAAAATTAACGTTACCATAAGCGTTAAAGTTAGTTTCAAAGTCACCTTGCCATGAGTCTTGTAATTTGTTAGCTAGTTCTGAAACACTACCAACAGCAACGTCTGACGCTTGGTTAATACCAAGAGCCACACCCTCGGGAATGGCGTGTCCGACTGTTTTCGCGAAAACTTTAGACGGCGAGTTAATACCTAAGAAACTTTTAGCGCTATCTACTAAGTTACTAAAGAAGCTTTCGACTTGGTTGTAAAACCAATCCGTAGCGTTAACAATACCGTTCCACACTCCTTCGACTATGCTACTACCTATACTAGTTACGCTAGACCATAACGAGCTAAGACCACCACTAACACTAGACCACACCCAAGAGCCGAATGATGAAACCTTATTAGCACCCTCTTGAAACCAGTTTACAAACTGATTAAATTTCTCATTAAACCACCCCGTAACACTAGACCACATAGAACCAAGTGACCCGGTAATACCACTCCATATCCACGAACCGAACTCAGCTATCTTACTCGGTAGTTCGCGGAACCAAGAAACAAGTTGATTAAATTTCTCGGTGAACCAAGACGTAACACTAGACCACATAGAACCAAGTGACCCGGTAATACCTTGCCATATCCAAGCCCCGAATCCTGCTATCTTGTTCGGTAGGTCTTTAAACCAACCTACTAATTGGTCGAATTTCTCGGAAATCCATTGCGTTAAACTTTTCCACCACTCACTAAGACCACCGACCATATAGTCCCACCATTTACTAACCGTGCCACCTATACTACTAGTTGTATCGCTAAACCATTGAATAAAAGCGTTCCATTTTTCAGAAACCCAATTACCAATGTTTTCGAACCAACCACCAATAGCGTCAGCCACCTCGCTTAAACTCATTCCTAAGAATAGACCACTTAATAAGTTAGCTATAAACATAGGTAAATCAACAAAGATAAGCTCTAAACCGCCAGTAAAGGCGCTCCATATCAACGAAAATAAGTTACCCCAATTAACGTCACCTATATAGTCCCCTACCTTGCTGATACTTTCACGAATCAGTTTACCTAACGTAGAACCTATATCGCTGTAATCGGCGTTTTTAATATGGTCTACTAGCATTTTAACAAACTCGACTTTCTTGTTAAAAATCCAGGCTAACGCACCACCTAAGTCGAAATTTTTGAACCCCTCGACAATCTTACTGTTAACCTCTTTTGAAATACCGTTCCAGTCTGTCTTTTTGAAAAACTCAAATATTCCGTCTACTAGTTTTCCGAAACCTTTAACAACGTCTGAAATAAAGCTACTTCCAACCTCTAGACCTTTTAATAGTTTTTTAACTACTGAACCTAAGTCGAAATTAGCTATATTTTCACCAAGTTTTGTTAGACCCTCCTTGAACTGGCGCCCCCACTTGCCAAGCATTTCAGTTACTGACAGTTTACCGTCGAAAACGTCGTTAATATCTGATATTAACCCGGTTAACGCTTGTCGTAATGGTGCTACACCTTTCGAACCTATCATTAATAAGTTGTCTTCAAGTTGGTCTAACTGACCGTTGAAAGTTTGGGCTTGCTTTTGCATACCGCCACCGAACGTCTTATCCATTTGGTCTACTAGTTTCGGTAAATACTCGTCAGCCATTAGCTTACCTTGGGACGCCATTTGCATTAATTCAGCCTTACTTTTCCCGGTCGCTTTTGCTAACATATCCCAAGCCGGAATCCCACGTTCCAGTAACTGGTTCATTTCCTCGGTTTGAATCTTACCTTTTGCGCTCATTTGTTGATACGCCGTAGCTATTCCCTCCGCTTTTTCAACATTACCTTGGGCGCTATCTCCTATTACTTGCATAGTCTTAAATAGTTGGTCACCATTTAAACCGGCTATTTTAAGTTGTTGCGCGAATTTTTGCGTGCTGTCAAAGTCAAAAGGCGTCTCTTTTGCGAATTGTTGTATTCTCGATAACATCTCTTGACCTTTTTCAGCACTACCCATTAACACTTCCCAGTTTATTCTCGCTTGGTCTAAGTTTTTTGAATAATCAAAAACCGCCTTAGTTCCCAACGCAGCACCCACACCGGCTAACATTCCCGGTATACCGCTTATACTACTCTTTAGAGTACTGAAAGAGCTTTTAAGACTACTTACGGTACCTTTCACGGCGCTCCCCATTGATTTTGCACCGCTACTAATAGAATGAAACGCGCTTTTTAGTCTCGAAGACGCGCTGTTACCTGTTCCACCAAGCTCGCGTAAACTTGTGTTAGTTCTTTTAATGCTACTAATAGCATTGTCAAAAACTTTAGGGTCTATGATATGCTTACCGTTAACTTTGTATTTAGAGCTTTGTAAGTCTTTTAAGTTAGCTTTTAACTCTGATATTTTTTGATTGACTACAGATGTGTCAATTCCGGGCTTGATTTTCATTTTATCAAGCGCACTTATTTCGTTTTTAATAGCTTTAACCGACGCGTCGAACGTCTTAAGGTTCAATTTAGCGCCAGTCTTACCACCTACCAAGATTTTCAAGTTATTTAACTTTTCAACCTCGCTAGTTATCTTTCGCGAACTTTTTTCAAAGTCTTTTCCAAGACCCTCGCTAGCTTTTTTACCATTACCACGAATCTTAGTCCATAAGTTGGTTGTTGCGTTAGTCATTCTGTCAATGATACGCTCGAATAAACTACCAGTACTCTTGGCACTCTCACCAACCTCGTTCAATCCTTTCTTAGTTTCGCTAAGACCTTTAATTTTCAATGTTCCGTATATATCAAATAATTTCATATTATTGTACCTCTTTGAAAATTTCTTCTATTTCCGACTTTTCAAAGTCTGAAATTATTACACTCATACGTTTTACTTTGTTTAGGTAATCAAAATAAGACTCCTCGGGTTTCGAACTCATATACATTTCACGAGTAACAACACAAGCCCGTTCGCTCGCTATACATGAATACATTTCTAACAATTCCTTATGACTGGCACTATTAACCAACATAAAGCCGTATTCTTTAACTAACAGCCAGTATAGGTCTAGTTCGTTAAAAAAGCGTCCCTCGACGTTGTCAATAGTTAAAAAATCGTCATACGAAATTGATAGATACTTACGCACTGGGTAAGGCGTCGTTAATAATAGCAATCGCGGTCATGAAATTGTCTTCTGTGAACTCTTCCACCGTTTCTTTGTCAATTTCGAACCCAATAGAAATAATTTCAACTAAATCGTCGTAATTTGTTTCAACTAACACTTTATTAATTTCAGTTGTTAAAAGTAACATATAGTTAAGTAAGATAGTTTTAAACTCGTCTTTAAATTCCGGGTCATTCTCAACATACCACTCGAATTTTTTCTGTTTTGCTTTTGGTATTTTTTTTATTTTCTCGTGAATACGTTCACCCAATTTAGTTGCCGGGTCACTGAATTTCATAAACTCTAAGTTTCTAAAATGTGCTTTTCTATCAATATTTTTACCTCGAGCCAGTTGCATAAACTCGAATAGCTTACGTCCTTTTAATTCAATCTTGCTATACTCTTTACCATTAACGACAATCGTCGTTGAAAGTTTTTCATCCGTCATATTGTTTTACCTCCAAAATAAAAAGAGGGTTGTTAACCCTCTATGTAATTTATCCATGTTTCTTAACAGTATATAAGCGCCAAGGCACCTCAGTTGGTTTCGTTGGGTCGTAAAGACCTTCAACCTCGAACTCAACCATTAACTCGCTCTTATCACCGAACGACGTTTTAAAGGCGTTAGACTTAGACACGTTGAATAAACGTAAAACAAGACCGTTACGCTCTAGGTCTAAGAATCTTAGCTCTAAATAGTCTAATGTATCTTCCTTAGTGATAATAGGTTGGCGTTGGTACTCTTTAATTGTTAAGTCAGCCTCTTGGAACCCGTGAGTCGTAGACGTTGAAACCTCTTTTAAACCGAAGAAGTCTTTATAGTTGGCGTCGTCCACCTCTAATAAAGACCCTTTGATTTTGGCATTTAATTTTGTGTAGTATTCAGTACCGGCAATCGTTCCTAACGCACCGTCACCAGTTGCCGACCCTTTCTCAAGTACCTCTTCAAACGAAACCCCCTTAGTCCAACCTAAGAAACGAGCGTCACCCTCTTTTGCTTTAACGTATACTTGCGCCGTAGTACCTTTTAAGATATTGGCAACGTCGTTAATTTTGGCACCTACTGTAGATTTTAATGTTTCTGTCATGCTTAAATTTCCTCGCTTTCGTAGTAATTAACCGGTATTGCTAACGAGTGAACATAGTGTAATTGAGTATTGCCAACCTTGTTAATTTGGGGTTGATAAACATTAATCACCTTGCTACTCGTTTTAATGCTACCGTTAAATTTGCAATAATCTATTATTTCGTTTAATTTCTCGTGGTGTTGTTTCATCATAGACTTTTTAGAATATAAAAAGACCGTTGCCATCCATTGCTCGCAATTCTCGTCTATATTAATTAAGTCAAGCTCGAGCACCCCGAACTGGTCAACATTAATCTCTTGTTGGTGTTCCGTGTATATATTAGGTAGTTTATGTTTTAGAAAAATTATAATATCTTGTAGTATCATGTTTTGAACTCCTGTACCGCTTTTTGTATACCCTTTTTAACGTGGTGGGTTCCCTCGAAGTGCTTAGTTCCTAACTCTTGAAACTTAGCATAATGAATCTGACGGTCACCCTGTCCTATAGTTAGCGTTAACTCGTCCGTAGACTTATCAACCTCGTACTCGGTCGAATTTCTCATTTTGGACGTATCAACACGCGAAATATTGTACACCTCCTGTCGTCCAATCTCACCGGCTCTACTTAGTTTCTTAAATAGTTTGTCGGTGATTTTGTCGTTAACCTCTACCGTGTTAACTTCAACTTTTATCATCTAAGTACAACATAGTACGATTAAAGAAAGTCTCATACGGTATAATTTGAGTAACGCGCCACTCATTAACGCCGTTAGAAATATATAGGTCTTTCTCGCTAGTTTCTAACACTTCATCAACAACAACACGTAAGCCGTAAACTTTAGTAGAGTATTTATCTTCGTTTAACCCTACTACCGCTAAGTGGGGTGTACCACCTATGATAGTTTTTACCGGTTGTTTCTCGGATATAACCTCTCCCCAATCGTTACTAGCTTGGTTGTTTTTGCGGTATAACTCGTAAGTCTGTCGTCTTGCTAGCATTTTAAGAACCTTAAAACAGTACGTTTGTTACGTTTGTTTTCATTCTCAAGATATTTTCTAAACTCGCTTTCGTATTGCTTAAAAAAGTCGTCGTCAGTAAGTATAGACTTGCTTAATACGTCCTCCTTAACAACGCTAGCGTCTTCTGTTCCTCTTTTTCTAAATTTGTAAACTACATATTCTACCGCTATATATTCAAATTGACTAGGGAACTTAACAGTCCCCAGTCTATTTAAAATCTTTTGTTTTGCTTGTTTTTCATAGATAGATAACAAACTATCTTGACTATCGTTAGTCAACCCAAGCAAAACTTTAACATCATCTATCATAGTTCACCCCTTACGCTTTTGGTGCTACTTTAATACCGCTTTTTTTAGCGGTTGGGGCTTTTTTAGCAATCGTAATAATCTTAGGTTGATTTTTTTGTAATACGAACGCACCAGTATAAAGTAATTGTTGTAAGTATACTCCGAAACGTCCGGCACCAAGTCTACCGCTTTCGAACTTGTCTACTTGCACCGGTGACGCTAACACGTTATCTACTGTTAACACGGCGTCTACTGAATTATCACTTGCGTTTAAAATTTTGTTAGGTACTTTAACAACAATAGCACCGTCTAACTCACCTACTACACCTTTGTAACGAACGTTGTTGTCTCGGTCACCTTGTGGTAACTCAACAATACGTTTCTTAATAGCTTTGTAGAACGTAGGTGTAACGAATAAGTAACGAGTTCCACTAGTTGCTAGCTCGTCTAATTCAGCCCCGGCGTCTAACACGGCGTCGTATTCTTTAGTTTCAACCGGAATTACGTTTTTAGACGCGTTACCGATAACTGTAGCGAATCTTAACTTATCTAAGTACGGCGCTACAATCTTGTTGGTTTGTTTTGCTACTTGGTATTTCTCGACTTCTGTGTTAAGGTCTTTAACGTCTAGGTCGTCGATTTGTAGACCCCAGTATTTCTCAATATCTAACACGTAACTAGTTTCATCAGCTTGTAACGTTGTAAGCTCGTTAGCTGTATTACGTTGATAGTCTCTTAATTCAGCTTCATTAGTTTCTAATACTGTGAACGTTCTACCATTTAATAAAATAGAATCGTCTTTTAAAATCATTGGCGTAGAATACGCATTATAAGGTATTACCTCTTTGATAACCCCTAAGTGTTTGTCTTGAACATGTGTTTTTTTAATTTCTGTTGGCATATTGTTTTAATTCCTTTCTTATTTCCATACTTCCCAACTCTCTGTAACAGGTGTGTTACCACGGGTTGGAATTTCGCTTTTGTTTCTTTCTTTTAAAATTGCCTCGACTGTATCGTTAACTAGTTTCGATAACGTCTTAATGGCGTCTTGTGTTTGTTCAGCGTCAGAACGAACAACAAAGTCTAAGATTTGCTTGTTAGACGGCAGGTTATTTTCGTTCAAAATTTCGGTAGCTACTTTCTCCATTTCGTAACGTTCCTTAAACGCCTTAGTTTTTTCAAGTTCAGCTTTAATCTTTTCAAAGTCATATTGTAATTTCTCATAATCGTTCATTTTGCTTAGTTTCTTAGCTTCACTCTTCTTCTCTTCTTCTGATTTTTTGAACTCGTCTACAGCTTTTGAACGTTGTTGAGAAATCAGCTTGTTAATATGGTCTTGTTGCTCTTTTGTGAACTCAACCTTAACAGGCTCTTTACTTTGCTCTTGCACTTGCGCCGGTGCTTGTTGCTCTTGTTGTTCCTCTTGTGTATTTATTTCGTTTGGCATATTGTTTTCCTCCATTTATACTCCGTATGAGTTTATTTTTTTCAGTTATACTCCGTATGAGTAAGCCTTTTAAAGCCGTGCTCAGGGCAAAATAAAAAGCCAACCATTTCTGATTGACTTGAGTTTTTGGGCATAATAAAAAGCCAACTAAAATTAGTTGACTTATTGCCAATGGTGACCACAATTATTGCAAACTTTGTGACCTTCCACGGTATTAATTATTTGTTTCTTTTTCGGTAGTAGCATTTTAAACGGTATTACTAGTAAACCTAAAATAAAATACAAGAAAAACCATTTAATAGGTATCCACCACCAACCTATGGCAACCCACCATAAGCAACCTTTTTTCTCTTTAAGGTTCATTAACTCTTGTTTATTAATTAATTGTACATTAACATTTTCTGAACCGCATTTTTGACATTTCATAGCTTATCAGCCCTCCTTTTTGTTTCATTTTAACATGAGGGCTAGTCTTTATCAACCCCGAAAATCGTACTTCGACAGTAGGGGTGAAACGGTGGGGCGGTAACGCCAACTTGATAATCTTTTATGTATTCAGTTTTACCGTTTTTATTCTTGCAAATTTCGGACGTCTTACCGTCTAACGTTGCTACAATCTTGAATCCAGTAAAGCCGGCTTGTTTTATTCCCTCGAAATGCGCACTATTTTGTATATGTGCCATTTCCGTGTGAATCAGACGTTTTGCGTCGTTAAAACTAACATTCATAGCTTTAGCAAGACCTTTTGAGACTTCGTCGTAAGTCTTACCGGTTGCCATATCCGTTATTAACTTGCTGTCTAAGTAATTTTGTAGCTTAGCTTTGTTACGCCACGTATTATCACTAAAATTATTACCGTCTAACCATTTTTCACGTATCAAGGCGTCTATTCTTTTGTCTTTTAACGGCTCAACATCCCTACTAATCTGTTTTTGTTTCTTAAACAACTTAGTAATACTATTAAACGCCTTTTTAAAAGCACCCGTTAGAGTACCTTTTAACATTTCTTCTTCTAATTTTCCAAGTTCGGCAACGTGTAAAGCTATTCTATTGCTTAAACCTTGCAATCTATCAAGTTTATAGTAATTCATTCTTATATCCCTGTATCGTTCCATATCCGGATATTTTTTAACGAATTTATCCCAATCACGAATCATAGTATTAAAGTCGTCGTCGTCCAATTTGCTCGTTATTTTGGCGTAATCCAACACATCACCCTTACCAAAACGGGCGTAGAAATCGGAAATTTCAAAGCGTATCTCTTTTAATTTCTTTTTATACTCGAGGTTAACGGTATTAACGATTTTTAACGTTTCCTTTTTGTTGCGTTCCA